>WBZP01002873.1_pt1 | contig 19401 bp, 14 predicted proteins | sample 5204301 | NCBI WGS metagenome assembly WBZP01 (sample SAMN12412401, study PRJNA552823) | activated sludge metagenome | isolation source: activated sludge from nitrification reactor of wastewater treatment plant... | place: USA: Pennsylvania | collected 2017 | reverse complement strand
GGGCGAGCCCACCTCTTCCTCGCCCTCGATCAGGAACTTGAGGTTGAGCGGCAGGCGGCCGGCCGTCCCGAGCCAGGCCGCGACCGCGGCCACGTGCGTGACGAACGTGCCCTTGTCGTCGACGGTCCCGCGCCCGTAGAGGCGGCCTCCGCGCTCGGTCGCCTCGAAGGCCGGGCTCTCCCACTTCTCGGGCCGGCCCGCCGGCTGCACGTCGTGGTGGCCGTACACGAGCAGGGTCGGCGCGCTCTCGGCGTGGAGCCAGTCGCCGTAGACGTAGGGGTGCTGGCCGGGCATCTCGAGGAGGCGCACGTTCTCGAGCCCTGCCTCGCGGAGAAGGGCGGCGGTCGCCTCGGCCGAGCGGCGGACCTCGGCCGCGGGGAAGCCCTCGGCCGACACGCTCGGGATCCGGACGAGGTCGGCGAGCCACCGCCGCGCGCGCGGGGCGTCCGCCTCGACGCCCCCGATCGCCGCTTCGACCGCCGCCTGGGCCATGCCGCCTCCGATCGGCGAGTCTAGAACAGAAGCCCCCGGCTTCGCTGCTAGAATGCCGCGACGTCCGGCCAATCGAAGAACGCTCCTCCGGCCTCTCCCCGCGGGGCCGCGAAGGGAGGCTCCATGAGCGACGACAAGGAATTCCGGCCCTACGTTCCCGCGAGCTCGGACATGCCCGAGTTCACGGTCCGGGCGCTGCTGCTCGGACTCGTGATGTCCGTGGTCCTCGGCGCGGCGAACGCGTACCTGGGCCTCCGCGCCGGCATGACGATCGCGGCCACCTATCCCGCCGCCGTCATCGGCATGGCCGTGCTGCGCGCCTTCAAGGGCTCGCTCCTCGAGGAGAACTTCGCGCGGACGGTCGGCTCGATCGGCGAGTCCGTCGCGGCCGGCGCGATCTTCACGATCCCCGCCTTCGTGGTGCTCAACATGTGGAGCTTCAAGAGCTTCAACATGACGGAGTACCTGACCGCGAGCGCGCTCATGATCGTGGGCGGCATCCTCGGCGTCCTCTTCGTGACGATCCTGCGGCGTGTGATGGTCGAGGACCGCTCGCTGCCGTACCCCGAGTCGGTCGCGGCGAGCGAGATCCACAAGGCCGGCCAGCGCGGGGCCGACGCGGCCAAGCAGCTCTTCGGCGCGATGGGCGTCGGGGCCGTCGTGAAGCTGCTCGGCGACGCCTCGGTCTTCAGCGCCTCGAACACGTTCCCGATCGCGGTCGGCAAGGTGAAGGAGAGCTTCGTCCGCCTCGGCCTCAAGGCGGAGTCGACGGCCATCCCCGCCGGCGGCGTGAGCTCGTTCCAGGCCCCGGGCGTGAGCCCGGCGTACCTCGGCGTCGGCTACATCATCGGGCCGGAGCTCGGCGCGCTGAACTTCGCGGGCGGCCTCCTCGCCTGGGGCCTCTTCGTCCCGCTCCTCGTCTTCTTCCTGGGCCCGCAGCTCGCCCCGCAGTACACCGGGGCCGACGGCGTCACCGACTGGTCGACGCTCGCCGGGCACCTCTACCGCTACATCGTGCGGCCGATCGCGGTCGGCGGCATGCTCGTCGGCGCGACCTTCACGCTCTTCCGGATGCGCAAGAACCTGATCGCCGGCCTCAAGCGGGGCGTGGCCGACGTGCAGAAGTCGGCCACGGCCCAGGCCGCGACCGTGCGCACCGAGCGGGACCTCTCGTTCAAGACCGTCCTCGGCGGGATCCTCGTGGTCTTCGTGCTGATGATCGGCCTCTACCTCTACTTCACCAAGGTGCTGCCCGGCGCGATCTTCGCCGCGATCGTCATGCTGGTCACCGGCTTCTTCTTCGCCGCGGTCTCCGGCAACCTCGTCGGCATGATCGGCTCGTCGAACAACCCGATCTCGGGCCTCACCCTGGCCACGACGATCGTCGGCGCGCTGACGATGGTGATCGTCGGCGTGAAGGGGGCCGAGGGCGTCGCGGCGGTCCTCGGCGTGGCCGCGGTGGTCTGCGTGTCCTCCGCGGTGGCGGGCGAGATGCTCCAGGACCTGAAGGTCGGGCACATCCTCGGCGGCACGCCGTGGAAGATGCAGATCGGCGACCTCATCGGCGTCGTGGTCGCCGGCCTCGTCCTCTTCTTCCCGTTGTACCTGCTCCACACCTCCGACCTCGCGAGCAACCCGAAGACGGGCGGCTTCGGCGGCCCGACGCTCCCCGCGCCGCAGGCCGGCCTGATGGCCGCGATCTCGCAGGGCATCGTCGGCGGCGAGATGGCCTGGCCTCTCGTGATCGTCGGGATCGCGATGGGGATCTCGCTCATCATGATCCGCGTGAAGAGCCCGATGCTGTTCTCGGTCGGCATGTACCTGCCGCTCGAGACGACGTTCGCCATCTTCATCGGCGGCCTCGTCCGCGGCTTCGTCGACAAGCAGGCGGCGAAGCGCGGCTACAACGACGCCCAGAAGGCGCGGGTCGAGAACGCGGGCGTCCTCACCGCCTCGGGCCTCATCGCCGGCGAGGCCCTCATGGGGCTGCTCGTGGCGGGCGTCGTGGCCTGGAAGGCGTACCAGGCGTCGAGCGATCCGAGCGTGGAGGTCGCCTTCCCGCACGTGAGCCTCGGCAGCGTGGCCATGTGGCTCGCCGTCCCGGTGATGATCGGCCTCCTGCTCTACCTCGCCTACCGGCCGCTCGGGAAGGCCGGCGCTCCGGACGAGCCCGCGCCGCCCACGGCCGTGATGTAGGCGGAAGGATCGAGGGGCGCGCGGCGAGCGCCGCGCGCCCGCTCCGACGATGATGCCCACGCGACCGTCGCCGCCCGCCGCCGCGCTCCGCGCGCTGGACCGGCGCTACCGCGACGCCGAGGCCGCGCTCATCGAGCTCGTCCGCGTGCCCGGCGTCTCGGCCCCGGGCTTCCCGGCCGAGGACCTGCGCCGGTCGGCGGAGGCGACGGCCGGCGTCCTGCGGCGCTTCGGCGTCCAGAACGTCGCGATCCTCGAGGCGGAGGGCGCGCCGCCGTACGTCTACGGCGACTGGCTCCGGGCCGGCGCGGCCGCGCCGACGGTGCTCGTCTACGGCCACCACGACGTCGTGCCGCCCGGCCCGCCCGGCGAGTGGACGACGCCTCCGTTCGAGCCCGTCGTCCGCCGGGGGCGGCTCTACGGCCGCGGCACCGCCGACGACAAGGGCGGCTTCATGGCCTGGCTCGCCGCCTTCGCCGCGTGGCAGGACGCCGGCGGCTGCCCGGTGAACCTGCGCGTGCTGATCGAGGGCGAGGAGGAGGTGGGCTCGACCCACCTGCCGGCGTTCCTCGAGCGCCACCGCGACCGGCTCGCCGCGGACGTCGTCGTCCTGTCCGACACCGCGAACTTCGCGACCGGCCATCCCGCGATCACGTGGCAGCTGCGCGGCCTCGTCCAGGTCGACGTCGAGGTCGCGTGCCTCGACCGCCCGGTGCACAGCGGCGACTTCGGCGGCGCGGTGCCCGACCCTCTCCTGATCCTGGCGCGGCTCCTCGACGGGCTGCGCGCCGAGGACGGGTCGATCGACGTCCCCGGCCTCTACCGCCGGGTCCCGAAGGCCTCGCCCGCCGTGCGCCGGCGGCTGCGGTCGCTGCCGTTCTCGGCCGCGGCGTTCCGGCGCGGCGCGGGCCTCGTGAAGGGCGCCCGCCTCGACGGCGAACGCGGCTTCACGCCCTACGAGCGGCTCTGGACGCGGCCGTCGCTGACGGTCATCGCGGTGGATGCGCCGGCCTTCGAGGGCTCGGTCAACCAGGTCGTCGACTCGGCCCGCGCGCGCCTCTCGATGCGCACCGTGCCGAACATGGACGCGGCTCGCGCGGGCGCGCTGCTCGTGAAGCGCCTCACGAGGAACCCGCCGGCGGGCGCGCACGTCAGCGCGCGGGTCGTCCGCACGACCCCGTGGTGGACGACGGAGCCGGTCGGGCCGGCCTTCGAGGCCGCGATCCGCTCGCTCGAGAAGGGGTACGGGAAGAAGCCGGCGCTCGTCGGGTCGGGAGCCTCGATCGGCTTCGTCCGGCCCTTCGCCGACGCGCTGCGCGGCGTTCCCTGCCTCCTCACCGGCGTCGAGGACCCGGGCTGCGCCGCGCACTCCGCGGACGAGAGCCTGCACCTCGGCGACTGGAGGAAGTCCATGCGCTCGGCCGTGCACCTCTTCGGCGAGCTCGGCGCCCTCGGGCGCGCGGGGCTGAAGGCGAGGCGTCGCTGAGTACGGGGGCGCGTCGGTGAGGCCGGGCTTCGCCCTCACGGCCCTGCTCGCGTGGGCTGCGGTGTCGCCCGAGCCGCCCGGCGCCGCCGGCGCGCGCGGCGAGGCCCGCGGGCTCGCGTTCTGGACGGCCTTCGCGAGGGGCTGCGAGGTCCCGGCCGGCGAGACGGCGGCGGGGCTCGTGGCCGAGGCCGTCGCGTTCGCCGGCTCGCCCGACCCGCGCTGGCGCGACGACGTCGGCTACGGCGTCCTCGCCTCGTGCGTCTACGAGAAGGGCCGCCTGTCCGGCGCGGAGCGGCGCGCGCTCGTCGTGTCGCTTCTCCCCGCCCTTCGCGACGGGATCGGCGAGGCGGGGACGCCTTCGGTGCTGCGCCGCTCGTTCTCGGCCCTCGACCTGTCGATCCTCGTCGCGGCGGAGCTCCGCGAGCCGGCCCTCGACGACGCCGGCTATCGCGCCCTCCTCGACGCGGCGCTCGGATACCTGCGCGACGAGCGCGACCTGCGCGGGTTCGAGCCGGGGACGAGCTGGATCCACGCGACCGCGCACACCGCGGACCTGCTGAAGTTCCTCGCGCGCGACCGGCGCCTCTCGACCGCCGACCAGGCGCGGGTCCTCGAGGCCGTGTGGGCGAAGGCGACGGCGCCCGGCGCGCCGGTGTTCACCCACGCGGAGAACGAGCGCCTCGCCGCGGCCGTGGCGTCGATCCTGCGGCGGGACGACCTCGACGCCGCGGCCCTCGGCCGCTGGCTCGAGCGGTTCCCCGCACTCGAGAAGGCCGTGTGGGAGGAGAGCCCGCCGCGGCCCGCGGCGCTCGACGCCGCGCAGAACGCCCGCGACGTCCTCGCGAGCCTCTACGTGCTGCTGTCGCTGCCGGCCCCGGGCGGAGCCGCGCCGGGCCCGGCCGCGGCGGCCGCCCGCGACGCGGTCCTCGCGACCCTCGGGCGCATCCGCCGCTCCTGAGACGCCGGCCTCAGTCGGCCCGCGGCCGGGGCAGCGTGAAGCAGAACGTCGAGCCTCGGCCGGCGCCCTCGGACTCCGCCCACGCCCGCCCCCCGTGGGCCTCGACGATGCGGCGCACGAGGGCGAGGCCGACGCCGGTGCCCTCGGACCCGGGCTCGAGCTTCTCGAAGAGCTCGAAGACCCGGTCGAGGAACCGCGCCTCGATGCCGCGGCCGTTGTCGCGGACGAAGAAGACGGGCTCGGCGCCGTCGAGGCGGGCGCCAACCTCGACCCGCGGCTCGGGCCGCCCGGCCACCGCCTTCACCGCGTTGTCGACGAGGTTCTGGAGCACCTGGAGCAGCCGCCGGCGGTCGGCGCGCACCGTCGGCAGGTCGAGCGCCACGCGGACGTCGACGCCGTCGCGGTCGATCGCCCCGCGTACGAGGTCGACGGCCTCCTGCGCGAGCGCGCCGAGCGCCACGTCCTCCTCCGGGCTCACGATCCGTCCGATCCGCGAGAGCTCGAGCAGGTCCGAGAGGAGGCGCTCCATCTTCTCGGACGCGCTGAGGATGCGGCCGAGGTCGTGGCGCACGCGTTCCGTCTGCCCCTTGCCGAGGTCCTCCGTGGCGAGGCCGGCGAAGCCGCGGATCGTCACGAGGGGGCTCCGCAGGTCGTGGGAGACGGTGTACGTGAAGCGCTCCAGCTCCGCGTTCTTCGCCGCGAGGTCGGCCCGCTCCGCGCGCAGGGCCTCCTCGTGGGCGCGCAGGTCGTCCGCCATCCGGTTGAACGACCGGGCGAGCTCGCCGAGCTCGTCCGGCGAGTCGAGGGCGAGGCGGTGGTCGAGCCGGCCCGCGGCGATCTGGGCCGCGGCCTGGCTCATCTCGGTGAGCGGGCGGGCGAGGCTGCGCGAGAGGAGGACGGCCGTCAGCACGCCGAGGCCTACGGTCGCCACGAGCGCGAGGGCGCTCACCGAGAGGAGCGAGGCGCGGCGGTTCTCCCAGAGGGTCGTGGTGCGCGCCTCGAGTCGTCGGAGCGACGCCTGCCACGGGGCCTCGGCCAGGTGCACGACGCCCCATCCCGCGACGACCCCGCCGGAGGCGATCACGAAGCGCAGCTCCGTGGCGCTGCCCTCGCGCGTCAGGACGGGCGCCCCGGGGTCGGCGGGCAGGTCCCCGGGGATCGCGTCGCCGTAGCGCTCGTTGGTCGGCGTCCCGTCGGTGAGCACCTGGCGGTCGTCGTCGAGCACGAGGAACGACTCGACGGGCAGCCACTGGCGGACCTGCTCGATCTCCTCGTTCAGCCGCTCGACGTCGAGCTGGTGGAGCGCGTTGAAGAGGCGCGCGCCGAGGAAGCGCGCCATGCCCCGCAGGGACGCCTCCTCGTCGGCGGCCCGGGCGCTCGTGACCGCCTCGTGGATCTCGCGCTGGACGAGGCGCGACTCGCGGAAGGCGATCACGGCGGCGGCCCCCAGCGCCGTGGCGACGAGGCCGAGCGAGAGCGCCGAGATCCAGGCGGCGTAGCGCGCGCCGATGCCGGGGGGCCGCATCAGCGGGCCGGGCCCGGCCGCAGCACCGCGGCGAGGGAGCGCACCTCGCGGACCTCGTCCTCGGTGAGGGGCGCGATGGCGGTGATGCCGCTCGCGGCGGCCAGGGCGGCGCGGCCGGCGGGGTCCCCCGCGAGGCCGAGGAGGACCTGCTCGGCCGCCCGGCGCAGGCCGGGGTCGAGCTCGCTGCGGAAGGAGAGCACTCCCCGCAGCAGAGGCCGCGACTCGTGGAACACGCGGAGGCCGGAACGGATGCGGACGGGCAGGGCCGCCCAGTCCGCGTCGCTGAAGGCGCCCGCGTCGCCGCGGCCGTGGAGGACCCAGACGGCCTGGTTGATCTCGGCCAGGGCGAGCAGGTACCGCACGTCCGCCCGGCCCAGGGCCGATTCGTCGGCGGGGCGCACCGCGAGGCCCGCGGCCCGGAGCTCGGCCACGGGCAGGGCGAACGCGGAGGTCGAGCGAAGAGCCTGGAGGACGAGCGTCCGCCCGCGGAGGTCCTCGAGCGCCCGGATCGGCGACTCGGCCCGCGTGAAGAAGACGCTGCGGTAGGAGCGCTGGCCCCGGCGCACGACCGCGAGGGCGGGCACGAGCCTGCGCGATCGCGCCTGGAGCATGAGGGTGGGGAAGACGGTCTCGATCACGACGTCGACCTCGCCCCGCTCGATGCGCTGGGCGAGGTCCTCGACGTCGCGGGCGACGACCAGCTGCTCGACCCCGAAGCCGGCCGGCGAGAGCCTCTCGCGCAGCCGGGCGAGCATGTCGCCGTAGACGCGCAGGAGGCGGTCGGGCTCGTTCGGCTCCTCCGCGACGACGCCCATGCGCAGCGACGGGCGGGACGGCGGCGCGGCCGGCGCCGTCCCCGGCGCGGCCGCCGTGGCCGCGAGGAGCAGCGCGGCCGCGAGGCCCGCGCGGGTGGGCCGCATCGTCACTCCCGTCGCGCCCGGCTCGGCGCGTGGCCGGGCACGAACATGTCCTTCCACGTCAGGCCGAGCGCCTTCTGCATCGCGAGAGGGTACGACCAGTCGCCGAGGTCGGACGCGCCTGCGTTGTTCGTGCCGAAGGTGAACTTCGCGCCCTTCGCCTTCGCGAGGCGCAGGAACCGCTCGCTCGGGATGCGGTAGCGGCCGTTGATCTCGATCGCGACACCGTTCTTCACCGCGGCGTCGATCACCTTCCTCATCCGCTCCTCGGTCCACAGCGCGTCGTAGCGCGGGGCGATCGCCGGCGGGAGGAACGTCGGGTTGACGTAGATGTCGATCGGCTCGCTCTCGAGGATGCCGACGATCTTCGACACGAGCAGATCCATGAACGCCTGCTCGTCGGGGCCGACCTCGGTCTCCTCGGGGATCCACAGCCGCATGCGCCGGCCGGCCGGGTTCGTCCAGGTCATGCCGTCGGTGAAGACGTAGTCGAACCGGGCGCGCGTCTCCTTCGAGAACATCGTCACCCATTCCCGGCCCTCGGCCTGCATCGCGACGAAGGCCGGCTGGCCCTTCAGCGAGTCGACGTACGCCGCCGCGTCCGCGTCCGTCTGGATCGGGAAGCCCTTCCCGCAGTTGGCGGCGAGGCCGAGGAACATCCCGGTCCCGCGCGAGAGGGCGAGCACCTGGTCGACGGTCAGCCCGCCCTTGAGGTGGGCGTGCAGGTCGACGAGCGGGAAGTTGTCCTTACCGAGCTGGAGTATCTGCACGTAGCGCTCGTCGACGGCGGGCACGCCGGCCGTCGACGGACCGGACGGCAGCGGCCGCGCCTTCAGGTTCCGGTAGAAGACCCGGCTGCCGGGGTCGTGGCACTGCAGGGCGAAGGTGCCGCGGTCGAGGCGGTTCAGCTTCGGCGCGCCCTCGGGAAGCGCCCCCGCCGGCTCGATCCAGTCCACCACGAGGACTCCGTTCACGCGCACCTGGACCCGCGGCTTCTGGACGAGCACGTCCATCGTGAACCACTCGTCGTCCTTCACGACGGCCTTGAAGAGGTTCCGGATCCCGTAGAGGCTCCCGGTCATCTTCATCTCGAGGTAGCCGTCGTGCATCGCCTGCGAGTTGTTGACCTGGACCTCGAACCCCCGCGACGGCCAGTCCTTCGCCTGGTAGCCGGTGTGGAAGAAGACGCCGGAGTTGGCGCCGGGCCTCGTCTTCACCTCCGCCGAGAGCTCGAAGTCCTCCCACGACGCGTCGCCGTCGCCGCCCACGTAGAACAGGTGCGAGCGGGGGCCGTCGCACGCGATCGCGCCGTCCACGACGCGGAACGAGCCCGGCGACTCCGCCGCGGCCTTCCAGCCCGCGAGGCTCAGGCCGTCGAAGAGAGAGGTCCAGCCCGCCTCGTCGGCCGCGGAGGCGGGGACGGCGGCGAGGGCCGCGAAGAGGGCGGCGGCCGGGAGGGAAGAGAGGCTCATGGGGTCCTTTCGGTCGGCCCGGCCGGGGGCGGCCCGGCGGTGCCGTTCATCGCGGCCGCCGCTCCGACCACGTCGCCCGTGAGCGCGAAGTCGACGGCGAGGATCGTCGGCCGCCTGCCGCGCTCCGCCTCGCACTGGCGGGCGCGCGCGAGCACGTAGTCGCGCTGGTTGACGATCGCCGCGTTCGACGGCTTCGGCATCGGCGTCGTGTCGATCCAGTGGTTGAGGAGGAAGAAGCTCTTGCCGTCGCCGCCGCGGTTCGCGCGGCAGGAGAACTCCGCCGGCGACTCGAAATGGTAGGGCGTCTCCTCGGTGAACTCGTAGGCCTCGTGGTACCAGGGGATGCCCCCCGTCTCGTTCTCGGCCGCGACGAGCACGCGCTCGTTCGCGCGTACGAGCTGCCGCAGCGTCGGCCAGGGCGGTCCCGCGGGCCCCTTGTAGACGAGGTCGAGGAGCCCGCTCTGGCTGAACGCCCGCGCGATCTCCGCGGGAGGCGCGTAGTCCTCGATCACGAGGAGGACGACCTCGCCCGGGTTCGCGACGAGGAAGTCGCGGATCTCGCGCAGCGCGTCGGCGAGCGGCCGCGCTCCGAGCTCGCAGAACCCGTGGCAGAGGTAGGGCCCCTTCGGGCCCTCGGGCGGGCCGACCAGCCGGTCGCGCACGCGCATCGCCGCGGCCACGGCCTCCGGGCCGAGGGCCTTGTCGAACTTGGCGCGGGAGCCGGGCTCGTCCTCGAGCACCGTCTTCACGCGCCCGGCGACCGGGATGCCGTTGTGGACGTCGAACAGGAGGGCGCGGATGCCGTGGCCGAGCTGGCCCGCCATGCCGACCTCCTGGTTCGGGAACATCCAGCCCGGCCAGTCGGCGGCGGACATCGCGTTGTGCGCGCCGGGGAGGACCACCTGGTCGAGCGGCCGGTCGCACAGCGCCGGGGAGCCGTTGCAGCGGTCCGCGAAGGCCGCGCGGATCTCCGGCACGGCCGACGGGCTGCCGAGCCAGAGCGACCCCGCGGCGATGGCTCCCACCACCACGAGCGCCGTCGAGGCGTAGCGCAGCCACGGGGCGTGGGCCCGCGCCTCCTCGATCGCGTCCTGGGCCCGATCGCGGGCCTCGTCGAGCCTCGGGGCGACGAGGCCGAACAGGCTGCGCAGGCCCTCGAACGCGAGCGCGGCGCCGAGCAGCACGGCGACGAGCCTGACGGCCTCCCACGGCCGGAGCACGGCGTCGAGGCCGAGCGCCGAGAGCGCGAGGCCGCGCACGAGCTCGCGGCGAGGCCTCGGCGAGGGCGTCACGAGCCACCGCCACGCGCCGCGGGCGGCCGCCTCGACCTCGACGTGGCTCGCGTAGGACGAGGCGGCGGCGGCGAGCACGACTCCCATGCCGGCGAGAACGAGCGCCCAGGCCTCGAGCCGGCCGGCGAAGGCGTCCCACACCCCGCGGGCGGCCTGGCGCAGCGCCTCGTCCTCGATGCGCGCGGAGACGACGGCGCCGACGAGGGCCGGTACGGCGAAGAGGACGATGGCGGCGGCCGCGAGCGCGACGCCGACGAGGACGAGCCCGCGCCTCCTGTCCCGCAGCACGGCCACGGACGCGGCGAGCGACGCTGTCCCGAGCAGCAGGGCGAGCAGCACGAACCGCCTCAGGCGGCTCGCGGCCCGGAGGAACCGGATGGCGCCCGCGCCGAGGGCCTCGTTGACGTCGTCGCCGAGCTGGACGCCGAGCGAGGAGTCGAGCCGCCGGGCGACCTGCGGGTCGAGGCGCGACAGGGCGCCGTTCAGGAGCACCGCGAAGTCCGGGAGCGACAGCACCACGGACTTCGCTCCCTCCGAGAACGCGAGCTGGTGAGCCCTCTGGCTGGCCGCCCGGAAGAGCACGCGGAACGCGTCGGAGGCCACGACGGCGCGCGCGCCGCCCACCACGACCGGCCGCACCGCCACCAGGTCGGGCTTGCGGGCGATCACCTGGTCGGCGATCCGCTCGGCCACGAAGCCCGACACGCGGGGATCGGCCAGGGCGAGCGCCGAGCGCTCGGCGAACGCCTCGGGGTCGTAGACCACGCGGTTGGTGTAGCCGAGCAGGAGGGCGAGGACGACGAAGCCGGTGCCCGCGAGCCGCAGGGCGGCGGCCGCGGCGATGCGCGACCGGGACGGGTGGATGTTCGTCATTCCGGGCTCCCGATGCGGCCGGATGCTAGCATGCCGGCGCGGGACCGCTCCGCTCCCCGGAGGCGCCCGGGGCGGGGGGGCCGGTCCGGCGCCTAGTGCGTCCGATTCAGCCCGCACCGCAGATCCGCGCGCCCGGCCTCAGATATCCTTGGGCGACCGGCCCGCACCGGGCCGGAGCGCCCAGGAGAACCCGCGTGAAGATCCCCCTCAGATTGCTCGCCGCTCTCGCCGTCGCCGCCGCCCTCGCCGCGCCGCCGGCCGTCGCCGACGAGGGCATGTGGATGCCCCAGCAGATCCCCGACCTCGCCGCGAAGCTCCGCGCGATGGGCTTCCAGGGCGACCCGGCCGCGTTCGCCGACCTCACGGGCCAGCCCATGGGCGCGATCGTCTCGCTCGGCGGCTGCACGGCGTCGTTCGTGTCGCCCGAGGGCCTGATCGCCACGAACCACCACTGCGTTCAGGGCTCGCTGCAGTTCAACTCGACCCCGCAGAAGAACCTGCTCGTCGACGGCTACCTGGCGAAGACCCGCGAGGAGGAGCTGTCGAACGGCCCCGGCTCGCGTGTCTTCGTGACGGTGTCCGTCAAGGACGTCACCGACGCGATCACCGGCAAGATCGACCCGAAGCTCGACGACCGCCGGCGTTTCGACCTCGTCGAACGGCGCACGAAAGAGCGCGTCGCCGCGTGCGAAGCCGGCGGCTACCGCTGCGCCGTGAACGCCTTCTTCGGCGGCCTCAAGTTCTTCGAGATCGCACAGCTCGAGATCCAGGACGTGCGCCTCGTCTACGCCCCGGCCGCCGGCATCGGGAACTTCGGCGGCGAGACGGACAACTGGCGCTGGCCACGGCACACCGGCGACTGGTCCTTCTACCGCGCGTACGTGGGCCAGGACGGCAAGCCCGCCTCGTTCTCGAAGGAGAACGTGCCCTACCGGCCCGCCCACTGGCTCCCGGTGCAGGCGGCGGGGGTCAAGGAAGGTGACCTCGTGTTCGTGGTCGGCTATCCCGGCCGCACGCAGCGCCACCAGACCTACGCCGAGGTGAAGGAGACGACGCAGTGGAGCTTCCCCCGCTTCGTCAAGGCCGCCGAGGAGCAGATCGCGATCCTCGAGGCGCTCGGGAAGAGCGACCCCGAGCTGAAGATCAAGGCCGCCGGCCGCGTGCGCGGGCTCAACAACTCGCTCACGAACCGGCGCGGCCAGCTCGAGGGGCTGGTGAAGGGCGGCATCCTGGCCCAGAAGGAGAAGAACGAGAAGGAGCTCGCGGCCTGGATCGCCGGCGACCCCGCGCGGCAGGCCGAGTCCGAGAAGACGCGCGAGCGCGACGCCGTCCTCGCGTCGGTCTTCATGTCCTCCTCGATGCTCAACGCCGCCCACTCGGCGCACCTCCTGTCGATCGAGAAGGCGAAGAAGAGCGACATGGACCGCGAGCCCGAGTACCAGGAGCGCAACTGGACGCGCATCCGCGAGGGCCAGGAGCGCGCGCAGCGCACGATCGACGCGCGGCTCGACAAGGCGCTGCTCGCGTGGGCGCTGCCGCAGGCGGCGGCCCTGCCGGCCGAGCAGCGGATCGCCGGGATCGACAAGCTGGTCGGGCTCACGCCCGGCATGGGCAAGGCCGACTCGGACAAGGCGATCGGCCAGTACCTCGAGAAGCTCGTGGCGGGCACGAAGATGGCCGACAAGGACTTCCGCCTCTCGCTCCTCGGGAAGAAGACGGCCGAGATCGCGGCGACGAAGGACCCGTTCGTCGACCTCGCGCTCGCCCTCGACCCGCTCTACCAGCAGAGCCGCGAGGCGGCGAAGCGGCGGCAGGGGGCGATGTCGCGCGTGCGACCCCGCTACATGCAGGCCCTCCTCGCGAAGGCGGGCGGCCTCGTCGCCCCCGACGCGAACTCCACGCTGCGCGTGACGTTCGGCACCGTGAAGAGCAAGCCGACCGCCGACGGCACGATGTGGACGGCGTTCACCACGCTGAAGGGCATCGAGCAGAAGCACACGGGCGAGGGCGAGTTCGACGCGCCGGACGCCCAGCTCACGGCGATCAAGGCGCTCCGCGCGGGGAAGGCGACGCCCTTCGCACCCGAGTTCCTGGGCGACGTGCCGGTCGACTTCCTCTCGACGGTCGACACCACGGGCGGCAACTCCGGCTCGCCGACCCTCAACGGCAAGGGCGAGTTCGTGGGCCTGCTCTTCGACGGCACGTACGACACGATCGCGTCCGACTTCCTGTACGACACCGTCAACACCCGCTCGATCCACGCCGACGCCCGCTACATGCTGTGGGTCATGACGGAGGTCGACGGCGCCTCCCACCTCGTGAAGGAGATGGGAATCCGGTAGGAGGGCGCCATGGGCCGAGGCTGGGACACGCAGACGGTGGTCGTCACCGGCGGCGGCTCCGGCCTCGGCCGCGCGGTCTGCCGGCGCTTCGCCGCGCTCGGCTCGCGGGTCGTCGCCCTCGACGTGCGCGAGGAGCGGCTCGCCGAGCTGCGCGCCGAGCTCGGCCCGGCCGTCGTCGCGTCGGTGTGCGACGTCGCGAGCTGGCCCGAGGTCGAGCGTGCGTTCGCCGCTCTCCCCGCGCCGGACGTGCTCGTGAACAGCGCGGGAATCACGGGGAAGACGGCGGTCCGCAGCTTCGAGACCGACCCCGCCGACGTGGCCGCCGTCTTCGCCGTGAACTTCCACGGCTCGTACCACACGTCGCGGGCCGCGCTGCCCGGAATGGTGGCGCGCGGCTACGGCCGCGTCCTCCACGTCGCGTCGATCGCCGGCAAGGAGGGCAACGCCGGGATGCTGGCCTACTCCGCCTCGAAGGCCGCCGTCATCGGCATGGCCAAGGTCCAGGGCAAGGAGCTGGCCGGCACGGGCGTCACCGTGAACGCGCTCGCCCCGGCGGTCATACGAACCGCGATGGTCGAAGCGCTGCCCGAGGCCCAGGTCCGCTACATGACCGACAAGATCCCGATGCAGCGCTGCGGGACGCTCGAAGAGCTCGTGGCGGTCGTCGAGTTCGCGGTGTCGCCGGCGTGCAGCTTCACGACCGGGTTCACCTTCGACCTGTCGGGCGGTCGGGCGACCTACTGAGCCGCGTCACGGCGGCGGGGGCCGTCCCAGGCCCCTTTCGTCGCAGCCTGTGAACGCAGCCTTGAGGGTTGATCGGGCAGTTTGCTACTCTCGAAGGATGCTGCGGCCCGAACCGAGACCCGACGGGACGTTCCGGCGCCGCGGCGACTACGCGACCCGTACCCTGTCCGGGGAGACCGTGGTCGTGCCGATCCGCTCCCGCGCCGCCGAGCTCGACTCGGTCTACACGCTCAACCCCGTGGGCGCCGCCATCTGGGCCGAGCTCGAAGAGCCGCGGACGGCGGAGGCGCTCGCCGGCCGCGTGGCCGGCGACTTCGACGTGGCCCTCGACATCGCCCGTGCCGACGTGTCGCGCTTCCTCGAGACGCTCCTCGAGGAGGGGATGATCGAGGCCGTCTCGTGAGCCTCGCCCCGCGCAGCTACACGGAGTTCACGAGCCGCCTGCACGACCGCCTCGGGCGCAAGCGCGTCCCGATCGACGTCTCGATCGAGGTCACCCGCCGCTGTCCCCTCGAGTGCGCGCACTGCTACAACAACCTGCCGATGGCGGACCCGGTGGCCCGTCGCGAGGAGCTGACGCTTGCGCAGCACGTCCGGATCCTCGACGAGCTCGCCGACGCGGGCACGATGTGGCTGCTCTACACGGGCGGCGAGATCTTCGCCCGGGCGGACTTCCTCGACATCTACCGCCACGCCAAGGCGAAGGGCCTCATCGTCACCCTCTTCACGAACGGGACGCTCGTGACCGAGAGGATCGCCGACGTCCTCGCCGAGTGGCGGCCCTTCAGCGTCGAGGTCACGCTCTACGGCCGCACCCGCGAGACCTACGAGAGGCTGACCGGAATCCCCGGCTCCTACGACCGGTGCCTCGCCGGGGTGCGGCGGCTCGTCGACCGCGGGCTCTCCGTGTCTCTCAAGACCGTGGCGGTGACGCTCAACCGCCACGAGGTCGAGGACATGAAGCGCTTCGCGCGCGACGAGCTCGGCCTCGAGTTCAAGTTCGACGCGATGATGACGCCGCGGCTCGACTGCGGGAAGAGCCCGCTCGAGGTCCGCCTCCGCCCGGAGGACATCGTCGAGCTCGACCTCCTCGACGAGGACCGGGTGCGGGAGTGGGCCGAGCAGGCGGCGCTCTTCATCCGGCCCCAGCACCTCCCCGGCCACGAGAACGACGTCTACCACTGCGGCGGCGGCAACAACGGGCTGTCGATCGATCCCTACGGGGGGATGACGATCTGCAACTTCTCGATGCGCGACGTCTACGACCTCAAGCGGGGCACGGTCGCGGACGGCTGGGGCCGCTTCCTGCGCGACGTGAGAGCGCGCCAGATCACGCGCGTGACGAAGTGCACCGCCTGCCAGCTCAAGAGCCTGTGCGGGATGTGCCCGGCCAACGCCGAGCTGGAGACGGGCGACGCCGAGACGCCGGTCGACTTCCTCTGCGAGGTGGCCCACCTGCGGGCCCTCGCCCTCGGGTGGCGCGTCCCGGAGCACGGAACGTGCGAGTTTTGTCCGGGCGGTCCGCGCCACGCCGCGATGGCGGGCGCGGCGGCCCGGCTCGGCGAGCGGGTGGCCGCGATCCGGGCCGGCGCGCGGCGGCCGGCCCGGGTGGCCCTGCCGGTCCTCGCCGCGCCGTCGGGCGCCGGCTGCGGGAGCGGCTGCGGCTCGTGCGGGACGCGGGACGAAGCGAGGTGGTGATGGGAAGCGAACGGGTGGAGGCCGCGGAGGTCGGGTCGCGGAAGGCGTACGCGGCGCCCGCGCTCGAGAAGTTCGCGCTACGCCCCGAAGAGGCCGTGCTCGGGGGCTGCAAGGGCCCGACGCAGGCCGGCTCGCGCAACCCGAACCGGTGCCGGAACGCGATCGGCAACCCGTGCTCCGCGCAGGGCTCCTGACCGCTTCTCACCGCCGATGAGCGTCGGCGCGGCGGCGGGCTACGCGCTGCGCATCGGCGGCGTCCAGGTCGGCGTGGCGCCGTCCTCGCCCCGGCTCCGTCTCTCTCCCGCGCCCTCTGCACGTCCCTTCGTCGTGAACGCGGGGGCCGCCGACTCGAGCCTCGCCGCCGCCTGGCGTGAGCTCGACCCGGAGCCGCCGGGCGAGCTCGTGTTCGACTCGGACGGCTCGTGGCGCCTCTACCGGCGCGACGGCCTCGACCTCTACCGCTTCTTCGACGGCTCGATCGGGCTCGCGCCCTACAAGGAGCTGGAGCTCGACCCCGGAGCGCGCTCGGGGCGGATCTGGCTCGATCCGCGGCACCACGCCGCGGAGGAGCCGCTCGACCCCCTCCAGTTCCCGCTCGACGAGCTCCTCTTCCTGCGGCTCCTGAGCGAGCGCGACGCGGTCGAGCTGCACGCGTGCGCGCTCGTCACGCCCGCGGGCCGGGGCGTCGTGTTCACCGGCCAGTCCGGCGACGGCAAGTCGACGACCGCGCGGCTCTGGTCGACGCTCGACGGCGCCTCGGCCCTGAGCGACGACCGGGTCGTCGTCCGCCGCGAGGCGGACGGGCTCTGGGCCTACGGCACGCCGTGGCACGGCGACGCCGGGATCGCCCGCGCCGCTCGAGCCCCCCTCGCTGCCGTTCTCGTCCTCGGCCGCGGGGAGCGCGACGACGTGCGCCCGCTGGGTCGCGCCGAGGCGCTCTCGCTCCTCGTCGCCCGGAGCTTCCCGCCCTTCCACGATGGCGCGGCGATGTCGCGCACGCTCGCGATCCTCGAGTCGGTCGTCGCGTCCGTGCCCTGCGCGCGCTTCGCCTTCGTCCCCGGGCCCGGCGCGGTGCGGTCGATTCTCGAGTGGCTTCCCGCCGGTGCCGGCGCCCCCGCCGCTGTTCGATGACGTCGCCCTCGCTCTCCTCCGGGAGGGCCAGGCGGTCCGCTTCCGCGCGGCGGGGCTCAGCATGGAGCCCTCGATTCGCGACGGCGACGCAATCACGATCTCGCCGCTGCAGAGGGGCACCGCGCGCGTCGGCGACGTCCTTCTCTATCGCGCGGACGGACGACTGCTCGCGCACCGGGTGATCGGGCGCGCAGAGGCGGACGGCGTCCTGCTCGTGCGGGCCGACGCCCCCGGCTGGGAAGTGGAGCGGGTGGCCGAGGGCGACGTCCTCGGGCGCATCGAGCGGATCGATCGAAGCGGGCGGGGCGTTCGTCTCCAGGGCGCCTTCATCCGACGCCTGGCGGCCCTGTCGCACCGCCTCAGGCGCCGGCTGTCCGAGACTCGGACGGAGGGCCGGTCCGTCCGGACTCCGGCGCGTCCGCCGAGCCCACGGAAGCGTTGAGAGTCAGCGACTTGGCGGGGCTCCTCATTGGCCCTATCCTTGCAAACGTCGGATCCGGACGTGTGCGCGAGCCGACGAGTGGCTAGGGCGCGGCCAGGCGACCCGTTCACTGGAGATCGAACGATGACTCGGTGGTCCGTCCGCTGGCTCGCCCTCGCGGCCGTCGTCTCTCTCGGCATCACGTCGCCGGCCGCGGCCCAGGTGCAGGCTGTCGGATCCGGCTGGACGAACGTCTACTCGGCCGCCAGCGGGAACTCGACGATCGTGACGTCGACGTCGACGGCGACGGTGGCCGGCGGCACGAACCGCCTCTTGCTGCTCGGCGTGGTCATGGAGCTGAGCGGCGCGAACACGCTGACGAGCATCTCCGCCACCTTCGGCGGCGTCCCGATGACGCTCATCGCGTCGAGTGGCGGCGTGAGTCGCCAGGAGCAGGCCGCCCTCTTCTACCTGGCGGACGGCCAGATTCCGTCCGGCGCCCAGACGTTCGCGGTCAACTACAACGTGAACGGAGGGGCGACGACGGTGACCGGCCTGCACATGGACTGGAGGTCGTACACGGGCGTCGATCAATCGAGCCCGATCGTCGACTTCTCGGCGAACAACTCGGGGGCCGCAAACGTCATCTTCGGCACCCAGGTCGACTACCTCGCCGACGGCCTCGTGGCCTACGCCACGGGCAACGGCGGGGGCGCCGCCACGATGACGGCGCCGGCCGGCTTCAGCGCCGCGCTCACCTTCTCGGGCAGCGGGCACACGAGCTTCGCGGCGGAGGCGGCCGGCCTGGCGGCCGACGGCAGCTTCGGTGCGGCGACCCAGGCGACCTTCGGCGGCACCACGCAGAACCGCTCGGCGATCGCGGTCGCTTCGCTGCGGCCCGCGACCGCCGATCTCTCCGTCACGAAGACGGGCCCCGCGTCGGCCTTCAGCGGCGACCCGGCGAGCTACACGATCGTCTTCGCGAACGCCGGCCCCTCGGCCGTCGCCGGTGCTTCGATCGCCGACAGCTTCCCCGCGACGCTCCTCGGCGTGACGTGGACCTGCGCGGCGGCGGGCGGGGCGAGCTGCCCGGCGGCGAGCGGCAGCGGCAACATCGCCGCCTCGGCGGACCTGCCGAGCGGGTCCAGCCTGACCTACTCCGCGGCTGCCACCATCAGCTCCACGTTCGTCGGCAACGTCGTCAACACGGCGACGATCGCCGCTCCTTCCGGGACCACCGATCCGACGAGCGCCAACGACAGCGCGAGCGCCACGACCGTGGTCGTCGCGCAGACGCAGGTGGCCGACGTGGCGGTGACGAAGACGGGATCGGCCGGACCGCTCGCCGTCGGCGCGAGCGCGACGTGGACGGTGGTCGTCACGAACAACGGCCCCGCGACGGCGCAGAACGTCACCCTGAGCGATCCGCTCCCGACGGGGACGACGTGGGTGTCGACCGCGACGACCGTGGGCACCTGCGCCGGCACCGCGACGGTGAGCTGCGCTTTCGGCGCTCTCGCGAGCGGCGCTTCCGCCACGGTCACGATCGTCGCCACCGTCGACACGCTCGGGACGAAGAGCAACACCGCGACGGTCGACAACCAGAACGGCAGCGACTACGACCCGAACACGACGAACAACGTCGCGACGTGGCTCACGACCGTGGCCGGCGCGCCCGTCTGCGGCACGCCGGGCGGCCTCGGCCCCGGCGGCACGCTGAGCGGGGTCATCAACACCTACTACCCGGCCACGGCGAGCGTCTCCGCCGGCCTGGCGAACACGTGCATCCCGGTCGGCACCGCGCGCGGCGCTTCGGCGACCCTCACGAGCGGCGATCTGCTGCTGGTCGTCCAGATG
>WBZP01002872.1_pt1 | contig 19401 bp, 17 predicted proteins | sample 5204301 | NCBI WGS metagenome assembly WBZP01 (sample SAMN12412401, study PRJNA552823) | activated sludge metagenome | isolation source: activated sludge from nitrification reactor of wastewater treatment plant... | place: USA: Pennsylvania | collected 2017 | reverse complement strand
CCCGCTGGTCCTCCCGTCGATGCTCCGGCTGAAAAGGCCCGGGCCCGCATCCTCGACATCGCTCGCACCGATAGCAACAACGCCGCCGATGCTGCCCAACGCGAACGCGACAACGCCGTCCGCACCGAGGTGGTTTCAAAGGCTGTTCCCGAGCGATATCTCCAGCTCGTGGAAGAGATGCGCGAGGCCGTGCAACTGTTCAATCAGTCGCTACGCCCGCCCGAAGGCCAATCGCTCCCGTATATCTCCTGGCTGGAGAGTCCGAACGTCGCGCTCAAAGACCCCAACACCGGCGACGGCATGCGGGTTCGAATTGCCCGTCGAGGAGCGACCTTCGATCTGCTCCTCCGATTTGCCTCACGGGCGGCACGTGCCGATGTGCCTCTCATCGAGGGCCACGGCGACTTCGGCATCCAGCAGACGCGCACCAAAACGATGATGCGGATCGAAGGCTGGGTCGAGCAGGGTAAGCCGGTGTTCTGGTACAGCCTCGACTTCAAGCGCCTGTCGATTCCGCTCAGCGAGGTGGCCGAGCGCATCGTCGCTGCCATCGCCGCGAACGACTACTCGCTGTTGTCACGCGATCTGAACAGCGAGCAAGCAGAAGCGGACGACCACTACACCCGCGAAGGGTAAGTTAGCCGCGACGCACACGCCACGCTTCGTGGGCTTGCTCGGCCAACTGCGACAGATCGGCAAAACCCCAGCGTCCTTGATCGATCACTCGCTCGCACAGCCGCTGCGGCAGACCCGTCACCGACACATGCGCACCGCTCATGGCCCCGGCCATCGCCGCGGTGGTGTCCACGTCGCCCCCGACCACCACCGCCGTCTCGATGGTTTGGACAAAGTCGGTCGGGCTGCGCAAAAAGCTGTACAGGCTCCACAGCACGCTCGAGACCACGTAGCCCGAGATCCCCGACCACTCGCCCTCATAGCCTGGACACAGCCCAGCACGAGCCATGAACGTCGCTGCCGCATCGGGAGAGAGCGTCACCCACGATGACACCTGATACACATCGAACGCCACCGTTTGATCAATCGAACGCACCCACTCGGACAGCTCGGCCAAGAACGACTCGGTCACGATCGGTTTGCCTCGGAGCGCCAGCGCCACCGCACCAGCGATTGCCACCGCACCAGCGGCACATCGCACATCCTGATGAGTAATCCGGGACTGCTCCCGTGCCGCCGCAATCAATGCGTCAGGGTCATCGGCGTACCATAGACCGATCGGAGCGACTCGCATCGCACTGCCGTTGCCTGCCGATGGGGCCGGAATGCCCGCTTCATCGGGAGCAACCCCCTCCGACAGTCGCCGCGCCACCTCTGCGGTGGCCTTTCCGGCACCCACCACTTCGCCACTGCGAAACAGGCGGGCAATCCTCGCCGCATAGTCGGCCACGTCGAGCTGTCCATGTGCCAAGAGCCCGAGCAACAGCTCCCGCGCGAGCTGGCTATCGTCCGTGTATTGACCATAGCGAGACTGCCCCAAAAAAGTATCGTCGAGCAGCCCTTGTCGCAGCACTTTTTCGGCGTGACGCTTGCAGTCTTTTGGTGGCAAACCCTCGACCGGAGCACCCACCGCGTCCCCGATACATTGCCCGAGGAGACAGCCCACCCACTGCTCCTTCGACGGCATTGGCTGAAGCAGAACCTTTGCAGAAGAACGATTCGATTGGGCAGCAAGCATCGTCTACACATTCTACGGGCTCATCATTTATATCCGCAAATTTTGTGAAGTACGCTGCTCAATGAACGACCAGAAATGATCGATGCGCGCTCAAACCCGGCTCCTGTCACGGGCTCACCGGCCGGGAGCCGCGTGACCAGCAAGCCAGCAGGACGGCGCACGGTCACAGCAGCGTGAACCAGCGGCTACACCACTCACGGACCAGCTCGCAGATTTCCACTGAATCCGTCGCTGTCTGGTGCGTCTTGGCACCGTGGCCCAGCCATTGCTTTGCCTCTGGACCAAAGAGTAGGAACCAAGAATGCGACACACCTCGTTCACCCATGCGCTCTGCGCACTCGCTCTGCCGCTGTCCCTGTCCCTCGCTGCTTGTGGCGATGAGAGGCGTCCTGCCAATGACACCGAAAAAGACCTGGTCGTTGCGGTGCTCGAAACGGGACTCCACCTACATGATACCAACTCCAACGAACGCATCACCCTCCCCCCCGGAACAGAGACGCTCATTGGCTTGGTGGTGGATGCAGTCTGTAGTGCCAAAGTATCCACGGTTACCGTCGGAGATCACGTCAAAGAAACCCTGGTTTTTGACTGTAAGGACGGCGATTTCAAAGGCAACTTCAGCCGCGAGCTCGATCACTATTCCTTTGATCTGTTTGCACGCACTTCGCTTGATGTCACCTACACGGGCGATGTCACCGCTCGCAAAGACTTTGTCGATGGTTTCGTGGAACTGAAGGCCATCAAAGACCTCTGGATCACCGATATCGGCGTCTCTGATCGGATCGATTTTCTCGGCATCCAACGAGACGCCAGCGGCTGCATGATCGGTGGCGCAATGAAGATGGAATTGCACGCCAATATTCCCGGCAAGAAAGTCGATGTTTCGACGGATGCGCTGTTCGGACCGACCTGCGGAGAGGTCTGGGTCAGGAAGTAATCTGAAGCAGAATCCTTCCTGACAGAATGCGCGTTTACAGAGTGCTCGGTGGCGCGCTGCGGGGCCTGCTGTGCTGCTGATACGCGTACGCCGCTTGCACCAGCTTGGCTTCCTGATATGGACGGGCCAAAAAGATCAGTCCGACCGGAACTCCGGACTTGGGACCGATTCCCATCGGCATCGACAGAGAGGGAAGCCCAGTCGGTGAAGACAGCATCTGAAAACCGAACCAACCGAGCGGTGGATTCCCAATCGGAAACGCTGGCTGATTGGCCGCAGGATAAACCATCAGATCAATTCCCTCTTTGTCCATGAAGGCCACGATCGCAGCCTGGGCCGTGTTCTTGGCAGCAAGATAGTTCTTGCACGCAGCACTGGTCGCAATCGTGTCGGTCTGTTTTTGGGAGTCCGTGATGAAGCCCTTCACATAGTCCAGAAAGTTTCCGGTCGTGATCACGTCGGCCAAGTTCTTCACCGCAAGGTCCGGTCGCGTCGTCGATAGATAGCTATTAAAGCCTTGCTTAAAGTCAACCGGCATGCACTGAAAGGACGCATCGGTGACCGCTTGCAGCGTGCCAAACAGCGTGGTAAGTGCCGCCACTTGCTTGGTCTTTGCTCCCGCTTGGCCGATGTCTGAAAGCGACTTATAGAACAAGTCGGAAACCTCTGCGCTTGGGACAAGCGGAGGCATAGGGAGCGGCTGTAGGACCGCCGGATCAAAGCCAATCGTCAGACTCGTAAGTCCATTGTCTTTGAGTACGGAGGTATAGGACTGCGACCCCTTCCCCACCAGGGATTTGTCGACGAGCAGTTCGAGCGTTGCGGCCGCATCCTCTACCGTGCGGGTCATCGGTCCCGGTGCATCTTGCAAGGTCATCAGCGGAAGGATTCCCAGGGTAGGAACCAGTCCTTGCGTGGGACGAATGGCCACCAGTCCGGTCGCACTGGCCGGCTGAACCAGAGAACCATAGGTATCACTGCCCAGACCGACGATTCCCAAACTTGCGGTAATGGCCGCTGCGGTTCCGCCGCTCGATCCATATACGGTCAAGGAGCGGTTGTAGGGATTCACGGTCTGTCCCCCGTAGGAACTCTTGGTGCCTGTACCATCCAGCGCAAAGTCGGGCATGTTGGTCTTTCCCAAGATGATCGCGCCGGCGGTAAGGAGTCTCTGTACGACCTCTGCATGAGTGGGAGTGACGCTACCCGCAAGAGCTTGCACGCCACCCGTGGTCGGCATTCCTGCGACGTTGATGTTGTCCTTGACCACGATCGGCACACAGTGGAACGAGCCACGCTGCCCTTGCGGAACTTTGTCGAGTCGATCCGCATCGGTCATCAAGCGATCGTTCCAAGTCACCACCGCGTGAAGTGAGGGATCGAGCGAGTCATGCAGTAGTTGATAGCGGCTGACCATGTCGCGGCACGAAATGAAGCCCGTCTTCACGGCGCTGCGCACATTCTGAATCGTCGCCTCTTCTGGCTTCCACGGAAACTCGGGAGCACCGATGGCACCGCAGCCAGAAACAGAGACGCAGACAGATAGCAAACAGAGCGTGGACAGCGTGCTGCGCCGGGTATTCCCAACCAGACAGACAGAACCGGGATTAGAAACGGAACGACGGAAGGAGAGACTAAGCTTGGACATCACAGACTCCTAAGGTGAGAGTTCTCGGGCGCTAGCGCTGCGTGCGCCCTGTGCCTGCTCAAACACCGCAGGAATTGGAATCTGTTACTGCGATTTTCCGTCGAAAAAGTACGAATTATTTTGCAGGAGTCGCAGCCGGAGCGCCCAGATGTACTGGAACCGAGGTAGGAGTCAGGAGCAGCCAGCTTGAAAGCAGGCGCAAGGCCGGTTCCCCTGGTGAGCGTACCCAATCGGCCATGTAGCGCTTGAGGCCGCGTGGCTGCCTTTGCACGGCCAACGTCGCGAGCGGACCCGCTGGCTTGGCGCTCGTCACTCCACCACGCTGCGCCACTTTCGCGATCGGCTGGCCCATGGGGCTTGCGGGCAAAAGATGCAGCGTGGCGAGCCGTCCATCATCGTCCCCGATCGCGGGCCGAGCACGAGCGGGAATTGATTCTTCTAGCCGATCCAAGTCCAGGCTCTGCAGCGCGGTGAGGAGCTGCATTTGTTCCGCTGCGGACAGAAGCCGGGACGAAGCCTTCGGTCGCGGCTGGCGAGCCAGGCTCCCTTCTTCGGGAGTGATCGACAGCGTGCCATGTTCGATCGAAAGTAGACCACCCGGCTGTTTGTTGGCGGTGACCGCGAGCTGAACCTTCACGCTTGCCAATTCCTCGATGGTGCGAGGCACGGCCACCACCGGCCGCACACTGCTCGCTTGCACAATCTTGAGGATCAGATCGTCGAGCACCCCGGCCACTCCTTGACCATCGGCGGCAGTCGGCCACTCACTCCTAGGCAACGCGACTCGCAGCGGTGAACGAGCCGGCAGCGGCAGCGTCAATTCACGGTCGGCAGCCATCTCTGCTTCATCGCTGCTCCTGAGCGAAACTAGATTGGCCGACCGTAGCCCCGACAAGATCTGTTCCTTCTGCCCCGAAGTCAGCGTCAGCGGTCGACCCACGGGTTGACAAGCCGGACTACAGCGCTCGACCTTGGCTACCCCGGAATCGATGCGGAGCTGCGTGACCTCACCGTCAAGCAGCCCTTGTCGCCAAGACAACGCCAGCGAATCGCCAGCACCGGGACGAAGCACGCTCTGCAACGACTCGCTCTGCGCCGCTGCACCACCCGCAAAGAGCCCAACACTGACGACAACCGAGGCAAACCACGCGACCTGTTTGATCGACTTCATCGCGTCTGTATAACAAAGGCGGCGCGTGCCTGTCACACAAACCCGGCGAGCCCCACGCACTCACAGTTGATGGTTCGATCCATCGCTCGGACACCGACAAGTGATGGATCCAGACCTCAATCCGAGGGGGTATCGCCCGCCCACCGGCTCGGTTCAGGCAAGCCGCACACCCGGACGACACTGGCATGTGATCTGCAATGGTCCCAGGCATGACCTCCACACTGTCTCGCAAACTACTTCCCGCGTCGTTCCTCTTCCTGATCGCCCAAGCGGGCTGCGGTGCAGAGCTAGAAAGCACCGAGCCGGTCAATCCAAGCTTCTTCGAAGAGACCTCGATGCCGTCGTGCGGTACGGTGCTCGCATCGTGGAACGGCACCAGCGCCTACTCAAACGGCCTCAACACCGGCACCGGCAATTCCTGCGCTGGCGTGGGCACCTATGGTTATCAGTACCAGTGCGTCGAGCTGGTGATGCGTCACTTCACCCAGAAGTGGGGCCTGCGCTGGTGGGGCAATGCCAAAGACCTGCTCGTCAACGCACCGCGTGACAAGGTCGATGTCTACTCAAACGGAGACAGCGCGCACCCACCTAGGCCTGGCGACATGCTGGTCTGGACCAATGGCACCTATGGCCACGTTGCGCTCATCACTGCGGTCGGTGGTGGCAGCGTCACCATCATCGAGCAAAACGTCACGGGCAGTGGCTCGGCGACCCTATCGTATAACGGTGCATCGATCGGGAGCCGCTGGACGAGCTGGGTTCCCGCAGGCTGGGCCCACGCCAAAGCAAACGGCGGAGGCAGCGGGGGCATCAGTTGGGACTGCAACAAGAGCGCCTACAACGGCAATCAATACTGGACCTGCTCCGGCGGCAATCTATATAAGTGCGTCGGTGGAGTGCCCCAGCAGCAAACCTGCACCGCAGGCTGCAACGTTAGGCCGGTTGGCACCGACGATACTTGTAAGTAATACGATTGCCCTTGGTCAGTCCGAAAACGGCGGTGCGACCTCTTGATGACGTGGCTGGCGCGGCTTCGGGGAATCGCTCGGCTTGCCTCGCCACATCACCCACACCGGATACGCAGTCAGCCACAGACACGACACAAACAACCCGAACCCACTCAGCGGATAGCTCAGCGCAAGCCGCGTCGATCCAAAGCGAATCAGCCAGGGCGCAAGGATGTGCAGCAGCGCCGATAGCCACGCCAAGCTGATCCACACCGTCTGACTCAACGCCGAGGTCTCGGTGAGCAGAAACAAGTGGGTCAGGATCAGCACGAACACCGGGATCGTAAACAGGTGAAAGTGCGTGACCTCGAGCAGCTTGCGATAGGGCATGCTCAGCGTCATCGACGGTGCAGAGTCCTCTTCGGGAATCGCGATCTCGGGACCGGCAGGCTGGGCCGTGGGACTGGCGGGGGAGACGGTCGGCGCGGCGAGCGAGACGGGATTCTTACCGTAATACTGCTCGACCCGATCGACATGTCCGGTCCGCAGCGACGGACCGACCAGGTCTTCATAGAGTAGTACCGACGACAAAATCGCCAATAGCGACAGCCCGCAGAAGAACGAATAAACGATCTTTGCCGGTCGAGACAGGTTCCACAGACGAAACCGAGACGAAGCGAACTGACGCATGGCTCTCCGCAGGGCTTACGAAGCGGGAATGGCCTTGGCGGCGACTCCGGCTGGTTGCCTGGCCGCAGGCTTTAACACGAGTTCGTCGAGCAGAACAAGCGCACGCCGTACCCCGATCACCATCGCCCGAGACGAGATCGTCGCCCCCGACACCGCGATGATTTCTTCGCCTTCGCGGATCGGACTCTTCGCGCTCTTGCCAACAAACTGCTGCCGGAAGCGCGGATCACGAATCTCGTCGCCATAGCGCTCGCGGTACACCATCAACTCCTGCCGCTCCACCAACCCCGCCGCAGAGAGCTTGACCGCAAAGGTGATCGGCAAATGCTGCCCTTTTTCTTCGTCGATGATCGCGTAGCCATCGGTCTTATCAGCCGTTTTGGCGATATAGATCGTGTAGCTCGGCTTGCGCGGCGTGTATCCAAGCACCGCCGACAGTCGCTCGCGCTGTTCGGTGGTCAAGTCAAAGCGCTGAAACGTCACGGCCTGGCTGCGCGGGAAAAACTCGCTAAGGATCGTCCGTGGCGTGTAGTACGCCGTCTGAGCCGAAGCCAAGTTCGCCGAACGCAGCGACAGCAGCACGAGGGCCGTACCGATCGCCTGGGTCAGCCGGCGCGATTGCAGGAAATTGAAAACGACTTTCATTAACAACATCTCTACTACCGCCTGCCAAAGATCGTCAACCGGACATCTAGGCGGATGCAAGGATGGGGATGACAGGGTGGTATGCGGTGTGCTAGCCCTCCGCTCGCCGGGCAACTTCGCCTGGATGAATCTGCGAGGAGAAAATGACCAGACGACCGCTCTTGACTGCACGCCGCCTGTTTGTCGCCGCTTCTCTTACCGTGAGCATGCTGTCCGCTGCCTGCGGACCCGAGCTTTCTGCTCTCGACGAAGCAATGGACGAGGATTCCCTCCCCGCCCACCTCTCACCGCAGAGTGTCCCGACCGGCTATTACAACGCCACCACCGGCAAGAGCGGCAACGATCTGCTGGTCGCACTGTCAGACGTCATCAGCACCGGCACCCGCAGCCTGTCGTACAACGGGGCTCGCGACAAGATGTTTGCGGACGTCGAGGATCCCGACAACAACAACGAGGTCGACTGCATCTATACCGGCCGCATCGCCAAGGGTATCAGCAGCACCTCGACGGCAAACTCGGCCAAGCTGAACACCGAGCACACCTGGCCGCAGAGCCTCGGCGCACGCGGTGTCGCCCAGAGTGACATCCACCATCTGTGGGCCTCGGATGTCGACACCAACGGTCGCCGCGGCAACTTCCCATTCGGCGTCGTCAAAACCGCCACCTGGACCGCCGGCGCACCCGATGGCACCCCACCGAGCAAGGTCGGCAAGGACGACATGGGCCGCACCGTCTTCGAGCCCCATGATCGAACGAAGGGCGACATCGCCCGCGCCATCTTCTACTTCTACACGCGCTACTACCGCACTCGGCCCGCCGACTTCACCCTCAACAACTTCAACGTCGAAGAAGCGACGCTCCGTCAGTGGCACGAAGCCGACCCGCCCGATGCCGACGAGCGCAGCAAGAATGACTTGGTGTACGCGATCCAGGGCAACCGCAACCCGTACATCGATCATCCAGAATTCATCAAACAAATCCCTGACTTTCCTGATCGCTAGTAATCCGGCTTGCGATAAAATGATGGCGTGACACCACTTGAACCACGCCTCGTTCCCCTGGTTGAGCAGCTCCGCACCACCCTCATCGAGATGGAGCGGCTTCACACCCAAGCTCGCACCATTTTGGCCCAAATCGACGGCAGCGAACCCGGTCGCGATGAGATCCTCGCCGAACGCGCACGCCGTGCCGTGATGGAGCTACGCGCCAAAGTCTCTGCATCCAAGCGTGCCGGCAAAGGCTAGCCAACACACGCAGCCCGGCCCCCAAAAAAGTTCGCGGCAACCCGGGAACCATCTGCGGCACCCGATCGTCTAGCAACTCGTTGCAGACAAGTAGCAGGAAAAGTGAGCCGTTTTCGGCCACCGCTGATACATTATCAGCATGCTGCATCTCTCTGCTCTGAGAGAGTGGGACAGCCCGGTGCGACCTGCGATTGCCCGACAATCGCATCTACGGTTCAAAACGTCAGTGAACGCCGACTTCGGTCGGGGGTGGTAAACGGACGATGCGACAAGCGGCTTGGCTGACAGCGGTTGTGCTCGGTGTATCGGCGATGGTGCAAACGGCCCGTGCCGACGAATACTCCGACGCAAACCAGCTTGCTACAGAGCGCGAAAGCGCAGGCAAACTGGATGAGGCCGCAGAGGCGCTGGAGACCATCGCGCCGCAGTACCCTCAAGATGTTGAACTGGCACTGCGAATCGCCTGGCTCAGATTCCGAGCCACCAGCTACCGCAAGGCCCTGCGACACTATCGCGATGCGCAACGACTCTCTCCTGAGAGTGTGGATGCGCAGCTTGGCATTGGCTGGTCTCTGCAACGATTGGGATTCTGTGACGATGCGCGTCCCTACTTTAGCGCGCTCGTGGCCCAGAATCCGAACCTAGGTGTTGCCAAGGATGGTCTGGCCGCCTGTCCCGTTCCGCCCACGCTACGGCTCACCACTGGCGCACTCTTTACCGGAATGGCGTACTCCTCCCATTACATGCGCACGGCGGGGGTGGGCGTCTCTCCGCGACTCGAGCTTGCGATTCATGGCCACTGGTTGATCGGTGCCACCTATAGATACAGTGACTTCTTCCTAAAGCCTTCTCCGCTGCTCGCAAACGGTACCAAAGCCTGGAGCAGTACCAGCTTCAGTCAGCACGAAGGCTACGTTCATCTGGGATACTCGAGCAGCAAACTAGGAATCCTGGGACGCTATGCCTTCCTCGCCGATTCTCGCGGCCTGACGTCCGCTTCGCATCACGTGGGTGCCGGTCTGCGTGTCAGCGTGCTGGGAGACGCACAGCTTCAGGTCGCAACCAGTATCTATTCCGACATGACCATCGTGCGAGCGGCTCCTTCCTGGCGTTTACCGGTTGGCAAGGGATTCTCTGTACTGCTCGGTGGGGTTGGTCAGTGGGCCTCGGGAAGCTTGCTAGGTAACGGGCTCCTCGAGCTGTCGTTTGTACGCGGACGATGGAACGTTTACGCCGGTGGTTCGTACGGCGAACAGCTCCGCCCGGCCCAGCTTGAGATCATGGTCATCACCAACATGAGCGAACGGATCGCTGCATCCGCTTGGGGCGGCATCGCGGTTCGACTCCCTTACGATTTCGGCCTCCTTATCGACTACAGATACGACCGACTACGAAAACTTCCTGACGTAAAGCTCAGTACAGAGAGCAACGCCAACTACATCACCATCGGGCTTAGCAAAGCATTTTAGGAGTCCTCATGAGCAGCGCAACGCACCTCAAAGACCTGGCACTCAGCGACACGGGTTTCGTGTTTGATCCGTATACCGGAGCCACGTTTACGACCAACGCCACTGGACTTGCGATTCTGCATGCACTTCGCGAGGGACTCAGCCGAAGCGCAATCATTGAACGGATTCGTGAGCGATTTGATGTGCACGGCGACGTCGACAGTGACCTCACCGAGTTCTACCAGCTACTTCGTCAGCACGGAGTGGTCCCTCCCAACTTTAACGGCGTAGAGAAGTAGGCACGCAGATGAGTGAGCGACCATTAACCGTTGCGGTCACCGGGCTCAACGCAACCGACAATCCGGGGCCAGGGGTGGCTGTCATTCGGGCGCTGCGCGACGCTGATCCCGCGATTCGGGTCATCGGACTTGCCTATGATGCGCTCGACCCTGGGATTTACGCGACCGACCTTGTCCGCGACATCTTCATGCTGCCCTACCCGTCCCAGGGACTGACCGCATTTTGGTCACGCCTTGAGTACGTTCATCACAAGGTGGGAATCGACGTCATCATCCCTACGCTCGATGCAGAGCTGCCTGCCTTTTTGGACCTAGAGCCCAAGCTGCGTGAACTGGGAATCCGCATGCTCCTGCCGACGCGTGAGCAGTTTACGCTGCGTGAAAAAGGACGGCTTGCTCAGCTTGGGACCAAGTCAGGAATCTCTGTTCCGGCCACCGCAGTTGTGAACTCGATCGATGAGCTGTCGCGAGTCCATCATCGCGTCCCCTATCCGATGTACGTAAAGGGGCTTTATTACGGAGCGACTCTGGCGCTCAACCTAGACGATGCGTCGCATGCGTTTTACAAAATCGTAGCGCAGTGGGGCATTCCGGTTGTGGTGCAGACCCAAATCCTGGGTGAGGAATTCAACGTCGTTGCGCTGGGTGATGGCGATGGTGGACTGGTCGGCGCAGTAGGGATGAAGAAGCTGATGCTGACCGATAAGGGGAAGGGTTGGGCCGGAATCACGGTTCGCGATCCCGCACTCCTTGCGGTTGCGCAGCAGTTCATGAGCGCGACCCACTGGCGCGGTCCCTGTGAGATCGAGCTCATGCGCGACAAGTACGGTCAATATCACCTGATCGAGATCAATCCGCGCTTCCCAGCTTGGGTGTACCTAAGCGCAGGTGCCGGAATGAACTTACCCTATGCTGCCGTCGAGCTTGCCCTAGGCCGCAAGCCCAGCATTGCCAGCGAATACACCGTCGGCACGCTGTTTGTTCGGATCTCGATCGATCAGATTGCACGCATCGAAGACTTCCAAAACATGGTGACCACCGGAGAGGTATCCCGATGAGCAAGCTTCCTTATGAGCGCCCGACCTTGGTGCGCCACCAGATGGGACAGATGAACAAGTTTGGCCGCTTGCAAGGAATGCGGCCGCTCACCCACATCGATGGGGTGGCAGTCTCTGATTTGGTGGCCAAGTACGGCTCACCTCTGTTTGTGTTTTCGCAAAAGACCCTCATCAATCGCTATCGTGAGCTACAGCAAGCATTCAGTCGTCGCTATGCCAAAGTCCGAATCGCTTGGTCGTACAAGACCAACTACCTAGAGGCGATCTGTCGGACGTTCCATCGTGAAGGCTCGTGGGCCGAAGTCGTCTCTCCGTTTGAGTATGAGAAGGCCATCCGCACCGGAGTGGTTCCCGATCACATTCACTGGAACGGCCCCTACAAGCCCGATGCCGCCATTGAACGTGCGCTGACCGGTGGCGCCATGATCCACATCGACAACTTTGATGAGCTGGCGCGCATCGAGCGGATTGCCGAACGCATGGGAATCCGTCCCAAGGTTGCGCTACGACTGAATCTAGCCATCGATGGCCTTCCCGCATGGAGCCGCTTCGGAGTCAACTTGGAGTCCGGACAAGCGCGTGAGGCTGTCAATCGTCTCGTCGCTGGAGATCGTCTGGAACTGACCGGCCTGCACTCCCACATTGGTACGTTCATTCTGGCTCCGGAAGCGTACGGACAAGCAGCAGCCAAACTGGCACGATTCGCCAACGAGATCCGCAGTGCGCACGGCATCAAGCTGTCGTTCATCGATCTCGGCGGTGGTTTTGCTTCTCCCAATACTTTGAATGCCCAGTACTTGCCGGGCGAACAAACCAGTCCTTCCTTTGAACGATACGCCGACGCAATCGCCGATGGCCTCAGCGTGCTCGAGTATCCCACCAAAGAGTTACCGACTTTGGTTCTGGAAACGGGCCGCGCTCTGGTGGATGACTCGGGATTCCTGATCTCTTCGGTCGAAGCCACCAAGCGGCTTCCTGATGGACGAAGGGGTCTGGTTCTGGACGCAGGCGTCAACATTCTGTTTACCGCGTTTTGGTACAAGCACGATGTCGTGCCCGCGCAAGAGTTCGGGGGTCTGCTGGAACCGACCGTGCTCTACGGCCCACTGTGCATGAACATCGATGTGCTGCGCGACACCGTACAATTTCCTGCGGTGTCTCCGGGTCAAAAACTCGTATTCCGCAACGTCGGTGCCTATAACGTCACGCAGTGGATGCAGTTTATCGCGATGCGTCCGGCGGTCGTGATGATCGGCGCCGATGGCCAGGTTGGCCTGATCCGCCGCGCTGAACAGCTCGACGATCTCGAAGCACTGGAAGAAGTTCCTTCCTGGCTCAAGTAACCATCAAAGGGAGTACCTCGGTTGGCGCTCGTTGGCCCCATACGTTCACTGCTGCTGTGCTATGCGCAGGTGCTGTTTTCCGGCTCGATCTGGGTTGGACTGCTGCTGCTGCTGGCCACGCTGGTGATGCCGTTTTCGGCGGCGATAGGCGCGCTGTGTGCTTCGTCAGCCCTGCTCTGTTCCTCTCTACTTCAGCTTGAGCCAGAGGAAAGGCACAGTGGCGGCTATGGCTATAATGCCCTGCTGTGTGGACTAGGCATCGGACACTCGTGCAGCGGGCTTGGAGCGGTCGCGCTGGCGATTCTGTGTGGTGCATTCTGTGCACTGCTGACCGCTGCCCTGCGGGCATCTTTGGGCAGACTGCACCTCCCCCTGTTGTCGATTCCTTTTATCATCGTGTATCACATGGTGCTTGCCATCGCGGGGCCCGCTGGCATCGCCGCACCACCAGCGACCGAAGCGGTCCTCGCCCAAGGACCAGCTCTGTTACGTGGCCTTGGCGCGCTGTTCTTCCTGCCACGCTTCGAGGTCGGTGCCCTGGTTCTGCTCGCGCTCCTGTTGCACTCCCGCATTTCCGCCGTCCTGGCAGTGGCTGGCTTCGGTGTGGCGTACGCACTCGGCGTAGGTTTTCTTGGTTTGACTCCGGAAACGCTGGTGCTGGTTGTGAGCTACAACGCGGCATTTGCTGCGGTGGCGCTGGGTGGTGTCTGGTTCGTGCCATCGGCATCCTCGTGGCTACTGGCAATGGCAGGGTCAGCGCTGGCAACGCTGATGTGCGCAGGCCTTCTGCCGATTCATCAGCGCTTGGGAGTCCCCCTGATGGTGGTTCCGTTCAACGCAACCATCTTGCTGGTCTTGCTGGCCCTACGCCAGCGGGTGCGGGATAGTCATCCCAAGGCCGTCGATCTGATGCTGGCGACACCGGAAGACAACCTCGATTATCTGCGTGCACGGCTGCTGCGCTTTGGTTGGTCACAGCCAGTGCGAATGCAGCTCCCGCTGCGTGGAACGTGGGTCTGCACACAAGGAGTCGATGGCGCGCACACCCACAAAGAGCGCTGGCGCCATGCGTGGGACTTCGAAGTTCTTGGTCCCGATGGCACAACCTTTCGTGGCGACGGCACCCGTCCCGATCAATATTACTGTTTTCGTCTGCCTGTTTTAGCAGCAGCCGCCGGAACCGTGGTGAGCATCGAAAACGAGGTACCAGACAACCTGGTCGGCTCGATGAACCTCAAGCAAAACTGGGGCAACCTGGTGCTGCTACATCACGGCCCCGGTCTGTATTCCTTGGTGGCCCATCTGGCACGCGGATCGGTGAAAGTACGCTTGGGACAAGTCGTACAAGCCGGTGAAGTGCTGGGACTGTGTGGCAGTTCTGGACGATCTCCACAGCCACACCTGCACATTCACCTGCAAGCGACTCCTGATCTGGGAGCGGCGACCATTCCTTGTACATTCAGCGATGCGGTGGTGATGGATGGCGACCAGCAGTTGGTGCACACCGCGCTGATTCCGACCGAAAAACAGGTTGTCCGCAACCTCGAACCGGATGAGGAACGGGGCTCCTTTTTGGCTTCGTTTGCCCCCGGTCACGGCGGTGAGTGGCGTTTCCAGATCGGTGATCGCGAGGAGCGTGTGGTCTGCGAGGTGGATGTCTACGGCCAACCGCTGCTGCGCTCGCTCTCCTATGGAACCGTGCTGCGCTATGTACTGACTGATGATCTGCTGACGACCTATGATGTAAGTGGTCCGCGACGGTCGGTGCTCTATCTGCTGCGAACCGCACTGCCACGGATTCCGCTGGAAAGTTGTGAGCCGCTGCGCTGGCGCGATCTGCTGCCGGGCAGACTGGTTCGTCCTTTGTGGCTACAGCTCTTCCATGACTTTGTGGCCCCGATTGTGGCACGGGATGGAGTGACGGTTGAGCTGTCGGCTCGACGGGATGGGCAGCTCCTCCAGATCGATTCCCAGTCGTTGTCTGCGGCCAAGGAAAAAGAAAGTGAGCCCCGGCTCCGTACGCGGGTACTACTCGCTCGGGGTCTGGGAGTGGTACGTATCGAAGTGACAATGCGCGGTCGAACCATACGAGCAGAGCGCGTGACCGCCCCTACTACGCAAGAGAATACTCAAAAGGATAAGTCATGAAAAAGTCGTTGTTCCTGGCAGTGGGCGCGCTGTCCCTGTGGATGGGTGTGGCGCGTGCGGATGGCAATGCAGAGCTGATTCAGCGATCGTATGACAGTGAAGCGACCGGACGACTTGCTGATTCCCTTTCGGTGCTGGATCAGCTTTCAGCCCCACGTCGAGATGCATACGTTGTCACCCTTCGCAAGGCTTGGCTTCTGTACCGACTCGGTCGCTATGCAGAGTCCACCGAAGTGTATGTTCGGGCGATTGCGCTCGCCCCCGCAGCGGTTGAGCCCCGACTCGGAATCCTCCTTCCGTACCTAGCGCTTCGTCGCTGGAGTGATGTCGAAAACCAGGCCCGGGCGATTCTGAAGCTGGAACCCGGTAACTACCTGGCCACCCTGCGACTGGCCTTCGCTTGTTACAATCTGCAGCGCTACGCAGAGTCGACCGCACTCTATCGCAAGCTGATTGATCTCTATCCTGGCGATGTCGAGGTTCGCGGCGGCCTCGGTTGGGCTCTGCTCAAGCTCGGGAAGTATCCCGAAGCATCCGCCGAGTTTCGCAACATCCTCGAAATCGCCCCCCGCAACGAGCTCGCCAAAGAAGGCCTGAAAGCAACCGGCGGTTAGTCCGTTACGACTTCGGTCCGCCCATCAGATCAAACGTGAGATCGCCGGACTCCTTCAGTCCGCCGAGCGTGCCACCGGTGATACGCAGGGCTTTGGCGATCGCGCTCTGAAGCGTGCTGCGGGTAATGATGCTGTTTAGATCAATGCCCAGGCTGACCATGGTCTGGGCAACCTCCGCACGAATGCCGGTTAGGATGGTCTCTGTCCCAAGCAATCGTAGCGCCTTCGCGGTGCTCAGTAGAACCCCGGCGATGTGGGTATCGACGTGACGCAGTCCAGTGATGTCGAGGATGACCACCTTCGCTTGACTCGTCTGCGCTCCTTCCAGCGCGGTCGATACCACATGCTCGGCACGCGCACTGTCCATCCTGCCCACCAGCGGCATCACCACAATGGAGCTTGTGATCGGGATCATCGGTGTCGACATCTCCAGAAGCAGCGCATCCTGATGGCGAACCTGCTCTTCAAGCTGGCGATACGGACGCATGTCCCGAACAATGGTTGCCATGGCTCGCAGTCGTCCTTCCTTGTCACGAATCGGCACAATGACCTGCGAGACAGGAATGGTCACACCGTCACGCGAAAGTAACTCTCCTTCGCCCTCCCAGATCCCGACTTCAATGGCTCTAGGACTCGCTTCTTTGCGAATTTTCTCGCGATAGTGAGGGGTCGATAGCTCGTCAATCGACATACCCTGCCACGACGTACCAGGCAGGTTGAGGAGCTTCCGTCCTGCCGGATTGAGGTAAGTAATGTTACCCCGTAGATCGGAAAATCCCACCAGGTCCGACGTACTCTCAGCGAGCATCTGAAAGCGCAGCGCTTGGATGGTTGCGGCATCCTGCTCTGCTACCAGCTTTTTGTTGCTGCTGATATGTATGCCGCTCAAAAGTACCTGTGTCGGACCATCGTTGCAGCCCACTCTGGAAGTAGCCTTGAGGCATACCCAACAGACTTGTCCGTCCTTGCGAAGGAAGCGAAGCTCCTCAGAGCAAGATATGCCATCGCTCATCACGCGCTGAATCTGCTGCGAAAAGAGTTCGCGATCACTGGGTTCGAGCAGCTCTTGTAACGGCCGTCCGATAAGCTCTGCACGACTGTGACCGAGCAGTCTGTCCCAAGCAGAATTGGCCTCTGTGAGCACGCCGCCATGAGACAGACTCGCCAGCAGCGCATCGCTACACTCAACAAGCTGCTCGTGAAGTTCGGACATAGAACTCACCTCAGGTGGAAGAACACCAGGAGGGTCAAAAACAGCGCGGCCACTGCGATGACGGAGACTCCCGCCACTCGCCACAGCGAACCTTTCGCACGATCGATCGCGAGCTTGTCCGGCTCAACGATCACGGCCGCATCCAGCACTTGGGCCGCGTGACGCAGCCGATGCTGACCGAGCTGCTCGATGCGACGGTCGACCTCGCGCAGGGCTGCTTGTTCCCCACGACAAGGCGGACACAGCGCCAGATGATCGTCCACCTGAGCGATGACCGCTGGCTCAGGCTCGGGCAATTGCCTTCTTGTTTCCGCGCAGGTCATAAGGAGTCTCCGGTGAAACAAGGACTCTCAGAAGTCCCCCAGATTCTGTGCCGGGTGCCAGATCCCGCTGGAGTGCCCGTCGCAGTTGCTTACGTCCATGGCTCAGCCAGAATGCACAAGTCGTCTCACTGCTGCCAAGGAGCGAAGCCACTTCGGGAATCGACCGCCCCTGCATCAGCACCAAGATCAGCGTGACGCGCATCTCGACGGGCAGCTTCAGAAGTGCGCGGGCGGTCCGATCGCGACGCTGGTGTTCGGAACTACCCGTCGCTTCCACCGCTGCAGACTCGCCATGGCTGCCAGTCGTACGGTTGACTGTCTCTGCTTCGCCGCCGGCTTGCGCGCTGGCCGGAATCGGCGGTAGCACCGGGACAATCGACAGAGCCTTCAGTCGCTGCAATGCCAGCCGAACCACCTGACGAAGCAGCCAATCAGACTCGGGCAGCGGTGCGGTCGGATCGTGAGGGTTTCTGCCCTCTGCCGACGTCAGCTCGTGCCCCCCGTGCTCGGCCTGGCGGAGTGCTTGGTTTACGACCTGCTCGGCACCCGCCGCATCATCGAGAATCTGCACGGCGCACCGAAACAACCGCTCACGCAGGTGCCGAAGCTGGGGACTCTCTACGACATTCCCCGACCTGCTCTGGTGGGTAGACCGGAACAAGCTGCGCAGGCGGACTGAGATAGCGGCTAGCTTCGACAAGGGCTTACCACCTAGCGTAGCCCGACGAGAATGTGGTTGTCTAGGCGCGTATTGCCGTTGTCGCTGTGCGGACCTAGCCCCGACCGAACAGCAGCGCGGCGTTGTTACCGCCAAACGCAAAGCTCGAAGAGAGCACCACCTCGACCTGCTGGTGCCGAGGCAGCTCAGGAATGTAGTCGAGGCCAAACTCCGTCTCGGGATCGCGCAAGTTTTTCGTCGGTGGCAGCACACCATGGAGTAGCGACAACACCGATGCCACCGCTTCGATCGCACCTGCCGCGCCCAGCGTGTGACCAACCATCGACTTGATCGATGACATCGGTACTTGCCCCGCTCGTTCCCCCAGGAGATCACGGACGGCGTGGCTCTCGGCAGCATCGTTGTGCGGCGTCCCGGTGCCATGGGCATTGATGTAGCCAATCGCCGAAGCCGACAGCTTCGCATCCACGAGTGCGGCCTGCATCGCATCCCTCGCCCCAAGTCCCGCAGGCTGCGGTGCGGTCATGTGGTGTGCGTCGCAGCTAAGCCCTGCCCCGAGCAGCCGCGCCAGGATTCGAGCGCCCCGACGCTCGGCGGACCGCCGCGACTCCAGCACCAGCACCCCCGCCCCTTCCCCCAAGTTCAGCCCCTTGCGGTTCCTATCAAATGGCTGGCACGGCTCCGGAGAGGTCGCCCGCAGCGCCCCAAAGCCCGCGACGGTAAGCCGACATAGGCCCTCGGCACCACCCGCCAGGGCAACCTCGCAGCGACCAAGCCGAATCCAATCGAGTGCTTGGGCAATCGCGATGGCCGATGAGCTACACGCTGTCATCACGGTCGTCCGTGGACCGCGTGCTCGGAGCTGCCGCGCCACCAGATCGGTCACACTGGCCGGCTGATGAGCGACCAGCAAGCTCGACGAAGGCGTCGCTCCACCGTGCAGGCCCCGCAAGTACTGCTCCGTCTCCGAAGCCCCGCCGGTGCCCGTCCCAAAGAGAACCGCCGCTTCTTGCAACTCCACTGCCGTGAGCCCAGCCTGTTTCACCGCCGACACCGCCGCCGCCATTCCAAAGCGATCCGGACGCGAGCAGAGCGTCGTATTCATCACCCCAATAAGGTTCGGCTCGACCGCCTGCGCCACGAGCTGGCTGCGGGCATCCTTACAATCGAACAGCGATAGAGGGGCAATACCCGAGCGACCCGCAAAGAGCCCATCGCGAAACGCATCCACATCTGGGCCAAGCGCCGACACAACCCCGAGCCCAGTCACCACCACATCGTCGCTGTTCATGCTTGCGGTC
>WBZP01002053.1_pt2 | contig 19401 bp, 13 predicted proteins | sample 5204301 | NCBI WGS metagenome assembly WBZP01 (sample SAMN12412401, study PRJNA552823) | activated sludge metagenome | isolation source: activated sludge from nitrification reactor of wastewater treatment plant... | place: USA: Pennsylvania | collected 2017 | reverse complement strand
CGGTTGCCAAAGGCACCACGGAGAGCAAGGTCGAGCGCGAGATCGAAAAGCTGTTCTCGGCGTAATCGCCGGTCCGCGAAGCGACGCTGCTGCAAAGGCTCCCACATCGGGAGCCTTTGTTGTTTTACACATCCTGTTCCGAAAGAGATGACTGCGCCGGCTGGGGCCACTGCGTCGCATCGTCCGCATGTTCCTGCCTGAACCAGGAATTGTAGAATTCTGAGTCTTTGCTGAATTAGTAATTTTCGTTACTAAATATTATTTGTTAATAAGTGCCTGTTCCTCAATAATTCGGGGCCGTGACTACCCGAAATGACTGTGCTTTTGGGGGACTGGCTCTGCTTATGTGGGTGAGCGGTTGCGGTGGTGCTGTGCCGACGTGTCCGACGGAGCATTGTCTGGCTTTGTCGGTGAACCTTCCGCCTGCTGTGACGGCGAACACGGTTGAAGTCATGCTCCGAGACGGCGAGCGCCTGACACGGCATCGCATGGTTGGTCAGTCTGCGACGGCAGGCTCGTGGCTTTTGCCATTGTCTGACGATGCGTCCTCGAATCATCGACGTGCTGTGTATGTCCGCGCGGTGGTAGAAGCGGGCGTACAGCAGCGAGAGCTTGTGGGGTCTTCCTCGCAGTTTCCAGTCGATGGCGCTGTGACGGTTCCGCTCGATGGCTGCGAGCAAGCGCCCTGTGCTCATCCGAGTGCTCGACGGTCCGCCGCGATGACCTACGTGCCGTCGACGCGAACGCTGCTCATGCACGGCGGCTTTGGGGAATCGGGGGCTCCGCTTGACGATCTATGGGCGTGGAACGGGCTTGCGTGGCTGCGTCTGCCTTCGTCGCCAGGTCCGGTTGCGCGAGGTCAGCACGGGCTTGCGTTTGATCCAGTGAGCGGCAAGGTGCTGCTGTTCGGCGGTCTGGGCTCCCAGGGCGTACTGGATGATACGTGGCTGCTGGATGTCTCGTCTTTGGCATGGGAACGGGCTCAGGTAGCTTCTCCGGGGGCTCGTCGGTTGTTTGCCATGGCGGAAGCGCCGGTGGGCTCTATGAGCGGTTTGATGCTGTTTGGCGGCCAAGATGAAAGCGGTGCCGTCCTGGGCGAAACCTGGCTGTGGAACGGTCAGCGCTGGCTTCCGGGTCCGTCTTCGCTCTGTCCGGTGCGAGCGCTGCTGCCGAGTCCCGTGCCGCGCTGTCGTGTGGGTTCGACGCTGCTGCCATGGTCGCAAGGCCGTGAGTCGATTTTGCTCGGAGGCTGGCTGGGTCCGCAGCCTGCGACTGCGCTAGAATCCGACGAGTCGCTGTGGCGCTGGGACGGTGCAAGCTGGTCGCTGGCGCCTTTGTATCGACCGACCTACGTGCTCAGCCGCTATCTGCATGCGGCGGTGCCGATGGCTAGCTCGACGGGATTTCATGGTGCGTGGGTTGGCTTTGGCGATGACTCGACGGGACTTCGTCAAGACAGCTATCTGCTGAGCGCTGCCGACGGGGCGTTTCAGCCACTGTGGAGTGATGCTCCGTCGCCACGGGCGGAAGTCGCGAGCGCCTTCGATGCAGAGCGTGAAGAAGTGGTGATCTTCGGTGGCCGATCTGCGACGAGGCTTGAGTCAGAGACGCTGACCTTTTCGTCGGAAATTGGCTATCAGCGGCACGGCAACTGATCGTCAGTGCTCGATGCAGATGACGGCGTCGCCGCTGGTGAGGATGTCGCCGTGACGAAGTGGCGCTGGACCTAGCACCGTCGAGCGATCGTGTCGCTGCCAAGCCACCGTCGCATGACCGCTCCACCATAGCTCGCGCTGCGACACCCAGACTTGTCCCAGACGCAGGGCTCCGCCCAGTCGCGCAATCGCCGATCCGCTGAGATCCAGTCCGCCCCATAGCATCAGCGTCGGTGGCGTGCCCACCGCAAAGCGATCGCGACGAAGCAGCAGCGCTCCCGTCGAGTCTCCGTCATCACCCACCAGCGGTGTTCCCGGTCGCGAGCCAAAGCGAACCAGATGAACCTGGACCAGCAGATGCTCGCCGAGACGAACGATCGCTCCGTCGGGAAGCTGGGTCAGTCGCGGTCCAATTCGCTTGTCGTTGACGAAGGTTCCATTGCTGCTTTGATCGAGGACGCTCAGTCGATTGTCGAGCCAGATCATCACGGCGTGCTCTCGACTGATGGCAGCGGTCAGCGAGTCATATTCCGGCGACGGTAGCGCCTGACAGACCATGTCGCACTCGGACTGCTTGCCGAGCACTGCGCGCGGTCCGACGATGACATCCAGCGTCTTGTCGGGCTGACCTTGTCGCGACAGTCGATACCAACGTGGTGAGCGACGACGTTCGCTGTCTCGAATCGGACGCTTGGGACGCTGATAGATTGCTTCGTGGAACTCTTCGATCATGGCCATTGCCGACGGAAAGCGAGACTCCGGCTGCTTGGCCAGCGCGCGCACAAAAAACGTATCCAGCGCTTCCGCATTCTTCAGTCGAGGCGCAATCGTTCGCAGCGGCGGAACTGGCGCGGTCAGATGCAGCTGCATCAGCTTGGTTGGATCGGTTGCGACAAACGGTGGTCGACCCGCGATCGCTTCATAGAGAATCGTCGCCAAGCCATAGCGATCGGACGCTGCAATCGCTGCTTGTCCGTCGCGACACTGCTCGGGACTGCGATATGCGACGCTTCCTGGCGGCATCGGCAGCTCGAGCAGATCGCTCGACTGCACTTTGGCGACCCCAAGATCGACCAGCACCAGACGCGGAGGCTGATCGCGCTCTTCGACGAGAAGCAGGTTTTGTGGCAGCAGCTCACCGTGGCTGAGTCCAAGTGCAGCCGCTTGATCGAGCGCATCGGCCAGCGGCATCAGCAGCGACAAGAGCGTCTCGGGCGAGATGCCATCGCTCAAGTAGCTACGAAGATCGACACCGTCGATTGGATCGGTTGCAATCCACGGAATGCCTTGTCCACTGGGCGACAGCGTGCGCAGACCCAGCTCGGCGCCCAGACCTTGCGCTACGCCTCGATCTGCGTCGGTTCCCGTCGAAAGCACGCCGAACGCATGGACCGATGCGAGGTTGCGATGACTGAGCAGCATCGCTCTCTCGGCAGTGTGACGGAAGCGTTCCAGATAGGCGGGCGTTCGACACGCCTCGGCATGCAAGATCTTGACGACGACGCTGCGGCCTTGCGGACGCTGCTCGGCCAAGAAGCTCTCGCCGTATAGCTCCTCGCCCAGCCACGAAAGCAGCTGCATTTGAGCATTTAGCCAGCGTCCCGGTCCAAGCCTCATCTTTCCTCGGTGATCGAGCTAGATCAGATCCTTGCGAGCCAGTGCGCGACGGAGCCGATTGAGTGCTTGTTCTTGAATCTGACGGATTCTCTCTCGAGACAGGCGATATTTGTTGGCGATTTCCTGAAACGTCAGCTCCTGGTCACTGTCGAAGCCGAAGCGCAGCCGCAAGATGTCAGCCTCGGTGCCATTGAGCCCGTGAAGCAAGTGCTGCACTTCTCTCAGCATGCCTTCGCTGATGAGTCGCTCGCTCATGCTCAGCTCGGCGCTCTCGTCTTCCAGGAAATCAACAAACGATCGCCCATCTTTTGCCGAGATCTCACGATCAAGCGACACCGCATCTTCGACCAGCGACAGATCCATCTTCGAAATCTTGTCCGCTTTGAGTCCGGTCGCTTGCGCCAGCTCTTCGTCGGTCGGTGCGCGTCCCTGCTCGCGAGTGAGCCGTCGCTTGTGACGAAGCAGCGTGTGCATTTCCGCCATCATGTGAACCGGCAGACGGACGACGCGCGACTTGTCGGCAACTCCGCGAGAGATCGCATGCCGAATCCACCACGAAGCATAGGTCGAAAAGCGAAATCCTCGACGGTAATCAAAGCGCTCGACCGCTTTGATAAGACCCATGTTTCCTTCTTGGATCAGGTCCGACAGCGGCAGCCGTCCGTAGTTAAAGCGTCGTGCAATCGACACCACCAGACGGAGATTGGCTTTCACAAAGTCATCTTTGGCGCGCTGGATAAGCTGCGAGATGACGCCGATTCCTTGCACGTAAATGCGCCAGTTGTCGGCGCTGACAGCTGATGCGATCGACGGAAGACCTTCTTTGCAGGCATGGTCAAGCAGGCGAATCTCGTCGAGAATCAGGCCCACATAGACGCGATCGATGTCGAGCTGTCGCAGCTTGGCCGAAAGCGGTCCGGCTGCCTGTGACAGCGGCTTTCCCGACGACTGGCTGCTCTGCGTCAGATCGCTTGCGATCTTTTCCATCGTCGCAAACTCTGGCGGCGCTTTGCCCAGCACATCGGTCAAGATCGCGAGCAGATGCTGCACCAGTGGTGCCAGCGACAGGATCTGCACCCACAGCACCTCTTCCATGATGCCGATCCGTCGCGCCAGCTCATACTCGGCTGCCGACGACAGCACCGGAAGGCGGTTGATGTCTTTGAAGTAGCTCTGCATCAGGTCCGGGCCGGCCTTTTCCTGCGCTTCTTTCGCTACTTCGAGATCGCGTTCCGACGGAGGACTGGCTTCTCCGGTGCTCGCTTTGGGCTTGCGGGGCTTTTTGGGCAGCCTCACCGCTGTGCCTCGCGTTCTTCGCGGCTTCGGCACCGGAGTCGTTAGGCTGTCCGTCGGCTCCATACCAAACTCTGCGGGCTCAGCCTCGGGTTCAGCACCCAGATCGGGCGCTGGAAGGTCTGCTTTGGGCTCACTGCTCGTCGAAGATGCTTTACTCTTTGCGCGCTTGGCCATGCTTCACTCGCGAAAACCACTCTTCGTCACAGATTACGGCAAAGCGAAGCGCGACATCGCTAAAGAGCGCGTCGTCGCCTCAAATCAGGCCTGCCAGGAAGCGGGTTAGATCGCTGGGCAGGTCCGCAGAAAACGTAACCGATTGGCCGCTTCTCGGGTGCGGAAAGGAAATTCCGGCGGCATGCAGTGCGTGTCGAGGCAGCGCAACCTGATCGGCGATCGCTTCGTCGCCTTCTTCTGCCCAGCGAATGAACAGATCTTCGTCGGGATACAGCTTGTCGCCAACGATCGGATAGCCCAAGTGCCATAAGTGAACGCGGATCTGATGCTGCCTGCCGGTGTGTGGTCGGCACTCGACGAGCGTATGGCCCGGAAAGCGCTGGAGCACGCGCACGACGGTTTGCGACGGAAGTCCACCTTCGGACACGGGCACCACCGCGACGCGGACGCGAACGGTGGTCTGCGCGGGTCCAAGCGGCTGATCGATGAGCAGCTCTTGTCCGTCGGCAATCGGCAGATCGCCGTGAACGATCGCCAGGTAGCGCTTGTGAACGAGCCGTCGCTGAAACGCGGACTTGAGCTTCGATCCAGCCTCGCTACTGCGCGCCACCAGCATCAGACCCGAGGTCTCGCGATCGAGTCGATGTGCGACTTGCAGCGGCTCACCAGGAAAGCGCTCGCGCAGGACCGCAGTCAGCGTCGAGTAGTGATAGCGCGCCGTCGGATGAATGGGCAGACCGGCGGGCTTTTCGATGACGTAAAAGTCGGGATCCGTGTGGATGATTCCGATGTTGCGGGGAACCTCGGGTTCCGACGGGGCAGGGCGACGGAAGCTGACGCGCTGACCGGGATAGACGCGCATGTTGGGACGCGCGGATCGTCCTTCAACGTCGCAGTCGCCGTGGATGATGCGCTGGATGCGAGCGCGCGACAGTCGACGAATCTTTTTTTGCAAGAAGCGATCGAGCCGGTAGCCGTGGCACTCGGGCTCGACGAAAAAGATCTGCTCGATGATGCTGGGACGCTCGCTCGTCGCTGGAAGGACGACGGTCTGAATGCGACGCGATGAGCCTTGTGCGACGGAGCCATCGTCATCGGCAAAGTCATCATCAGATTCTTCGTCGGTATCGTCTACTTCTTCGACGGACTGCATGGCTAATGAACCGAGCACAAGATGAACTTGAGGTAGCGACCTTCTGAAAAGGCTGGCAGCGTCGGGTGATCGGCTGGTTGTCCTCTGATTTCAAGGAGCTGAATCGCTCGTTTTTTGGTCACTGCTGCATCGGAGATTGTCGATAGAAACGCTTTTTCGTCGATGTGACTGCTGCACGAGGCTGCTGCAAGCAGGCTTCCCGGGGCGACCAGATCGATCGCCATTTCGTGCAGTCGTCGATAGGCAGCGAGCGCTCCGACGACAGCTTGCTGGGTGGGCGCAAAGCTGGGCGGATCGACGATGACCAGATCGAACAGCTCTCCTTGGCTCTTGGATCGCTGAAGCGCCAAAAAAGCATCTTCGGCGAGAAATGCGTGCGGTTCGACGGCAAGTCCAGCGAGCTGGAAGTTGCGACGCGCAGTCTCGATGGCAGCGGGGGCGCGATCGACGGAGACGACTCGAGTGGCTCCTCCAAGCGCTGCTGCGACGGAAAATCCGCCTGTATACGAAAAGCCGTTCCAGACCCGAAGTCCGCGTGAGATGTCGCGAACCAAGCGACGATTTTCGCGCTGATCGAGAAACATGCCGGTCTTTTGGCCGTTTTCAATGTCGACGAGCAGCTTCATGCCGTGCTCGCGAATGACCAGCTCCAAGGGATGCAGGCCGCGTTCGCCAGCGGGGAGATCAGGCAGCGTGCCAAAGAGCAGTCCGCCGCCGTGTCCTTGTCGTCGCTGGTGGCGTTCGTAAATGGTGGTGATCTGAAGCTCGCTGGCGTAATGAGCCAGCGTATCGACGACGGCAGGGATCAGGGAACGTGCAGCTTCTCCGTCGGTGATGACGACTGCGACGGGTCCGTAGACATCGATGACGATGCCGGGCAAGCGATCGCCTTCGCCGTGACAGAGTCGAAAGCCGGTGGTCTCGCGTCCGAGCCCGGGAAGGGTCCATCTGCGAACCGCCAGCGCAGCCAAGATCCGTCGCTTTACCAGGTGCGCATCGACGGGCTCACTTGGATCGAGCGTATAGGCTCTGACGGCCAGCGGGGATGTGCGATCATAGAGCCCTCGTGCCACAAAGCCGTCGCGGTCGCAGACATCTACGACAGTGCCAGAGGGCAAGTCCGGCGGGGCTTTTAGCGCTTGCCGATAGATCCACGGATGTCCGCGCTCGATCGATTCACGCAAGGGGCGGGCCAGCTGAAGCGCTGGATGTACCGCATGGTGCGGCGAGGTACGGACAGGTGGCAGCGGGTGAGGCAAGCGGCTCATGACAAGAAACCGGGTTGATAAGTCCTCGTCGAAAAAAACGCAAGCGCTTGCGATGGTCGAGTGCGTGCTTATCAAGAGTTTTGTCAGCCGAGCGATTCCCAGGACGGCTGAACTTCAATAAGGAGCTATGTATCCATGCGCGTCGATAAGTTCACGAACAAGACCCGCGAGGCGCTTCAGTCCGCTCAGCAGCTGGCCGCTGAAAAGGGACAGTCCGAGCTGACGCCTGAGCATCTTTTGTGGGCACTTTTGACCCAAGAGGGCGGCGTGGCACCGGCACTGCTCGGCAAGCTGACGGCTCGCGAGGGCGGAATGTTCGATGCGGAGCGCTTGGTGGAAGAGCTGGATCGGTACATTGATCTTCAGCCTCGGGCTTCGGGGGCGCTGGAAGTCGGTCTGTCTCGGCGGACGCGCGATCTGCTGGAGACGGCGGAAAAAGAAGCGGCCAAGATCAAAGACGAGTACACCTCGACGGAGCACTTGCTGCTGGCGCTGGTGAGCAAGGACTTTGGTCAGGCGTCGAAGCTGCTGCGGGATGCGGGAATTTCGTCGGACAAGCTGATGGTTGCGCTGTCGGAAGTGCGCGGCTCGCAGCGGGTGACGGACCAAGATCCCGAGGGCAAGTATCAAGCGCTGGAGCGCTACACCCGTGATGTGACGGACCTGGCGCGCAAAGGCAAGCTGGACCCGGTGATTGGTCGCGACGAGGAAATCCGTCGAGCCATTCAAGTTCTGTCGCGGCGAACGAAGAACAACCCGGTGCTGATCGGTGAACCTGGCGTCGGTAAGACGGCGATTGTCGAAGGGATTGCGCAGCGTATCGTCGCGGGCGATGTGCCAGAGAGCCTGCGCAACAAGCGGATTCTGTCGCTGGACTTGGGGTCGCTCGTCGCGGGAACGAAGTATCGGGGCGAGTTCGAGGATCGTCTGAAAGCGCTGCTCAAAGAAGTGACGCAAGCGGCGGGGCAGGTGATCCTGTTTATCGACGAGCTTCACACGCTGGTCGGTGCGGGTGCTGCCGAGGGTGCGCAAGATGCGGCGAACATGCTCAAGCCGGCGCTGGCGCGTGGTGAGCTGCGCTGCGTGGGTGCGACGACGCTCGACGAGTATCGCAAGCACATCGAAAAGGACAAAGCACTGGAGCGTCGGTTCCAGCCTGTCTTCGTCGGTGAGCCGTCGGTGGAAGATACGGTGTCGATCCTGCGCGGCATCAAGGAAAAGTACGAAGTGCATCACGGCATTCGGATTCGCGACGCGGCGCTGCTCGCGGCGGCTCGGCTGTCGGATCGCTACATCGCGGATCGGTTTTTGCCAGACAAGGCGATTGATCTCATCGACGAGGCTGCGGCGCGGCTGAAGATGGAGATCGACTCGATGCCGGCTCCGATTGACAAGCTGGAGCGACGGATCGTGAGCCTTCAGATTGAGCAGCAAGCGCTGGCGAAGGAAAAGGACGAAGCGTCGAAAGAGCGGCTTGAGGAAGTGGCCGACGAGATCGCGAACCTGCGAGAGCAAGCGTCGGCGATGAAGGTGCGCTGGCAGCAAGAGCGCGACGTGATCATGAAGCTGCGGAGCCTGACCGCTGAGATTGACAAGAACAAGACCGAGAGTGAGCTGGCTCAGCGTCGGGGAGATCTCAACCGAGCGGCGGAGCTGCGTTACGGCAAGCTGCCCGAGCTTGAGCGACAGGTGGCGACGGAAAACAAGCGACTCTCGGAGCTTCAGAAAGCGGGCGCGTATCTGCGCGAGGAAGTGACCGAGGAAGACATCGCGAGCATCATCGCGAAGTGGACGGGAATTCCCGTCGAAAAGATGCTCGAAGGCGAGATGGATCGGCTGGTTCACATGGAAGACCGGCTGGCAGGGCGCGTCATCGGTCAAGCGCAGGCGATTTCTGCGGTGTCGAGTGCAGTCCGTCGAGCGCGCGCAGGTCTGCAAGATCCGAATCGTCCGATTGGCTCGTTTATCTTCTTGGGCCCGACGGGCGTGGGCAAGACCGAGCTGGCGCGGGCGCTGGCTGAGTTTCTGTTCGACGACGAGACCAACATGGTTCGGCTCGATATGAGCGAGTACATGGAAAAGCACACGGTGGCTCGTCTGATTGGCGCGCCTCCGGGCTATGTGGGCTACGACGAAGGCGGACAGCTTACCGAGGCGGTGCGTCGACGTCCGTACAGTGTGGTGCTGTTTGACGAGATCGAAAAAGCGCATCCCGATGTGTTCAACGTGCTGCTGCAGATCCTCGATGACGGACGGCTGACCGACGGACAAGGTCGCGTGGTGAGCTTCCGCAACACGGTGATTCTGATGACGTCGAACCTGGGCTCGCAGTACATCCAGCTGGCAGACGATCTGGAGTCGCCGGAGGTGAAGCGCAACATCGACGCAGCGCTGCGCGGTCACTTTAAGCCAGAGTTTCTGAATCGGATCGACGACATCATCGTGTTTCACCGTCTGGGACGGGAACACCTGGGCTCGATTGTCAAGATTCAGCTTCGTCGGCTGTCGAAGCTGCTCGCGGATCAGAAGCTGTCGCTGGAGCTGTCCGACGCAGCGATGGATCTGCTGTGCGAGGAAGGCTACGACCCGACGTTTGGTGCGCGGCCTCTGAAACGAGCGATTCAGCGACTGCTGCAAGATCCGCTGGCACAGAAGATTCTGTCGGGACAGGTAAAGCCGGGTGATACCATCTACGTGGATCGCGACGGAGACAAGCTGAGCGTTGGCAACGTCGAGTTCTCTTCGGGCAAACAGTCCGAAAAGCTGTCGTAGCGACGGCGCGCTTAGGTTGGCTCAAGGGAAGGAAAACAGGTAACAGACGATGGCGCAGCTCGATCACTACAAGACCCTCGGCGTTGCGGAGGGTGCGAGTGCCGACGAGATCAAGAAGGTCTATCGGAAGCTCGCGAAGAAGTATCACCCTGATGCCACCGGCGGAGACAAGGTCAAAGAGGCCAAGTTCAAGGAAATCACCGAGGCGTACGAGGTTCTTTCCGACGAACAAAAGCGCAAAGAGTACGACGAGCTGCGCAAAAATCCGTTCGGTGGCGGCATGCCGGGCGGCGGATTTCCGGGCGGCTTCCCCGGCGGATTTCCCGGTGGCTTCGGTGGGGGACGCGGCGCGGGTCGGGTTCGGACGGGCGGCGTCGACATCAACCTGGAAGACATCTTGGGACAAGGCGGCTTCGGCGACTTGTTCGGTGGTGGCGGCGGTGGTCGGCGCTCGCGCGAGCCTGTTCGTGGATCGGACATTCAGACAAACCTGACGCTGACGCTGGCGGAAGCGGCGCTGGGGGCGGAAAAGAGCTTCACGCTCGGGCCAGGCACTTCCGATGAGCGCAAGCTGACGGTGCGGATTCCTGCCGGTGTCGATGACGGTGAGACGATCCGTCTGTCGGGGCAAGGTCGTCCGGGTCCGGGCGGTGGTCCGGCGGGCAATCTGCTCATCAAGGTGACGGTGCTGGCGGAGGCGGGGACTCGTCGCAAAGGCGCGGATCTGGAGAGCGATGTTCACATCCCAATCGACAAAGCGGTGCTCGGTGGATCGATCGAAGTGCCGGTGATCGATGGCTCGGTCAAAGAGATCCGTCTGCCGCCGGGTACGAGCTCGGGGCAGAAGCTGCGACTGCGTGGCTTTGGTGCGTCGGACAGAAAAGGTGGGCGAGGGGATCTGTATGTGGTGGTGCAGATTGACGTGCCCAAGGACATCTCCGCCGAGGCCAAGGGTCTGATCGAGCGTTTCGCACAGCTTACCCGTCGATAAATCCCGTTCGGATTCGGCCAATTCGGCCAAGATCGCGCCCCGCAGGTTGTTGTACGATCGAGCGGATGACAACTGCCCGCATCCTGATCCTCGATGACCAGCGCGCGGCACGAAGAGTTCTTCGACAGATGCTTGAAGGGCTCGATGACGCCGAGTTTTCCGAGGCAGGTACGGTCGAGCAAGCCCTGCTGTTGTGTCGTGAGCAGCGCTTCGATGCGTACTTGGTGGACATTCACTTAAGCGAAAACCGACTCGAGCGTGGCGGCATCGAGTTCATCAAGCAGGTTCGCAACATCCAAGCCGCCCCGAGTGTGGTCGTCACAGCTTCCGTCGAGATGCAGGATCTGCGCGAGGCGATGAAAGCGGGCGCGGTGGACTATGTGCTCAAGGATCAGCTCTCGCCGGAGCTGATCGTGCCGATTCTGCGCGAGATCTTGGAAAAGCGAGACCTGCGCGAGCGGGTTCAGCTTCTTGGACAGCGACTCGATCAGAGCTACGGACTCGGTGCGATTGTTGGTTCCTCGGCGCGGATCGAAAACGTGCGGGCGCTGGTTCGTCGGCTGGCTGACGCGGACGCGACGGTACTTTTGCGCGGGGAAAGTGGCACGGGAAAAGAGCTGGTGGCGCAGGCGCTGCATCAGTGTGGCAAGCGGGCCAGTCAGCCGCTCGTGACGGTAAACTGTGCGGCGATTGCTCCGACGCTGATTGAGTCCGAGCTGTTCGGTCACGAGCGAGGTGCGTTCACCAGTGCGCTGTCGCGACGGATTGGCTGTCTGGAAGAAGCGGGCGCGGGCACGGTGTTTCTCGACGAGATTGCCGAGCTGACGCCGGATCTTCAGGCGAAGCTGCTGCGAGTGCTCGAAGCGCGTCGGTTTACGCGCGTCGGTGGCAACGAGCTGATTTCATTTCGAGCCCGCGTGGTCGCAGCGACGCATCAAGACCTGGAAGCGCGGATGCGAGAAGGCAAGCTGCGCGTCGATTTGTATTATCGGCTGAACGTGGTGACGATTGATGTTCCGTCGCTGGCGGAGCGTCGCGAAGACATCTCGGTGCTGTGCAATCACTTTGTGTCGCAGTTCGGACGTCCGCTGCGATTTACCAAAGAAGCGCTGGGCAGCCTGGAGCAGCGTCCGTGGCCGGGCAACGTCCGAGAACTGCGCAACACGATCGAGCGTCTGGCGCTGCTGTGTGAGTCGGACATTGTGACGGAGACTGCGCTGACCAAAGTGGTGCCACTGCGTCCGGCGCTGCCCGGTGACAGCGACGAAGTAGAGCGGCTGGCTCGACAGTTTTTGGCGCGAGACAACACGGGTGAAAACAAGCTCGATTTGATGGAGCGCACGATGGTTCGGATCGCGATGGAAGTCGCCGGTCACAACCAGTCGCGAGCGGCGAGAATCTTGGGTCTGGAACGCAAAGCGCTGGAGCGTCGGGTTCGTCGGCAGAACCAAGAGACGAGCGGAGATCTTCGTCCGAGTCGCTCGTCAATGTCAGCGGGAGACTCGGACGAGCACCTGACGTGAGTCGGCGCGGCCTTGTTCATCGACGACGCGCACCAGATACTGACCGGCCTGCGGACGCCACAGAAGCGGCACGTTGGCGCGTGACTTGCCGAGCAGCTTGTCGTTGGCAAACCAGAACACGTCATGGACATCGGCGTCGGTGGTTGCCAAAAGTCCAATGGTGTCGTGTTGATCGATGCCGGGCCGAATCGTGTAGGTCACGCCTCGCAGCGGAGACGTAATGTGCGGAGCGGTTCCCTGACTGCCAACCTGCGCGAGCTTGCAGCCTGGCACATACGGCGGTGGAGTCCGTCGAGGCAGGCCCGCAACCCGAAACAGACGCAGCAGATCCGATGGCCAAAACTCGTAGACTTCGCTGCGCAGCGCGCCGGCTTGACCTGGACAAGCACGCAGCCCGGTTTTCTGGTCGATCTCGACGGGACGATGCACATCGCAGGTATCGATCGGCGACTGTCCGGGCACAAACCAGGTCTGCTTGGTCTGCTTGCAGTAGCGCGTCGGCATCTGACCGGACACTGCACAGACGGGCACTCGACGAAGGTTTTGGTGCGTAGAGCGCGGGACTTCATGCAGATCGGGCAGCCGCTCGCGCAGCGCATCGACCATCGAAAAAAACAGCGGTGCCGCAGCGGTGACACCGACGAACGCTGGGTTGCTTTCTCCGTCGAAGTTGCCGATCCAGACGATGAGCACGTACGGACCCAGCACGCCCGCCGTCCATGCGTCGTGAAAGCCGTAAGATGTGCCGGTCTTCCACGCCACCTTGCCAATGCCGAGCAGCGACCGCGTCAGCAGCGTGTCTTCGGGCCGAGGATTGTCCTTGAGCATCTCCAGCGTGATGAAGCTGGCTTCGTCGGACAGCACCCGCGTCCCGGCGCGCGGTGGATCGCTCTTGAGCGCTCGCAGCGGACGCAGCAGACCTTGGCCCGGCAGCACCGCGTAGAGCATCGCCAGCTCTTCCATCGTCACTTCCGCACCACCGAGCACCAGCGCCAGCCCGTAGTGACTTTCGCTCTTGAGCCGCGACACGCCGGTTGAGCGCAGAAAGTCATAAAAGCTGGGGTTCGTCAGCTTGCTGGCCACCCACAGCGCCGGGACATTGCGTGAGCGCACCAGCGCCTGCTGCGCCGACAGCGGACCCGCGAACTTTCCATCGAAGTTTTCCGGGCTGTACGTTCCAAACGCAAGCTGACTGTCTTTGAGCATCGTCTGCGGATGCAGCACGCCTTGATCAATCGCCAGCGCGTAGATAAACGGCTTCAGCGTCGATCCCGGCGACCGCTTGGCCTGCGTTCCGTTCACTTGGCCCAAGATGCGCTGATCGTAGAAGTTGTTGCTACCGACGGCGGCGCGAATGGACATATCGCGACCATCGACGAGCATCGCCGCTGCGTTGCGAATGCCGAAGCGCTTCTGCCGCTCGATGTAGCTGTGGATCTGTCGTTCCAGCACGTTCTGAAGCGGCAAATCGAGCGTGGTCACAACGTGTCCGCTTGCTCGACCGGACTGAAGCACGCTGTCGACGAAGTGCGGGGCGCGAAACGGCAGCTCGTGCGGACTACGCAGCGTCAGCTTGAGCTTCATCAGCTCGGCATCTTGCTGCGCCGACGGATGCTGTTGCACCCACTTTTGAAACAGCGCTTGCCGTGCGCGCTGGAGCGCTTGGGTGTCTTCGCCGCTCGGTGCTCGACGGGCTGGGCTCTGCGGAATCACCGCCAGCGTCAGTGCCTCAGGAAGCTGGAGCTTTCCGACTGGTTTGGCGAAGTAGACAAAGCTGGCTGCACCGACTCCTTGGATGTTCTTTCCGACGGGAACAAGGTTCAGATACGCTTCCAAGATCTCGGCTTTGCTGTAGCGAAGCTCCAGCCACATCGCGCGCACAATCTGACGAAGCTTGCCTGACGCACTGCGCGAGTGTAGGTGATACCGCATCCGCGCCACTTGCATCGAGATCGTCGAGCCTCCGACGCGACGTTCCCGACTGACATAGGTCATCCAGATCGCACGACAGAGCGCGACGGGATTGACCGCGAAGTGACGATAAAAGTGACGATCTTCGTGCAGCAACACCGCTTCGACGAGCAGCGGCGAGATCTCGGACAGCGGCACCCACAAGCGATATTGCTCGTCGTCGGCCAGCGTCAGCCGTAGGAGCCTGCGATCTTTGTCGTACACCGCCGTCGATAGCGACACGCCTGCCGACAGGGGACGCTTTGGCACAATGCGCAGCACCGCGACGCCCATCGCAAAAAGCGTACAGGCAGCAAGCAGCCAGCGCACAAAGCGAGGCAGGCGAGGCAGGCGAGGCAGACGCACCGCCTCATGGTAGCAAGACTTTGGGGACGGTTACTTGCGATACAGCAGCGTGGTGCCCGCTTCCAGGCGACGATTCACCGACGTGGACTGAACATACACAGCGAAGCCCGCGTGATCGCCGGGACGAACCTTGATGCGCGCGGCAATCGGCAGCCCAAGCAGCGTACGCGCATCGTCGCCCACGTAGATCTTGCCGGTGGCTTTCTCGACGATCGCGACTTCCTTGTATTCCTGAATCAGCTCGGGCTTGGTCAGCTCGTAGTAGCCACTGCCTTTTTGGTAGCGACTGCCCGGCTGCGCACGCTCGACGAAGGTGCGAATGTCGCTATCGGCTGCGATCGGCAGCACGACAAAGCTGGCGGTTGCGTCGGTCAGCGTCGTCTTCACTTCCGTCGTCGATACGGTCGATAGATCGGTTGTAAACACACCGACGACAGACTTCTGACCTTTGCTGCGCGCTTGGTAGAAGTTCTGAAGTCCCTGCTGCATCGTCTGACCGAGCTGCTCGATGCCGGTCTGCGACGTTTCCCACGCCCGGATGTTGCCAGCGGGAATGCCAAAGCGCTTGAGCGCGGACTCTCCGTCGGGAGGAACCAAGAACGCGAGCGTCCAGCGACCCGTCGACTGCACGCTGTGAATCATCGACTTCAGCTTCTGCTTGTACTTGCGCGAGCTGTTTTCTTCACCGTCGGTCAGCACCAAGATCAGGAACGAGACATTTTCCAGCTCGGCACCGGGAATCGACGACAGATCGACAATCGCTTGGCCAGTTCCGTCGAGCAGCGCCGTGCTTCCAGTACACTCAAGCCTCGACAGCGGCGCGACCTCGAGGATCGGCTTGGCAAAAAAGCGCGGCTTGTCGACGACAGACTGAAACGTATAGAACGACACGAACGTCTGCTGCGCGAGCGACTCGCTGTTCTTGCGAATCTCAGCGAGCTGCGCATTAAAGACCGAGATGACCTTGTCGCGGATGCTCGACATCGAGCCCGAGCGATCGACCACCAGCGCGATGTGATTGACGATCGCTCCGGTCTTGGCGATGTCCGACGAAGCCTGCGCAGCCTTCCCCAGGTTCGGAGCCGCCGCCTTCTTGGGAGCCACCGCCTTCTTGGGAGCCGCCGCCTTCTTGGGAGCCGCCGCCTTCTTGGGAGCCGCCGCCTTCTTGGGAACTGCTGCCTTCTTGGGAGCCGCGGCCTTCTTAGGAGCCGCCGCCTTCTTGGGAGCCGCTGCCTTCTTGGGAGCCGCCGCCTTCTTGGGAGCCGCCGCCTTCTTAGGAACTGCCGCCTTCTTGGGAGCCGCGGCCTTCTTGGGAACTGCTGCCTTGGTGGCGGTCGACGAAGCGGCCTTCTTGGGCGTGGCCGCTTTGCTAGGTGCTGCTTTCTTCTTTGCTGTGGTCGGCGCCTTTTTTCCTGTGCCGGTACGCGTAGTCATTTCCCCCCCTGCTGATCACGCTATGAGCGGATGCACTCCCTATTACGGTGAGCGCGGAGGCTGGGGGTCGTCAACCGAGACGGAAATTGCGTGTGGTTACGCGAGCTTACAGCGCCATGTGAACGTGAGCAGCGAGGCTAGAAGCTGCCGCCGCCGCCCGATCCGCAGTTTTTGCACTCCGGCTGCGTCGGATCGGTGTTGCAGCTAAGCGGGCAGTATTTGACGCGATTGAAGACCTTCTGAACCTTGTCGCAAGTGACCGTGGTTCCGTCGACGCTCATCTCGCCGTAGCCGCCGCTCTGCTTGAACTTCTTGGCGCAGTCGATCGCGGCTTGGGTGGTCGTCGCCCAAGATGGAAGCTGCGGCAGTGCTTGGGTCTTTTTCGCTTCGATGTAGTCGCCTTCGCTGCACACGCTGGCCACCACGCAGTCGCTCGGCTGCGGATTGGCGCCATCGCCCGCTTTGAGCGTGTAGCAGAGCTTCCAGCGACCGACGCAGTCCACCGTCAGGTTGTTGGGGCTCCACGGCTGGATTGGCGCTTTGAGCGGCTTGCTCATCGACTGGCACTTGGGCATTCCGCCTTCGATGACCGACGATGCAGCGCCGATGTCTTCACCGCCCGAGGTGTAGAAGCACGGCACCAAGTTGTCGAGCGCCCAGCGTCCTTCTGAAAAGCACTTGCAGGCTTCCGATCCGCCCGTCGCACCCGAGGTCGGCAGCACATAGCCTTCGCACGCGCCCCACGCTTGGTTTAGCTCTCCGACGCGCATGCAGGTGGTGACGCCATCGCGACAGATGCCCAGGTTGCGGTTTTGGCGCAGTCCCGGCCAGCACGCGCGCTGTTCACCGACCGTCGTACACGGGCAGCCTTGACGGTTCTTGTCGTCGGGACACTCTGGTGTGCCACCTGGAATCGGCGGTGGCGGCAGCATGCCTCCGTCGGATACGCAGCTCATGATCGGTGGATCGTCTGCCCAAAAGGCATCGGGATCGAACCGCAGATCGGGCGGCGTCGGCGGTGTCCAGCTTCCATCGGTCACGCCAGCGTCTGAAGGCCCGTCACCACCGATCGAGGTGTTGCAGCTCCAGACCGAAAGGAGCGCCAGTCCAAGGACGGAGCCCGCGATGCTTCCCAGCGAAAACAGCTTCCAGGTGCGCATGTTGCGCTTATAGCACCACAATCCCGTAGCGCGCGAGCTTCTCTGTCGCACAGAGTAAATGATTCATCGTCCGTGAACGGAGTGCGCCAAATATTAGGCATATTCGATGATTCATATATGGGTAACAGAAGTACCTTGTCGCGGAGGTGGTCAGCTGGCGTGCGCGGAAGTGTCTCTGCTCGACTCTGGGAAAGTGAAGTCAGCTGCGTGAAGGAGTGCGATGACACGCACTATTTTGATACAAGCAAGTTGTCAAAAACCGAGCCTCGCTCATGACTGGAGAGTGCGCGCGGTTATACAATTTCCTGGATGAAGTCCGACAAGGAGGACAGCGTCAAGCGGCCCGCTGATCCTGCGTTTGCATCTACCTTGGCGTCGAATGACGACGATGAAGTCGATCTGGGATCGACGGCACCGACGCTTCACGAAAAGGTAAAGCTTGGCTCGTCGACGCCGAAGGACGCACGACTGGTTCCGATCGCAGTTCGAGAAGTTCCCGTCGGAACGCTGTTTGGCAACTTCGAAGTCGTTCGCAAAGTCGGCCAAGGCGGAATGGGCGTCGTCTACGAAGCCAAGCACCGTCACATCGGACGCAAAGCCGCGATCAAGGTCATGCACCGTGAGTGGGCACAGCGACCGGACTACACCGAGCGATTCCTAAACGAAGCGCGCGCCGTCAACATCATCCAGCATCCGGGTCTGGTCGAGATCTTCGAATATGGCCAGCAGTCCGACGGGACGCTGTTCATCGTGATGGAGTTTCTGCAAGGCGAGTCGCTGGAGCAGCGCATGCAGAAAGCAGGGCTGCCGCTGCCAGAGCAAGCCGTCATCGACATTGCGCTCCAGCTTGCCCGCGCGCTCACCGCCGCCCACGAAAAAGGCGTGATTCACAGAGATCTAAAACCTGATATTCGGGATTCCGTCGCTGCGGTTTCGCGTGCTGTTCCCCATATCTCACGCGGAATGGGAGGGGAAGCTTTCCGTCGCTGGGACTTGTCTGGATGCGCGCGGTGTCCAGTTGACGGTATGATGGACGCGATCCTCGTTAGGAGTGCGTGATGTGCTGCTTCACCCGTCCCGTTGAGTCTGTGTCTGCCACCAAGATCTTTGCGCGCGATGCTGGTCACGGAAAACAGTATCTGGTCTACAGCATGAGCTACGCAGCGTCGGAAGATCTCGCGATGGTGCTGCCGCTTCCGGTTCCTGTGGGAAGCAAGGAAGATGCGGTCAAGTTCATCGATCTGCATGACTACAGCGACTTCTTTTCAGATCTGTTCACAGGGTTCCTTGAGCCTGATGCGATGAACGGCGCGGAGCCCTCTCGTGGACTGAGGACGGCTGCGGCGCGATCGATTCCGCTCGAAGTGGTGCAAGTTGGGAGCTTCGAGGCTTCCTTTGTTCCGCAGGTCGCGGACTTTGCGCGGCTCGATGCGCGATTCCGAATGCCGGACGGAGTCTGGGACAAGCTGCCCGCGTACAAGCGTTCTGGCTTTGCGGTGTTCAAGCTGCGCAAGTCGGCTCGCGCGGTGCATCCGATGGCGTTTGTGTTTCCGCGTGCGGATGCGAGCAAGCTGTTCTTCCCAACCGTTCACATTCACGATGGCAAGGTTCACGACACTGCGCGCTTTGACCACAGCCTGTACTGTCAGGTTGGGAGTCAGTTTGGGAAGACGAACGGCTGGGATGAGACGCCTGAGCTTGCGCGCACGTTCATGAACGTTGAGCGGTCGCACGGAATCATCGACGGAAGTACGCACTGCTATCGCAAGGTGATGAAAGGGAAACGAAAGAATCAGGACACGCTGCTGTAGCGCTCGTCGGGGAGTCTCAAGCGGACTCCCAAACGATTCCTAAGCGATTCCTAAGCGATTCCCAAACGATTCCTACCGGAAGTGACAGCGCGGACCGACTCTGCTCATCGCTAGGAGCGACCTTTTTTCTTTCCGCCCGTGGCCGCTTCCCGATGCGCAAGATAGTCGTCGTAGGTTCCGCGAAAGTCGATGAGTCCGACACCGGGCTCAAACACAAACAGATGGTTGGCA
>WBZP01002871.1_pt1 | contig 19411 bp, 17 predicted proteins | sample 5204301 | NCBI WGS metagenome assembly WBZP01 (sample SAMN12412401, study PRJNA552823) | activated sludge metagenome | isolation source: activated sludge from nitrification reactor of wastewater treatment plant... | place: USA: Pennsylvania | collected 2017 | reverse complement strand
GAACGTACCGCTGTGGCTCATGCCGTGACGTTACATAAGCCTCTCCGTCTGCATCGTCTGTCTCCGCGGACATTTTCCGTGAACGGTACGCCGGTGGATTGTGTGAACTTGGCGCTGCTCAAAGTCATGCCGAAGCCTCCTGCCATTGTGGTGTCCGGAATCAATAAGGGCGTCAATCTTGGGGATGACGTCCTCTATTCGGGCACCGTTTCTGCGGCGATGGAGGGGGCGATTCTTGGCATTCCATCGATCGCCGTATCACAGGAGGGGCGAGAGACCTTTCGGTTTCCCGTCGCCGCCGACTATGCGGCGCGCATCGTCCGGCTCGTGCTGGAGCAAGGACTGCCCGATGAAACATTGTTGAATGTGAATGTGCCGAATCGTGCGTTGCGTTCCATCAAGGGAGTGCGGGTCACATGTCTCAGCCGCCGGCGCTTTGATAATCCCATTATCGAGAAGCTCGATCCGCATGGCAGGAAATATTTCTGGATCGCCGGCACGCGGGTATCCTGGAGCCGGAGTAAGAACGCTGATCATGAAGCGCTCGAGGAGGGACGGGTGTCGGTGACACCGATTCACCTGGACTGCACCAACTATGCAGCACTCGACCACTTTCGTGCCTGGGAACCGATGATCCAGGATAAGTCGGTGCGTACCAAGCCGCGGGCGCGTTCAGTCTCACGGCGGAAGGGCTGATCGATGATTGGAGGTCTCATTGAAGCGATCATCGGAGAACTGAGTCGCTTCGTCATCGCCTGCATTTCCCGATTCGGCTATGCCGGAATTCTGTTCACCATGGCTGTAGAGAGCGCCTGCATTCCGTTGCCCAGCGAGATTATTATGCCGTTTTCCGGCTATCTGGTCCTGTCCGGGCAATTCACGATGTTAGGGGTGACACTGGCCGGAGCGATTGGGAACGTCGTCGGGTCTATTGCCGCCTACTACGCGGGGGTTTGGGGTGGCCGCCCGTTCGTGGAGCGGTATGGCCCGTACTTTCTTGTGTCGCACCGAGATCTCGACATTGCCGATCGCTGGTTCCTGAAATACGGGGAAGCCGCGGTGTTTTTCAGCCGGATGCTGCCGGTGGTGCGTACATTTATTTCATTGCCGGCCGGCATCGCCCGGATGAACTTCCCTCGTTTTGTGCTGTTCACGTTTCTCGGTGCGTTGCCCTGGTGCTACCTCCTTGCGTATATCGGGTTCAAGATGGGCGAGCATTGGGAAGATCTGCGGCAATATTTTCATGGGTTTGATATCGTGATCGGTGTGATTCTGGCCATCATCATTGGGTTCTTTGTGTGGTCGCACTGGCCGAAGAGGCGCGCGACACTGCCGTAGGCTGACCTCATGCTCAAAATTTACAACACGTTGACAGGGAAGAAAGACGCGTTTGAACCCCTCGTGCCCGGCATCGTACGCATGTACGTGTGCGGGGTAACGGTCTATGACTATTGCCACATCGGGCATGCGCGCAGTGCTCTGGTGTTCGATGTGGTTCGGCGGTATCTGGAATATTCCGGCCTTCGCGTCGAGTTTGCCAAGAACTTCACCGATGTCGATGACAAGATCATCAAACGCGCCAATGAGCAGCATGTCACTTGTGACACGATTACTGCGACATACATTCAGGCCTATCACGATGATATGGGACGGTTGGGCGTGCGCCCCGCGTCGATCGAGCCCAAAGCGACTGAGCATATGGCCGACATCGTTCGGCTGACCGAAGCCTTGATCGCAAAGGGGTTGGCGTATCAAGTGGACGGAGATGTCTACTTCGAAGTTGCGAAGTATGGAGACTACGGGCGACTGTCTAAGCGGAAGATGGATGATCTCCAAGCCGGGGCACGGGTGGGTGTGGACGAACGAAAGCGGCACCCGATGGATTTTGCTCTCTGGAAGAGCGCGAAGCCTGGCGAGCCGGCATGGCCGAGCCCGTGGGGCCGGGGACGGCCAGGGTGGCACATCGAGTGTTCCGCCATGTCGATTCGGCACCTGGGGGAGACGTTTGATATTCATGGCGGCGGGATGGACCTGATCTTTCCGCACCATGAGAATGAGATTGCACAGTCGTGCGGTGCGACGGGGAAAGAGTTTGCTCGTTACTGGATGCACAACGGGTTTGTGCAGATCAATCAAGAGAAGATGTCCAAGTCGCTGGGGAACTTTTTCACGATCCGGGAGATCTTCGAAAAGTCGGAGTGGGCGGAAGCGGAAACCGGAGAAATGTTGCGGTATTTCTTGTTGGCGACGCAATACCGAGGTCCGTTGGATTTTTCCGATCAAGCCTTGAAAGAAGCGAAGAATGCGGTGAATGGGTTCTACGATCTCTTTGCGCGATTGGCCGAGACGGGCGGGAATGCATCAGGAGATGCAGGGCTGAATCCGGCGATTGAACGATGCACAGCTGCATTTCGGTCGGCGATGGACGATGATATCAATACGCCGATGGCTATTGCGGCGTTGCAAGGGCTGCGCAGTGATCTGAATAAACTGCTTGCCGATGGTTTGTCGATAGAGGCGAGACGCAAGGCCAGAGAGGCTTTTCGGTCGCTGGGGCTGGTGTTGGCATTGTTCCAGTTGGATCATTGGGTGTTCAACGTCGAAACCGAGGGACAGCTTTCCCTCTCCAGTGAGGTCGAGATTGAGAGACAAATTGCCGAACGAACGGAAGCCAAGAAGCGGAAGGACTTCAAACGCGCCGACGCCATTCGGGCGGAATTGGCAGCCCAAGGGATCATTCTCGAGGACAAGCCCGATGGCACCAGTCGATGGAAACGATGACAGCCAGGAAATTCTCTATGGCCTCCATGCGGTCCGTGAAGCACTGAAGGCCGGTAGCAGGCCGTTGCAGCGACTGCACGTGATTCGGACTGACAAGCAGTTTGCCGAGCTGGTGCAGCTGGCCAGGGCGCTGCATGTGCCGGTCCATATTCAGCCGCTCGCGTCTCTCGATCGGCTGGCTCCAGGCGGACGACATCAGGGTATCGTGGCTTTTGCTGCAGCGAAGGCCTACCAGACGGAAGAATCCATTCTTGCCGGCGCTGTCAAACGGAACGAGTCACCATTACTGGTGATCCTCGATGGGGTAGAAGACCCACATAATCTCGGCGCGGTGATTCGGACTGCCGAAGGCGCCGGTGTGCATGGCGTGTTTATTCCGGAGCGGCGGGCGGCCGGGCTGACGTCGGTAGTGGCAAAGGTATCAGCCGGGGCGATCGACCATATTCCCGTTGCGCGAGTGACGAACACCAGCCGGCTGCTTGAATCGCTGAAAGCAGCGGGGGTATGGATTTACGGTCTGGATCCGGCGGCGACGAAGCTGTTCACTGAGGTGGATCTCCGAGGTCCTGTCGGGTTGGTCTTTGGGGGAGAGGGTGCGGGGATTCGTCCCGGTGTATTACAGCATTGCGATGAGCGGATTCGCATTCCGATGAAGGGGCATGTGCAGTCGCTGAATGTCTCGGCTTCTGCGGCAGTGACGCTCTTTGAGGCAGTGCGGCAGCGCGGTGCGCCCGCGCCACCCCGCTCACGTTAGCGGATCTTCAGCGCGCCGCTTTGAATGGCGTTCTTCAGAAGTTGCGCGGTGTTGGACACCCGCATCTTCTTCATCATATTCGCACGGTGCGCTTCCACCGTTTTCACGCTGATCTTGAGCTTGGTGCCGATTTCCTTATTCTTAAATCCGGCCCAGATCAATTCCAGAATTTCCTGCTCACGTGCGGTAAGCGACTCAGGCCGTTTCTTGCGAGGAGGGGGCTCGAGGTCAGCAAGGGATTTGCGCACCCGAGGCTTGGTCGTTGCTTTGGCCATAATCGTCGGTTCTCCTTTGAATCGCCGGGGCTTGAGGTATACTGGATTCGCGCGGCTGCGCCTCAGGCGCGCCGCGGGGAAAAGTATAGAGACGTTCTTAATGAGTGTAAATGCAAGCACAATGGCCCTAGTAGGGTTACTGAGTACGGAAACAAGAGTATTCGTAACCAGCTAGAGAGAAATTGGACTTCTACGCCGTTTCAATAGGAATAGGGCGCGGTATGTGGCAGTTGTATCTCATAGTGGGACTCTTGGGCGCACTGATTGGGAGTTTTCTCAACGTGTGCATTTACCGACTGCCTCGCCGTGAATCCATTGTCTGGCCAGGATCCCATTGTCCTGCCTGCTCCAAGCCGATTGCATGGTACGACAACGTACCGATCCTGGGCTATCTGATGCTCGCCGGTCGATGTCGTGCCTGTTCCGTCAGTATTCCGATCCACTATCCTGTCGTAGAAGCCTTGAATACTGTTGGGTATCTGGCCACGCTGTGGGTTTTTGGGCCTACGTTGATGGCGGCGGTGTATGCCATTCTGTTATCCGCTTTGCTCGTGGTGGCGGGCACGGACTTGTCCCATAAGATTATTCCCAATGCCGTCACTTTTCCTGGGATCGTTCTGGGGCTGGTGAGTGCCGCAACCATTCTGCCGTTGGGATTGTTGAATGGTCTTGTTGGCCTCCTCGTTGGTGGCGGGATTTTGTGGGTGCTCGCCTGGGCTAGTCCCTATCTGTTCGGCAAGGAAGGGATGGGCGGCGGGGATATCAAATTACTGGCAATGATCGGGGCATTTCTGGGATGGAAGCTGGCGTTGATGACGATCATGATCGGATCTCTGGTCGGGTCGGTCGTTGGTGTTTCGCTGCTCGCGGCGCAGGTGATCAAGCGCGAGGAGTACATCCCGTTCGGCCCATTTTTGGTCCTGGGCGCAGTGAGCGCCCTCTTCTTTGGAACCCCCATGCTTGAGTGGTACCAGGGATTGTTGGCGGGCTAATCTCATTTCCAGAATTCACACTATTCGCTCTCCTCTGTATCTATTCCTTTTCCAGTTGTATCCGCCTTGTTACGCGGTCATGCGCTCCGCGCGTCGGTCACGATGCGTGGACTTCGCGGTTATTCCCTCCAATTACTGCTGAATTCCCTGTCCATTTCAAAGGGATCGGTGTCTTGCTCCTATCGGCTCATATCGAAATGCAGAGCTTCGGGCGTCGGGTACAGCTCTTGATATGACACCTGAGCATGAACCGGTGCAGCTCAAATAGAACATCAGTCGTGAAGAGTGAGAGCGGGTTCAGCCTCACAGAGGCGCTGACCTCGATGGCCATCGTCGGACTTGTATCGGCGTTGGCCATTCCTAATCTGATGATGCTGAACGCGCGGGTGCAGGCCGATGTGTTTGCGCAGCAGGTCTCCTCTGAACTCCGTTGGGCAAGGCAATGGGCGATCTCGAAACGAGACCGTGTTCGGCTGGTATTCGACCAAGACCGCCAGGCGATCGTTGCTCAGATCGGCAATGACCGCGTGCAGCACCACCAGTTGTCGTACCAGCACAAAGGGCTTGAGATCGATGAGCCGAGTGCGGGGCCGGATGTCGTGTTTCATCCGAGCGGTCGTTCTGCGACCGCCACGACGATCCAGTTCCGCAACGGCCAGGGGCATGCCCGCACCATCACCGTGAGTCTCACGGGACGGGTCTCAGTTCGATGAGGTGGCGTCACGATAGAGGCTTCAGTCTGGTGGAGGCGATGGTCGCCATGAGTATTTCAACGATCGTCGTGATGGGAGGGATGGCGGCGATTCAGCTATCTGCCAGGTTGGTTCAACAGGGGACGATAAAGACCAGGGCGTTGGCGCTGGCGCAGGGGCGCTTGGAAGCCAAGCGGTCCGTGCGGTGGGAGGCGCTTCTGCAGGATGATCTCGACCACGATGGCAGGATGGATGTGATGATGGCGGATGATGGGCAGGGGGCCGATGTCTTGGCCGGAGATGGCATCTACTCGGCCCAGTGGGAGCATGACGGAGTGACTCTGAAGTGGACGGTGGCGCTGGACCGTCTCGAGCCACTCAGCACCGCCGGATTGGTGACGATTCGGGCGGCGGCATCCTATCCGTCGCTTGGTGGCGTGCGGGTGGTGGAGGTGGGAACCGTGCGGGCCAATCCGACATTCACAGGCGCCCGATGAGCGGACCGACTCGACCTCATCGGTGGCTCACAATCCTGATCTCACCGTCCGGGGTGTGTTTGTCAGAACTGATGGTGGCGTTGGCGATCGGAACATTGGTGTTGGCGGGAAGCCTGGAGGCGTTCAACATGGTGCAGGCTCAGGCCGTTCGCCAGCAACGCATTATGGCCGCCCAACAAGAGATGCGGGTGGGCTTGGAAGTGTTTGAGCAGGAAGTACGCATGGCTTCGTCGTCGACCATTGTTGTTGCCAGGCCTGATCGCTTTGAGTTTTCCGCCAACATCCACGGGTTGCGGACGGTGACCACCGCCTCTGTCGCGGCCGGTCAAACGGTTTTGCCTGTGCTGAACGGCAGTGGGTGGGATGCAGGGAAAACGGTGGTGCTTTGTGGGGTGAGCGGGTGCGAGTCCAACCGACTGGGGAGCCCAGGTCAGCGCGGCCAACTCCTGCTGAGTGGCTCGGTTGGGGGAACCTATCCGGCGGGTGCGTCGGTAGAGGTGCGCAATCGGGTCACGTACTACACACGGGTTGATGACCGAGATCGCACGCAGTTGATGCGGCAGATTGATGGAGGCGCCGGGGCGTTGATCGGCGATCTGCAGTCCGTGCGTTTGTCGTATTGGGATGAGTGGGGGAAGGCTGGCGCAGGTATCGGTCGGATTATTCGTGTCGCAGTGGAGCTCCTACCGGTTGTCGGTGCCCCTACGATCGTTCGAGAAGTCGCGGTGCGCTCCTAGCGCATCGGATGAAAGGAGTCAGGTGCCATGAAGACGGTTCAAACACACTCATCACATGAACAGGGCATTGCGCTGTTGGGGGTCATCATTCTTGCGTTGGTGCTGGCGCTGGTGGGCGCGGCGTTGCTGGATCTGGCAGGGCAAGAGGCGTCGAGCGCTTCGGGAGCCACCGAGGTCGCTGTGGCTCAGGCCGTGGCTGATGCGGCGCAAGATCTGGTCATCGCCTGGTTTCATAGTCCGCACACCAGCCCATCGGCCTTGGCGGCACTCCTGACCAAGCGGCAGTCGTCCTCAGAGGCAACTCCCTCATTTTTTGACCAGGCCGGTCGGTCTCAATTCATCGGAACGGCCGATCGTCCCGATGTGTGGCTCGATGCTTCACGGAGTGCAGATCACCATTTGTTGAACGATGCGGGGACAGGAATGTTTCGGCTCCTGCAGGATCTCGGTTCAGTGCAAGAGCTGAAGGTCTATGCCCCGAGCGGTCCCGGGTTGCTCTGTACCGTCGACGCAACAGTCGCGACGGTGAGTTCCTCCGTGAGACATGCGGTCTCGACGCAACTCCGTGCCCTGGAAATTCCGGCACTGCGGGCCGGGATTCAGGTTGGAGGCAATCTTGGTGTGCCTCAGGTCGCGCCGGAGTCGGGTGCGCTGGTGCATTGGGGAGAGCTGACCGTCGGAGGCGATCTGATTGTCCAGCGGGTGGAAGATCTCCCTTCGCAGAGTGACAGCGCACCAGTGACCGGTGTGAGTTATCGCGATATGTCTCATCGCGAAGACCGGTGGTTGTCGATGTTAGTAGGGGGGCCGGTTCATCTCATGCAATTGTCACCGGGGCAGAGCAGTAGTGGCGTGCTTCCTCTCAATATCCATGCGAATCGGCATCCGACTCCCGGGGTGCGGAGAGATCACTGGGGGTACGAACAGCTCAAGCAACTTGCCAAACAATATGGCACCTACGTGGCAATTGATCGGGATGGTCTCTTGTATTCGAGTGGGTCGGTGGAGCCAGGCCGCGGGGTGACACCCGACGACTATCTACGCTCACGCAGTGTTGGCGATACTCGAGGCCTCATCTTCATTGACACTTTAGATCAGAAAGCTCCGCGGGCCGACAACCTTGGGGTGGTTCGGTTGAATACGGCCTATCTTGAGGCGGTCCTTGTTGTGCAAGGCCATGTCATGGTGGGTCCCGCTGGGTCGGGGCAGTCCCTCTCTGTGTTGAGCCCTCCTGCCGGAGGAAGCGGGACTGCCGGGATCCGGACTTCAGTATCACTCTCGAATATTCATCTGAACGGGGTGCTCTATGCCGTCGGGAATATCACGCTCGATCGCTCCATGCGGGTGTTCGGGGCCGTAGCGGCGGAAGGGACGATTGCGACGACTCACCCTGGGGCGACCATAGAGCTGTGGTACGACCACGAGATGGGGCGCGGACTGTTTCGCGGGATTCCGGTTGTTATGCGCGCGCCCGGGACCTGGATGGTCCGATATGAATGACACCGACTTGGCAGGGAGGAGGTGAAGAGTGCAGAGTCCAGGCGACAAGCTTCCCAACGCGAATCCGTCTAACAGCGTAGAACGTCCGCTAAGCAAGAATCCGGCTGCTCGTATGGATCGGGAGCGCCGTCTCTTGTCGCTGCTGGTGACTCGCGGCGTGCTCAGTCAGGATGAGAGGGAAGCCGCGCTTGAGGCGGTACGGGTGGAAGGTGTGGACCTGGAGTCGCTCCTCCTCGACACGTATCACGTTGCCAAGTCAGACTTTGGCGCCGTGCTCAGCGAGTATTTTAGCTGCCCGTTCCTTGCGTATGACGAGCGCGCTGTTCTAGAGGTGGCGCTCCTCAAGAATCTCCGCATTGAGTATCTCAGGAAAAGCGCGTGGGTGCCGATCAAGCGGCAGGGAGCGGTGGTGGAGATTCTGAGGACGGATCCTCAGGATCTCGATAAAGATCCGGATATCCGTCGGGCATTCCCACGGCTGACGATTCGAGTCGTGGTTGGATTACGGCGCGATCTCGAAAAGTGGTTGCTTCTGGCCACCGAGCAGTCGGCTCGCGGGGCGATCGCCGACATTCTCGGCGAACTCGTGCATGAGGTCTGGAACGAAGCCGACGGCAACGTGCAGCAGATTACGGAACACGATTCCGCCATTGTGCGACTGGCGAACCAATTGATTGCGGAGGCCGACCGGCTCGGGGCCTCGGATATTCATATTGAGCCCTATTCGACCGGACGTGACACCGCCGTGCGCTTCCGTGTTGACGGGACCTGCTTCCCCTACATGAAGATTCCCTCCGGATACCGGCGTGCGGTCGTGTCACGCATCAAGATCATGGCCAATCTGGATATCGCGGAGCGGCGCAAACCTCAGGATGGCAAGATTCGCTATCGCCTCGGAAAAGATCGGGATCTTGAGCTGCGTGTGGCGACGCTTCCTACGGCGGGAGAGAACGAAGATGTCACGTTGCGACTCTTAACCGCAAAAACGCCGATGCCGTTGGAAGCCATGGAGTTTATGCCGAGTGTTTTGCAGGCGGTCAAGGAGTTGGTCGAACGTCCGCAGGGCATTCTCCTTTGCGTGGGGCCGACCGGGTCCGGGAAAACGACGACCCTGCATGCCCTGTTGAAGCAGGTGAATACCGATGCCCGCAAGATCGTGACGGCAGAGGATCCGATCGAGCTGACCCAGGAGGGGCTTCGTCAAGTGCAGGTGCACCCCAAGATCGGCTTCACCTTCGCAGCGGCCATGCGGGCATTTCTGCGGGCCGATCCGGATATCATCATGATCGGGGAGATGCGCGATAAAGAAACAGCGGATATCGCGATTGAGGCGTCACTCACAGGTCACTTGGTGATGAGTACGCTGCATACCAACAGTGCCGTCGAGACCGTCACGCGACTGTTGGATATGGGGTGCGATGCTTTCAACTTTTCCGATGCGATGCTAGGCGTGCTGGCGCAACGATTGTGCAAGCGCCTCTGTGTGCACTGCAAAGAGGCGTACCATCCTGATCGGCAGGAGTTTGACGATTTGATTCAGTCCTATGGAGTGGGTGACTGGGACCGAGTCGGAGTCACGTATTCGCCGGAGCTGAACCTCTATCGCGCGCGTGGGTGTGAGCGGTGCAATCAGAGCGGATTTAAAGGCCGAATGGCACTGCATGAGTTGCTGGTCGGTTCCGACGACGTAAAGCGGTGTATTCAGTCCCGGGCCAGAACGGCAGAGATGGTGGGTATCGCGAAGCGTGAGGGGATGGTGACTCTGCTCCAACATGGGATTCAGAAAATTTTGGAAGGCGTCACCACCTATCGACAAGTTCGTGCCGTGGCTGTGAAGTGAAGAATCGAGTCAGATTTTCTCGCGCCCGTAGGGCCAACCGTTAATGTCTCTCACCCCGGGTGGCTTTCCTTTTGAGGCTTGCCTGAGGTGTCTCTCCAGCCTTCAGCCAACCACCATTATATGTAGTGACCAGGGGGCATTTGAGGGTCGCTCCGTCTCAGGCCGCAAAGGGGTCGCGCGCGCATGGGCACAGACTCCCGGCCAAAATTTGTCGGCACATTGCGCGAAAAGCGACCATCTCAAGCTCAGCCATACTCCGGACAAGTCTTTATAAATCAATTGGTTAAAATGAAACGTAAGGGCCTCCGTAGCGGCATGCCCCTTGCTCGGTTGGTGGTGCCATGATGCACTGTAGACCAGACAGGCTGAGCAAGATCCGTTCACAAGAAGGTGGATTTACCCTTCTTGAAATCATGATTGTGGTCGTCATTGTTGGGATTGCCTCGGCATTGGCCGTTCCCAATCTGACGTTCATGTATGCCAAGTATGAGCTGTATCAAACAACAACGACGATTTATAACCGCCTCATCATGGCCCGGACTGCTGCCATTAGCCGGAGCGCCATGATCGTGGCTACACCGGTCAATGTTCCATTGGGCCAAGACCAGGTGACGTTTACAGCGCCTCTTGGAGCCGAGACGTTTCCTGTCAATGTGAAGCTTGTCCTGCCCTTGCCGGTCAATCCGATCGGGTATACGCCCAGAGGGCTGAGCACGTCGCCTCTGGCGGCTCAAACGATTCAATTGCAAAGCGTACGCGACCCCAGTTTGATCTATTCGATTTCACTCGCGCCTTCGGGGAAAGTGACGTGGTGTCGACAGGCCATCAACCCCTGTGTGTTGAACGCCACATCATGAAAAGAGGAGCAGGCGAAACCACTATGAAGGTACGCAACGAAAAGGGTTTCACGCTGGTGGAGGTGCTCGTCTCGGCCGCTATTCTCGGTGTGGGTGTAATGGGTATGGCTGCCATGCAAGGCATCTCGTTTACCAAAAACGTCGATGCTAACGACCTTTCCGTCATGACAAATGTGGCGGCCGACATGATGGAGCGCATTCAAGGCAACCGGCAGTTTTCCTGGGCCTATAACAATTTGGATACCACTGGGCCTGGAAATTGTCTGGCAGGCGGAATCCCCGCTCCTGCGCCGGCCTCGCCATTCTTCTGGGTCGCGCCTTCGACTGCTGCGACGAGAGGGATTCAGGGCGACTGTGTGCAATGGCGAACGTTGGTCTTGGCCTCGAACTTATTGAATCCTCGAGGCACAGTCCAAGTCGTACCGGTGTTGCCGGCACGGGCCGATTCAAGTGCTGTCCAAGTGACGGTGCGACTTCAATGGACAGAGCGCACATCAACACAACGCACGCGTGTGGTGGCGTTTCAGTCAGTGATCGAGCCGGAATAGAGCTACCAGTGGGTACGTATAAAACGAGAGTGCAGGGGGTGCCCATGAGACGATTGTTGGCCGGGCAGGAGCAAGGCCAGAAGGGCTTTACGCTCACCGAGGTCATGGTTGCCACGATGATGACCACCGCTATTGTTGCGGCGGGGTTCAGTGCGCTTGTTGTGAGCCAAAAGAGTGCGCGTATTACCGGACAGGTCGGGCAAACCCAGGCGACTGCGCGAACCGCTCTCGACATGATTACGGCAGATCTGAAGCTGGCCGGATTCGGGATGCGAGGGCTGTCGGCCGCTGTGGGCGGATGTCATGTCAATGGCACGCCATCGGCGCTGATTCCGGGCGACAACACCCCTCTAGGGGCAGATTTCGGATCTGACACTATCTCTATGGTAGTTCCAATGACGAATTCGATCACGGCAGTGGGGCCGCTCTGGCAGGTTTCCCTTCCGCCTGGGGGAATTATCGGCGGGTTAGGCGCGTCGATTGCCAATGTCCCGATGCCGGCCAACGCGACGACCGCGATGGCCAACGCGATTCCGGGTGGCGCGGCTGCTCTTCTTGGGATGCCTGTTTCTTTAGGAGGCGTGGCGGGTTCGGTCATTCAGGCGGTGAACGCCGGAGGGTTGACACTGAATCCGGCTATTCCTGGACCCATTGCATTCGGTGGGGGTACGCAGGTCTATCTGCTTCAGTGCATCACCTATCAAGTGATTCCTCCTCCTGACGCGCTCAATCTTTGCCAGGGGGCTGCGCCCTGCTTGGTGCGAGGGGCTGTTCCGATTGCCATGGTGGGGCCTGGCGGGCCGCCGAACTGCAACCAGATTAATTCGGGCTGCATTCCCATCATGGATGGGGTGGAAGATCTTCAACTGGCCTATGCCTGTGACGGTTGCGATCCTCGCGTGAATAACGGGATTCCCGATTTGCAGCCGGATGACCTGGATCTGTCCAATCAGTTTGACCAGGCCGATTTCATTACCAATCGGAACTGGTTTGGCACGGCCGGACCTTATGGCACCTATATGACTCCGAACAAAATACGATTGGTTCAAGTCAACATCGTGGCCCGCGAAACCCGAGCCGATCAAGGTATGGGGGAAGGTAATTCTACCCCGGTGCATAGCATGCCGATTCCTGTTGTCAGCGACCATAATCATGCGAACGGCGTCTTTGCGCTCGGGGATAACGCCTCTCCGGCGCAGCAGGCGGCCTACTTTCAGTTTCGTCGGCGTATCTTGACCAGGACCATCGAACTCCGCAACCAAAGGCTGTAATCATGTTGACCTGTCGTGCGACATCGAGCAAAGACCGGCTGTGTTGTGATGAGCGAGGTACGTCCTTCATGACGGTCATGCTGTTGCTGTTGATCACCGGATCCCTAGGGGTTGCCGCGTTAACCATGAGTGGGCTTGAGAACTCGATGGCCGGCTCGATTCGCATGGTCGAGGAGGGTACCGATGCCGCGGAGTCCTGTGTGGGAACTGCGGTTCGTGCGATCCGATTGACTATCGACGACCCGCAAATGACCGGGCCTGCTGCGATTCTTGTTGCGCCGCTAGGGCCCGTCCCTGCCCTTAATCAAGCGGTGTTCACACAGGAGATAAACGGAACGCTCAGAAATAATTCGGACGTCGCAGTAGGGGCTGGCAATGCGCCGAATCTCACGATGAATGTGAATGGATACGTTGTGAACGGGGATATCGATTTTCTCTATTCCAAGCAACGGACCGGGAGTGACTTTGCTGATCCGGACAAGCCGACCTTCGATCAATTTTATCGCGTAGATTGTGTGGCGGCGAATGCGGCCACTGGTGCAACCAGCCGGGTGATTGTGACCTTTGATTGTCTGAATACCACCGGGGAAGGGTGCGTTAAGCGGGCAAACAATGGCTAATGGCCGCATGGAATATAAAACGAATGGGTGCTGGGCCAGTGAATTCTAGGAGCATAGGGACCATGAAAGTATCCAAGCATAAAGACAGTCCTTTGACGTTGTCGCGAAACGTAGCGATTGGCTGTTTGGTCGCCGTTGTTCTGGTCGCTATAGCCATTCCCTCATTGAGTCATGCCGATGAGCCGCTACCAGCTGCTGCGGCGAGCTATCCGACGGGGAAAATTACATCAATCCATGAGATAGCATTTCAGATCGATGGACGGACTGTCAGTCTTGCGTCGGAGGCTGTGTTGGTTGATCGCCATGGTGATCAGTTGCAGCCGGCTGCCCTTAGAGTGGATATCGACGTGAAGTATCACATCCAAAAAGGAACGACCGATAAAATCGATTGGATACTGCTGATTTTGCCCGAATAAGCATCTTGGGGATCACAATGTTCGACGGTACGTCGCAGGGGTTGAAAATGGAGGGTGCCATGAAACGCCGGAATATTGCACTTCGTGGAGCCGTCATCGCCGCGTTGGCCTGTGTTCTCACGGGGCCGAGCACCGGCTCTGCTCAGACGATGGATCAATATTACGCGGTCCCTCCGTTCGTGAGTGACCAGGTACTCCCGAACATCATCCTGCTGCTCGATAATTCCGGCAGTATGAGCGGTCTGGCCTGCGACCGGAATGATGACGGGGATTGTGTGGACGTCGCCGATCAAGTGTTCACCAATACGACGAGTTATTCAGGCTACTTTGACTCCCTCACCTGTTACACCTACGACACGACTGATACGCGGTTTGAATTCAGCGCAACGAAGGCGGCGCTGGCGACAGCTTGTGCCACAACTCAGTGGGACGGCAACTTCTTGAATTGGGCGACCTTCAGACGATTCGATGCCTTGAAGAAAGCGATGATCGGGGGAGACTGTTTCGTTGCCCGCGCGGCGGATGGGACCTGTCCAACAAACGGCACTCCCGCACTCCGGACCGTTCGGGCCCAAGCTCAGGGCATCAATACGGAGATGGCATCTATTGCGTACGGCGGTGGTGTCGGGGCCAATACCTATGTCGGAAGAATGCCGTCGGCTGATTATGCGACTACTCCGGGGACGCTCTACATCGGGATCGATGCTGCCTATTTTTGCGTTGATAACGATAGTACATTCAACGCCAATTGTGGAGACGGCTATAGCCAGCGACGATATGAACTCAAGATCGGATATAGCGTTGAACCGACCGGCGTAATTCAGCAGATCGGGGCTCAGGCGCGATTCGGCCTGTTTGAGTTTAAACCGGCCGGCGACGGCGCCAGAATGCTGGTGGGGGTCGGGTCCCGCCAGTCGATCGATTTCGGCGGCGGAACGGTAGAAACCTTCAATACCAACGTTGCGGCGATGGTTGATGCCGTGCAAGAGTCGTTTCCCTCAACCTGGACGCCGCTCTCCGAATCGCTCTACGAGACCGTTCGATATGTCGCTCAGATCAATTCCACGTACATCCCCGCATCCTACGTGTTCCCCATCGCCTTTTCTGGCGGTGTTTCCAACGGCGTGGCCTTTGCCGCCAATGGTGTGGGGTCAATTGGACCGTCAGAGATTTCAGCTCTGACGGGTACGGAAACCTGTCCAGCCGGGTATATAGCCAATGCTTGCGGACGCGATCCTTTTTTCTTTGGAAGCAATCATACGCCGCCTTGGGCGTCGACATCGACTCAGGTCACCTGCTGTAAGACCTTCGTGATTCTCGTTACGGATGGAGCACCTACGGAGGACACGAACATTCCAGCCGCGCTTAGGGATTATGCCCATGGGCAGCATGGGCAGCATTGCATTGGTGGAAACGCGACCATCCATGCGCCGAACGGGACCTGTAATACGAATCAGGCGACACCGGCGGCGACGCTCCTAGGAGAGCACAAGACGGACTATGCCAGCAATGGTAATCATTATCTCGATGATGTGGCCTTCTGGGCCCACACGAATGACTTACGTCCCTGCAGCGGGGCTGCGGATGGATCAATTGCCGTGCTTGGCGTAACCGGCCACTGTCTGCCTGGTTTTCAGAATGTGACGTTCTACACCTTCTTTGCCTTTGGGAACATTGCCGGTCGTGAAATCCTGATGCATGCGGCAAGACTTGGCGGGTTTGAAGATACCAACGGAAATAATCTTCCTGATGTGACGTCGGAGTGGGACAAAGTCATTAATGCGACGGGCGCGCCGGGGACTGACGGGATTCCGGATAACTATTTTGAGTCTTCCAACGTGGATGATCTACAGGATCGCTTGATGGCTGCCATTACGGCAATTCTACGAAAGAGTGCGTCGGGTACGTCGATTTCAGTGTTGGCGACGTCGTCCACGGGTGAAGGATCGATCTATCAGGCTTATTTTTATACCTCCGATGTGGGGCAGGGCGGCGCGAACGTGAAGTGGACAGGGTATGCCCATGCTTTGTTTGTCGATACCTTCGGGAACTTCCGCGAAGATACCAACCAGGACGGTGTGCTGACCTACGACATCGATCGGATCGTGACGAGCCGGTATGACAATAACCCGTCCAGTTCGAACTACCAAAAGGTGATGGTTGATAAATTCGTGGATGCGAACTCGGACGGGGTCGCGGACAGTGCTGTGCCGGTGTTTACCGGGGATCTTCGGACAGTATTACCGATATGGGAGGCAGGGAAAGAACTCGCACTGGGTACGTCAGCATCTCGAAAAATTCTGACCTGGGTTGATCCTGATAATGATGGCGTAGTCGACGCGGGCGAACAAATTGACTTTACGACGGCTAACTGTGCGGCACTGCGGGACTATCTCCGGTACGCAGGCGATGCCTGCTCAGGGTCGAGCAATGCCATGAATCTGATTAACTTCATTCGGGGAGATGAAGTAACAGGATTGCGGACGCGCATGTTGGAAGTTCCGGTCGGAAGCGGAAATTTCAAAGTCTGGAGGCTTGGAGATCCCATCCATTCAACTCCCACAGTCGTTGCGGCGCCAAAGTCACGATATGACTTAACCTACGGAGACTCCACGTACACCGCATTCTATACGAAGTATCGTACGAGGCGACAGGTTGTCTATGTGGGGGCCAACGACGGCATGCTCCACGCGTTCAACGGGGGCTTCTACCACAAGGGGGACAACCCAACGACCGGCGCGACGGTTGAGCATGGGTGGTATACAAAAAATCCGACCGACAATTCCAGCGGTCCTAACCTAGGCGCTGAGTTGTGGTCGTTTATTCCGCACCAGCTCTTGCCGCAATTGCAGTGGCTGGCCAGGACAGATTACACCCATGTGTATTATGTGGATCTGAAGCCGACGATCACGGAGGCGCGGGTCTTCACGCCTGATGCCGACCATCCCGGCGGATGGGGGACTATCCTCATCGGCGGATTCCGGATGGGCGGCAGTTGTGGGCAATGTGCATTGGGGTCTGGCGCCCCTCCGATGACTGCCACGATCGGTGGTGTCTCACGGAATTTCTACAGTGCCTACTTTGCGTTGGATGTGACGAATCCCGAAGTAGACCCCAAGCTGCTGTGGGTGTTTACTGATAGCGGGTTAGGGTTGACCACGAGTTATCCGGCCGTGGCTCGCATGAACCCCACCACGGATTCATCAATCGATCCTACCAACGAGAAGTGGTATGTGCTCTTTGGGTCAGGCCCGAACGGGTACCAGGCCGATCTGCCTTCCGCTCCGGCGCAGACGGCCAGCCTGTATACCGTTGATTTGAAATTCGGGCCCAAGGTTGCTGCTGGTGGGAGTTTGACGACCATGCCTATCGGAACTTGGCGATCCTTTATGGGGCATGTCGTGGCCGTCGACACAGATGGAGATTGGAGGACGGACGTCGCCTACGCTGCGAGGACTCTCCACGATGGAGCATTGCCCTGGCGAGGGAAGATGTATCGCCTGACCATGAGGTGTTCTGCTGCTCCTTGTGCTCCGAGCAGTTGGGGGATTGCCAATGGGGCCAATCGTGCTCCTACGGAGATACTTGATACATTTTGGGATGCGGCAAGTTCAACGACCATGGAGATGGGGCCTTCCGCCTCCGCTCCAGCGGTGACGGTCGATGATACCAATAAGGTCTGGGTGTTCTTTGGTACGGGACGATATTTTGGCAATACGGACAAAGTTGATAATACGATACAGCGGTTGTTTGGGATCAAAGATTCTGTATTGAGTGGAACCTGTTCGGAAACCAGCATTGTCAGTTGCTACGATGATGATCTAGTGAATGTGACCAATGCAGTCATCTGCATCATTTGCAGCGGGAGTACCAATCAAGTCACGGACCCCACGAATCCCGGAGTGACTTCAATGAACGGAACGGGCACGACCTCCATGATGGGTTTGGTGCAGAGCAAAGATGGATGGCGGGTGAATCTGCCAGGCCCCGTGACCTTGACCGACCCAGTTAGTGGAATTACGACGAACTACGCTGCCGAGCGGTCTGTGGTTAATCCGACCTTGATTGCCGGGACGATCTTCTTCCCGACCTTTGCCCCGACGAATAACTTCTGTGCCTCTGATGGCGTGAGTTATCTCTATGTGTTGTTCTATAAGACAGGAACGGCTTCCACCGTGCCGGTCATTGGAACGACGTCGTCTGGCGCAAATACGATTGTGAACAGCAAGAGTAGTAATGGAGTTGGGTTAGGGTCTGGCGGTACTGTGCATTGCGGTCAGGAATGCAGCTTCAAGAATCAAATGTCCACTGGAGCAACCACGTCGACCGATGTGAATCTTGAAGGAAATTACAGCCGCTATGTGAATTGGGTGCATCAGCGGGACTAACCCATCGAGAGCCCCGAATGTGTATGGAAGCACGTCGGACGTCTCGTAATGGAAAGTGAGTGTTAGGAAGATATGCATTCTCGAGGTCATCAACGATTGATCTTAGGGGCTGGGGCTCTGGGCGTGTTGTTCGGTGCCGCTTGTAGCGGTGGTGGCACGGGCGATGTACCTTATGCCAAGGCTCAATCAAAGGCAAATCAACCTCCAGTTGTGACCTCAGCAATAATTCTTGACGCCCCGCTATCAATGGCTGTTCCTGTTTCGGTGCAGATCCAAGCCGAGGATCCAGAGCGGGAAGCCGTCACCTACCAATATCAATGGTATGTGAACGAAGCTCCTATGGCGGGCCAAACGAATCCGACCCTGCAGCCAGACGGTCTTCGGCGAGGTCAGCGGGTCAGTGTGGAGATTGTTCCTGCCGACTCTGTGCAGAAAGGTCAGGCTTACAGGACGGCAGGAGTACTCGTTGGAAACACTCCTCCCACGGTGTCAGCTGCGGTCCTGCAGCTTGCAGATAGCGGTGCAAGAGTTGAGGCTCAGGTTGATGTCAGCGACCCCGATCACGATCGCATTGACCTCACCTATAGATGGCTTCAGGAGAATAAGGTCATCAAGGAAGGCGAAGAGCCTTCCCTCCTCACCAAGGGCCTTAACCCACGGATGCCTGTGGTTGTAGAAGTTCTCCCGCGTGACTCAGAAGCAACAGGAAAACCGCTTCGCTCTGCGCCTCTTTTGTTGAGTAATCATCCTCCCCAAATTGTCTCGACTCCTCCTGCCCCTCCAGGGGCAGGAGGGTACGAATATCATGTTAAGGCTGTGGATGAGGATGGTGATCCGATTTCATTTCAGTTGGAGCAGGCGCCGGTAGGCATGACCATTGATGAAATGACAGGTCGTCTCACCTGGGCAGTATCGGCTGATCAAGTTGGCGCAGTTCACGTTAAAGTGCTTGCGAAAGACGGACAAGGCTCCTCCGCCTATCAAGAATTTGACCTAACATTCGCAAGAGAAACCGCACCTGCCAAGCCTGCTGGCGTCTGATTCGTTCTTCTGCTTGTCTCGCCTTTTCTCCCTCTGCTAGAATCAACCCATCTGATGTTTTAGGAGGGAGACCATTCTGCATTCGTGCGTAAACTAAAACTACGAGAAGGCACGGACACTGCCGCCCTCTTCGGTCACCACGACCGGCACCTCAAACTGATTGAGGACGATCTCGGCGTGCGGCTGTCCGCACGCGGTGAAG
>WBZP01002870.1_pt1 | contig 19421 bp, 10 predicted proteins | sample 5204301 | NCBI WGS metagenome assembly WBZP01 (sample SAMN12412401, study PRJNA552823) | activated sludge metagenome | isolation source: activated sludge from nitrification reactor of wastewater treatment plant... | place: USA: Pennsylvania | collected 2017 | reverse complement strand
AGGGCGAACTGGTCGCTGCCTACGAATCGCTCACGGAGGACCTGAAGAAGCTGCAGAAGCAGTCCCGGCGGCGCCCACCGACCGAGGCGGTGGGCGGCATTCCGATCGACAGCGAGTGGATCATCTTCGTGATCGATACCTCGGGCAGCATGCTGTCGGCGCACTGGGACAGTGCGCAGGCCGTGCTGAAGGAGATCCTCGACATCTACCCGAAAGTGCGCGGCCTGCAGGTGCTGGACGACGAAGGCAAGCCGATGTTTCCCGGCACCCGCGGCCAGTGGCTGCAGGACAACCCGCAACAGCGCACGCGCATCACGAACGCCATGCGCAACTGGCGTGCGTTCAGCGATTCCGACCCGGTGCAGGGCATCGAGGAGGCGGTGGCGAAATACTGGGCGCTCGACAAGCGCATCAGCATCTACGTGATCGGCGACGAGTTTACGGGAGACTCCATCCAGCGCGCTCTCGATGCGATCGACAAGGCGAATCCGCCGGACGCGAATGGGCGCAGACGCGTGCGCATCCACGCGATCGGGTTCCCGGAAGGCCCCGGCATGCCACCGTTTACAAGTATCCGCTTTGCTGCCTTAATGCGGGCAGTGTGTGACCGCAACGGGGGCACGTTCGTTCCCGTGACCACCGAGAAGGCCTGCGCGGGCTACATCGAGGTGTTCGGCACGCGCCAATGCATCGGCGGAGGCTGATCCACATGTCGCCACTCACCGTTTCGCTGCGCGTCGTGCCGCTCGTCGGGCTGCTCACCGTTGCGGCTTGTGGCAGCGTCGAGATCGCGCCCGAGCCGGTCATTCCGCAGCCGATCGTCCGCCAGCTTCCGGTGAAGGCGGCGGTGCTCCTGACCGGCGATCAGCGCGCATTCCGTCAGGTCGAGACGCGTGGCGGCGTCGACTGGACGATCGGGCTTGGCGCGGGCCATCAGCGTCTCGCGCACGCCGTGTTCGGCGCGTTGTTCGCGGATGTCCGTTACTTCAACGACGCGGAAGCCGCGCGCGCCGCGACCGGTCTTGCGGTGATCTTCGAGCCGCGCATGGAGCAGTATTCGTTCGCCACGGCCAACGAAACGGGCGGCGATTACTATGCGGTGACGATCCGCTATCGCATCAATGTCTACGCCGAAGGCATGCAGGCGGTCGACTCGTACACGATCACCGGCTACGGCAACAGCCGTGACCGGACGATGTCGAGCAGCAAGCCGCTCGAGGAAGCCACGCGCGCGGCGATGCGTGATGCAGCGGCGAAGTTCCTCGTACAGTTCCCGCGACAGCCGATCGGCCAGCAGCTCGCGCGTGGCGAGCCGCTCGTTGCACCTGCGGTGCTCGCTGCCGACGGAAGCGCAGCTTCCGAAGCGTTCAAGCGCATCGAGGCGGTGCCGGTGATCGAATCGCCGCGCGCGGCGAGCAGGCCGCCGGCCGAGCCGGCACCGGTGTCGCCCGCGGCGCCCCCGACGTAGAGGGCGGCGCGCAACGCGCCACGGGCAACGGGCAACGGGCTGCGGGCCAGACGTGGCCTGCCGGCCCGCGCCACCGCGGTCGCGTAGCGAAATCTCCGCCGCCGAGCGTGGAGGGCGCCGAGCTGCGACGGACAGAGCGAGGCGGCCGCGACAATTCCGGTTCTGACTACACCTTGCGCCGAGCGCCGTCGCATCGAGGGTACGCCGTCGGAGACGGCGCGCCCGACCCGCGAGAAGGTGGAGATTTCGCTACGCGACCGTGGTGGCCCACGACGGGCTACTGGCTTGCCCGCTTCTGCTCCGGCTTGCGCACGAGCACGTGCTCGGTGAGCGTGACGCCGGTTGTCCCGACGGGTTCGCCGTTCTCGAGGCGCGGTGCATAGAGCGCCTTGCGGATGGCCGTTTCCACGCCTGCGCCGTACTCCCGCGGCGCCTTGTTCGGTGAGATCACGATCTCTGCGGTGCGCCCGTCTGCCCGGACTGCGAACGTTGCCTCGATCGCGAATTCCTCATAGTCCTCGACATTGCCGCCCGTGAAGCGCGCGATGGACGTCGAGGGCGGCTTGTACCGCAGCTGTCTCGGGGCGTTGACGACTTTCGTATCGCCGGCCGCCTGCAGCGCGTTCCACGCGCCACGATAGGCAGTGCGTGCCTCCCTGCCGTTGCCTGCGGTGAGCTGCCAGTCACCCAGGTCGACGAGGGTTGCGCCCAGCAACGCGGGCACTGGCGGATTGGCCTTTTGCGCCGCGCGCAGTGCGAGCTGCAGCGCCTTCTCGCCCTCCGGGTTCAGTCGCGGCTGCGACTGACTCGTGCCCGGACCGGTGTTGAAAAGGGTGGGGCTCTCTGCTGTCGATTCCTGCGTGACCTCCGGCCCGTAGAGATACTCGAGCCGGTAGGCGCGCGCGATGCCCCGCAGCGGTTCTATCGTCGGCACGCTGCCGCGGCCCGACGTCGCTTCAGCGAGCCGCAGCGCACGCATGTGCTCCACCCGGGCAGTCGCGTAGCGGCCGACATACTCGTACCAGCGTGCGAGAAAGTCGTAGGCCGGAAGCATCCGTGGGTCGCCTTTGCCGTAGGCGGTCTCGGCGACGCGGAATGCGTACTGATGTTCCCGTTCGGCGTCCTCGAGGCGGTTCTGCGCGACATACACGTCAATCAGTGCGCGGATGAAATCGAGCTGCTCGGGGTTGTAGAGTCCATCGAGGTTGCGGGAGAGGTCCAGGGCGTGCTTGAGCGCTTCTGCGGCCGGCGCAGGCTGGTCCGAACGCGCGTAGGTGAGGCCGAGTCCCTGCAGCGGCCGCAGCCGCGCCCGGTCGGTCGTGGAGCCCACCGCATCGAGGATCGCGAGCGCGCGTTGGTATGCGGCCTCGGCCGCGGCGAAATTGCCGAGGCGCAGCTGGGTCGTGCCGACGTTGGCGAGCGGGTTTGCCAGGGCTCGATCCTTGTCCCCGTACTGCTGTTCGGTCGCTGTGACGAGCTGCTCAGCCACCGGCAGCGCTTCCTGATACTTCCCCTCATCGAAGAGGGCACGAAACTGCGTGTAGATTGCGACGCGTTCTTCGTCGGTGATAGCGGACATTGATTCAGCACCCGCCACTCCGGCGAAGGCGATCAGCGCCGCCAGCAATCCGCTTCGTCTGCACTTCACTTCGCGCATCGCTCTCACGATATCATCAGGGGCGGGGGAGCGGCTATGAACGACATGCAGAGGGTCGCGCTGGTGGCCGGGGCCACTGGACTCGTGGGGCAGCGACTTGTCGCGACGCTGTGCGAAGCGCGCGAGTATTCGCGTATCCATGCCCTGACAAGACGTCCGTTGACGCGCGATCACCAGAAGCTCGCCAATCGGGTCGTCCGTTTCGCGGACCTCGAGGCGCAACTGCGGGGTATCGCCTGCACCGAGGCGTTCTGCTGCCTGGGCACGACCCTCAGGGAAGCCGGCTCCGAGGCGGCCTTCCGGCAGGTCGACTTCGATTTCGTGCTCGCGTTCGCGCGGGCCGCTCGCGCCGCGCAGGCGCAGCGCTTCGTGCTGGTGTCTTCGGTGGGTGCCGACGCGGACAGCCGCTCGTTCTACCTGCGGGTGAAGGCGCAGACGGAAGCTGCGGTCATGACCCTCGGTTTTCCCGCACTCGACATCATGCAGCCGGGCCTGTTGCTCGGCGCGCGCCGGGAGATGCGGCCGCTCGAGTTCGCGGCGCAGTGGACGCTGCCAGTCGTCGCGCCGCTGATGTTCGGCGCTTTGGCCCGGTGGCGGCCAGTCGGCGCGGATGTGCTGGCGCGAGCGATGCTGGGCGCGGCCCGATCGGGGCGACGGGGGGTTACGCGCCACACCTGGTCCGCGATCAGGATGCTGGCGGATCGGGGCGGTCCGGACTGAAGCAGGCAGTCGGCGAGTTCCGTCAGCGATCGTGGATGCGCGGCACGGGCGAATAGTGCAATACGCGTCCGGCGTGCACGAGAAATCCGGCCACGACTGCCAGCAGGCCGGCAGTGGGTCCGGCAAGCAGGGCGATGCCCGTTGCGAACGCGAGTGTTGCTGCGAGCAGCGAAATGCCCGCGACCGCCGCGAGCCAGAGTGCTCCGACGATCATGAAGGCACGTTCCAGAAAGATCACGGCTTCCGGCCAGGGTTGCGCGGGCGGCAAGGCGAGCTCGAGCGCAAAGGCGAGCGCGAGGATCGAAAGCGTGAGACGAAATGCGCGCGCACGCGGGATGCTTCGCAGCCAGGCCGCAGCAGGCAGGGCGACCACGAGACCCAGGCATTCATCGAGCGTGAGCCACTGGCCGACGAACACGACGCGCAGCACGAGCGAAAGTACCGCAACGCCGAAGAAGGTTCGCGTGAAGCCGTTCGGCACAACGAGACGGCGGATTGCCGAGGCAATGACGAGGTATCCGGCGAAGAACGCAAAGACCGCGATGCCGTCGTAGGCAAGATCGCGCAGCGGTTGCATGCCGGACCATGCATGGCCCTGGTTGAGGCGCGGCATGAATGGCACCGCGTGCATCGCGAACCACAGTGCGATCAATACGAGCGCGATCGGCTCGGGTCGCGCGTGGCGCAGCGCAATCCGCGCCAGCGGCCACTTGCGCCGGCGCAGCAGCGCACCGGCAAGCGCGCCGCATGCCCCACCGGTCGTGTTCATCGCGACATCGACGAGGTTCGGCACTCGCGAACGCGTCATGTGCTGCAGCAACTCGATCGTGAGCGACAGGGCCGCGGCGAGCGCGATGGCGCCGAGCGCGGCCAGCGGCGCACGCCAGCGTGGCGGCGCCAGCCAGGCCAGCAGCGCCCCGACCGGCAGGTAGGAAAGCAGGTTGCCCGCACGGTCGGCGCGCGCCGAGTAACCCCACGGCAGCAGGTCCGCCGGGCCGCGCTGCAAAGCGGCGGCGAAGCGGGACAGATCGAAGCGGAACGGAAAGAATGACGCGTACAGGATCAACGCGATCACGAGCGCGAGCAGCCAGGCGGCGCGCCGTCGCGACTGGTCTCGATTGAAGGCGTCGTAGGACACGGCATCAAGCATAGCGTGATGCACTTCACAACTCTTCGATTCGTGACAGGCGCCACGCCGGTACGGCGCCGACTTTCGTTAAATTCGTGCTCATGGACCTTCTCCGCGCGAGTTTCGGCACCCGCATGGGGCGACGGATCGCCGCCACGCTCGCGGTTGTCACGCTCGTACCGGCGTTGCTCGCGGCTGCGGTGCTCGTGCAGCAATCGGCCCGGACGGTGGATGCGGGCGCGACCCAGGCGCTGAGCCGCGATGCGCAGGCCGTTGCGGCTGATTTTGCGGCACGCTTTGCCGCGCCAGACGGGGGCGCACGAGACGTCGAAGCCATCGGGCTCGCGGCCGGAGACAACGCAAGGCGGCCGGTGCGCGGCGATGCCTCCTCCGGGAATGAAGCGCGGCGCATCGCCCTGCTCGATGGTGGTGGTCGCCTGCTCTTCAGCACTGCGGCCTTGCCCGAAGATGTCGTGGAAATGCTGGCTCGATACGGCAGCGATCCCGTCACGACGCACGGCGTCCTGCCGCTTGCCTGGCAGGCCGCGGGCGTCGAGTGGCAGGGCGGGCTCGCTCGCCTCGGGCATCCTGCCGGAAACAGCTGGTCTGTCGTCGTCTTCGAGCCGCGGCCGCGCTGGATCCAGGCAGCGAGGCCAGTCGTGGCAGAGCTTGCGGCGATCTTCGGACTGGCGCTCGCCGGCATTGCACTCGGCGCGTTCCTCCTGAGCCGACGTTACGTGCCGGTTGCCACACGGTTTGCGGATGCATTTGCACACGAACGCACGAACACCCTGCCGCGCGTGCGCGGCGCCGATGCGGATGAATTCGGCGATGCGATCGACGTCTACAATGTGGCGGCCGGTCGCCTGTCCGAACGCCTCACCGCGCTCGAGACGCTGAGCGAGATCGATCGGCTGCTGCTCGGGTCGGCGGAACTCGAGCAGATGTTCGATGCGATCCTGACGCGGGTGCAGGCGGTCACGCGCTGTGACGGTGTCGCGATCACGCTGATCGATGCGGACTCCGCCGATCACGGGCGCGTCTACTTCACTGCACCGCAGTTGACCGACCTGCCCGTGGTCCGTGTCGAGCTGGATCCGGACATGCTCGCCACCCTGTACGAGGCCAGGGAGGGCGTCACGATCGCGCGCTGGGAGCCTCTTCGCCACAGTCTGCTGCGACCCCTCGCAGAACTCGGCGCCGGTTTCTTCTGGGTGTGGCCGGTGGTGTCCGGCGATCGGCTGGCCGCGGTGCTGTCACTCGGCTATCGCGACGCGCCTGCCGCGGACCCGGCGCTGGCGCGCCATGGCGCCGAGTTCGCCGACAGATTGTCGGTGGCGCTCTCGAACAGCGCGCGCGACGAGCGCCTCTACCGTCAGGCGCATTTCGATGCGCTGACGAGCCTGCCGAACAGGCTGTTGTTCCGCGACCGGCTCGCGCAGGAACTGGCGAGCGCGACCGCCAGCGGGACGCGCGGCGCGCTCCTCTACATCGACCTGGATCACTTCAAGCGTGTCAACGATACAGTCGGCCATGCGGCCGGCGATCAGCTCCTCACCATCGTCGCGCAACGCCTGCGCGCCTGCGTGAAGGAAGGCGATACAGTAGCGCGTCTCGGTGGCGACGAATTCACGATCGTGCTGCGTCAGGTCACCGATCCCGACGCCGTGCGCACGGTCGCCGAGCGCATTGTCGCCTCGCTCGAGGCGCCGGTGAACGTCGCCGGCCGCGACCATCTCGTGCGTGCGAGCATCGGCATCACGCTGTTCCCGGATGACGCCACGCACATCGATGAGCTGATGCGCAACGCCGACGCCGCGATGTACCGTGCCAAGGAGGGTGGCAGGGGTCGGGCGGTATTCTTCGATCGCGCGCTCGCTGCGCGCCAGGTGTCGGCGAGTCGCAGCGGGCTCTACCGGGCGCTGCGCCATCGGGAGTTTTCGCTCTTCTATCAGCCCCAGTTCGAAGTTGCAGACGGCAGGCTGGTCGGTGTCGAGGCACTGTTGCGCTGGCAGACGCCGCGCAACGGGCTCAAGTATCCCGCGGAGTTCGTGCCAGCTGCGGAAGAGACGGGGTTGATCGTCGATATCGGTGCCTGGGTGATCGAGGCGGCCTGTGCGCAGATCGCGCTGTGGCGCGAGCAGGGTCTCGCGCCGCCCCGTCTCGCCGTCAACGTATCGGCGCAGCAGCTGCGCGCCGCAGGTTTCGCCGAGGACTTGCGCCGAGTCCTGCGCCGGCACGCGCTGCGCCCGGATCTCGTTGAACTCGAGTTCACCGAAGCGGTACTCGATGATCCTGATGCGGGAAGGGTGTTGCGAGCGCTGGCGGAAGACGGGGTTCGCCTCGCGCTCGATGACTTCGGTGCAGGTGAAACCTCACTTGCGCATCTGCGCCAGCATCCGATCAGCATCGTCAAGATCGACCGCTCGCTGATCGATGATCCGCAGGACGCCACTGCGGCGGCGCTCGGCGCGACCGTCATCGCGATGGCGCACGCGCTCGGCAAGACCGTGGTGGCGGAAGGCGTGGAAACGATCGAACAGCTCGATTTCCTGCGCGAACACGGCTGTGACGTCGTGCAGGGGTACTACCTCGCGCGGCCGCTGCCTGCCGCGGGCGTCGGCGAGCTGCTCGCGGGCCGCGCTGCGACGACCGCGACGCCGGATCAACGCCTCTTCGGATGACCCGCATGGCCGGCCAGTCCATCGTGCCGGCCATCGCGGTCCTGATGCTCGCGGCCTGCGTGAGCGCGCCGCCCGTAGCCACGCCCGGGACGCGCGAGGTCGTGCCGCCGGTCGAGGCGCCAACAGCTCACACCGGGGCCGGCCTGGTCGTCGTGCGCGCGGCTGAATCCGCGCTTGGTGCGCCTTACCGGTACGGTGGCGCAACGCTGCAGGGCTTCGACTGCAGCGGCCTCACGCAGTTTGCCTATCGATCCGCAGGCATTTCGATCCCGCGTACCGCCGCAGCGCAGCAGCACGCCGCCGCCGCGGTGCCGCCCGATGCTCTGCTGCCCGGCGATCTCGTGTTCTTCGCCACAGGGCGCAATGCGGTGGACCACGTTGGCGTGTATGCGGGCCAGGGGCGATTCGTGCACGCTCCCGCGAGCGGGCGGGTCGTGTCGATCGGCTACCTTGCCGATCCATGGTACGCGGCGCACTTCGCAGGGGCGGGTCGATTCCGGTCAGATGACGCAAGCGCGCAGTCCGCGCGCGCATCACCGTGACAGGTTCAGAGTCATGCGCCCAGGGCCCCACGGTGCTCATCCCCGGCGCGTTATGTCGCGCTGCGGCCGCGCTGCTTCGCAGTCTGTTAACGGGTGCACGGATTGCGCACCTGGGCGTCCACACCGCTTGACGGTGCCCGGCGACACTTCCAGACTTTATGTGTGATCAGGGCAGTCCCGTCGCGAGGCGGGGACGCAAAGCCACCGGTCCCGGGGAAGAGTCGAATGCAAGGAACGGCTGAAGCCACAGCTGACGCGGGCGAGGTGCCCGAGCAGTACGTGATCAATCTGTGTGCGTCCACGACGCCGATGGCGCTCGAGCAGCCGAAGTCCGCAGCACTCAGGCGCTTTACGTTCTTCATCAGCCGCCGCCGCGAGGACGGACGCGAGCGGTTCCGGCTGCACATGGGTTATTTTGCGAGCCCCGATGACGCGGAGGAGTGGCTCGCCGTCGTGCGCGAGCTGTACCCGGCAGCATGGATCGGCGAAGCGCCCGGCAAGAAGCTGCGCGCTGCCGCGCGTGCTGCGGCCGAACGTGCCCCAGCCGTGGCGGAAGCGCCCGCTGCACCGCCTGTACCAGCTCCGGTAGTGGCCCCGGCGGTCGCTGCGCTCTCAAACGTGCGCGAAGTGCTGGCACAGCTCGATGCGCCGGACGGTGCAGACAGCGCATCTGCGCACACGCTCTATGTACCGCCGCCACCCGTACTGCCCGAGCACATTCCGACCGTGCAGGCCTTGACACCCGCACCGATGGTTCCGACCGCCCCTGCTGCACCAAAACCGCCGGCCGTTCGACTCACGCAACCGGTTGCCCCGAAGGCGCCGCTCACCGATACCCAGGTGCTGCGGGTACTCGAGGAGCGACGCGCCGACGGCGCGAACAGTGCAGTGGCGACTGCGGATGAACGCGCCGCCAGTTCCGCGATCGAAATGCTGCGCCCGGACGACACCCGCACGATGCGCGCGCTCCGGGAGGAAGTGCAGCAGAACGCTCCGGCGCAGTTCGCAGTCCAGCTCGTCTGGTCGGTCACGCCGATCGACGTCGCCGCAGTACCGCCGCTCGCGATATTCAGCGCCTATACGCTCTATACGGTCGAATCGAGCCGTGAAGGGCGCAGGTGGTACGGGCTGCGCCTCGGATTCTTCAGTGACGCGCTGGCGGCGAAACAGGTTGCATACTACGTGCGCTCGGACTTCTCGGCCGTCGCCGTCGTCCCCGTGACATCCGTGGAAAAGGACAAGGCAGCCGCAGACATGCTCCGCCAGCCCGCTGTCGGGCACAAACGCGAAGCGACCAAAGCGCCGGATGAATTCAAGCTGTTCGAGGTGGACCCTCCGCCGGCGAAATCCGTGCCGACCGCCGCATCCGTGCACGCGAAGCTCGCGCAGGCCGTGAAGACCGGCACGCGACCTGCGGCGGGCACGCGTGCCAGGCCCGCGCCGCGCAGGAAGGCGCAGACACTGGAGGAGTCGCTCGAACAGACGCTCGAGATCCTCGGCGCGGGAAATCTCGAGATCGACAAGGGTCGCGGCGAACTGCTCAACGATTCAGGCGTGCGGCATTTGTCCGTGAAAGTAGACAAGCGCACTTCGACTTTTTCGAAGCTGCTCGATCGCCTGTCCGATCGCGTGGGCAAGGGCTGAGCGGGCCCCGCCAGCCCTCATCCCTTCCGGAACAGATCCTCGAGGGCCGACCGCGCCCGCAGGGCCTCGGCGCTGTTCGCGGGCACGAACGCGCCCTCGCGCGGCCTGAAGTGATCGCAGAAGTTCGCGTGTTCCTTGTCGCGCACTTCCTCCGCAGTCGGTTCACGACAGTGTTTCGCGACACGCGTGTCGTACTCGACACACAGCCGGCATACGTGGAGTTGCGCGCGGCACGCGGGACACTCATCAAGTCGCAGCAGCGGCAGCGAGAGCGCCGCGAGCGGCGCACCGCACTTCCAGCACACGAGGTTGTGGGTCATCGCGCTACTGTAGCAAGGTCGAGTTTGCGGTGCGCGTCCGCTAACATCAGTGCATGGTTCGCACAGTTCAAGGGGTCGCGGCACCCGCTGCCGTACGAGAGCTCGTGGCCTTTCCCGGGCGCATTGTCATGGTGGGTTGCGGCAGCATCGGGCAGGTGATCCTGCCGCTGCTGCGCCGGCACGTCGCGCTCGGACCCGATTCGATCATCGTGCTGGCCGCTGACGAAGTCGGCCGGGGCGTCGCATACGAGAACGGTGCGCCATTTTTCTATGCGCACCTGAAGCCGCGCAGTTTCCGGCGGCTGCTTGCACAGCATGTGCGTGCAGGCGACCTGCTGCTGAATCTGTCCGTCGATGTCGCGAGCCTCGATCTCATCCGTTTTGCCGCCCAGCGCGGCGCTCTCTATGTCGATACCTCGATAGAGCCCTGGCCCGGCGTGTTCGACAACCCGATGCTCGACCTGCGCCAGCGAACCAATTTCATGACGCGCTACAGGGCGCTTGCCCTCGCACGCGAGCTTGGTGCGGACTCGCCCACAGCGGTCGTCGACCACGGGGCCAACCCGGGTCTGGTTTCGCATTTCGTCAAACGCGCGCTGCTCGACCTGCGTCGCGCGCTGCGCGCCGAAGGCGATCCGCCGGTGGCGCGTGAAGATTGGGCAGCACTCGCGCGCGACCTCGGGGTCACCACCATCCAGATCTCCGAGCGTGACACGCAGGCGAGTGACCGGCCGAAGCGACCCGGCGAGTTCGTCAATACATGGTCGATCGATGGCATTCTCGACGAGTCGGTCCAGCCGTCGGAGATCTCCTTCGGAACGGCCGAGAAGCATCGCCCGCGCGGCGCGCTGTACCACCGTCGCGACTCGGGCACGCTGTTTCTCGACCGGCCTGGCGCTGCAACCTTCGCACGCAGCTGGGCGCCTTCGGTCGGCGGCTTCCAGGGCCTCATGATGTCGCATGACGAGGTTTTCTCGATTGGCGACTTCCTCTCGCTGCGTGCGGGCGGCAAGTTCACGTATCGGCCGAGCGTGATGTTCGTCTATCACCCGTGCGACGATGCAATGCTGTCGGTACTCGAGCTCGAGGGCCGCGGCTGGCAGCCGCAGGAGAACAAGCGTCGCCTCGGAACCGATATCGTCACGGGGATGGACGAACTCGGTGTGCTGCTCGCGGGGCACAGCCGCAATGCCTACTGGTTCGGCTCGCAGCTCACGATCGAGGAGGCGCGCCGGCACGTGTCGTTCGCGAACGCAACGACCCTGCAGGTCGCAGCTGGTGCGCTCGCGGCGACCGTATGGGCCATGCGCAATCCGCGCCGCGGCATCGTGGAAGCTGAAGATCTCGACTTCGAGGATTGCCTGACGACTGCTGCGCCCTATCTTGGCAGGCTGGTCGGCGAGTTCACGACCTGGACACCGCTGCAGGGTCGCGGCGAGCTGTTCGAGGAGCATCTCGACGTCGACTTGCCGTGGCAGTTGCAGAACGTGCGCAGTCGTCAGTGGCGCGGTTGACGCGCGACCCTACGCGGTCCGCGCGGCGAGGAAAGGCGCAAGCGCCGCGCCGGTGTGCGATCGGGCGCGTGCGGCAGCGATTGCCGCAGGTGTGCCTTGCGCGACGATGCGACCCCCCGCGGCGCCGGCTTCCGGGCCGAGATCGATGATCCAGTCGGCCTGCGCGATCACGTCGAGATTGTGCTCGACGACCACTACCGTGTTGCCCGCCTCGACGAGGCGATGCAGTGTCGTGATCAGCTTTTCGACATCAGCCATGTGCAGGCCGACGGTAGGTTCATCGAGCACGTAGAGCGTGTGCACGGGCTGCGCGCGTGCGCGCGCGGCCGCGTCGAGCTGCGCCTTCGCGAGTTCCGTGACGAGCTTGATGCGCTGTGCCTCGCCTCCCGAGAGCGTGGGGCTCTGCTGGCCGAGCGTGAGATAGCCGAGTCCCACATCCTGCAACAGCGCGAGCGCGTGATGCACCTTCGCATGCGCGCGAAAGAACCCGATGGCGTCATCGACACTCATCGCAAGCGCATCGCCGATGCTCTTGCCGCGCCATGTGACCGAGAGCGTCTCGGGGTTGAAGCGCCGCCCGCGGCAGGCGTCGCAGGGTACCTTCACGTCGGGCAGGAAGCTCATCTCGATGGTCTGCACGCCCTGGCCGTCACAGGCCTCGCAGCGCCCACCCGCGGTGTTGAACGAGAAACGGCTCGCGTTGTAGCCGCGCAGCCTTGCCTCGGGCGCTGCTGCATAGATGCGCCGGATATCGTCCCAGAAGCCCACATAGGTCGCGGGGCAGGAACGCGGCGTCTTGCCGATGGGGGTCTGATCGACTTCGAGTACGCGTGCGATGCCCTCGCCACCACGGATCGCCGCGCAACCGGCGAAAGTCACGACCTTGCGACCGCGGGCAGCCTGCGCCGCGACCAGCCGGCGCATGTTCGCGTGCAGAACATCGCGGGCGAGCGTGGATTTGCCCGAACCGGAGACCCCCGTGATGACGATGAGGCGCGCCAGTGGCAGCCGTGCGGTGAGGCCCTGCAGGTTGTGCAGGTGCGCGTCCTCGACCACGAGCGCGGCCGAACGCGCAGTCGTCGCACGACGCGGCCTTGCCGGGTGGCGCAGTGGTGAGGCGAGATAACGGCCGGTGACGGATTCGGCGGCACGCTCGAGGTCCCGCGCGCGTCCCTCCGCGACGATGCGGCCGCCGCGCGCGCCGGCGCCGGGGCCGAGGTCGATCACGTGATCGGCACGCAGGATCGTTTCTTCGTCGTGCTCGACGACAACCAGTGTATTGCGGTGCGCGACCAGTTCACCGAGTGCCGCGAGCAGCACGCCGTTGTCGCGCGGATGCAGGCCGATGGTCGGCTCGTCGAGTACGTAGCACACGCCCTGCAGGTTCGAGCCGAGCTGTGCAGCGAGGCGGATGCGCTGCGCCTCACCGCCCGAGAGCGTCGGCGCCGCACGATCGAGCGCGAGGTAGCCGAGGCCAACGCGTTGCAGGAACGCGAGGCGGTCACGGATTTCGGCGAGCAGATCGCGCGCGATGGCGGCGTCGCGTCCCTTGAGGCGCAGATCGCGGAAGAGGCGCGCGGCCGAATCGACGGGCTCGGCGGTGAGCGAGGCGAGCGACCGATCGCGAAAGCGCACATGGCGCGCAACCCGGTTGAGCCGCTCGCCATGGCAATCGCTGCAGGCTGGTCGGTCGAGGTCGCCCGACCCGTCGTCGTCGTCGCCGGGCTCGAGCCCCGTGCCCTGGCAGCGCGGGCACCATCCATGGGGTGAGTTGAAAGAAAAGAGTCGCGGATCCAGTTCCGTAAAGCTCGTGCCGCAGCCCGGACACGCGCGCCGCGTCGAGAACACGGCGACCCGGCCGGGCTTCGCCGCGTCGAGATCCTGCAGATGCACGACACCCCGGCCGTACCCGAGCGCGCGTGCCAGCGCTTCACGCAGCACAGCGTCCTGCGCCGGCTTCACGAGTACCTCGCCGGTCGACAATTCGATCGTATGCTCGCGAAAGCGCGAGAGGCGCGGCCAGCGCGTGGTCGGCGTGTCGACGCCATCGACCCGCAACTCACGATAGCCCTTCTTCGCGGCCCACTTCGCGAGATCGGTGTAGTAGCCCTTGCGCGCCACGACCAGCGGTGCGAGCAGCCGCACTCGATGCCCGCGATGCCGACGCGCAATACCGGCAGCGACGGCATCGGGACTCTGCGGAACGATCGCGACATTGCAGTCAGGACAGTACTGCGTGCCGAGCTTCACCCACGCAAGCCGCAGGAAATGATAGATCTCGGTGAGCGTCGCGACCGTGCTCTTGCGACCGCCGCGGCTCGTGCGCTGCTCGATCGCGACGGTGGGGGGGATGCCGTAGATCGCGTCGACATCGGGGCGTGCGGCGGGCTGCACGAATTGCCGTGCGTAGGCGTTGAGCGACTCGAGGTAACGCCGCTGGCCCTCATTGAACAGGATATCGAACGCGAGCGTCGACTTACCCGATCCGGAAACACCCGTGATTACGGTAAACGCGTCGCGTGGGATGCAGACGTGCACATTCTGCAGGTTGTGCTCGCGCGCGTTGTGCACGACGATCGTGTTGTCGCGTGCCACGCGCGCGGGCGTCTCCGCGACTCCCGCAGCGCGTGCAGGACGCCCGATCGCCGCTTCGTACTCGCGCAATGCGCGACCCGTGTGTGAGGCGGGATGCCCGCGCAGCTGCCGTGGTGTGCCGGCGCACACGATCTCGCCGCCGCGCTCGCCACCTTCGGGGCCGAGGTCAACAATCCAGTCGGCGGCGCGAATCACATCGAGGTTGTGCTCGATCACGAGCAGCGAGTGTCCAGCGGCCAGGAGCCCGCGCAGCGCGCGCAGCAGCTTCGCGACGTCGTCGAAATGCAGTCCAGTCGTCGGCTCGTCGAATATGAAGAGCTTGCCACGGGTCTGCACATCCGCCGCCCGCTTCGGGGGCGGTGCGACGAGCCCGGCGAGATGACCCGCGAGCTTCAGGCGTTGCGCCTCGCCACCCGAGAGCGTGGGGACCGGCTGGCCGAGCTTCAGGTACTCGAGTCCGACGTCCTGCAGCGGCTTGACAAGCGCGCGCACCGCGCTGGCACTCTGGAAGAAAGCCAGCGCTTCGGTCACGGTCATGTCGAGCACGTCAGCGATATTCGCGTGCTGCCCGCTGGCGCCTTCGAGGCGCACCTCCAGCACTTCGTCACGGAACCGCTTGCCGTCGCAGGTTGCGCAACGCAGATACACATCGGAGAGGAATTGCATCTCGATGTGCTCGAAACCATTGCCACCGCAGGTGGGGCAGCGCCCGGTGCCCGAATTGAAGCTGAAGGTGCCAGGTGTGTAGCGGCGCACGAGCGACTCGGGGGCAGCCGCAAACAGCTCGCGGATGACATCCAGCGCACCGACATGGGTCGCCGGAGTCGAGCGCGTGGTGCGCCCGATACGACTCTGATCGACGAGCACCACATCGTCGAGATGGCCGGCGCCTTCGAGACTGTCGAAGCGTCCGGGCGCATCCGTCGCCTTGCCGAAAGCCTTGGCGAGCGCCGGATACAGCACGTTGCCGACCAGTGTCGATTTCCCCGAGCCGGAAACCCCCGTGATGCACACGAAACGTCGCAAGGGGATCGAGAGATCGATGCCCTTGAGATTGTGCTCGCGCGCGCCGCGCAGCACGAGTGCGCTGCTCGCACGTACCGCGTGCGCAACACCCGCCGTCGTGCCGGCCACCGTGACGGGCTCGTCACGCTGCGGTTCGCTGACCGTGCGTGAGCCGGAAAGGTAGGCGCCAGTCAGTGACTGCGGTGCCGCGCGGATGGCAGCAGGCGTGCCGTAGTACACGATCTCGCCGCCCCGCTCGCCGGCGCCGGGGCCGAGATCGAGGAGGCGATCCGCCTCGAGCATGATCTGCGGGTCGTGCTCGACAACGACGAGCGAATTGCCCGCGTCGCGCAGGCGCCTCATGACCTCGATGACGCGACCCATGTCGCGCGGGTGCAGGCCGATCGAGGGTTCATCGAGGACGAAAAGCGTGTTGACGAGTGAAGTGCCGAGTGCGGTCGTCAGGTTGATGCGCTGCACCTCGCCACCCGAGAGCGTGCGCGACTGCCGGTCGAGCGTGAGGTAGCCGAGACCCACGTCGACGAGGTAGCGCATTCTCGTGCGGATCTCGCGGACCAGTTGATCGGTCGCGACATCCAGCGGTTCGGGCAGGCGCAGTGCATCGAGGAAGTCCCGGGTGCGCTCGAGCGGCAACAGCATCAGGTCGTGGATGCAAAGACCTGGCAGGGCGTCGAGCTGCGCTGCGCTCCACGTCGCACCTCGCGGCATGAAGCGCGCGCGCGCGTCCAGTGTGGCGGTGGCGAGTTCGCGACTGCCGAGACGGGGCAGCAGGGAAGGTGCCTTGAGGCGCGCACCACCGCAGGTTTCGCAGGGTGTGTACGCCCGATACTTCGAGAGCAGCACCCGCACGTGCATGCGGTACGCGCGGCTCTCGAGCCAGTCGAAGAAGCGCCTGGTGCCGTACCACACCTTCTTGCGCCATGATCCTTCCCCCTCGATCACCCACTGGCGCTGTGCGGCGGTGAGGCTGTGCCACGGCGTGTCGAGCGGAATGCCGCGCTGCTGCGCGTACTTTTCGAGATCCTCCTGGCTCTCCCTGTTCGACTCCGTCTGGAAGGGCCTGATCGCCCCGCCGCGCAGTGTCTTGGTCTCGTCCGGGATTACAAGACTGTAGTCGACGCCAATCACGCGGCCGAAGCCCCGGCAGGTCTCGCAGGCGCCAATCGGGGAGTTGAAGGAAAACGTGCTGGGTGTCGGTTCGCGATACGCGATGTCGCAATGCGCGCAGGCAAGCTCGCGGGAATAATGCCAGGCGGGCGCATCCGGCGACCCAAGCTCGTCCGCAGCCGCATCTTCCGCAAGCGCGCGTACGGTAATGCGCCCGGTCCCGTGCCGCAGCGCGGCCTCGAGACTGTCGATGACTCGCGCCCTTTCCGCCTGGCTGATGCGAAAACGGTCCTGCACGACCTCGAGGGGCGCGCCTGTGCCCGCGCGCGCGAGGATGCGCGTGTAGCCCTGTCGCGCGAGCAGTTCGCGCACTTCCGTCTCGCTGAAGTTCCCGGGAATGGCGACCGCAAAGCTGAGCGCGAGGCGCGGGTCGCCTGCGGCAGCGGCGCGACCCATGATTTCAGCGTAGATCGTGTCGGGTGTGTCGCGACGCACAGGTGCGGCGCAACGCCCGCAGTAGAGCGTCGCGGCACGCGCGAAGAGGAGCTTCAGGTGGTCGTTCAGCTCGGTCATCGTGCCGACGGTCGAACGCGAGCTGCGAACCGGGTTCGTCTGATCGATGGCAATTGCCGGCGGGACGCCCTCGACGCGATCGACCTGCGGCTTGTCCATCCGGTCGAGGAACTGCCGGGCATAGGGCGAGAAGGTCTCGACGTAGCGGCGCTGCCCTTCCGCGTAGAGCGTATCGAAGGCGAGCGACGACTTGCCCGAGCCGGAGACGCCGGTCACGACGACGAGCTCCCCGAGCGGGATCTCGAGGTCGAGGTTCTTCAGGTTGTTCTGGCGCGCGCCGCGAACGACGATGGCGCCAGTCGGTTGCTTCGCCATGACTCGATGGGGTGGCGCGGCTCGCCGCAGACGCAAACCACGAAGTCTACACGTGCCGTCAAGACCCGACCGGCAGGGGCTATAATTGCGCGCTCACGTGCATTCAGGACGTTCAGGAGCCCCATGTCTGCCCAATGGCCCAAGGTGCTCGCAGGAGCCTTGTCGATGATGACGATTTCGGCTGTGGCTGCGCAGCCCGGTGTGTTGATTCCGCGCGATGCGCTGTTCGGCAATCCGACCCGCACGCAGGCGCGGCTGTCGCCCGACGGCAAGTTCATTTCCTGGATCGCGCCGCGCGACGGCGTGTTGAACGTGTGGGTCGCGCCCTACGGCAGGCTTGATGCGGCGCAGTCCATTACCCGCGACACGAAGCGCGGCATCCGCCAGCACTTCTGGGGTTACGACGGCAAGCACGTCCTTTACCTGCAGGATGAGGGCGGCGACGAGAACTGGCGCGTGCACAGCGTCGAGGTGGCGAGCGGCAAGGACATCGACCTCACGCCCATTGCGGGCGTGCAGGCGCAGGTCGTCGGGGTGAGCCCGCGGCGGCCCGACGTCGTGCTCGTCGGCCTGAATGACCGCAAGCCCGAATGGCACGACCTCTATGAGATCGGGATCGCAAGCGGGGAGCGCAGGCTGGTCGAGAGGAACGATCAGGAGTTTGCGGGCTATGTTGAAGACCTGGCCCTTGCGCCGCGCCTGGCGGTGAAGTCGGGTGCCGATGGCGACGAGATGCTGGTACGCAACGACAGGGGCGGATGGGACCGCCTCCTTAAGTACGGCCCGGAGGACACGCAGACGACGAGCCCGCTCGTGATCGAGGGCGACGGTCAATCGGCGCTGATCAGCTCCTCGATCGGGCGCAATACGGCCGCGCTCGTGCGCGTGAACCTCGACACGCGCGCGCAGACGGTGCTCGCGGCGAGCGATCGCGCCGACGTCGCGGGCGTGTGGCTCGAGCCGCTGTCGCGCAGGCCGCAGGCTTACTCGGTCAACTATCTCGTGAACGCGGTGACCGCCATCGAACCTGCGGTGCAGAAGGATATCGATACGCTCACGAAGACGCTCGGCCCGCAGTTCGACGTCACGAGCCGCACGCTCGATGACCGCAAGTGGGTGGTCGTCGTCGACGATCCGCTGACAGTACTGAGCACGCATCTCTACGATCGCGACTCGGGCAGCATCACGAAGCTCTTCGACCAGCGCCCGGCACTCACCGGTGCGCCGCTCGCCCCGATGACGCCGCTCGAGATCAAGTCGCGCGACGGCCTCGTGCTGGTTTCGTATCTGACCCTGCCGAAAGGCTCCGACACCAACGGCGACAGCCGCCCTGACCAGCCGCTGCCACTCGTGCTCAATGTGCACGGCGGACCCTGGGCACGCGATTCCTGGGGCTTCGACGCCGAACACCAGTGGCTCGCGAACCGCGGCTACGCGGTGCTCTCCGTGAACTACCGCGGTTCAACCGGCTTCGGCAAGCACTTCATCAACGCCGGCAACCTCGAGTGGGCCGCGAAGATGCACGACGACCTGATCGACGCAGTCGACTTCGCGGTGCGCGAGAAGATCACGACGGCGGACAGTGTCGCGATCTACGGTGGCTCCTACGGCGGGTACGCCACGCTCGTCGGTCTCACCTTCACGCCGGAACGCTTCGCGTGCGGCGTCGACATCGTGGGCCCCTCGAATCTCGCAACCCTGCTCAGTTCCATTCCGCCGTACTGGAAGGCGTTCTTCGAGCAGCTTGCGCAGCGTGTCGGCGACCCGCGCACGGAGGCGGGCCGCAAGCTGCTGGCGGAGCGTTCGCCGCTGACGTACGTTGGCGCGATCGCGAGGCCGCTGCTCATCATGCAAGGTGCCAACGATCCACGCGTCAAGCAGGCCGAGTCCGACCAGATCGTCGCGGCGATGAAGGCGAAGAACCTCCCCGTGACCTACGTGCTCTACCCGGACGAAGGCCACGGCTTTGCGCGGCCCGAGAACCGCACTTCCTCCTATGCCATTGCGGAGGGCTTCCTGTCGAAGTGCCTCGGTGGACGCTACGAACCGGTCGGCGACGACTTCGTGGGCTCGAGCGTCGAAGTGCCCACGGGCGCGGGCTTCGTGCCGGGCCTTGCGGCGGCGCTG
>WBZP01002867.1_pt1 | contig 19437 bp, 22 predicted proteins | sample 5204301 | NCBI WGS metagenome assembly WBZP01 (sample SAMN12412401, study PRJNA552823) | activated sludge metagenome | isolation source: activated sludge from nitrification reactor of wastewater treatment plant... | place: USA: Pennsylvania | collected 2017 | reverse complement strand
GAAGTGACCGTGCTGCCTTGTTCCGATACTCCGGCTGTTCTGGGTGCCGTTCGTCGCGCGGTAGAGCGAGCTGGATTCGAGCTTCCCAGTGATTTCCCCGGATGATCACACTCCTCTTTTAGCAGGTTGCGGAAAAACTCATTTTGGCTCCTGCGGCCATCACAGGTATCGAAGTTTGAGAGGACTCTAACTGGCCGTGCAGGGTGCTCAAAATGGCCGTCCAGCAAGGCTGCAGCAAGCGAAGAGGCGAATCGTACTCTGCCCCGTACGTTGAGCCTCCGAGCGATGCGAGAACGCCGCTGGCGGACTTTTTCAGCACCCTGTTAGACACAATATGATAGACTGTCGGGCCAATCATGATGTCTGACACGACTACGTTGAGTGAACTGGCGGCTGCGACCCGGCAACGGCGGACCTTTGCCATTATCAGCCATCCGGATGCCGGGAAGACGACGCTGACCGAAAAACTCCTGCTGTATTCTGGCCTGATCCGCACGGCCGGCATGGTGCGTGGACGCAAGGGTGGAAAGACGACAGCTTCGGATTGGATGGGCATGGAGCAGGAACGCGGAATTTCGATCACCGCGTCGGCGATGCAGTTTCCGTACAAGGGCGCGGTCATTAATTTACTCGATACGCCGGGCCACCAGGACTTTTCCGAAGATACCTATCGGACCTTGACCGCTGCGGATAGCGCGATCATGGTGATCGACGCGGCGAAAGGTGTGGAAACGCAGACCCGCAAACTCTTTGCCGTATGCCGCATGCGGCGGATTCCGGTCCTGACGTTGATCAACAAGATGGATCTTCCTGGACGTCCTCCTTTGGATCTCATGACCGAGGTTGAACAGGCGTTGGATATTCACGCAAGTGCCATCAACTGGCCGATCGGATCGGGCAGCGATTTCGTAGGCATTGTGACCAGAGCAGATAGTCAGGTGCAGCTGTTCAGTAAGACCATGCATGGTGGAGCGACCAGAGTAGAGACTGATATGTTGCCGTTCACCGAGCTTGGCTCACACAGCCGAGTTACGGAAGAGATGTTGGCGCAAGTGCAGCATGATCTGGAACTCTTGGAGATTGCCGGGAACCCGTTCACACGGGAACAGTTTCTTAGCGGAGACGTGACCCCGGTCTTTTTTGCTTCCGCACTCACGAACTTCGGTATCGAGAGTTTCCTGGACGCCTTTGTGCAGTTGGCGCCCAGCCCCGGCGCACGCTTGGCGGACCGAGAGGATGGGTCCGAGCTCACCGTTGATCCGATTGACATGCCGTTCAGTGCCTATGTGTTCAAGCTTCAGGCGAATATGAATCCCAAACATCGTGATAGTACGGCATTTCTTCGCGTGTGCTCAGGGCGCTTTGAGCGCGATATGGTCGTGAAGCATCATCGACTGGGTCGGGATATTCGCTTGGCACGGCCGCATAGCCTGGTGGCACAGGAGCGGAGTACGGTCGAGGAGGCGTATGCGGGGGATATTATTGGAATCATCAATCCCGGCGTCTTCGCGATCGGAGATACGGTCTCCTTAGCAGGAGGGTTCAATTTTAAGCCGTTGCCGCAGTTCCAACCAGAAATCTTCGCGCGTCTGCGACCGACGGATGTCGGAAAACGAAAAGCGTTCGACAAGGGAGTCACCCAGATGGCGCAGGAGGGGACGGTCCAGATCATGCGCAGCCTCCATGATCAGGAGATCTTGATCGCCGCTGTTGGCCGACTGCAGTTCGATGTGTTGCAATACCGGCTCCGCCACGAGTATCGCGTCGAAACCATCCTGGATGCGCTGCCATTCAGCTGCAGCGCCTGGCTCGAGGGAGATCCGTCCACCTTCAAGTCACCGTCGGCGTCCATGATGGTGAAGGACCAGCGGGATCGAGTCGTCGTCCTCTTCGGCGACCAACTCATGAAGACGATCGCCCGCGATCGAAATCCCGATCATGTCTTGCAGGAAATGGGATAGCGGGATCCGCCGGTGGTTCACGCGGTCGTAGGCGACTCAGTCCCACTCGACCAGCGCCATGCCCTATTTGCCGGTCGATGATTTCATCAAATTATCTGCCTGCGGCGGGAGAAAACCAAGGTAACCTCGGTGCCGCTCGGCCAGCTCCAACACGGTAAACGGTTGGCCATCGACCATCTCAGGGGAAGAAAAAATCTGTCGGAGGTGGTCGCCACGCTCGCCGACGATGTTGCCGGCAAAGACCACACCGTTCTGTTTCAACCGAGCGACCGCTTGTTCGATCTCCTCAACGCGCACGGCGACATGGTGGAAGACTTTGTCCCCGAATTTGTTCACCCAGCCTGGAATGATACTGGTCTTGCCCCGTTCATCGGGGTAGGCCTGATCCACGAACAGACTCGGGTATCCACTTTTGCGATACACCTTCGCGTACCAGTCGGCATACTGCAGGGTTTCATCGTGTGCATAGCCTAAGGTCACAAAGGGTTCAGCGCCTCGGTCAATATCCAAGGTTCTGATGGTGACATGGTCGACGACCGGCATGAATCCGACACCGGTTCCGTCCAGCATGGCCTTCAGGACGCCGGCAGCCTGGTTATGCTCAACATAGTCGGCCACCATTCGTGCCATGAGATTGTCTAGGGCCTGAGCTTCATCCATCATGATCGCACCTCGCATAGCAGATTGTGGAAAAGCTTGGTGGTTGGAATATTCCCTGCGGCATTCACGCGTCACTCATGTGAGGATGGTCAAAAAAGCCTTCCGGCAAGGCCGCAGCGAACGAAGAGGCGAATCGTACTCTCTGCCGTACGTTGAGCGTCTGCATGATGCGAGAACGCCGCCGGATGACTTTGTCAACAGCCTGCTAGGAACCGAATTTAATGCCTTGGGCCAGCGGCAGTTCCGTCCCCCAATTGACCGTGTTGGTTTGGCGTCGCATGTAGGTCTTCCAGGAGTCCGATCCTGCCTCGCGGCCGCCGCCGGTTTCTTTTTCTCCGCCGAACGCGCCACCAATCTCGGCTCCGGACGTGCCGATATTGATATTGGCAATTCCGCAATCGCTCCCCGTAGCCGAGAGAAACCGCTCGCTCCGGCGGACATCATTGGAAAATAGGGCGGACGACAGTCCTTGCCGGACATCATTCTGCATCGCAATCGCCTCGTCGATGGTCGTGAATGTCATCACGTAGAGAATAGGCGCAAAGGTTTCGCGCTGCACGACGGGCCAGTGGTTCTGCGCCCGCACGATCGTCGGTTCAACGAAGTAGCCGGGGCGGGTCAGCACACGCCCTCCGTGGAGAATTTCTCCGCCCTCTTGCTTGATCTCGTCAAGGGCCGCTCGATAGCCCTCCACCGCCACCTGGTCGATGAGCGGTCCCATGAGGACTTCTTTTTCCAGTGGATTGCCGATCTGAACTTGCGCATAGGCCTTCACAAGCCTAGCGACTAATTCCTCGTAACAGGATTCGTGTACGATGAGACGTCTGGTGGTCGTACAACGCTGCCCGGCGGTCCCGACCGCGCCGAACACAATCGCGCGGACCGCCATATTGAGATCGGCGGTCTCATCGACGATGATGGCATTGTTGCCGCTCAGTTCGAGCAAGATTCGGCCGAGTCGTTGTCCGACCAATGACGCGACCCTCCGACCGACCGGCACCGAACCGGTAAAGGAGATGAGCGGGAGGCGCTCATCCTGGACCATCTGTTCGACCAGCGCCGGTTGATCGGCGATGCAGAGGGAGAAAATACCGGCATACCCCTGTTGTTGCATGACACGATTACAAATCTGTTGGATGGCGACCGCGCAGAGAGGGGCCTTCGGCGATGGCTTCCAGATCACGGTATCGCCTGCGATCGCGGCCAAGAACGCATTCCAGGCCCAGACCGCCACGGGAAAATTGAACGCCGTGATCACACCCACCGGACCCAATGGATGCCACTGCTCGCTCATGCGGTGCGCCGGCCGTTCGGATTGCATCGTGGCACCGTAGAGCATCCGTGACTGGCCGACGACGAAATCGGCCATGTCGATCATCTCTTGGACTTCTCCGTCGCCCTCGGCCTTGATCTTGCCGACTTCCAAGGACACCAAGGTCCCCAGCTGATCCTTCTTCTCTCTGAGGGCTTGGCCGATCAGCCGAACGACCTCGCCTCGCTTAGGAGCCGGCACCATGCGCCAGACTCGAAATGCCTCAACCGATTCTTTCACGATGCGTTGATAATCCTCTGATGAGCAAGGATAGACACCCGCGATCTGCTCTCCGGTCGTCGGGTTGATGGAGGGGAGCAGGGTCCCGTCATTGCGACCGGACCACCACCCATTGCCGGTACTTCCACCTGAGTTCACGGCCTGGATGCCAAGGTCCCTCAATGCGGAATGACTCGTGCTCATCGAAAGCAACCTCCCAATTCGTTGTCCAAGAAGTCTCGTAATAAGACGGATTCCTGAGTGATGAATCCATGGTACTGCTCAGGACGGTTCAACACAAGGTCCACGACGCAACAGACGCTGGACGCGGTCGTCACTTGGATGGCCGACCAGAGCTTGCCCTTGATGCATTGCGGATACACTTTCTTCACGTAGTTTTCTTCGAAAAACCCATCCTTGTTCGTGCCGGTGACCGACGCATAGATCAACACGACATCTTGCAGGGTTTGAGGCACGGCCCGTTCAAGCACACGTTTCAAGGTGTCCCGGTCTTCATTGAGCTTGAGGTCCTTCATCAACAGATGGATCTTGTCGCAGTGGCCCGGGTAGCGGAGTGTCTTGTAATTCATCGTGCGGACTTTGCCGGCATAACTATCAGCCAATGTACCGAGTCCGCCTGAGGTATTGAATGCTTCATAGAGCAGACCATCCAGCTCGATCGTTTCGTAGCCTTCGAGCGGCTGAAGCGGGACTTTTTCACCTTCTTCAATTCCGTAGCAGACATTGCCGTATTCGTTGATCAGTCCATCCGTCGACCAGGTCAGCGAATACTTTAGGGCATTGCTGGGATGGACCGGCAGCGCGCCGACACGCATCTTGACCGTGTCCAACGTGTCAAAATGCGTCATGAGCTCGTGTGCCACGATACTGATGAACCCCGGGGCCAGACCGCATTGCGGCATAAAGGCCTGGGTGGCTCCAGCGCTCAGGACTTTGATCTGGTTGGTGACCTCGACGTCTTCTGTGAGGTCGAAATAATGCATATGGTGAGTTAACGCCAGGCCGGCGACCGTGGGGTTACAAAAATAGGGGAGACTCGAGAGAATCGCATCAAACCGATGGGTCGAAAGATAGGTGCTGACTGCATCCGGATGTCGTACATCCAGCAGGCACGGCGTCACCCGCTCCAACTTGAGACTGTCGACGAGATGGGTCGGCGCCTCCAAGGTCATGTCGCCGAGATGGACTTCGTACCGACCGGATTGATTAAGAAGGCAAGCGATGAGAGAGCCGATTTTTCCGGCCCCGAGCACCAGCACACGATTCATGATCGTGCATTATACTCCACCGTCATGTTCCGGCCACGTGGTTTGAAAAATATCGCAACGCTACGTCGTCAACTCGCGTCATGCGCATCGATGACATATTGGGAGGGGCTGGTCGGCTCCGGTGTGACATGACTATATCGGCAGGGCGGAATATCCGCTTGCAACCGTCGTAAGAGCGTCGTCATTTTCATCGTACTCGGCACATCACAGATCCAGACGTGCATGCCGGATTCCAATTCGTCAAAGTGACGTTGCACCCGAAAGCTCGGCTGTTCCATGAAGTAAGCGGAGAGAAAGCCATTGATGGCCGTGACCACCCATGGATGATCCTTAATGTACCGGTAGCTGAGTCGGAGTTCGGTAACGGTGATCTGTTCTTCAGACTCCATGGCTGCACTGTATCAATTCTTCCGTCAGGACTGCCACTGTTGAAATAGAGGAATTTCGACGCACTGTTCTGAGCGGAGAGATTCGTTGGCTCACGTGTGGAGGGTCGAGAACCTTGAACCGTGGTGATTGAAACCAAAACAGGATGGACCCCCTTGATCTCGATACCATCCAGGAGTAGGGTAATACTGTCACGTCGCTGCCGCCTCATTCTGGAGGTGGTGATCATGGTCCTCCGTGGAGCACAATTCCAACGGTCCGGACCTGCCGGGTGCGCGTTCCTCACCAGACGGGCCCTCACCTCATACTGTCTCACATTCGCACAAGGACAGGTTGATGCTGTCTGTCTACCGCAAAAGAAACCGGTGAGGCACAGACCTCTGAGGCGTTTCGACGGCGGAGATCCGTGCAAACACTTTCACAGAGGACTCGCGTCGTATGGCGCGAGAGGGTGATCTATGTCATGGGGATATTGGGGAATCGTCATCGGTCTCACAGCCATGGTGATCATGTTGATAGGGTGTATCCGTTTACTTTCTTTAGATGACAACAAGGAGGAGCAGACATCGAGGTTACATGCCGGTGAATCGGGTGATCGCATTCCAGACCCGTCAGCGATCCGCAGGCGAGCTGCATGACGGTATGGTGTTGGCTCGATCCTTCTGGGTACGAGTGTGGGGGAACGTTCGGGTGAGACGGTGGGAGTGGGGAGGATGGGTGTGCTTACAACCCAATCGCGAGCGAGGGGAGGGAGTTATGGGACCGACAAAGGCGATCGTAAAAGGACATGCGCTCTACGAGGTCTTGGGGGGCAGGTTGATCAAAAATGGGTTCACCAACCGGCAGGACTTGGAAGCCTACGTGAACCATCATTATCTCGTCCTGCCGGTCGTCGATAAACAAGGACGGCCATGGCTGCTCGATGGAAAGCCGATCTATTGTCTTCACGGAGCTCACTACGAAACGATCCACGATGAGCGGGTCCAGCTTGTCCGATGTCCGGATTGCGGAGGTATGGGGATCCGCACCGACGAATTCGCCGTCGAATCGGACTGCATCCGCTGCACGGCCTGTGGACATGAATGCGATGTCAGGCTGGAGATGATGGAGACCTAGTTCAGGACTCGTTCGATGAGAGAGAAGATGACGGTGGCCGCGAGACAGATGGCGGAAAAGAACGTGTGGGTGCAGCGGTCGTACCGCATCGCAATGCGCCGCCAATCCTGGATGCGGCCGAACATGGCTTCGATCTTGTGGCGCTGTTTGTCGAGTGGTTTGCTGTAGCGGCGCTTCTTCTTACGGAAGGAGAGGCCGTTTCTCTTTAGCGCTTCGGCATTTGTCGTAGGAGGTTGGGTGGGCTTGATCAGGCCGCCCTGTTGCGTTTGAGTAGGTTGGCCTGTCGGGCGAAGGGTGTGAACGGCCGATCGGCTTCACGGCTCAAGGGTGAGTCGTCTAGCCCAGGACCGGCCTGATCGCGTTGATGTTCGTTGTCATGGCAGTAGAGACAGAGCAACTCCCAGTTGCTGCCGTCGGGGGGATTATTGTGATGGTTGTGGTCTTTGTGATGGATTGTGAGCTGACTCAGTTTCTTGCCGTCAAACTCCCGCCCGCAGTGGGCACAAATCCAGGGGAGTAATTTCAACGCGCGTGCTCGGTAAGACGGTTCGTGGTTGCTCCGTACCATGCGAGCCTCCTAAAGAAAGTCGTAACGATATTCTACACCACGTTTCTACATCCCACCACTCGAAAGCGTACGGTTCCCCCGTTGTGTCAAGCTCCAACGGCGTCATAGGCGAATGATTGCGGTGTGCCAAGCAAAGGATGAGAGGCTGAAGTCAGCCGATCGAGATTGTCGTACCCAAAGTTTTGGATGCCACGGCGATCGGTGAGGCTCTCGCGATTGCCCACGCCAGTGTAGGTGTAGGCGGCTTGGTTGATCGTCGGCCTGGTAGCCCCGAGCTGGTGGAGAATCTGCTGGACTTGCAAGGCGGGATCATACCTGAACCCCTCTGTGAGTTCGTCGCAGGTTAGGGGTAACTCGAATTCTACTTTTCGCGGCGGACACGACGAGCAGACAGCGGTCATGAGACACGATTCTAGCAGTCGCGTGGAACTTTACAAGAGCAGAGGAGTTGCCAACACTGCAGAGCCAAGAACAGACCCTATCTTTTTCTTTTGGTGAGGTTGTGGGGGTTACTCTTCTTGGTTTTTGACGTCCAAGATTTGTCCGGTCTGGGCATCGAGAAAAACAATGGCTTCGCTATGGTGCGGAACTTGCCCAGGAGGGATAATGCGCTTATAGGTGACAAACCACACCTCCCGCCCCTTGATCGCGTTCTCAATTTTCGCAATCCTTGCATTGTAGACAGCGACACCTCCTCGTGCGACGGTGGCAACCCAGTGTTCCCAGGCCTCGCGCGTCGCTTGCCACTCACGCCGATCTTTTTCGGCACGGATATGCCACTGAGCAGGATTGATGTAATATTTCTCGACCTCTTTGTTCGCGAGTTCGATCGCCTGTGACTCCGAAATCTCTCCCAAGGCACGGAGTGGGGAGCAGGCAAGCACCATGACCATGCTCAACAGGCAGAACACTTTCGTTTTCATGATCATCCGCCTTTCGAACAGCAAGTTAGGGTCAGATCTTGAATCGTGCATCATTCTCACCAGCAGCATATACCGTGACATGGTGCAGGCGTCTCACTGGGTTACTGTACGCTAAGTCGCTGGGTCCACCAATTAGTCTGCAAGAATACGTCGGACAGTATCGACCAGCATGGACTCCGTATGCCACATTTGGGGTCAGATCTTGTGTTGTGCATTCGGATGTTCTTGCGCGCTCACAAGGCGACTGATGGTCGAATAGTGCAAGTCTAGCACGCGACCGATGTCTGACAGGCTGTAGCCATGCTCCACGTGGGCTCTGCGGATCGTCTCATTGCGTTGAGTGCGGTTGGCACGGAACCGGACGGGAAATAACTGGCGCAAGGTCGGCCGGTCGGCAAACCGTTGCTGCCGGGGAATCTCTTTCATCGGTCGCTTCTCCTGAAGCCCCGGGCGGAGTTGTTCGACAAACCGGTCGCTCCCGAGCAACACCTGTCCTTGCACCTGCTCCCACGGGGACTCTTGTCCGATGCCCTCGGCTACAAACGCACGATACTTCGTTTGGGCGGCTGACCGCTGGCGGCCAAACTGGGATAAGAGCCAGTCTACGGTGAGACACGCCGGTGCAGACGCCAGTCCTGCGGTCGCACGATAGCTGGACCAGGGATAGGTGTTGGGCTGGCGGATGAGGCCAGCGCGCACCGGGTTGAGCACCACGTAGCGGCAGAGTTCCAACAGGTAGCCCTCTCGCTCCACCACAATCGCCTTAAACCGGCCTTGTAAGACGTGACCGACCCGCTGGTGCCGTCGGTTGAAGACCTGGGTATAGACGCCGTTGAGTTGGCGCATGGCCTTGGACAGATTGGCCTCGGGCGTTTCCACCACCAGGTGAAAGTGATTGTCCATCAGGCAGTAGGCGTGGAGCAACAAATGAAAGCGGGAGACAACGCGATCGAGCACGCCCAAGAACCGCTGCCGGTCGTCGTCATCCAGAAAGATATCTTGCCGGGCGTTGCCTCGCGCGGTGACGTGGTAGAGCGCACCAGCATATTCGAGACGAAGGGGGCGAGCCATGCCTGACAGACTACCGCACTCTCCATGCACAAGACAAGATCTGACCCTATTACTGCGAGCAGGGTCTTGCGCGTCAGGTTGCCGTTGTCATCATACTGATAGCTGTGCGTCGCATCGGCGGTGAGCTGATTGCCGGCGTTGGTCACATTGCCTGCCGTGGTTCTGTTGCCGACGGCGTCATAGGCGAATGCTTGAGCCGTGCCCAAGAGCGGATGGCTTGCAGAGGTGAGCCGATCCAAGTTGTCGTACCCGAAATTCTGGCTGCCACGGCGATCCGTCACGCTCGTCCGGTTGCCCACGCCGTTATAGGCATAGGCGGCTTGATTGATCGTGGGCCCACTGGCCCCGAGCTGATGGAGAATCTGGGTCACCTGCGACGCGGGATCATACCTGAACCCCTGTGCAATCTGGTCACAGGTTAAGGTCGGGCTTTCCTGTGCGTACCGTGGCGGACCGGGTGAGCAGACAGCGGACATGAGTGGGAATTGTAGCAACTTCCCTATGATTTACAAATAGCGATGACGGAAACCGGTATTCAGTTCAGCGAACACAGAGGGCAAGAAACTTTGACCAGTACAGGTGAGCTTGTTATCATGGGTCCGTCGTCAAACATGATGTGTTCTACCGTCCGGTCGTGGAGGGTCCTATGCGCTACGAACGAATCAGCATCGACCCGCACATCTGCAGCGGGAAGCCGTGCATCCGCGGAACGCGGATTATGGTGACCAATATCCTAGGGTTGATCGCCGGTGGGTACTCCCACGACCAGATTCTTCAGACCTATCCAGAATTGACTCGCCAGGATATCACCGCCGCGTTGGACTATGTCAGCCAGGTCGTGGACGAAGACAAAGTGATTCCTCGTGCCTGACGCCCTCACGATTCTCCTGGATCAGAACGTACCCCGTGTCATTGCCGACTGGCTCCGTGCTTGTCGCCCGCACTGGACCATCTTCCACACGTCGGACGTGGCATTATCAGGACGCCCCGATGAGGAACTCTTTGCCTGGGCCCAACAACAGCACGCGATCATTGTGACCTTTGACGAGGATTTTTCTGACCTACGCACGTTCCCCATCGGCTCGCATGCCGGCATCATCCGATTACGCGTGTGGCCCACGACCATCGAAGAAACGCAAGACGCCCTCGCGCGGCTGCTCGCCGAAGTGCCCGACACCGAGCTAGCTCACGCACTCGTGATCATTGACCGCCACGCCATACGGGTCCGGCGAGGCCCGTAATGCGAAGGTCACACCTGCTGAGTCGAGACATCGGAGGGCGAAGCGCGGCCCGACGCCCAAGTTACAGCGGCAACTCGAACGCCTGAGTCGCTTACCCAAGGCCAAGCAGAAATTCGTCAGCGAGATGTTGGAGACGGTGCTCCAACAGGCGGGCTCGTAACCGGCGGAATCTCTCTATGCGTTCTTTTCCTGGCAGAATGTCAGAAGAGAGCGAATCGCTTCACTTCTTCAACAACAGTATCTGAAAGTTCCAATTCGACATCGAGAGCAGAGACTCTGACCCGTATCTCTACGGGCACACCGCATTTGATCACAACATGGTCTTTTTCCAAGGAGATCGTATTGATCGCGCCCTCTCCTATTTTTGCCTCATCGAGAACTTCCATAGTGAGCGCCCGCTTGATGCGAAGAATGGCTTTGACGACCGGGCATCTCCACGTTTTCACGAAGAGGGTCCTCTGCTCTTTTATTTTTAGATCGGCAATTACAGTGAGCGGGATTGCAAGAATGCCCACCTCTCGCTCGAACGACAGCAGGTCGAGCTGGAACGTCCTGTCATGGACGAAATCCAGAATGCCCTCGATCTGCCGAATGTCCGAGGCCCGTATTGTCCTCATCTTCTCCAACGCTGTGTCTGTCAATATGGGAACCTCAAAATGAATGTCGAGCCTTTGACCCCTTTGATGTAACAAACAAGCTCGACGTGACGCATCTGCTTATTGAATGGCCAACCAAAATAGTGATGGGGCGTATGCAACTGAATCTTACAGCGAATGTTCTTGCAAACATTTGCTGACGTCTCGATCGCTTCCTTTGCTGATTTCGCGAGCAGGAGTGCGCTCTTCGCTCCTGCAACTGCACCTGGTATGTATAGGCTTGGATCAATTTCTTGAATGGAATCGTCTGGAGGGCCGCTGTTAGGAGGAGACTGACTCTCCAACCCCATTGGATCAATCCACCTGATCGGATTAGCGCCAACATACGAATAGAGATTCGTCTCTCCTCCGCGAAATCCAATTGGATCCTTCTGTATGAATCTGCCTGTTACTGATTCATAGGCTCTGGCTCGGTAGTAGTACAGTCCGCTCTCGCTGTCGAACTCTCTCCCGGTGTACGTATACGGCTGGTCCACGGTGCCAGGCGACTCCAAGATAGTGCCGTAGGCATCGTAGCTGTAGCGCTTGGCCGTCGCGCCCGCACTGTCCGTGAGATCGGTCACGCTGCCCAGACCGTCTTGGTGATAGAAGAAGGTGTTGGCCCCCTTCGTCACCGCAATCGGTTCGTCGATGCCGGGGCCGTGGGTATATCTGGCTTGGAGCGTGTTGGTCCCGTCATATTCGAGGAGAATATCCTCACCGTCGTAGATATACCGCTTGGTTTGGCCGTTGGCGACTTTTTCAATCCGTCGCCCGAGGCCGTCGTACCGATAGGTGGACGTGAATGCGGCTGTCGGATTCCCGGCGGCGAAGTCTTCCACCTTCGTCAGCCGATTCTCCGCATCATAGGTGTATTGCGAATAATTTCCGGTCGCCAGCAAGGTCTTGCGGATCAGATTCCCGTTGTCATCATACTGGTAACTATGCGTCGCATCGGCGGTGAGCTGGTTCCCGGCATTCGTCACGTTCCCCGCTGTGATTCTGTTCCCCACGGGATCGTAGGCGTAGCTCTGCGGAGTCCCCAACAACGGATGGGAGGCTGAGGTCAACCGATCCAGCACATCATACCCAAACGCCTGCGACCCACGTCTGTCCGTGAGACTCGTCCGATTGCCCACGCCGTTATAGGCATAGGCGGCTTGATTGATCGTGGGCCCACTTGCGCCGAGCTGATGGAGAATGGTGGTCACCTGCGACGCGGGATCATAGGTGTACGTCGTCTGGGTCCCGTTCGGCAAGGTCATGGCCGTGCGGCGACTCAGGGCGTCGTAAGTGAACGTCGTCGCATCCTGACAGGCACCCGCCGCCAGTTCACCGGGCGTGAGGACTCGGCTGTACAGCCGCACCTCATCGATCAGGCCCTGAGAGTAGCCGCTATTCGCGTCACCCGTCCGCCCGAGAGCCAGCCCCCCGGTCGATTGCGTGATGAGCGCCCCCGTGGCCGTGCTTTCGAGGACGCCATTCATATAGAGCTGCCAGGTGCCATTGCTGTACGTCACTGCGGCGTGAATCCACTGCCCCGCTTGGACGACCGTCGACGACGAGACCGTCAAATTCCCATTGCGCCCACTGACGACGTGCCCCGTGGGATCGACATAGAGGCCCCAGTCCCAGATGCCGCTTGTGGGAGACTTGACCACCACCGCTTGAAACTGGCCGCGTGGTTGGGGCTGGACCCAGGCCGCGAGCGTGAACGCCCCCGTGGGAGCGAGATTGAGGTTCGTGGCAAACGGGATCGCCACATAATCATTCACGCCATCCAGGCTGAAGGCCTGGCCCACACGTCCCGTCGCGAAGGTGGCGCCGTTCTGCAGGGTGCCCGTGTTGCCGTCCTGACTATCCGTGGCCGTGCCCTCCGCTCGCCACCAGCTGACCAAGTCGGCAGTCGGGGAGGCGGGACAGGTGTTCGCATCAGAGGTAGCCACACGACTCAGCCGATTCAGCACATCGTAGGCGTAGCTGGTCTGCCCGGTCGGATGAGTGAGCGCCAGCCGATTGCCGGTTTTGTCGTAGTCAGCGCTCAGCGTGACAGTCGGTTGGTTGGACGAGCCCGCCGTGCTCGTGGTCAACAGCCGATTGGCCAGGTCGTACGTCATGGTGAGCACGCTATCGGGATCGGTCACGGTCGTCAAGTTGCCCACGAGATCGTATTGATAACTGGTGAGCAGATTCCCGGGGAGCGTCTTGCTCAACAATTGGTTCACCGGATCGTAGGCAAAGACAATCTGGTCCAGTTTGGGTGTGATGCGCTTGGTCAGATTATCATTGCCGTCGTACTCATAGGTTTCGACTTTGCCCAGCGGATCGGTCGTGCTGGCGAGTCGATTCCGGCTGTCGTAGGCAAACGTGGTGATCTGGTTCTTCGCATCCTTCACGGTGAGGAGATTGCCATTCCCGTCATAGGTATAGACCGTCTCACCCAAGAGGGGATCGGTCACCTTCTTCAACCGATTCTTTACATCATACTCAAAGGCCGTGATGCGATCGAGGTGATCCTTCGACGTCGCCACGTTCCCGGCGCTGTCATAGGTCAAGGTCGTGGTGCGGTTCAACGGATCGGTGGTGGTGAGCAGCCGTCCCAGCGTGTCATAGGTGAACATGGTGGCGGCACTGATGCTCTGCTCGGTGCTCGTGAGCAGATTGCCCTTTACATCATAGGTCAGAAACTGTTCTGCATGCCCTCGCTCGAGAGGGACAATAGATTACGTGATTGACTCTACGCTGTTTTCATCGCGTGTCAACCCACGAAGATGGCCCTATCCGTTCAGTCAGGCTGATACGCTATGTGGGCAAGAGAGAATCGTCCCGGTGGAGAGGTCTAGCGATGACGGTCATTGAGACTCTCATCGGAAACTGTGTATGGTACGAGCATCCACAGGAGATATTGCAATGCCATTGATCACCGACAATCATGTGTCCATTCCCTCATTCATGTACGGCACGGCGTGGAAGAAAGAAGCCACGACGGGGCTGGTTCTGCAAGCGGTGGAGGCAGGGTTCACCGCGATCGATACGGCGAATCAGCTCGTCCATTACGATGAAGCGCGGGTGGGGGAGGCGCTGCTTCAATTAGCGAAGCAAGGGGTCACCCGCGACAAGCTGTTTCTCCAAACCAAGTTCACTCCGGTCAACGGCCAGGACCATCGCCTCCCGTATGACGCGCAGGCGAGTATCACGACACAGGTCCAACAGTCCTTTGCGAGTTCGTTAACACATCTCCATACGGACTATCTCGACTCGTACGTCTTGCATGGTCCGTACTCCCGGCGTGGCTTAGGAGCAGAAGATTGGGAGGTTTGGGCGGCGATCGAGTCACTCTATGACGCCGGCAAGGCAAAGATGATTGGCGTCAGCAATGTCTCGGCGGAGCAGCTGACCTTGCTCTGTACGAAAGCCAAACATAAGCCGATGGTGGTGCAGAACCGCTGTTATGCGGCCTTCGGGTGGGATCAAGCAGTACGAGAGATTTGTCGGTCACATCGGATAATGTATCAGGGCTTTTCTCTCCTGACTGCCAATCAAGCCATCTTTGCCGAACCGGTCATCCAGGCGATGGCGGCGAAGTACCAGGCAGGGCTTGCCCAGATCGTGTTTCGCTTTTCGCAGCAGGTCGGCATGGTGCCTCTGACGGGCACGACGAATCCTCACCATATGAAGGAAGACCTGCAATCGGATCGGTTTACACTGGTACCGGAAGAGGTTCGACAAATTGAGACCATAGGTCTATAGCGATCATGGGTAAGATCCTGGTCAAACGTATCTATGAACCGGCTGGCACGTCCGATGGGTTTCGTGTCCTGGTCGATCGAATCTGGCCTCGCGGGATTGCCAAAGCTGATGCGAAACTTCATCTCTGGCTCCGGGACATCGGCCCATCGACGGCATTGCGGACATGGTTCAATCACGATCCGACTCGGTGGACGGAATTCCAGCGACGGTACCATGCTGAGCTGAAACAGAAATCAACACTCCTTGCAACGATCACCGCGCAGGCCAACACCAGTCCGGTCACGCTGCTTTATTCCGCCAAGGACGAACAACACAACCAGGCCGTCGCGCTCCGCAGCTTCTTGCTGCAACGAGGGGCGAAGATCAGACCTGCGGTGCCGCCGACGAATCAATCTCATGGAAGGCCCATAGAACAGAGAAGAAGGCGCAGCGATCATGGCCACGACTAGTGTAGTGTCTCATAAATTCCTTCACCTTCCGTTCGTGGTGAGCCTGTCGAACCATGAACGGAACCAGTTGAAAACACTTGCCCTTCGACAAGCTCAGGGCGAACGGTCAATGTCAAAGTACTAATGAAACACTACACTAGCTGCTGGTGGTGAATCTCTACGCTTATTGTGTGAGTGAGGATCAATGGACGACACAGTTGTGATGATTGTATTCCTCGTTGGCGGGATAGTCTGTTGGGTCATGGTGCATCACCGATATCGTCGCTGGAAAGCCGGAAAATTGGCCGATAAGATGTTGGAGGATGTGATCAAAGGCAAGGATGCCTTTCGGCGATAGACCCCATCACGGTAGTGATAACTGCACAGACCTTTTAGGCGATGTAGAAGGAGTTAGTGTCCTAAGACACGCACGAGTTATCAAACGCTAGCAGTGATCTTTTTCGTCGAGACCTCTGGGTTGCCCCATTGTCCTCTCCGTTCCACTCTTGCATCATTTTCTAGGTTCGAGGGTTGCCGCAGCAAGCTGCGGCCGAACACATAGGTATCTCACTCGCTCGACGGACTGCGTTGGCTGCGCCCACAAAGAATCCTGTGCAGCGGATAAATCATGAGTAGGGAGTTACGACCGAGGGGTACCCGCGCTCAGCAGATACCCCTCGCTGTCGTGAGGATGGGGAAGAACCTATTGGAGCGAAGGAACCACACCTGCAAACTTCAAGAGATCCGTGATCTCGAAGTCACCCTGCTTTGCAGACGGCAACGTCGGCTTCCAGTTCCTATTCACGGTGAGGTAGGAATCTTTATCGGCCTTGAGTAGGCCGATGAAGACTTCGCCGACAATACGGCCTCCGACCGACCCCATCTGCTCGCCATTTTCGAAGACTTCCGCTTCCTTCAGAATGTAGTACCAGAGCGGCGTGCTCCGATCCATGCCGAAGGGAGCCAGCTCTGTCAGTTGTGCCGGTGTCAGAGCTCGGACACCCATCACCCGCGCAATGGCTTGTCCGGATGGAACCCCGAAGTTCACATGCCTCATGAGGTTCCTACTTGCAAGGGATTCAACTCCATCCGATGGCAAGCCAGGAGCAGTTACGCCGCGGGATCCCGGGAGAAGCATCATGGGGCTTGACAGTTTGCTGTCGATCTTCTTATTGGGGCGCACATTACCGTCGCCGAAATCGAAGAAGGTCTGCCAATCGACAAACCGACGGGGTGCCCGCTTGCCGCCACGCAGGTCGATAGGATCGGTTACACTCGGGTTGGCTGATGCATCGAAAATAAAGGCGAAAAACTCCCCCCCGGGCGCTGCCCCGAAGTTCAACCGATAGCTCGGGCGGATTTGTGAATGGCCGAAGCGATAGGCCGCCACGGAAAATTCAACCGGAATCAATGGTTCACGACGTGGGGATCGAAAGAGTGAATCCTGCGTCCGGTCGGTGACCTTGTAGAAGCGAGGACCGTTCCGCAAGATTTCGTTGACGCGATTCTGTCCGATCGTCTGCGGTAGAAATTCATTGAGCACGATCCATTGATAGTGCCACCGGACCTGTTGCTGAGCCTCTTTGAAGATGTCTTGAGCTGAGCGAGTGGCATTAGCCGGATCCTTACGCAGCCGATCCACAACGGCATTGTGAAACTTCAGCATGGCCAGGTGAAATTGGCTGAGAATCACATTTTCATCATTCCGACTGTCTGCGATGATCGCAGTGCCGTTGCTGGCGTCGCGGGGCAGGTCGAACCGGTTTTCACGCTTGTCTCGCGTAACCTCTTTGGATCCAGGGATTTCCTCCACCTTGAATTTGATGCCGCCGGAACTTGTGTCGTATAGTTCAGGCGACCCAGTTGGTCCGTTCCCGTAGACGCTGTCCAAATCGAACTCAGCAGTTCGGAAATTGGTCGTCTGGCTTGGATTGGTGTTCTCCAGGAGCGGGGCCTTCAACGCCAGCGTGAGATCGTGGTCCAAGAACTGTCCGAAGAACGTCACGCCAGCCGTAATGTTAATCTTCGGAGGGGTCACTGTATTATCCATATTATCCGGATTGTTCGGACTGGCGTTTGCAGGATCCGTGATCGACAGAACCGGACCTAAGGACAGAACATCCTTGGCATCAATGACACCTCCTAGCTTACCTAGCTCCTTCGCTTTCTCTCTGGCTTCATCTGTCTGCGGGACGAAGGACGGAAGCCCTGGAAACATGCGGCTGAAGACATCATCCGGAAAGCGTGGACGGGTCGGTCTCGTAACGGTTAGATTGTTCTTTTCCGAGAGATCTTCTGCGGCGAATACCTCATCTACGGTGCCGGACAATAGTCCGGCAAAGCCAAGAATGAGACACCATGTCGCTCGAAGGTGCATGTGGATTCCTCCTACATTGAAATGATGAGCAATAGACCGTTCCGATGACGATCTCACACCAAACGTTCCTCACGGCGATGACCATCGCTGGTAGATGTTTCGTTTGAGCAAGAGTTGGGCCGCCATGCGCGATCTGAGAATTTGGTGAAATCCCACACAAATGGATCTGATGGTTCAAGGCAGCTTGTATTTCTGTAGTTGCGCGCCAACGGATGAATGCTCCTAGTATCAAGAACTGATGTCCTATGAATACAGGTAATACAGTGTACGGATGATGACCGAAGTCTTCTGCATGCGGGTGTGAAAAGTTGCGAGGTCGGGAGGGGAGGGGAGCCAAGCAGTGGGATCGGTTGTCATCATCGGAGGTGGGGCGGCAGGACTCATGGCTGCTGAAGCAGCCGTTACGACCGGCCTCCGGGTGGATGTCTATGACTCGATGCCGTCTGTAGGGCGAAAATTTCTATTGGCTGGGAAAGGCGGTCTGAATCTCACGCATTCGGAGCCGATGGACTCCTTTCTCTCTCGCTATGGGACGCGCCGGGCATTCATCGAACAGGCGATTACATCATTTCCTCCGACGGCTCTGCGGGCGTGGGCCCATGAACTTGGAGTAGAGACGTTTGTCGGCACCTCCGGACGGATCTTCCCTCTTGATATGAAAGCAGCGCCACTGTTGCGCGCATGGCTGCGCCGGCTGAGACTCAATGGTGTACGGTTTCATGTGCGACATCGATGGTGTGGGTGGGATGAGCAGGGAAGGCTTCGTTTTCTCACCGCGGATGGAATATCGCTTGTGCAGGCGGATGCGGTGGTGTTGGCCTTGGGCGGAGGCAGCTGGCCCCAACTTGGTTCTGATGCTGGGTGGGTGAAAATCTTGTCAGAGCGGCATGTGCCGATCGCACCACTGAAACCCGCCAATTGCGGGTTTGATGTTCGGTGGAGCCAACATTTTCGTGCCAGGTTCGCTGGATATCCCGTCAAGACTGTGGCGCTTGTGGTGAGCGATGTGGACGGCTCGACGATCCGTCACATGGGAGAATTCGTCATTACCGCGAATGGTGTGGAAGGGGGAATCATGTATATGGTGTCAGCTATCGTGCGCGATGCGATCACTGCCGAGGGCATGGCGACTCTGAGGCTCGATCTCGCTCCTGATCGAACCCTGAAGCAGCTCGCAACCGATCTTTCTCGACCCCGTGGAAAACGGACGGTTGCCACGCATCTCAAGCGGTGCGCCGGGATTACCGGTGTGAAGGCCGGTCTGTTGCGCGAGGCTGTGCCGAATGATGTGTTGGTTGATCCCGCTCGCTTGGCTGCTGCGATCAAAGCCCTTCCGTTGACGCTGACGGCACCTCGGCCGATCGAGGAAGCCATCAGTACGGCCGGCGGTCTCTCATTCAAGGCTCTTGATGACAGCCTGATGGTCCGTGCTCTCCCGGGAGTGTTCTGTGCAGGGGAAATGCTGGATTGGGAGGCACCCACGGGAGGCTATCTGCTTAC
>WBZP01002866.1_pt1 | contig 19449 bp, 21 predicted proteins | sample 5204301 | NCBI WGS metagenome assembly WBZP01 (sample SAMN12412401, study PRJNA552823) | activated sludge metagenome | isolation source: activated sludge from nitrification reactor of wastewater treatment plant... | place: USA: Pennsylvania | collected 2017 | reverse complement strand
CCCCGAACCGTCGACGCGCTCTGGAACGAAATCGGAACACTCCTCGACACCTTCTCGCCAACCGAGTGTGCCCATTACTTCAAACACGCAGGATATGCTGTATGACTAAATAGAAAATGCTCTAGAGCGTGCGAGTGTCAATCCAGATCACTTGCCCGGTCCGTCGCTTCACTTCATGATACATATGCGCGGTGCCGCCGGGTCCATCGCCCCCGCCACCATTCCAGAGACAGACAAATTGCACCTTGCTGAGCCCATGGGACAAGGCGGTCTCGAAGAGCCAGAGATTGCAGCGCTCATAGGGATCAACACCAGCAGGCAGCGGGCCGAGCTCGCGTGGGGCGGAGCGAATCTCCGTCGTAAGCTTCGCTTTGGCTTCTAAGTATCGGCCGCGCCAGGTTTCGCTGTGACAGACAACCGACTTCTGAATGAACTCATGCTCATCGAACGGCTGTAGCCACTGGACCGTCACCCCTCGCTGCTGACAGGCCTCAGTAAAGAGCAGATCGCCACCGCAGGCGCCTTGGGTGAGAGCAAGATCCTGTGCACCAGCACCGAGTCGATCTAACGCCTCCGCAATTTTCTGTATAGCCATCGGCTCTTTGGCAGCGGGGAAACGCGGGGTCGGCCTCGTCGGTGCATCAATCATGTGACCGCTAAACAACAACACTTGCCGTGGTTGCAAGCTATTCGGCTCATCCGATACCATCATGAATCTGCCCTTCTTCCCTTTCAGTCGACTCAGTCACGTACCTACGTCCTCATTCTCACCACTAACACTCCATCCCTGATCGTCACCAGCACAGCATTCACACGCGGATCCGTGGCAACGATGCGATTCAAGTCTTGAATAGCCGCGGTGGATTCATCCGGCGGTGGCTGCTTCAACACCTCGCCGCTCCAGAGTACGTTGTCGATCAAAATGACGCCGTTCGGACTCAGCAGGTCGAGCGCACGTCGATAGTAATTGAGATAGTTGATCTTGTCGGCATCAATGAAGATGACATCAAATGGACCAGTGAGCGTCCGCATCGTGTCGAGGGCCTGGCCCATGTGAACGGCAATCTTGTTTCCAAACGATGCCTGCCCAAAATAACGCCGAGCCACTGCTGCTGACTTTTCGTTAATTTCACAGGTAATAACGACTCCATCGTCCGGCAGTGCTTCGGCAAAGCACAGGGCACTGTAGCCGGTGAACATACCGATTTCGAGCACCCGTTTGGCCCCGACCAGCTTGGTCATCATTTTCAGGAAGGCCCCTTCCAATGGACCGACCAGCATCTGGGGATATTCCATGGTCCGCTGAGTCTCTTCGCGCACCGCACGACAAATAGCGGACTCCGGCATGGAATGGGCTTCGGCATAGGCTTCGATCTCAGACGGAACCAACTTTTCCATGAGTATCCCTTTCAGCTATTTGAAAATGCGTCGCCCCTTGCGTACACTGCGCCCGACCAACTGAATGACGAGCGCAAATCTTAGCATAGGGAACAGGAGGCCGACTTGAAAACCCTCGCCACATTAGAACCCCTCACCACAAGACTCTTGGAGATTCAACGGATCAACAGCGCCGCATCAGTCCTCTCGTGGGATCAGGAAACCTATATGCCGGCCGGTGGTGGAGAGGCGAGGGCCGAACAGATTGCGGTGCTGCAAGGCATCGCCCATCAAAAATTGGTGTCAGCGGAGGTCCAGTCGCTCTTGTCCCAATTGGTCAACCCTGCGACCGGCCAGGCAGCGGAACAATCGAGCAACACGTGGGATGAACCCTCCCGATCTTTGTTGCGGGAAGTGTGGCGGGACTTCAGCCGCGCTCAGAAGCTCCCATCGGACTTTGTGATGAAGCTCAGTCGGGAATGTTCCCTCGCTCAGCAGGTCTGGGCGGAGGCGAAACAGCACAACAAGTTTTCGATGTTCCTCCCGAATCTTCGAACCGTGCTCCAGCTCAAACGTGAGGAGGCGGAGTACCTTGGCTATCAAGACTCACCCTATAACGCATTGTTGGATGTGTATGAGCCAGGCGCAACTATTGCCAATCTGGAACCAGTGTTTACGGTGCTAAAGGCTCGCCTGGTGCCGTTACTAAAAAAGATCACCCAGAGCCGGGTCCAGATTGACGACGGCGTTCTCCACCACTCCTATGATCATAGTCGTCAGCTGGAGTTCGGACGGTTGGTATTAACGGCCATGGGGTATGACTTCGAGCGTGGTCGACTAGACCTCTCGGCCCATCCCTTTACAACCTCGTTTCATCCCACCGACGTGCGCGTGACGACCCGCGTGCATGAACAGGAGCTCCAGTCGTGCCTATTCAGTTGTATTCATGAAGGCGGTCACGGGTTGTATGACCAGGGTCTGGATCAGCGCTATTTTGGCACCCCGCTGGGCGACTCGGTTTCGCTCGGGATTCATGAGAGCCAATCCCGCCTCTGGGAGAATTGCGTCGGGCGGTCTCGGCCGTTCTGGCGTTTTTTTTACCCGATTTTACAACAGACCTTCCCTGACCAATTGCACGGAATGGATGTCGATCACTTCTATGCCGCGATCAATCGCGTTAAGCCCTCCTTGATCCGTGTCGAGGCGGACGAGCTGACCTACAATCTCCACATCATGTTGCGGTTTGAGATCGAGCAAGCGCTAGTGGAAGGCAAGACTCAGCCTGAAGCGTTACCCGCGCTCTGGAATGACAAGATGGAGGAATATCTCGGCATCAGACCACCGTCCGATACCGAAGGCGTGTTACAAGATGTTCACTGGTCATTCGGTGCTTTCGGGTATTTCCCGACCTATACCTTAGGCAACCTGTATTCCGTCCAATTCTTCGAGCAGGCCAAGTTGGAGCTCCCACAGTTGGAAGCTGACATCGCTGCAGGACAACTACTCCCCCTGCGCCGGTGGTTGGAGCAGAAGATTCACCGCTGGGGTCGCATGTTTACCCCAGCCCACCTGGCCGAACGGATCACGGGCTCCTCACTCCGTCCCGAGCCCTTCCTGAATTATGTGGAGCAGAAGTACGGAGAGCTCTACCAACTCTGACTGTCCCATGCCGGTCGGGACTCATAGCCCATCGCCGCATTGAGCTTTCCCGCGATAGCGGGAGGGATGATGAATTCAGCTTGCACTTCGATGCGATGCGGCACGAGTAGTGTCGTGTGAAACACGATATCTCGAATGGGAATTTTGAGTTCAGGATCCTGAGGCGTACTGAGCTGCACTGCCTCAACCGAGTTTGTGATCATGCCACTATCTTGTGGCGCATAGGCCGTCACGACGGCCTCGATGATTTCTTTGACCTGTTCGTTGGCCTCCACCCCCTCGATGGCTGTGAGCAGTAATGGGATCGCCTCCTCCTTCGCTGGATCCGAGACGGTGAAGTTTTCAATCCGGCCTTTTCGCCGGAGCGACGTCAGATCATTATCCAGCTCCTTGCTAAAGGCCCCGTACGCAAATCGGAAGAATTCGAAATGGAGGGCCTTGAACCCCTTGGCAAAAGTCTGGAGCTCACACAGGAAACAGAGCTGCTGGAGCTTCACATCGCTCAACACTCCATGGGGTTCAGCGAGCTGAAGAATGTAGAGCAGCAGCACACGGTCAACAAGAATTTGACTGGGTGTTCTCACTGAATCCTCACCAGACAACCGAGAGCCTCACTATAGACAGCCATGAGAGCAGCCGTCAAAGGCGAACCAGATGCTTGTTGATTGCTGAGAGAAAGCCTCTTGACCCACTGCTTCATTTCGTCTTTAATCCCCCTCTTTAGGGAGGAGCGATCTGTTACGATGTCCAAACATGCCAAGGAAATGGAAATTCTGAAAGGGCATCTCGAGAAACACCAACTCAAATTTACACGCCAGCGTGAGTTGATCCTCGACGCCTTTTTGAAACAAGAACACATCACGGCTGAGGAAATGTACCATCAGTTGGCACGTAAGGATCCTCATCTTGGGCTCGCAACCATCTACCGGACCCTCAACCTGTTCTGCGAAGCAGGGTTGGCTCAAGCTCGGCACTTTGGAACACAGACCCAGTATGACAACGTATCCCATAAGGGCCATCACGACCATCTCATCTGCACAGGCTGTGGCAAGATCGTGGAATTTGAAAACTGCGATATCGAACGACTTCAAGAGGAAGTCGCGACCAAGAACGGCTTTACGATTACTACCCACCGGCTCGAACTCTACGGACTCTGCACTCACTGCCGCCATTGACCGGCCGAAATGTTTCTGGTATTCTTTTTGATATAGCTTATCAATTTCAAATCCTATCGGCCGCTATTCTATAAAGGTCTGCCATGTCGAGATCTCTTCACAAGGCTCCGTGGACCACTCTGCGCATCACTCACCATCCGTTCATCGGCGTGCGTGCTGCATGTATTGCTTTGCTCCTCTCCATGATTCTCCCGAGCGTCACCACCGCTGCCGACCAGTTGACCGTCTATTCCGGACGGGCTGAACGGTTGATCAAGCCGGTTCTGGACGAGTTCACCGCGAAGACCGGCATCAAGATCGCCTTGCTGTCGTCCGGTACGACCGAGCTGGTGAATCGGATGAAAGCCGAGGGCGACCGAAGTTCAGCTGATGTATTTATCACGAACGACGCCGGGAGTTTGGAACTCGCCCGTACGGCCGGATTGTTCCGACCACTGAGTATGCGCGAAGTCGAGCGAGCTATTCCTCCTCAGTTTCGGGCAACCGACAACAGCTGGATCGGCTTGTCCGGGCGATTTTGGATCATTACCTACAACACCACGCTGGTAAAGCCTAACCACATCAAATCGTTGCTGGACTTGGCCGATCCGACCTGGAAGGGGAAACTCGCCATTCCAAACGCCGGCAGCGAATATCTGCAAGCAGGCGTCTCCGTGATCCGCGCCAGTATCGGTGATGATCGCACCAAGACGTTCCTTGAGGGGCTTCGAGATAATGCCGGGACTCAGGTCTACCAGAAGAGTTCCCAGATCGTCGAGGCGGTCGCCAAAGGTCAGGTCGCGCTGGGAATCGTCAATCACTATTACGTCTATCGTCATCTCGCCACCCAACCAGCTGCGCCCATCGCGGTGCTGATGCCTGATCAACAAGAAGGTGGCATGGGGGCCATTATGAACGTAGCCGGCATCGGCGTCCTGAAACATACGCCTCGTGTGGAACAAGCCAAACTGCTCGTTGAATTCCTCGTCTCACAGGCAGGTCAGAAGATATTCGCCGATCTTGACAAGGAATACCCGCTCCATCCCGAGGTCCAAGCTGACCCAGCTCTCGTCGAGCGAAAAAGTTTTCGAGCCGCCATGGTGCCCTTGGCGAAACTTGCCGAACTCCGAGCACCCACCCTTCGACTCATCGAACAAGTGGGGATGCGGTAACACCGAGTGACCTGTGATTGCCGTACGCCCATCATCGCTCGTTTCCCTCCAATTAGCTGCACTGGCCAGTGCGGCACTCGTTCTACTCCCATTGATCTACATCGTGTCCTTGGCCCTCTCGGCTGATCCAGCGGTCTGGTATCGACTGTGGGCAACGCGTGTACCTGAACTCCTCTGGAACACGATTTCTTTGGCCGGTGCCGTTGTGCTCCTCGCGCTTGCTTTAGGGGTCTCGACCTCATGGATCGTGACCCGCTGTGAGTTTCCTGGGCGCCGGTTCTGGGAAGTTGCTCTCGTATTTCCCCTCGCCATGCCGACGTTCGTGTTGGCCTATGTCTTCAACTATCTGTTGGGATTCGGGGGCCCGGTTGAACAAATCTGGCAGATACTGGCAGGCAACCCTCAGGCCAGAATCTTCTCGCCTCAAAGTTTTATGGGCGTCACCTTGGTCATGGGGCTCGCGACATTCCCGTTCATCTATTTGCTCACGCGAAGCGCGCTCCTGAATTTCAATGTGTCGTTTGAAGAAGTCGCCCGTACCTGTGGCGCCTCTCCCCTGAGAAGGATTTTCTCCGTCACCCTCCCGCTGTTGCGACCGTCCATTGTCGCCGGTGTTGCGCTGGTCATCCTCTACGTGGTCTCCGATTTTGGAGCCGTGTCGCTCTTACGCTATCAAACGTTGACGTATGCCGTGTTTCAACAAATGACCGGCCAGTTGGACAATCAGGCCGCGAGTATTTTGAGCGTATTGCTGGTCGTCCTGGCACTCTTATTCTTGGTAACCGAGCGATGGTTTCGTCGCAAAAGTCGCTTTTACCAAACCGCTGGTCGCTACCGCGCTCCACAGCGAATCCAGTGCAACCGGCTCCAGACGATAGGCCTGACGGCCTCTCTCTCCGTAATCCTGGGAGCTGCCTTCGGGATCCCCGTGTGTCTTCTGATCATGTGGAGCCTCTCTCCTGAGGCCCTCGCCATTCTCGATGCACAATTCTTCGGTTTTGTCTGGAACAGTGCCGTGCTCGCAACCCTGGCTGCCACAGCCGGTGTGCTCGTCGGACTGCCATTGGCCTATCTGGCAAGTCGCAAACCCACGTGGCTCAACACCGGCTGCCTCCAGGCCGCCTATGCCGGATATGTGTTACCGGGACCGGTCGCGGCACTCGCCGTGTTGGTCCTCTGTCTCAACCTGATACCGCTCGTCTATGGAACGGTTATCGTGTTGATCATCGCCTATGTCTTACACTTTCTTCCGGCTGGGCTCCAATCGCTCGAACCGGCAATCCAGCAGATCACTCCCAATCTTGAAGAGGTCGCACGCACCCTGGGACTGAACGCTCGCGAAACCGTGCGACATGTCACACTACCGCTCATCCGTAACGGCATCATCGTGGCCTGGGTTCTAATCTTTCTTCAAACGATGAAAGAGCTGCCTGCCACGCTCTTGCTCCGCCCGGTGGGGTTTGACACCTTGGCCATCCGAGTCTGGCTTGAAGCGAGTGAAGAATATTATCAGTTGGCGGCCCCCTCCGCTCTCTTGATCGTGCTCGTTGGTCTGCCCGCCCTTGGCTTATTACTCTCCCGCGATTGGCGCGCCACGTAAGGACCGATTATGAATACCTCAGCATGGACCAGACCGATCAGTGCCGACCAACTCCATGGAGCCTCCCATCTCTGTTCTCCGGCGGATCCGATCCTGGAGCTCCGCTCCATTTCCTGTGCCTATGACTCAAGTCGACCGGCCGTTCGCGACATCTCATTCTCCGTCAGAGAAGGTGAAATCCTTTGCCTGCTTGGGCCATCCGGCTGTGGGAAAACCACTGTGCTACGAGCCATCGCAGGATTTGAGCCTGTACGGTCTGGAGAAATTCTCTTGTCGGGACGGGTGGTCTCATCTCCCTCGGAGACGGTTCCCACGGAACATCGCCGCATCGGCATGGTCTTTCAGGAATACGCTCTCTTTCCGCACCTGCGTGTCGCCGACAACATCGCATTTGGACTCAACCACCTGCCGCGGACAGAGCGAAAGCGTCGAGTCGATGAGATGCTATGCTTGACTGGTTTGGAGGGGTTTGAGCGCCGATATCCGCATGAGTTATCGGGAGGGCAGCAGCAACGCGTGGCACTTTCACGAGCGCTGGTGCAAAATCCGATCTTGCTCCTACTGGATGAACCATTCAGCAACCTGGACCCCGACATGGCTAGTCGCATGCGCCAAGAGGTCCACGCCTTGTTACATCAGATGAAAACCACCAGCATTATGGTCACACATGACCATGATGAAGCCTTTGCCATGGCCGATCGCATCGCGGTGCTGAATCAGGGGGTGATTGAGCAGATGGACTCCCCTGAACTTATTTACCATCTGCCGGCCACGCGGTTCGTGGCCGACTTTGTAGGTCAAGCCGACTTCGTTGCCGGTCGGATTCATCAGGGGGTGGTCCACACCGAGCTAGGAACGTTCCCCAATACGATCAACGGGCCCGAAGGAGACCATGTTGCCGTCATGATTCGCCCAGACGACGTTCATCTCGTGCCCAACAAATCCACCGAACCTCGAATCGTGGCCAGGCAGTTCCGTGGATCTGAAAATCTGTATACGGTTCAACTCCCTTCCGGTCAAATCGTCCATAGCAGTGAAAACTCGACCAGTGTCTACCAGGAAGGCACCTCTGTCGAACTCCATGTTTCGGCAACCCATACCGTGCTGTTTCAGACCGAAGCACCCCCTCGTCCCTAGTGACACAGGAACAGACTGGCTGCAGGTCAAGATTGACAGCTTCCCCAGAAATCTGGCATGGATGAACAAGTGTTGAAGTCCTCAACCCCACCCGGCTTGAACTCCCTTCCACAATGTAAGGAGTCGCGATGGACGCATTGAAAGACGTCATTGATTACGGGGTTATTGGTCTCTTACTGGTGCTCAGTGTGTGGTCCGTGGCGGTGGCCATCGAACGGTGGCTCTTCTATAAGCGTGTCGACTTCTCTCGGTTTTCCAACGCCCAGCTGCTGGAAATCACGCTGACCAAGCGTCTTGTCGTGATCGGAACTGTAGCGGCCAACGCTCCCTATATTGGCCTCCTCGGAACCGTCCTCGGAATTATGTTAACCTTTCATACAATGGGAACATCAGGCACAATGGCTGTGAATACCATTATGATCGGGTTAAGCCTGGCGTTGAAAGCAACCGCAGTTGGGTTGCTCGTCGCGATTCCCTGTGTCGTCATGAATAACCTGCTGCGTCGACGCGTTACCGAACTCCTCACAGACTATAAGGCACAACATGGATCGGAACATTGATCAGATCAACGTCATTCCCCTTGTGGATGTGATGTTGGTCCTGCTGGTCATCGTGTTAACCACGGCCACCTTCATCAGCACGGGCCAAATTCCCGTCAACCTCGCCAAAGCGAAAGCAGTCAGCGATCGGCAAGACGTGCCCATCGTGATTGCCTTGACGGCGGAGGGAAACTTGTTTGTCAACGATACACCGGTCCCAGAGGGTGGCCTTCCCACGGTCCTGAGCTCTCGGCCTCGCGAGTCAGCGGTGGTTGTTCGTGCAGATAAAGTCACATTGCTTGAAAAGTTCGTGGCACTCGTCGATGAGATTCGCGGCCTTGGATTTCAACAAGTGAGCTTGGAGGTCATTCGACTCTAAATGCAAGACTCGCCGCGACCTCTTCTTCATGATTCCAGCCCCACAGCCACTGGATGGCTTCTCTCTTGCCTCGTACATGGCGGCTTGGCTCTTGTCGCCATCTTTTTCGCGCAACGTATTCATCTGGCCCCACAAGGGGACCTGTTCCAATGGAATGTGGCGATGGTGGAAACCCTTTCACCTTCAGCAAAAGCGACTGCTCCGGCTGCACACACGACACCGCCCACCAAGCACACCCCTGCGCCGGCACGTCCGGTTCAACGCAGTGAATCGACGCCGGTTGCGTCAGCTCCAGCGATACCACCAACCGAGCTCGCTCCACTGCCTCAACAGGTAGAACCGCTTCAGGATGAATCCAAAGCACCAGAGCTGACTCCTTCGCCGCCCCAATTGATGCCAGCATCTGAACATGCATCAGTTCACCATACCGACATCAGTGAGTCACCAGTCTCACCATCAGTTATGGCTCCCTCTCCTGACTCTTCACCCTCCAAGACTTCTTCGGAGGCATCGGCTGTCCCACAACGATCGACCACTATCGATTATGGATGGCTCGCCGCTCTCATGGCACAATGGATTGAGGGACTCGACAAACGTTACCCCGCAGCATTGCGTGCCGAAGGGATTGAGGGAAAAGTCACTCTGATTGCGCTCTTGCACGAGGATGGCTCACTGAGCGATGTGCGCATCGCCAAGGGTTCAGGGAACGCAGCATTGGACCAGGTTGCATTGGAAGATGTCCGAAACGGCTCGCCAGTCAAACTCGCGCATCCACTGGAACGTCCCAAAATATCGGTGAAGTTCTCAATCAGTTACGACATGAAAACTGCTCGATAATCGGGGAAGCTGATGCTCATGGCGCACCCAACCGATCACGAAGCCCCGAGGACACCAGCAGGGTACCGTTCGCATCGACGATGATGGCTTCAACATCAGGCAACTGTTCGACCAGCGCCATCCCATTTTTTGGCCCAAGCACAAAAATACCGGTGTCCAACCCATCGGCCATCACCCCGTCCTTGGCGATTACCGTCACGCTCTGACATCCACGTGCCGGCTGCAGCGTGTGTGGGTCTAGAATATGGTGATAACGAATACCATCCCGTTCAAAGAACCGTTCATAGTCACCGGCCGTTGAAATCGCTTCATCTTGCAAATCAATCATGCCGATGAGCGCTCCCTCATCACGGGGATTCCTGATCCCGACAGGAAACCCTGTTCGCTCTGGGAGCACGCCAAATGCCTTAATGTCTCCGGATAACGCGACTACTCCACCTTTAGCACCTGCTCGTTTCATGACCTCCACCGCCCGATCGGCGGCATAGCCCTTTCCAACTCCACCGACATCAAGGCGCATTCCCTTGCGCGGCAGATAAATCGTCTGTGCTTTCTGATCGAGTTGAATGCTTGTCCAATCAACGAGCGGCTTCAACTGTTCCAATGTGTGATCGTCAGGAATCTGCTGCCGTTCGGTGACACTCCAAGCTTCGATCGCAGGTCCCAGAGCAATATTGAATCCCCCATGGGTCAGGCGTGAAATGTCCAAAGATCGCCTCACCACTTCAATGGTCTCTCGGCTTACATTGACAGGTCGGCGACCAGCTTCCGCATTCACCTGTGAGAGCTCACTGTCAGATCGCCAGGTACTCAATAACTGTTCAAGTCGCTTAATCTCATCAAAAGCAGCTTGGACAGCTCGGTCACCCACCTGCGTGTCAAACGCGACTGCGGTCACCGTCACAAGAGTCCCCATGTGCATCTGAGCACGTTTCGCGATCACGGCTGCAGAGGACGGAGCTAGTGGTGCACAACCGTCCGGCATGATCAGAACAAGGACATAGATCGCCAGGAGGCTGATTGAGGATTGAGAAATCTTCATTGGGCTATCACTCTTACCACCAGTGCCGGCGAAAGTTTCTCGGATACCGCGGGTACGGCATAACCTCATACAGTCGTGCTTCGACCTCTGTCGGCTGCGGAAGCATTTCAAGCATCGAGCTCCCCTTCAACGTCGAATACTGGGCATCAAGAAACTCCTGCGTCTTTTCCCGCTCGGCTTGATTGGCGACCACAGAGACCATGAGCATCCGTCCATAATGCGGGACATCGACTCCGAATCTCCAAGTCCCCACATAGGTCATGGCAGTGGCATCGACTGGGAAAGTCATCGCTACATCCGCCATAGACATGAAGGGTCCTTCAGAGATCTGTACCCTAGTCAGGCGATATTGCCCGAACGGCAGATGAACAACAAAATGTCGATCGGGAGAGTTGATTTCAACTTGGAATCGCTTGCGAAACACTTGGTCCTCAATTTCAACGAACCGCACAGCAGGTGAAAACCGACGAGATCTGTCCCCAGTCAAGGCAGTGGTAACTCTCCCCACAACCAGACCCCCAGTCACATCCTGTGGATCGATCAAAGCCGGCAACCGGGTCACACACCCCCACAGGCTCGCAACGACGGTCAACAATAATACCAATTGGGCCATACCGAGTTTCATGTTTACTGCAAATTATACGAAATTTTTCCAGATTCTAGTTGCCCTGCAGGACTGAAATTATATCTTGACAGCAAAACGCCGACCAGGATATTAATAATCGTTCTCAATTTCACTTAAACCAGTGGCTCGTATGTCTATGGCAAGCGCAAAGGCTTCCTTAACCGAAGGTCCTCAGACCCTTGAGACGCGCTGCGAGTGCGGGCAATTGATCGCCAAAGTGTGCGGACAAGGGCTGGAACTCAAGTGTAAGCGGTGCAAACGCATCGTCGTGATTCCATTTTCTTCGATCGAAGGTTGGGGAACCGCTTCGACTTAGTCTTACCTCGCACAGGAAGCATGCGTACCGAGTCCATCCATACGAGTTACCAGAAAGACCAGAGACCCTCGAGTCCCGAGTCGGGCCACAACCTTACTCATTATTTACGGAGGACACCCATGAAGATGCGGTCAATCCTCGGGGCTCTTCTACTCTTCAGTTTACCGGCCATGCCGGTACTGGCAGAGAGCTTGACTCCGGAGGAAATTCAGAAATTGGTCGATGAGGCAGTAGAAAAGCGCCTGCTAGAGCGTGAACGCCGTGAAAGCACGGCCGATCCCGCGGCGGAACCCGGGATCGGCTCACTTCCGGAAGTTGGCAAGGAGCGGCGCACGAACCAGGCACAGCCGTTATCATTCAGCTCAAGTGGTTCAGGCCGATTGATATACGCCAAGCCGTTCGTGTCGTTTCCCAAAGCGATCGTCGGGGGATATTTCGACATTCAATATCGTGCACACCGAAACTCCGTGCTTGAATCAGGGCGCGATGGTGGAACCACCAATGGATTCGACCAGCAACGATTCGTCCCATTTATCTATGCGGATATCACCGAACATCTCAAGTTTGCCTCAGAAATCGAGATTGAACATGGGATCAGAGCAACCAACGATGTAGAAATCAGCCTAGAATTTGCGCATGTTGACTACCTTATTCATGAAAAAGTGAACCTGCGTGGTGGAATTGTCCTCATCCCCCTCGGAAAGTTTAACCTTCTGCATGATTCTCCGTTGAACGACCTGACTGATCGACCCATTGTCAGCCGACTGATCATTCCCTCGACTATGTCCGAGACAGGCGCCGGCTTGTACGGCACTTTTTACCCAGGCCGAACCGGGAAACTCGACTACGAAGTGTACTTTACGACAGGCCCCTGCGGTTATAACAGCGACGGAGAACCGCGCGTCACAGAAATCAATGGCACGAAGGAATCGCGCCAGCGCAAATGTGGCTCAGCCGACGGGCTGGACATCAATAACGGCAAAGCGGTGTCCGGCCGTCTGGCCTTCAGCCCCATGCTCGGTGTGGAAGTGGCAGGGTCCGGCTACTTCGGCAATCAATCCGCGACGAGCTATAATCCTCTCGGCATCTTCGCCATCGATTGGACCCTTCAAAAAGGACCGTTCGAACTCATTGGTGAAGCAGCTTGGGCCCATGCCAGAGGCAACTCACGGGCCATTCCTGGGAACACGATTGGATTTTCCCCCGGCTCCTTGTTAACTGGTATCGGCACACTCAATGCTCTTGGTACACCCCCTGAACGGATGCAGGGTTTTTATATTCAAGGTAACTACCACTTTATGCCGTCATTCTTGACGAAGCTCTCCCCTAAACGATTCGGTGAGGGTTCAACATTCACCGCAGTCATTCGCTATGACCGAGTCAATTTAAACTTGGCTAATAAGGGAGAGAATGGGGGCGAGCTCGAACAAATTTCCTTCGGGTTGAACTACCGCCCCGTCGAAGATGCCGTCATCAAGATGAGCTATCAGTATATGCCAAAGTCTTTGAATCCCAACAACGACCAGCGTATTCATGATAGTGCGTTTGTCATTTCAGCAGCCACGTATTTTTAGGGGACAGCAGGAGGTCGGCTCATACCGGCCTCCTGCACCATGACAGGATAGGAACCGATCCATGCGCGCAATTGTCCTCCTCTCATTTTTAACGTTAGCAGCTTGTGCCTCATTGAGTGGTGGCCGTGACCATACCTTTGTCTGCCCTTATGACGTCGCGTGGGACGCGACATTGGACATCATGAAAGACTATGCCATCGCATCGGAAAATAAGTCCACGGGAACCATCGAGACCGCCTGGGTTGAGATGGAAGGAAAACAGCAGCCCTACGGAGTCTTTGGCCGTGAGGGATTTGGCAACCGTGAACGAGCTCGTTTGACTGTTGTCGTCAAGAGCGAGAATGGCACCTCTTCCGTCAATATGCTCGAAACCAGGCAACGCTGGCATGCCAGGGGCGGTGTATCCCAGCAAGCAATCAGATGGTGGCCCGTCGAGCCATCCGAAGAGGTCATGGAAGGGATCACGGACAAGCTCAATGCTCGAATCAAAGAGAAAGGGTGCGGGACCAACCCATGAATATCAATCTTCTCTGCGTGTTGATCATCTTCTTCCTGCTTCCAACGCCCTCAAGCGGGGCTGAACGTGTCTGGGATAATGACCTCAAGCGCTTTCTTACCGATCAAGAGATGAACATGGCCGAGGTCTATCTGAAAGAAGAAGAGAGCCTGAAGATCATGTTCCCGAAGTCTGAACATGTCCATAAAGAGCTCATCAAGTTGACTCCTGAGAAAAAGTCTTCGATCGAGGAGCGGATCGGCTGGAAATTTCCCGAGGAATCCTTTGAGATCTATATCGGAGAGACCGGCTCGCAGATCGACGGTTATGCGCTCGTCCAACATACGATCGGCAAGCACAAACCGATGACTTACATGGTCGGCATGGATAACAAGGGATTGGTGTCCGATGTCGAACTGCTTGTATTTCGGGAGGCACGCGGCAGTGAGGTTCGGCAGAAGCGGTTTAATGCGCAATACGAGGGCAAGTCCGTCCTTGACCCTGTCCGAATCAATAAAGATATCATTAATATTTCGGGCGCCACAATGTCAGTCCGTTCGATGAGTGCAGGCATCAAACGAGCATTGGTGTTGGTTGACGAGTTTTACTTGAAACCTGCAGGCCTTGGCAGCGATACCGTGGCCGTCAAAAAGGATAAGGGGTTCCTGCCGTCGATATTCGGCAATTAGTCACAGCGGACCCAGCGTCCCAAGCATGCGAAACTTTAATCAGAAATTCAGGCTACGGGACTCAGATCGCCATATTCGCTTGCTGTACACGTTTTTTTTGTTGCTGATGTTCGTCGGGTTCTGCTTCTCTTTTTTTTGGGCACATAGCATGACAGGTTTATCACCACAGGGCATCGCTGAACACTATCGTGGATCAGACGCGACCTTTGGAGAACCCATGTCGTTTCGCGAGCTCGCTGAAATCACCCATTTTCATCTCTTTACCATGCCGGTCGTGTTCATGATTCTCATTCACGTGATGTATCTGACCAATGCCAGCCATACCCTCAAGGCCGTCGTCACCTGGGCCGGTTTTGGTGGCGTCATGCTCGATCTGCTGTCGCCCTGGCTCATCAGCTATGTTTCCCCCATTTTTGTCCTCTCCATGCTCACGGGTGACATGCTGATGACCCTGAGCTTTCTGGTCATGATGATCGTTCCATTGTATGAAATGTGGGTGCTTAGACAGCCGCTCATGGGAGGGAAACGACCACCGGAGTCGTAGGTTATTGACACCATCGTCCTTTCTGAGAGGCCAGCGGTTGTTCACCCAGAGCCCGAAATCACAACAGTGGTTTCGGGCTCTTTGTTTTGAAGGAGATAGCGCCATGCAGGTCCAGGGTCTCGATCACGTCCAGCCAGCCGTCTTGGCGATTCAAGGCATGCTCCAGAAAATAGACCGACTCTCTCTTCCTCCAGCCTCCCGGCGCGATCTGGAGTGCATTCTGATCCGGCAAGTGACAAGGGAGCTGGATCGGCTGCTGCCCTGGCAATCCGGACATGGCGAGGCCACAGCGGTCAACGTAATTCAAATTGGGCAAGCAATGGGACTGCAAGACGCGATCCTGCACCAGCTCAAGCTAGCCGCACTGCTCCACGATATTGGGCTCCTGATGCTCCCCGCTCGGTTTCAAACAGGGAAGGAATCTCTTGACACAGACTCCTACACCACCATTCAGAATCACCCACGTCTCGGATCGATTTTGCTCGAGCCCTTTCCATTCCTCCGTGAAGCCACCGTCATGATCGCACATCACCACGAACGCTGGGACGGATCTGGCTACCCTTACGGACTCAGGGGAGAATTTATTCCCTTAGGGGCAAGAATCTTGTCCGTTGCCGATGCATTTACGGCGGTTCACGTTCCGCACACTCATGATCGACTCCAGCGTGATCGCGTCGCGCTCCGCATCCTACAGATAGCCGCCGGCACTCAATTTGATCCTCTCGTGGTCAATACCTTGGTGGGGTGCTGCTCAGAAGCGAATCCAGTGTCTATAAAAGACCGGCTCCACCAGTAACCCCGCCGGCGTACCAACTACGCCGGCTTCAAAGTGGGAGGCCCCACCCCTCCCACTTGACACGGCAGGAGTCCTCGCCTCCCGAGAATCCCTGCCGCCCAAGAAATGATACCAGACTGTCACGAACCATGGTTAAGGACACAATACTAAATGGACAACACAATCATTACGAAAGGACCTCTTGCATCATGAGTCCCACTGCCCTTTGCTCTCAATCAACACTCTCCCTTAGCGGTCTAGCTTCGATCCTTCTTTTCCTTGGGCTCGTGTCATGCTCGGGATCAGGCGGTGAGAACACAACGCCTCCGATTGCCGATACGGGCACGCCCGGTGCCGAGGAGGCGGTCGGTGAACGGCTGTTCCTGGAAACCCGATTCGCCCAATCGTTCAAGATCTTCCTAGACAACGGCGGCAGCATGAATGATCCCAACACAGGCGATATTGTCATGGATACTGTCGAAACGCTTGGCGCACCACTCGATCCAGGACCATTCAAGGGGATGTCGATGAATTGTCGTGCTTGCCATTTGGCCGACGATGTCCTCGCCGTCCCTGGTGGAGGTATGCGGGCCTACGCCGATTTTGCGCGCCGCAGTCCGATTCCGGCGCGAGGGGATGGCAAGACGCACGCCCCGAGAAACTCTCCACCCTTGGTAAATTCGACACTCACTCGAGCAGGAGGCATCCTGCTCCACTTCGATGCCGAGTTTAGTTCCATCGAAGAGCTGATTGCGGCAACCTTTACAGGTCGTAACTTTGGATGGCTGCCTGACGAAAAGGCGCAAGCCATCGCTCACATCGCTAATGTCGTCCGAGGGGACGATGGCTCCTTCGATCTGGCTGACACCGGTCTACCCTACCGAACTCTTTTTGCCGGCACAAATCCAAACACGCCTGATGAATTGCGTCTTCCGCCCCAATTCCGCGCGTTCGTCGGCTCTGGGACCGATCAGGAGGTCTTCGATGCCGTGGTCAAAGTAGTGGCCGCTTACGTCAATGGCCTCCGCTTTTCACAGACGGAAGACAGCGGCTCACCCATTCGCTCTCCATTCGATGTGTTTTTAGCGACAAACGGACTCCCGCAGGCACCGGATTCCAACGAATTACCGATCGACTACAGCCGACGTCTGTTGCAACTTGTGAAACAGCGTGAATCGGCCGGCACCCTCAGGTTCGTCACCTCAAATCCGAATCGGGTTGGTGGTCAGTTTCAATTTCATACCCAACCATTCTCGTTTGGAGCACAAGAATTGGCCGGATTGAAAATGTTCCTCGCAGAACCGGCGGCTCTATCCGCCTCACCATCTGAACTGGCCACCGGGACAATCGGGAACTGCGTTGTTTGTCACCCTGCACCGAACTTCACCGATTTCAAAGCACACAATACGGGAACGACCCAGAAGGAATATGATCAGATTCCTGGCCATGGGAATGGCGCCTTCATGAATCTGGCGATCCCTACACTCGCCACGCGAACCGCCGACGATCTACCAGCTACAGAACAGCATCCTGCCGCAAACGAGCGATTCCGAGCCGTTCCCGCATCTGCAACAACCTTGACCGATCTAGGCCTGTGGAACGTCTTCGCTAATCCTGACATGCCAACGCCTCAGTCCAAGATCCGAACCATTCTGTGCGATGAGGACCAGCCGTGTTCCGCTTCGCAGAGCGATCTATTGAATCGTGCCGTCGCCCGATTCAAAACACCGGGGCTGCGAGACCTAGGCCACTCAGCCCCATTCATGCATAACGGGCAATTCGACACACTTGACGATGTGCTTACATTTTATCGAGACATGGCTACCCTGGCACGGGCAGAGCAACTTCGCAATGGTGCAGCCCAGCTGCAAGGGATTGCGCTTAATCCCAATGACCTCAGACCCCTTGCAGCATTTCTGCAATCGCTCAACGAAGACTACCAATAGGACACCGTTTGCTATGCGCCATACCACGTCCCAACCAGAGAGAGAGGTGAGCTGGATGGAAGTTTCCACGCGCGCCCCGTTAGTCATAATGACCTGCCAGCGCTGTCACGAACCGATCTGTCACTCGAACCCAACGCTGTGGTGCATCAAGTGCCGATGTGCTCACCGCCAGCTGGGACAAGCCAGAGGGCTCGCACAGTCGATGCGAACACGGCGACTAAAAGCATGGTTGAGGCAGTTCCCAGGCTCATGATTGGTTCTTTACGCGTATGAGGCCCGAGGGTTTGGGGACGTGTCATCTCAAATGCGCTGGTTCCGTAACGGAGAAGAACTCAGCCATAGGAATTGAACCACGGAGTTAAAAACTGAAGGACGGATAACCGATCACGTCTCTGATCGGGGTAAGCTCGAAAAAGTGGACGCCTTCAACCTACACTCAGAGGTCTGGAGGTGTGAGTTGGTAGCCCATCCTTTTTTTATGCGTGACGGCCAGTTTTCGCAGCGCGTTCCAGATGCAATGTCGGGAAACGTGGAAATGCCCCGACCGTTCTGCTTGTGTCCGATCGGGATGGTCCTCCACATGACGGCGTAACTGCTCCCAATCCAATTTGTGGGCCCGGCAAGGACCAGGACGCTGGTGCGTTAGGCTACCAGGCTTGAGCTAGCGGTACACGCTCGCCTCACCGACTTTGAACCCCCGAGCCGCGTCGGCCTTGCTTCCCCCACTTCGGACAAAATCCACGACCCGTTGGCGCAAAGCTGGTGAACATCTCATGCCCCCATGATCGCTAAAGTCCACTGCCTATGTCCATCAGTAATTGAGGGCTTGGTTATAGAAGCAGAGCTGTCCCGGCTCAAACGTGATATTGCGGAAGCGCGGATGGCGCGCCCCATCTATAAAAAACCACCGCGTGCGTTGCGAAGGCGCAGCTGCCCGGTACGCGTTCATGGGAACGCGGCTTCCCCAGTATCCCCTGGTGCTATTGTGTCTGATCCTTAACGTGTCCCGAAGTGGGAATTATGCCTAGCGCACACACCGGCCCCCGACACGTGCCCAGGAGAATACGCGGCTAGAAGTGTTGATCCAGGCTGCTCATCTGTGGACCCGCCGGACGTATGGTTCGGAACGGCTCGAAGCCGACTTGCGCGAGGACGGGTACCCCGCCGGAGTTGGGCACATCACGCGAATACGGAAGAAACTGGCCCTGCGCTGTACCCAGGTCCACCGATTTACGCCCACCACGGATTCGACGCACACGCTACCGGTCGCTGAAAACGTATTAGCGCAGACCGTTGCTGCCACCCGACCGAACGAGACCGGGATGACCGACATCACGTATGTACCGGCCACGGAAGGTTGGCTGTATCTCGCGGACATCAATTGGGTAGCAGAATGCTTATCCGCTATTTAGATCAAGCTTACCTTGTATAACAGCCCCGCACACTTCGCTCTCGACGTACTGACTAGGCTCAGGACTCATTCTTTGAGATAGAAGATGACGGTTGCGGCGAGACAGATCGCCGAGAAGAACGTGTGGGCGCAGCGGTCGTAACGCATCGCAATCCGCCGCCAATCCTTAATGCGGCC
>WBZP01000969.1_pt2 | contig 19449 bp, 19 predicted proteins | sample 5204301 | NCBI WGS metagenome assembly WBZP01 (sample SAMN12412401, study PRJNA552823) | activated sludge metagenome | isolation source: activated sludge from nitrification reactor of wastewater treatment plant... | place: USA: Pennsylvania | collected 2017 | reverse complement strand
GTTTCCCGAGATGATTGTAAATAAACCGCTTACAAAAATAGGGAGAAATACATTTCAAATAACAAATTTAAAAAACAAAGAACGTATCCTCTAAAAACAATATTGTATAAGTGCCCACAGATTTGTCCATTATATAGATAAATAAAAACGAAATCATGCAGTAAGCAGGGAGTTACCGAAACTCACAATTACAAATCACATGTTAATTACCCCGATTGTTTCCACAACGGATTTCTAAAAATATTTCAGTTTGGTTGAAAGTATTTATATTCGCAAACTGTATAACCCCCATTATACAATATAAAAGAAAACCTTTCGTTAATCAATTTGCAAAACGAATGAACATGCAAAACTTATTTTCAGGTAAAAATCTGATAATCGCAGCTGCCGCTGCTCTTTCTCTTAGTTCATGCTCTCCTAAAAAAAGCAAGTCAAGTGTTACTGGCTGGAATTATGACGACAAGAAAATGGGCAATTTCCATGTAGCTAAAATTAAATATCCAAAAGCCGGTCCCGGACTCGTATTTGTTCAGGGTGGTTCATTTGTAATGGGTGCAAAGGATGAAGATGTTATGGGCGACTGGAACAATGTTCCCCGCAGGGTTACTATCAACTCCTTTTTTATAGATGAAACGGAAGTTGCAAATGTTCACTACCGTGAATATTTATACTGGCTGGAAAATACTTTCAGCGGAGATACAGCAGTAATTAACAGAAGTCTTCCTGATACCCTGGGCTGGAGGGAAGAACTTGCTTATAATGAGCCTTACGTGGAATATTATTTCAGGTACCCTTCTTACAACTATTACCCTGTTGTTGGTGTAACCTGGCAGCAGGCTCATGATTTCTGTATCTGGAGGACCGACCGTGTTAACGAGCTGAGACTCGTACAGAAAGGTTACATGAAAAAAGATGCGATTAAAAGGGAAATGAAAGGAGCCGGAGCTGAAGGTTCTTTCAATACCGAAACATACCTGATGAACCCTGAAATGATTCAGGGCAGGAATAAACCTAAAAAATCTGCTTTAAAAGACGTAAACGGCAAACCACGCGGAACTGTTAGAATGGAAGACGGTATTCTTTCAATGGGTTACCGCCTGCCTACAGAAGCTGAGTGGGAATATGCAGCCTACGGTTTGCTCGATCAAAACCCGGCCCCTCGTAAAAAAGAAGGAAAAAGCGGTGAGGAATTGCGTTCTAACCAACAGATCTATTCATGGAGCAAAAACCCGAATGGGCTTCGCGATAACCGCAGGGGAAGCTGGCAGGGTAAATTCCTGGCCAACTTTAAACGTGGTAATGGTGATAACATGGGTATCGCCGGTGGTCTGAATGACCGTGCTGCTATCCCTGGCCCTATCAAATCTTTCTATCCTAACTCATTTGGTTTGTATAACATGAGTGGAAACGTTAGTGAGTGGGTAGAAGACGTTTACAGGCCGATGACTTCTGTTGACGGACAGGATTTCAACTATTTCCGTGGTAACAAATTCCAGAAATACTTTAAAAACAGCAGCGGTGAATATGAAAGAGACAGCATGGGTCGTCTGAAAAAAGTTGACATTTCTGATGAAGAAGTTAAAAACCGTGCAAACTACCAGCATAACAACGTAATCAACTATATGGATGGTGATTCTGCCAGCCAGGTTTACTACGGTTACGGTGTTTCTTCACTCGTTAGTGATCACTCAAGGGTAATTAAAGGTGGTAGCTGGAACGACAGGCCTTACTGGCTTTCTCCTGGTGCCCGTCGTTTTATGGAAGAAACACAGGGTTCAAGCACTGTAGGCTTCCGTTGCGCTCAAACATATCTTGGTTCGCCAGAAGGACCTGGATTTAAAGAAGGTAATATCTTCGGCAAACGCAAGCAGAACAAAAAGAAGAAAAAAAGGTAATCAACTTTCATACACAAGCCCCCGCAAAAAACGGGGGCTTTTTATTATAACCAACTTTAACTGAACTCACTCATTAACCGGGCTTTCTTATTTTTGTAACCATGCATATCGATCATTTATACCGTTTGTTCCGGGAAAATCCATCTGTTGAAACTGATTCCCGCAGCATAAAAAAGGGCGATTTATTCTTTGCGCTCAAAGGCCCGAATTTTAATGGGAATCAATACGCAAAACAAGCCCTTGACGATGGGGCTTCCTATAGTATTGTTGATGAGGATACCGGCTTCTCCGATGAGAGAATCATTAAAGTTGAAAATGTACTGGAGACACTCCAGGAACTGGCAAAGAAGCATAGGGAGCAATTTTCTATACCTTTTATAGCCATTACCGGAAGCAATGGAAAAACCACCACCAAGGAACTGATTCACGCTGTGCTTTCATCAACCTATAAAACCTATACAACCGTAGGAAACCTGAACAATCACATCGGCATTCCCCTGACCCTCCTTCGTGTGAAGCCGGACGCAGAAATGGCTGTCGTTGAAATGGGAGCCAATCATCAAAAAGAAATAGAAAGCTATTGCCGGTGCACACTTCCAACACATGGACTTATTACCAATTGCGGCAAAGCGCACCTGGAAGGTTTTGGGGGTATAGAAGGCGTACGCAAAGGCAAAGGAGAACTTTTTGATTACCTGCGTTTACATAAAGGAACCGCTTTCATTTTCAATGATTATGATTATCTCCGGGAAATGAGTGCAGGCATAGATACCGTGATCAGCTACGGCACATCCGAAGCTACTGTAACAGGGAATGTGGCTGATCCCGGTGCTGAATTATTAAGTGTTGCCATTACAACCGGTGCGGCGATCAACTGCATAAATACCCAGTTAGTTGGCGAATACAATCTCCCGAATGTACTGGCCGCCGTATGTATCGGGAAAACCTTTGGAGTAGCCGACAGCCAGATAAAAATGGCGCTGGAATCATATACTCCCAGTAACAGCCGCTCCCAGCTCATTGAAAAGGATGGCAATAAAATCATACTCGATGCTTACAATGCCAACCCTTCCAGCATGAAAGCCGCTATCGAAAATTTCAGCAATATCCCCGGAACTTCCAAAGTATTGATCCTTGGCGGCATGATGGAACTGGGCCAGGAAAGCATAAAAGAACATCAGTCACTTGTTCAGCTGATTCAAAAAAGCAAATGGCAGGAAGTTGTATTGGTAGGGAAAGATTACCTGGATCTTCCCGGTGATTTCCATCACTTCGACTCTGCTGCAGATGCCGGCAAATGGTTCAGGGAACAGCATTTTAAAGGCGTGCAGGTATTGGTTAAAGGATCCAGGAGCATGCAGATGGAAAAAGTATTGGAATAAGCTCCCGACAAACATTTAGCTCCTAGCTTTCAAGCTGATTCTTAATTATACTTTATCAGTTTTACTACATGATACTTGCCGTTTAAACCGTACATTTGCATCCCGCTAAAAAGCGATTCAACGGAGACGTGTCCGAGTGGTTGAAGGAGCACGCCTGGAAAGTGTGTATACGGGAAACTGTATCAAGGGTTCGAATCCCTTCGTCTCCGCAAAAAATACCGGGTTTTATAATATGTAGCCACACATTTCAACACCGGAATAAAGCAGATATACAATGAAATTTAAATTATTATTTGCCTTAGTCTTTTACGTACCCGTATTGTTTATTTCCCTCAAAACATCTGGACAATCCTTCAGTAAGCCTGCATATTACTCTGCTATGGCATCTGAAAGTGCAGAAGAGATCAACAGCCAGCTTGCTACAATAAAAAGCACTCCCATTGCCGGGAAAGATGCTTATGAAGGTGCATTGATGATGAAAAAAGCATCTTTCCTCAAAACGGCCAAAGAAAAACTCAATGCCTTCAAATCCGGCAGGAATAAACTTGAAAATGCCATTGCAAAAGATAAAGACAACCTGGAATACAGGTTCCTCAGGCTCATCATCCAGGAAAATGCTCCCAAAGCCCTGAAATATAAAAACGAGATAACGGAAGACAGCCAATTGCTGAAGACTCATTACAAATCGCTTCCTGCCTACCTGCAGCAGGCTATTGTTGATTACAGCAAAACATCCAAAGTTTTAAAACTGTCATAGTTTTCAGGTATGCAAAAAAAAATCCTGGTCATTTATTACTCACAAACAGGTCAGTTAGGTGATATCCTCTCTAACCTTTGCAAGCCGCTGGCTACTGCAGGGCATGATGTAGACATAGTAAAGGTTGAGCCCGAAACCGCCTACCCATTCCCCTGGACAGGAAAAGCATTTTTTGCAGTAATGCCCGATTGTGTGAAAGGTATTCCTACGAAACTCAAATCATTTCAACTGAAACACAACCGGTACGATTTGGTGATACTGGGCTACCAGGCATGGTTCCTCTCCCCCAGTATTCCCTGTAATTCCATTTTACAGGAACCTTCTGTAAAAGCCGTATTAAAAGATACGCCGGTAGTTACCATTACAGGCGCCCGTAATATGTGGATCAGCGCCATGGAACGCATCAAAGTAACGCTGAAAGAATCCAGTGCAAAACTGGTGGGTAGTATTTCCCTTGTTGACAAGCATGCAAACATTATCAGTTTCATTACTATTTTCCATTGGATGTTCAAGGGGCGGAAAGACCGCTACCTGAACATATTTCCCAAACCAGGAGTTGCTGATGCAGATATCACCCATTGCCAGGTTTATGGAGAAACTGTTTTGAGTCACCTCAACAAAAACAACTGGGAGGGTATGCAGGATTCCCTGATTGCACAGAAAGCAATGGAAGTGAAGTATAATCTCATGTTCATAGAATCCAAAGCAAGGAAGATTTTTGCAGTGTGGGCAGGCATCATCGTGAAGAAGAAAAACAGAACAGCCTGGCTTGCGGCTTTCAAATATTATCTTATCATTGCATTGTTTATAGCAGCCCCTATCATATTAACAGTAGATGCAATCTTTTTCAAACCATTCCTTTCAGGCCGCATTAAAAGGCAGAAACAACAATATTCAGGAGTAAATTAATCAAATATACATGTCGCTTAAAGAGGTTTATATCAACAGTACATCTTCATTTTTTCCGAATGATCCCGTGTCGAATGATGAGATGGAAGATTATCTTGGATATATCAACAACACACCTTCCCGCTCCAAGGCAATTGTACTGAGGAACAATGGCATCAAGAACAGGTTCTATGCCCTTGATAAAAACGGCAACAGTACACATACCAACGCACAGATGACCGCACTGGCCGTAAGAAAACTGTTCAACAACGATCCTGAAAAATTAAAATCAATACAACTGCTCAGTTGCGGCACATCCTCTCCCGACCAGATGATGCCTTCACACGCAGTAATGACTCATGGCTGGCTACCCGAGATGAACTCTTCGGAAGTGATTTCCCCTGCAGGTGTTTGCTGTGCCGGTATGCATGCATTCAAATATGCCTACCTCGCCACCAAAACCGGGGAAGTATCACAGGCAGTGGCCACCGGATCTGAAAGATTCTCCAAATCACTGGTTTCTTCAAACTTCGAAGACGAAGCCCAGCAGCTTAAAGCGCTGATGGAAGACCCGTATATCGGTTTTGAAAAAGAATTCCTGCGCTGGATGTTATCAGACGGATCTGCTGCATTTCTTATTTCTGATAAGAAGAATGAAACAGGTATCAGCCTGCGTGTAGAATGGCTCGAAGGTTTTTCCTATGCCAACGAACTGGCGCCCTGCATGTACATGGGTTGTGAAAAGATGAAAGATGGCAGCCTGAAAAGTTATCTCGAATACACTCCGCATGAGATGATCGAGAAATCGGTTCTCAGTATCAAACAGGATGTAAAACTCCTGAGTAAAAATATTGTTCCTTATGGAGGTGTTGGTTTATCAGCTGCACTTAACAAGCATGGTGTTAAATCATCTGAAGTGGATTATTTCCTGCCCCATATGTCGAGCGAATTCTTCCGGGATAAAATCTACCAGCAGCTGATCGCAAACGATACGCCGATCGCTTATGAAAAATGGTTCGTTAACCTTCCGCAGGTTGGCAATGTGGGAGCTGCATCGGTTTACTTTATGGTAGATGAATTATTCCACAGTGGCAAACTGAAAGTTGGTAACAAGATCCTGTTACTTGTTCCGGAAAGTTCCAGGTTCTCTTATATGTATGGATTGTTGACCGTTTGTTAAACAGTTACGGGTTAGAAGTTACGTGTGAAGGATTGTCCGGCCCGGAACTTTAAACTGATAACAATGAAAAAAGAAGAGATTCCCCAGGATGATGGTGCATTGAATAAACTTACCAAAGAAGTAGTTTATGCTGTTGATGCATCAGGCAATTATACAACCGAACTCAGCACCGGCTGGGAAGTGAAAGCCGAAGCTCTCGACCTGGCCTGGAGTGAGATCGATCAGCGCATTGCCAACGCAAAACAAAAAGTACTCAACGGGGAAGCCAGCCCGATCTTATATTTCATGGAATTCCGGTTGATGGACCCCGGCATAGTATCTGCCTATACCGGCTTCTGGAAATGGACCATCAAACGACACATGAAACCCGCTGTTTTCAAAAAATTATCTGAAGACACTTTAAAGAAATACGCCGAAGCATTTAACGTAACTGTGGAAGTGCTAAAAACAATGAACGTACATGAAGCATGAATTTCATCACCTGCAGGCGGCCCATTGTGAGAATGGCGTTACCACCAACCTACTCAGAACGATCGGTATTGATAATATGACGGAACCGTTGGCTTTCGGTATCGGCTCCGGTCTGTTTTACGTACAACTCCCTTTTTTAAAAATAAACAACGGGCCGGCGATTGCATTCCGCACTATGCCCGGACTGATCTTTAAAAGAACCTGCAATGCACTCGGCATTCCAGTTTTCAGGAAAAAGTTTTCATCAAAAGAAAGCGCAAAAAAATATCTTGATGAATGCCTGGAAAGAGGCCAGCCGGTGGGTTGCCAGGTAGGCGTTTATTACCTGACTTATTTCCCGAAAGAATACCGCTTTCATTTCAATGCCCACAATATGATTGTGTTTGGAAAAGAAGGCGATCGCTATCTCATCAGCGACCCGGTGATGGAAACAACTACTTCCCTCTCAGACTATGAACTGGAAAGAGTGCGTTTTGCCAAAGGGCCATTTGCACCCAGGGGACAGATCTATTACCCAAAGGAATCAAAAATCATTACGGATGATGTGATGAGAAAAGCAATCGTTTCCGGTATCAAGCGAAATGTAAATCACATGATACGCATTCCGGGAAATATTGCGGGTGTAAAAGGAATCGCCAACACAGGAAGAAAAATAAAAAAATGGCGTGATAAACTCGGGCCTAAAACTGCCGGGCTTTACCTGGCGCAACTCGTGCGTATGCAGGAAGAGATCGGAACAGGCGGCGGTGGTTTCCGTTATATCTATGCAGCATTTTTGCAGCAGGCTCATAAATTTCATCCCAATGATGAACTGCTTGCTATTTCAAAAACATTTACCAAGGCCGGTGATATCTGGCGTAATGCTGCAGTTCAGGCTGCAGGCATCTATAAAGGCAGGATCGGCAGCCAGGCCGATTACGATGTAATGGGCGATTTCCTGATAGAAATATCAGATATCGAAAAAGAAGCTTTCAAAGCATTGTCAAAAATAAAGTGGCATTCATGAGTGATGCAGCAGTGAGCATACAAGGACTTGGTTTCAGGTACCCCGGGCAGGCTGCTGATTGTTTCAGTAATTTATCCCTTACCATACACGCTGGCGAAAGATTTGGTTTATTCGGTCCCAACGGTGCCGGAAAAACTACACTGATGAGTTGCATGACCGGCCTGCTCAAATACCAACAGGGCAGCATCAGAATATCAGGCCATGAAGCGAAACATCACCGCAAATCGGTTAACAGTATATTCGGTTTTGTTCCGCAGGACTTTTCTTTCTACCAGGAACTTACACCCATGGAAAATCTTGCTTTCTTCGGCGCCTGGTCTGGTCTTTCCAAAGAAAAAATAAAACAACGTTCACTTGAATTGCTCGAAGTACTTGGTTTGTCAGATGTAAAAGATAAACAGGTGCAGAAGTTTTCCGGTGGCATGAAACGCCGGGTTAACCTGGCCATCGGTGTAATCCATGAGCCTTCTGTTCTTTTCCTGGATGAACCGACCGTAGGTGTGGATGTGCACTCCAGGCAAGCCATCATCAGCTACCTGAAATCACTGAATCAAAAAGGCACCACATTAATTTATACATCACACCAGTTAAGTGAAGCGGAAGGGCTTTGCGAAACCATTGCCATGATCGATGCCGGTAAAATACTGGTGCATGATTCGCTGAATAAGTTATTGAATGAACATAAAGAAGATGGCCTGGAAGGATTATTCATTTCGTTAACCGGGAAATCGATAAGAAATGAATAATGTAGAATATAAAATGATAAAGTTGTTTGTACCTGCTTTACCTGGTATTAAACAATGCGTACAATAAAGAATGTTTAAATTAAAGGCAACCATATTAAAAGACTTACAGATCCTTACCCGCGACCGGGTAGGCCTCATCTTTATGTTTGCCATGCCCATCATCCTGGCCATTGTTATTACAGCAACACAGAACAGCACGTTTGAACTGGTAAATAAAAATAAAGTTCCGATGCTGCTATGCAGTAAGGACAAAGGCGAGCCGGGCAAACAGTTGGTAAGCGCTATCGAAAAGTCGGGCATGTTCGATGTAAAAAAAGTAGATGCAAACCAGACCGAATCACAAATAGCAGACCGCATGCATAAAAAAGATGCATTGATCGCCATTATCATTCCAGCTGATTTTTCTGATAAAATAAAAGCCAAGGCAAAAGCCACGGCGGCCAAAGCATTAAAAAATTTTGGCCTTGGAGAAGACAGTACAGGCATTTCACATGACAGCCTGCAACCCATCACTTTTATGTATCACCCGGTATTACAGCAATCCTTCAGGCAATCAATACAAAGTTCATTGAGAGGAGCATTGCAGATGGTACAAACGAAACAGGTAATAGAACAGATGTATTTTGATGTGAATGAGAAACAATTACCTGACACATTGGAAAGTGAATTCGCCCGCAATGATATCGGCATCAATGAGATCCCGGTATCAAGAGACGGAAGCAAATCTATTCCAACAGCCACGCAACACAATATTCCGGCCTGGACGATCTTCGCCATGTTCTTTATTGTAATCTCAATGGGCAGCAGCATTGTAAGAGAAAAACTCAATGGCAGTTTCATCAGGCTGAAAACATTACCAACCAATTATCTTGTTGCACTTATATCAAAGCAATTCACTTATCTCACAGTAACCCTCCTGCAGGCCGCCGCCATATTTGCCATAGGAATTTATTTATTCCCGGTCATCGGGTTACCCAAACTTGATCTTCCTTCGGACCTGTTTGGGCTTTTCCTGGTTTCGTTTATGTGTGGCTTATGTGCGGTTAGCTTTGCCACCCTTATCGGTGTGTACGCACAAACACAGGAACAGTGTAATGGAATCGGGTCTGTATCAATTGTATTACTGGCCGCCATCGGAGGTTTGCTGGTGCCAAGTTTTGCGATGCCGGTTTCATTTCAACCGATCATAAAATTATCACCGTTACACTGGTGCCTCGAAGCTTATTACGGGCTCTTCCTCGAAGCCGGCAGCCTGAAAGATATTGTGGCAAATATTTTACCTTTACTGGGTATTACAGTATTTATTCAGTTAATTGCATTGTACGGATTAAAACGAAAAAACCTGATCTGATTTATTTATGGAGACAGCAGCATTAAAACAGCAGTTAAAAAAACAAATAGTAGAATTCTTAAACCTGATCTCTGTTAATCCGGATGATATCAAGGATGATGAACCCCTTTTTGGTGAAGGGTTAGGCCTGGATTCGATAGACTCCATAGAACTGATCGTACTGCTGAACCGTGAATACGGTATTGTTATAGAAGATCCCAAAGAAGGAAGGAAGATTCTTACGAACATCAATACAATGGCTGATTATATTGAAAAACACCGCACTAAATAAATTCATTTTTTGGAGAGGATCGTTGTTACAGGAATCGGCGTTATCAGTGCTATAGGAAATAATGCAGCAGAAAACCGTGCTGCCCTTGTAAACGCAACCTGCGGAATGGGAAAACTTGAAATGTTCCCTTCACGCTTCAGCGGATTATTACCTGTTGGTGAAATCAAGATCAGCAATGAAAGTTTAAAAGAAAAACTCGGTGTAGGCGATCCCGGCGTAACACGTACTTCTTTACTGGCATTACATGCACTGCAGGAAGCTTTGATCGATAGCAATCTCTCAGCTCAACAAATTACAGCTTACGATACGGCATTCATCAGCGCCAATACTGTTGGAGGCATGTGCCTTACCGATGAAATGTATCATGATTCCAAAAAAGATACGGGAGCATCGGAATATATTTCTTCTTACGACTATGGTTCCATCAACAGGTTCCTGCAAAGCAGGTATCATTTCAGTGGCCCCATCAATACTATCAATACAGCCTGTTCATCTTCTGCCAATGCCATTATGTATGGCGCCAGGCTCATAAAAAGCGGAAGGGTGAAGCGTGCCATTGTAGGAGGAACTGACAGCCTTGCAAAATTTACCATCAATGGATTTAATTCCCTGAGGATATTATCGAATGAAATCTGCAGGCCTTTTGATGAAGGAAGAAAAGGATTGAACCTGGGCGAAGGCGCTGCTTTCCTGGTACTGGAAAAAGAATCAGACAGCGCTTCCAAAAAAATATATGCAGCTTTAAGCGGCTATGCCAATGCCAATGATGCATTTCATGCTTCTTCATTATCTGATGAAGCTGATGGGCCACTTAAAGTGATGACCGATGCATTGGAAATTGCCGGCCTCTCCCCCGATGCCATTGATTTTATCAATGCTCATGGAACAGGAACTGAAAATAATGATCTTGTGGAAAGTGTTGCCATGAAAAAACTATTTGATAGGGTTCCTGCATTTGCTTCCACCAAAGGCAATACCGGGCATACCCTGGGAGCGGCCGGTGCTATTGAAGCCGTGTATTCAATTTTAAATTTATCGGAACAGGAAATATATCCTGCCGTTAATTTTAATCAACCTATTACGGCCACCGGCTTACTACCGGCAGCCACCTACCAAAAAATTGAGTTAAACCATATCATGTCAAACTCATTCGGATTTGGCGGCAATTGTTCATCACTTATTTTTTCAAGGGCCTGATCATGTTCTATATTCATCAATCATCATGTATCTCTCCGCAACAGACTTTTAGGGATGTTGATCTTACGGTACTGCATGAACCGGTTGATAAACGATTAAAAGCCATAGAACCAACTTATGACGCAATTCCCCCGGGGTTATTAAGAAGAATGGGAAAGGCTGTCAGAATGGGAGCCGGCACTGCATTACCGTTATTGCAACAGCATGGTGCAACAGATGGCATCATCATCGCAACTGCCAATGCAGGCAAAGAAGACTGTGTAAAATTTCTCGACCAGATCGTACAGTATGAAGAAGGCATGCTTACGCCTTTAAACTTTGTTCAAAGTACACCCAATGCCATTGCCGGGCAATTAGGACTGATCACAAAAAATCATGGTTATAATATTACACACCTTCACCAGGGACTCGCTTTTGAAAACGCTTTACTGGATGCCGACATGCGGCTAAGTGAACATCCCCACCATCAATACCTGCTTGGCGCTGTAGATGATATTTCAGTTTCGAGTTACATATTTGAGGAAAAAGAAGGCTGGCACAAGCAGGGAAACATCAGCAATAAAGAGCTCTATCATTCTGGCAGCCCCGGCAGTATTGCAGGAGAAGCAGCTGTGATGTTTTTAGTGAACAACAATGCTGCAGGCGCCAAAGCCAGGCTGGTCGCCATTAACACCATACACACGACGGATGAAAATATTGTAAAAGAAAGATTAGAATTTTTTATTCAGCAGCACCTACAAAACAACAAACCTGATCTTCTGTTGAGTGGCGACAGCGGAGATAACAGGCTTTCTCATTTTTACAGCATAGCAGAATCTGTTGTTGATAAAGAAACCTGTGTTGCCAGGTATAAGCACATGTGTGGTGAATTTCCTACTGCTACAGCTTTCGGTCTCTGGATCAGCTGCGAAATATTACAGGAGCAGATTATTCCTCCACACATGATTAAAAGGCAAGCGGGGAATCCATATCAAACAATCCTGCTGTATAACACCTATCGTGGTATTCAGCATAGTTTTATGCTGGTATCTGTAGTTTGATTATCTACACAGAAAACTAAGTTCCGAGATTATAATATATAGCCGTTACCCACCTGCGTGGAAGGAACCTTACTACCCACGACATTACCCTGTTCCAGGTTCCGGGAATGATCATCAACCTTCCTTTTAATGTTTTACGCACAGCTACTTCTCCTTCCCTGGCCGGTTTCATGGCCATTAATTTTCCCAGAAACCCGAGTTTCTTTTTGGTTTCTACTTCTATCTCAGGCTTTGTATAAACAGGGCCCGGGCAAAGCACACTCACGCTGATACCTTTACTCCTGAGCTGATATCGCAATGAATAACTGAAAAAAACAACAGCCGATTTGGTAGCGGAATACATATTCTTAACAGGTATGGGAGCAAACCCAGCCATACTTGCCACATTCATGATATAGGAAGGTGTATTTTTTTCAAGCAAAGGAAGTAAGGTTAAACTTAATGCCATGCATGATTCAACATTCAGATTTACCATGTAGTGCAGTGAGTCGAGTGAAAGTGTGAGATAATCTTTTGAACCACCGAAACCGGCCACATTGCACAGCATTTTAAGTTTTAAATTTCTTTCAGTACACCATTGGGCTATCTCGGTCGCCGACTCATTTTTACTCAGATCGTGTTGCAGAATTTCCACATGTATCCCATAAAGTGATTCCAGTTTGCTTTTGGCGGCAATGAGGCTATCCATGTGCCGGGCTATCAACACCAGGTTATACTTTCTTTTGGCAAGGGCTTCTGCAATACCATAACCAATTCCTTTGCTGCCACCAGCTATTACCGCATAGGCATTGGAATCCACGGGTGCAGGAACAGCGGGCGCCTCTATAATATCAATACCGGTTGGATCTGTTGCCAGGGCTGAGCCTGTTTGTGCTGAAGTTGTATAAAAGAGATTCATCAACAGTGCTGCCAGGAAATATTTCATGAAGTGTTTTTGAATGATCATAGTAAAGATTACCATTATCATTCCACTTTTTATTTCAGGCCCTGCTTTGTTCCCTTCGTTTTCGTTCAATAGATTTTTGCTTAAGCCATTCCGGCCAGTTAGTAGAGTCATCTGCATCATAGATACGCAAATGCTGATCTTCCGGCTGCTTCAGAATATCATTTTCTGTGCTTCCCAGTATCGTGGCTGCAACCTTAACGCCTGAATAGCTTGACCCGATCACACCATGAGATATCGTGCTTGCTCCGCACATGTAGAGATTTTCTATGCTGGTTTTATTGGGAAATGCAAAAGGGCCTGTCTGCCAGAATCCTTTTTCAGTGCCATACACACAGCCCTGTGTTGAATTAACGTAATATTCGTTGGTTGTTGGTGTGCCTATCTCAACCTGCAGTATATTTTCCGTGATACCGGGGATTATTTTCTCCAGGCTTTTAACCAGGATCACTTTTAAGTGATCTTTGCATTTTCTGTAAGCAGCTTCATAGTTACCCGACTTCTCGAGTTTACTCCTGAATGCATGGTAGTCAATAAAAGTAATTATTTCAATAACATGCTCCCTGCCGTTATAGCTTACCGGGTCTTTCAAAGTAGAAAAATTGATGAACATAGATTTCAATTCCTCCATTGCAAGAATATCCATCCGGGCCAATTCATCATAAACATCATCCATATCCTTGTCGGGAATCAACCATATATTACCGGAATCAAGGCCAAGGGATTGCAGATCCATATCAACCGTAACAAAAAACATCAATGAACTGACTGAATATTTTGTTTTCAAAAGTTTGCTTACCGTTTTTTTATCGAGGTATTCGTGACCAACCATTTTATAAGTAGCCCCGGGATCTGCATTTGAAATAACATGCTTTGCCCTGATAATATCGCCGTTTACCATTTCTACACCTGTTGCAATGCTGGCTTTGCCTTTTGCATCAAGATCTACCAGCACTCTTTTCACAGCCTGGCCGGTAATAATTTCCCCCCCGTTTTTTTTAATATGCCTGGTCAGGCTTTTTACAATCGCAGCTCCTCCTCCCATCGGGTAAAATCCGCCGTTGAGGTAGTGAGCCATCAGGGCACAATGAAAAGGGAAACTTGCTTTTGCGGGAGAGAGACCATGATCTCCGCATTGTATGTTGAGTACTTTCTGCAGAAGGGGATCTTTGATGTGCCAGCCGATCACTTTTTTCAGGCTGAACAACCCAAACTTACCAAGATGACGGGTACGGTAAACCATAGTTATCTTATCCCAAAGGGTTCGAATTTTTGTGATCTCCTGTATCTGGGAACTTACATTCTGTACGAGCTGCAGGTATTTCCTGAGTCCTTTCTTTTCATGCGGGAATCTTGCTGAAAGAGCCTTGTATACATTTTCCGGGCCGGCCGGTATATCGATCCTCTCATTACCTATCCAACAGTGTTCATACCCTTTTGGATTCATCCGGAAAAAAACAAGGTCATTGGCAATACCCAATCCTTTATAAAGTTTATCGGCTCCCTCACCTTCATCAACTGAGCCGATATAATGCAGGCCAGGACTGAACCGCTGCCCGCCTATATAGAAACTATGACACCAACCTCCCGGCACATAATGCTGCTCAAGAACGATCACTTTTTTTCCTGCCCGGGCAAGACAAAGAGCTGCAGACAAACCTCCCGCTCCTGACCCAATGATGATACAATCAAATTCTCTCATAACAATTTCAATGAAAGTAGGGCTTTCAGATCAAACTAACTGAATCCGTTCATTCAAACTGATAAAAGAATTCAACAGTATTTTAAAAACTCAGTAAAATTAACAGGCAGGATCTTAAGGCTGGAGCCAAACCAGCTTGTACCCGGGATGTGTACCGGCTTTATCCCAGAATAGTGTTACCAGGATATTGTTGGCCCGGTCATAATCAGATACATTGAAAATAACAGGGTGATGGTTTTCTCCTTCCGCCGGTTTTCCAAACATATACTTATGCATAGGCAAAACCTCACTTCCTTTTATGCCAACATAAAAAGCATCTGCGTCATCCATTGTTTTGAACTGTGCAGTTTTTCCAGATCCGGCATTACGCATATTCTCATCCCGGTCATTAAACAATATAAAACTGTTGTGACCATCATTGATATAATAAGATGATTTGAATTCATTGCTGTTGAGCAGGTATTGGCCTGACAAGTCCCTCTCCGACTGGTAAAATGTTCCGAGTGTTACTCCCTGCAGCACCTGGTCGGCCATAACAAATGCATTATCCTGAACCTGCAGATCCCTGTTATAGGTAGCTACAGCCGGGGTCCTGATGACAGTGTATTTGTCAGCATCCTTGCTATAAGTTTCCACTTCTTCATACACAACATTGAATAACCCGTCTGCCTGCATCAATACATTCTGAGGAATACCCGCATACCCGGATTTATTGCCGGTGGCATCTGCATATTTGGTTTTGAATTTATCACTGAATCCAAGGGCTTCGTTGCTGACAAGTTTTTTCTGATCCAGGTCCAGGTATCCGCCCATGGTTTTATACTTATCGGTTTCGCTGTTAACTTTTGCATAGGTTACCAGCAAAACCCTTTTTGATTCCGGATCAAAACGTGCAACCCCGTTTTCGAGCTGAAGGTCGTTTGAATAGTCCAACTCTGTGAATGCAATACTGTTCTGTCCTTTATTAAGTGTTGCAAGGATAAGCTCACCTGTTTTGGCATTCGTAACAGGATCAATATTATATCCATAGAGAATGCCGGAAATTTTTTCTCCTGTTATGATCATATCCAGGAAGCGGATGTACTTGTATTTTTCGGTTGGCGCCACATAAGTTCCGCGGTTGATCTCTTTATTATCTTTATTGTATAAAACCATCTCCACTCTTTTACTGGTATCTGATTCAAAAGGCCTGAACATGGCAATGGCATAGTTATCAGAAAAAAGATCTTTACGGACAGCCACTTCTGCTGTTTCACTTACTGTGGGTTTGGCATTTTTTTTCGAAGGATTTTTTTTCAGTGATGCCAGTTGCTTCTCTTCCTTCAACTTACCGGTTTTTCCGTCTACAACCAGCCTATATAATTCAGTACCACTTTTTTTTGAATCAGCTATCATCAGAACAGCATCTCCATTTACTTCAAAAATACCGGTTACACTGCCTGCTTCCAGTTTGCCGTAAGAAGGCACAATGGCTTCCTCTGTTTTTGCCCGGTATTTGGGTTCATATACCTGTACCCGAATCGTATCAGCGCTCACATGAAAATACATGGTGCTGTAATCTTTCAGTTGCAGCAGTTTTACGAAACCCTGGCCGGGAACAGGGAATACAGGCCCTTCGGCGAATTTCATGAATTGAGCATTAGCAATGGCTGCAGAAACAAGTAAAAGAAAACTAAATAATAACCTTTTCATAAATCGTTTGTTATTGTATAATCCGGGTTCCGTCTAAAATTACCGGCGTTTACAAATGTATCTTAATAAGACAGGAAAAATACACTTTTTACATTCATTTAATAAAAAGGCTTACCGCAAAAAAAACTAACTTTATCGCACTCATTTAATCCGTAAATCTCCCAAACGAAGGTAGCCTGCTATCAAACTATTTGTTGTATGAGCAAAAAATGGAGTTCGCTTTTTTATGTAATTATTGTAACGGGTTTAGGCGCAATCATATACTGGATCGTTCAGAAAGGCCATACCCTGCAGGGGCATCATGTAATTTCAAAAGCAGGAGGAAATTCCGTTGACAGCGGAGATACTTTTTCAGTTTTTAAAGATGCTTTTCATCACAACCTCACCGAGCCCCTGGCCATATTATTACTGCAGATAATTGTGATCATCAGTTGTGCAAGGCTCTTCGGTTTTCTTTTTAAAAAGATCGGTCAGCCGGCTGTCATTGGTGAAATCGTAGCTGGAATTGTATTGGGGCCATCTATTACAGGAGCTTATTTTCCTGGGATCAATGATTTTCTTTTCCCGGCTTCTTCATTGGTAACGCTCCAGTTTATCAGCCAGATCGGTTTGATCCTTTTTATGTTTATCATCGGAATGGAGCTTGATCTTAAAGCCATCGGAAAACAGGCTTATGGCGCTGTAATCATCAGCCATGCGAGTATTATCATTCCTTATGCACTGGGGATGGGGCTCGCCTATTTCCTGTATAATACCTATGCACCGGATGGTATTACATTTCTTTCCTTTGCCTTATTCATGGGAATAACTATGAGCATCACTGCATTTCCGGTGCTGGCCAGGATATTGCAGGAAAAGGGACTTACCCGAAGCCGGATGGGGGCCATGGCGTTGACCTGTGCTGCAGCAGATGATCTTACAGCCTGGTGCATATTGGCGGCGGTTATCGCCCTGGTTAAATCAGGATCAGGCATCAGTGTACTTTTCACAATCGGTTTTTCTTTGGCTTTCGTAATACTGATGCTAAAGGTTATTCACCCCATGCTTGAAAAGCTTGGAAATGTATACAGCAAAAAACAAAAACTACAGACTCCCATCATTGCATCACTGTTCATGATACTGATTGTATCTTCTTATATTACTTCTGTAATAGGTATTCATGCCTTGTTTGGTGCATTCATTGCCGGTGTTGTAATGCCCTCCAATATCAATTTCAGGAAGATCGTGATTGATAAGATTGAAGATGTAAGCATCATTCTGCTGCTTCCGTTGTTTTTTGTGATCACCGGCTTGCGTACACAGATCGGCTTACTGAATTCAACGGGCCTGTGGATCACTTTTGGCTGGGTATTACTTGTGGCCGTTGCAGGTAAATTTGGTGGGAGTGCACTAGCAGCGAGGATTGTTGGCCAGAGCTGGAAAGACAGCCTTTCCATAGGCATACTTATGAACACACGCGGGCTTATGCAGCTGATCGTTTTAAATATTGGTTATGACCTTGGGATTCTCTCTCCTGAAATTTTTGCCATGATGGTGTTGATGGCACTTGTAACTACTTTCATGACGGGGCCTGCACTCGATTTCATCAACTACCTTATGCCGGAAAAACAAGAGGTTGCCCAACAGGCGCCCGGGATATCTCTCAAAGCTGAAAACTCAACAAGCCTTTAAATTTAAAATGCGTCAGTTCATCTTTGAAAAGGCTGGCAATAACCTGCACACTACCTGAAGGATCATCTGCATATTTTAAAGAAAGCGCTATTTTATTGTTTTTTGAGGGGTCAATTACAGCGAGGAATTTCATATCCTGCACTTTCGTCACATTCATTTTTTTTCCTGTTACCATTTCCATCAGCTCTTTAACCATCTGCATCTGGCAAACGCCGGGAACAACCGGCTGGTTGGGGAAATGACCTTCAAATATTTTATGCGCAGGATTGATTGTGATGCCGGCAGTTACATCCATACCATTCACCTGCAGGTTGCTGACAGTAAAAAAATCATTCAGTAACATCCCTTTCTATACGTTTTAGCCCGATATTAAAGTCAAAAGTTTTATGTGAGATACCAATGGTATCGGGAATACCATTGATATAATGCTTCATCATTGCTTCTACTACCGTTTTACTGGAAGAAGCCCTTTCCATTCTCAGCAATTCACTCCCTGTACTGTCTGTAATGTAATAATTATACCCTTTCGATTGCGGAAAAATATAATAAAGCAGTCCGTTATTGTTTCTTACAGAAGCGGTGCTGCTGTCGAGTCGTTCCATCAGTATTAACTGGAAATCCTTCCGCAGCGTTTTCAATACCGACTTTTTATTCATTTTTTTTATGATGGAATACACTTTAAAATTCCCATCAGCCCCGAATTCGAAATCAAAAAATTTAAATCCCATCTCATTAGAGAATACCATACGCAGGCTGCTGTCGGGCATTCGTTTGATGAGCAGGAGCCCGCTCAAATGATTCCCCACAACATCAACTTCGGTTTTATAAAGTGCTACAGTAAAGTTTGGTTTGAATTTATTGAGTTTGCTTACATCAGCCTGAACCACCCGCATCTGGCTATGCATGGGTGAACAACTGAACAGCAACAGAAAAAGGCCGCTACTTAATAGTAAAGAGCGCATCCGGTAGACTTGCATTCAATTCTTTGTTGATGAAACGGATGGTGGTATTGTCGCCGGAATTTTCCAGCATCTGTATGCTTGTAACGGAGAAATCTTTTTTATCAATCACCACTGAAATTGTTTTAAACATATCCTTCATGGCTTTATTTACAGGTACCAGTTCCACCAGGGCTGCTGTTTTATTTTCAAACACCCGGGTTTTGAAATCAGGATTGTTCAATGCTGTTCCCTGCATGCAATCGATCATGATACGATTGATCTGCTGGAACATTTTATTGGATTTAGTGGAAATCTT
>WBZP01002865.1_pt1 | contig 19451 bp, 19 predicted proteins | sample 5204301 | NCBI WGS metagenome assembly WBZP01 (sample SAMN12412401, study PRJNA552823) | activated sludge metagenome | isolation source: activated sludge from nitrification reactor of wastewater treatment plant... | place: USA: Pennsylvania | collected 2017 | reverse complement strand
GGATAATTACGTTCACTGCTAGAAGCTGATACTGCTCCCTGCTACATACTCTACCATGTTTACCAAGAGACTATACGGGTCGCATACACTTGAAGTAAACATCCTTACATCGAAAGAGAGATTAGGTCATCAGCCAGTTGGGCAGCATCAGCGGCGAGCTTGCCAAAGTCTTTATGCCTAATGAAATGATTAACAGTACAGAATCCTTCATTCCGAAGCCACATTGGAACCGTAATTTTCTCACCCACATCCCCACGTGCAATGACCTCTCCATGGTGCTTCAGGGCTTTTCCAAAGTCCGATCAAACCCGATAATCCACAGTGAAACACGTCTGCAATGAGTGTTAGTGACGTGCTAAAGTTGACATAATTAGGTTGTGTTGACATTCTATCGGAGCCAAATAAGGGCTGAAGCAAACAGCAGGAAGCCCATGTAGCGGTTGGCCAGCTTGTCGAACCGGGAGAAGACGCGACGGAAATGTTTCACCTTGTTGATAAAGCACTCGACCAGATGGCGTTCACGATACAGCCAGCGGTCGTAGGGGCGCTGGGCCTTGTCCCCTTTGGCTGCCTGATGAGGTGGGATGACCGGTGCCATTTCTTGTTCGACAACCCAGTCATAGAAAGCCTGAGCCGCATAGCCCCGGTCGGCGATCAGGTAGTCAAAGGCCAAGCCGTCCACCAGTTCAACCGCCTGACCGATGTCCGACGCCTGTCCGGCGGTCAGCCGCAGACGCAACGGATTGCCCAACCCGTCGACGGTGACGTGAATCTTGGTTGTGAAACCGCCGCGACTACGTCCCAACGCTTGCGCCTCCTGGCCGCCACTTTTTTTGGGCACCAGCCGCACAGGGATGAGCACGGACGATGGTGCTATCGATCATCCCCTGTTCCATGTCCGGGTCGTCGGCGAAGTGCACCAGCATACGTTCCCAGACACCCTGGTCGCACCAACGCGCAAAACGCTTGTAGACCGTGTTCCACCGGCCATACTCAGTCGGCAGAAGCCGCCAGGGAGCACCGCTGCGGTTCATCCACAGCACGCCTTCGACAAATCGGCGGCATTCCGCCTCATCACCGATGTAAGCATTCGGGTCGCCTCGCAAGAAGTCCCGTATCTTCGCCCATTGCTTATCTGGCAGTCTCACGGTTGTCATGAGACAAGTTTATCGTCTTTTAGGAAATGTCAACACAACCTAGCTGTTTTACAGGTTTTGGGCACAAAATACACGATGGCATCACGCTGGTCCGCAATCTAGCTGAATGTTCCAGCGACTTTGGAAAAGCCCTGTATTCTGAAGGTACGCAGTTGAACTCTGCTCCTGCACGTGTTAACCTTGATATCTGCACATACACCTAAACGCCCAAAGTACACTAGCTCACAATCCTTTACAGGCAAAAAGCACTATAGCAGTGATAGCTTCCAAAAACCTTCCATTTTCTGAGAGTCAAGATTTGCGCGCTGGTGAAAGTCTTGCATGAAAGTTAGAGTACTGGAAACAGCCCACCGTGTGCAACCCGCGCTCATGCATCTCATCGAGACGAAATCTGCACTCTCCCCGAGAAATGGACTTAATGGAAATCGACCGTTTAGTACTTCCATAAGGTCAGCCTTGTCTTTCCGATCCGGATCCCAGGTTGGTTTATAGTGAATGAGTGTGTTGCGCAATCCTATAAGAGCCTGCACGTCTTGGTATGTTGAGCTTAGGGTATCTATCTCGGGAAATGAGAGCATTCGGAGCGCACGCTGATACTTGCAGAGAATGGGTTTACGCTCGATACCTCCCTTGTCCCAAAACGCTGCTTCAAAATCAACTATCTGCGAACGCAGTTTACCATTATGTGCGATGAAGAATTCGTTGATCAGTGCTTCCAGCGAAGCTACGGTGGACAAAAAACAGGCGCTTGCATACGATCGGATGTCCTCGAAAAAAGCTCCAAATGGCTCATCGATATGCTTTGTCTCTAAATCTACGACGTGGTTGCTAAAGGTTGTAGCAGCCTTTAGATGTTGCAAAGCAAAATTAGCTATCAAACGCGCTGTAGCAGTACCGGTCATAGTAACCATAGTGATCTTCTGATACCTAAATGGGTCTAATACTGGAAAAAAGGCAGCTTCATCTTGTGGGTATCAAAAAGGGGCGGGTCTTGCGCCCGCCCCACGACTAATCGTTACGCATACTCCTCAATCGGAATACAAACACAAAACAGATTCCGATCCCCATACACATTGTCAATCCGGCTGCTGAACGGCCACACCTTGCCGCGCCGCACCCACTCGGCGGGGTAGGCGGCTTGCTCGCGGCTGTAGGGGCGATCCCAGTCGGCGGCGGTGACGACTTCGGCCGTGTGCGGGGCGTGCTTCAGCGGGTTGTTGTCGTGATCCATCTGCCCTTCTTCGATGGCGCGAATCTCTTCGCGGATCTTGATCATGGCGTCAATGAACCGATCCAGTTCGGCCAGCGACTCGCTCTCCGTCGGCTCGATCATTAGCGTGCCCGGCACCGGGAACGACAGCGTCGGCGCGTGGAAGCCGAAGTCCATCAGCCGCTTGGTGATGTCCTCGGCCGTCACGCCGGCGGTGTCCTTCAGGTGGCGCGGGTCAACGATGCACTCGTGGGCCACGCGGCCGTTCGCGCCGCGATAGAGCACCGGGTAGTGAGGCTCAAGCTTCTCGGCGATGTAGTTGGCGTTCAGGATGGCGATCTCTGTCGCTACCTGTAGCCCCCATTCGCCCATCATGGCGATGTAGGCGTAGGGGATGGGCAGGATCATGGCGCTGCCCCAGGGGGCGGAGGAGACCGTGCCCAACGCCTCTTCGCCGCCCACGCCGGGCACAACCGGGTGGTTGGGCAGATAGGGCACCAGGTGTTCGGCCACGCAGATGGGGCCGACGCCGGGGCCGCCGCCGCCGTGGGGGATGGTGAACGTCTTGTGCAGGTTCAGGTGCAGTACGTCCGGCCCGAAGTCGCCCGGCCGGGCCACGCCGACCAGCGCGTTCATGTTGGCCCCGTCCATGTAGACCTGGCCGCCGTTGTCGTGGACGATCTTGCAGATGTCGCGGATGGCCTGCTCATAGACGCCGTGGGTCGAGGGGTAGGTAATCATCAGCGCGGCCAGGTGGTCGCGGTGCTGCTCGGCCTTGGCCCGCAGGTCGTCCACGTCCACGTTGCCGTGGTCGTCCGTGGCCACGACGACGACTTCCATGCCGGCCAACGCCGCGCTGGCCGGGTTCGTGCCGTGGGCGCTGGCGGGGATGAGGCAGATGTGGCGGTCGCCCTGGCCGCGGCCGATCTGGTAGGCGCGGATGGTCAACATGCCGGTGTACTCGCCCTGCGCGCCGGAGTTGGGTTGCAGCGAGCAGCCGGCAAAGCCGGTGATCTCCGTCAGCCACGACTCCAGCCGGCGGAACAGCTCGGCATAGCCCTGGGCCTGGTCGAGGGGCACGAACGGGTGCAGATGGGCGAAGCCGGGCAGGGTGATGGACAGCATCTCCGCCGCGGCGTTGAGCTTCATCGTGCACGAGCCGAGCGGGATCATCGAATGCACCAGCGAGATGTCGCGGTTCTCCAGCCGCTTGATGTAGCGCATCATCTCCGTCTCCGACAGATAGCTGTTGAAGACGGGGTGGGTCAGGAACGGGCTGCGGCGCTGGAATGGCGCGTCGTAGTCGAGGCCCACCGCGTCGGCCAAAGCCCCGGTGTCAATCTCACCCGCCGCCGCGCCGAAGACGGCCAACAGCTCTTCCAGCTCTTCGACGGTCACCGCTTCGTCGAGCGAAATGCCGACGCCGCTGTCGCCGTAGTAGCGCAGGTTGATGCCGTTGCCCTCGGCCGCGCCGCGAATCTGGGCCGCGTTGCGCCGGCCGCCGCTGATGGTCAGCGTGTCGAAGACCGGCGTCTCGTTGACCCGGTAGCCCATCTGCCGCAGCCCGGCGGCCAGCACGCCGGTCAGCAGCCGCACGCGCGTGGCGATGCGCCGCAGGCCGACGGGGCCGTGGTAGGTGGCGTACATGGCGGCGATGACGGCCAGCAATACCTGCGCCGTGCAGATGTTGCTGGTGGCCTTCTCGCGGCGGATGTGCTGCTCGCGGGTAGTCAGCGTCAGCCGGTAGCCCTTCTTGCCGTTGGCATCGACCGACACGCCGCACAGACGGCCGGCCATGATGCGCTTGTGCTCGTCCCTGGTGGCGAAGAAGGCGGCGTGCGGCCCGCCGTAGCCCATCGGCACGCCGAAGCGCTGGCTGCTGCCCAGGGCCACGTCGGCCCCCCACTCGCCCGGCGGCGTCAGCAGCACCAGGGCCAGCAGGTCGGTGGCGGCCACGACTAGCGCGCCGTGAGCGTGGGCTTTGGCGGCGAAGTCGCGGTAGTCGTGGATGTCGCCGTTGGTGGCCGGGTACTGCACCAGCACGCCGAAGGTCGGCTCGGCGAAGTCGTACTCCTCGTGGCCGCCGACGACGATCTTGATGCCTAGCGGTTCGGCGCGGGTACGGATGACGGCGATGGTCTGCGGGTGAACGAGTTCGGAGACGAAGAAGACGTTGGCGTGGGAGCTGCGCGGCCGGGCGCGCTGGCAGAGGGTCATGGCCTCGGCCGCGGCCGTGCCCTCGTCCAGCAGCGAGGCGTTGGCGATCTCCATGCCGGTCAGGTCGGTGACCATCGTCTGGAAGTTGATCAGCGCCTCCAGCCGACCCTGGGAGATTTCGGGTTGGTAGGGGGTGTAGGCGGTGTACCAGCCGGGGTTCTCCAGGATGTTGCGCTGGATGACGGGCGGCATGATGGTGTCGTAGTAGCCCATGCCGATGTAGGAGCGGTAGACCTTGTTGCGGTCGGCCAGCTCGCGCAGTTCGTCCAGTACGGCCTGCTCGCTGCGCGGCGGGTCGAGGTGGAGGTAGCCGTCCATGCGGATGGCTTCGGGCACGGCCTGGGCCATCAGCTCTTCGAGCGAGTTGGCTCCGACGACGCGCAGCATGTGGGTCACGTCGTGGCTGCGCGGGCCAATGTGGCGCTTGACGAAGCGGTCGGCGGGCATGAGCAGGTCACGGTTGCTCAGTTGTGGCGCGCCGCCGGTCTCCTCGTCATGGGCCTCGATAATGTCCTGCCAGTTGGCGCGGGGGGAGATTGTAGTCATAGGGTTATCCAAAGGAGTGGGATTTGGGAACTACGAACTACGAACTACGAACTACGAATTAAGAGGGCTTGTTCCCACAAGAAGGTCTTCATTCGTAGTTCGTCGTTCGTCGTTCGTAGTTGGCTAGTGTTCGCGGGTGGAGAGATACGCCTCGTAGGTGGTGGCGTCCATCAGCGCCGTCAGTTGCGACGGGTCGCTGAGGCGGACGCGGACGAGCCAGTTGCCGAACGGGTCGCTGTTGAGCGACTCCGGCGCATCAACGACGGCGTCGTTGACCGCCGTTACCTCGCCGGCCACCGGCAGCAGCAGGTCGGACGCGGCCTTGACCGACTCGACGACGCCGAACGGCTGGCCGGCGTCGAACGTGTCGCCGACGCTGGGCAGCTCGACGTAGACGATGTCGGACAGAGTGTCCTGGGCATAGTCGCTGATGCCGACGACGGCCTCGTCGCCCTCCAGGCGAACCCATTCATCCGTCTTGGCATAGTGCAGGTCGGACATTACTTTGTGAGCCATGATTCGATTCTCCTTCACTGGACTGTTGTGACATTGGTAGTGTGCCGGCCAAGCGAAAAGAGGACACCGGGCAAGGTCGCCTGGGGTTCAGGTCGAGCTTGCCGGTGTCCTCTGTCATGAACCTGAGAGATTCACGGAGACGAGACCTCTCGCCCGCTTGCCCCTTCGGTGGGAGCGACGTGGCGCGATTCGGGAGAATCGCGCTACGGCGCTCTACTTTCCAGAAGAAACCCGGCCGCTCGGTCCCTGGTGCCTGAGAGATTCCCAAACGAGTCCTCTCGTTCGCTTGCCCCTTCGGCGACTCCGTGGGGGAGTACTCTCCCGCGCGGCCGTGTGCGTCTTATTGCGTTGGCAACGACGACTCTATTGTAGTGGGTAGGGGGGTGGCGTCAAGCGGTTCAAGTCACCCTATCACTGTTGCAGTTTGCAAAGACAATGTTGACCTATATATTGCAATGTGCTAATCTGGCTCTATGTATCGCGTGCTGTTCACCAAATCGGCCGAGCGAGCGTTGTTGAAATTACCACGCCCGCTAGCCAATCGAGTGCGCGAGAAGCTAACCCTGATTGCCAAAGAACCCTACGCCCAGCACGGTAACGTCACAAAGCTGCAAAACCGCCCTGGTTATCGCTTGCGTGTTGGCGATTGGCGGATCATCTATGACATCCATGACGAGGAATTGGTGATCCTGGTGCTCAAGATAGCTCCACGTGGGGAGGTGTACCGATGAGTGTTCAACTCATTTTGAAAGAAGGTCAGCCTGAGTACGCGATTATCCCTTACGAGACTTATATGCGTCTTGTAGAGGATGCCGAGATGCTGGCCGACATTCGAGACTACGACGCGGCGCGGCAGAGTGTGGCGGAGGGCGAAGAACTGGTTCCGGCTGAGGTCGTTTATGCGCTTCTCGACGGGGGCAACCCTATCCGTGTTTGGCGCGAACACCGCGGGCTGAGTCAGGCCGAGTTAGCAACGAGAGCCGGCATCAGTGCCTCCTACTTGTCACAACTGGAGTCGGGCAAACGGGCCGGGACGACAGAGGTGTTGGCTGCCCTGGGAACTGTGTTGGGTCTAACACTCGACGACTTGGTCGTCTAAAAGGAGGCAGTTATGCGCGAGCTACTAGAAATGTCGGCCGAACGGGCGATTACTTATCTGGAAGGTATTCGGGATCGGCCGGTAGCCCCGTCGGCCGCGGCCGTGGCCGGGCTGGCGGCGCTGGACGAGCCGCTGCCGGAGCGGCCGATGCCCGACGAAGACGTCATCCGCCGACTGGATGAGGTCTGCTCCCCGGCGACGATGGCCATGGCCGGGCCGCGCTTCTTCGGCTTTGTCATCGGTGGGGCACTGCCGGTGACGCTGGCCGCCAACTGGCTGGCCGGGGCGTGGGATCAGAACTCCGCGCTCTACAACGTCACCCCGGCCACGGCCGAATTGGAGCGGGTGGCGCTGCGTTGGCTGCTGGAGTTATTCGGCCTGCCGGCCGGTTGCGGTGCCGGCTTCGTCACCGGGGCCACGGTGGCCAACTTCACCGCCCTGGCCGCGGCGCGCCACGGTGTGTTGGCGCGCGCCGGCTGGGACGTGGAGGCCGACGGGTTGATCGGCGCGCCGCCGGTCACGGTGGTCGTCGGCGATGAGGCCCACTCGACGTTGTTCAAGGCGTTGGGGCTGGTCGGGCTGGGGCGCAAGCGGGTGGTGCGCGTGCCGGCCGACGCTCAGGGGCGAATGCGGGCCGACGCCCTGCCGCGGCTATCCGGCCCGACTATCGTCTGCGCCCAGGCGGGCAACCTTCACTCCGGCGCATTCGACCCGCTGCCGGCCATCTGCGACTGGGCCCACGCCGCCGACGCCTGGGTCCACGTGGATGGCGCGTTCGGGCTGTGGGCGGCGGCCGTGCCCGCGCTGGCCGGGCTGACGGCCGGAGTGGCCGAGGCCGACTCGTGGGCGGTGGATTTCCACAAGTGGCTCAACGTCCCCTACGACAGCGGCCTGGCCATCTCGAGCGACGCCGACGCCCTGCGGGCGGCCATGTCCATCACCGCCGACTACCTGCCCACGGATAGCCCCGTCCGCAACCCGTCGGACTTTGTGCCGGAGCTATCGCGGCGGGCGCGGGGGGTGGAAGTGTGGGCGGCATTGCGGGCGTTGGGGCGCGAGGGGGTCATTGACCTCATCGAGCGCACCCGCCGCCACGCCCGACGCCTGGCCGAGGGGTTGCAAGCGGCCGGGTTCGAGGTATTGAACGAGGTCTTCCTCAATCAGGTTGTCGTTACGTTTGGCGACGCGGAGCAGACGCAACGAGCCATCGCCGCCATCCAGGCCGACGGCACGTGCTGGTGCGGGCCGACGGTGTGGCAGGGGCGGGCGGCGATGCGGATTAGTGTGTCGTCGTGGGCAACGACGGAGGGGGATGTGGAGAGGAGTTTGGGGGCGATGGTTCGGGCGGGTGGGGGGTGAAGAATGGCACGCTGATCAAGCTTAAATATTTTCTGTTGACTATGATTGTCATGTCCTGTGAGTGAAATCGTTATCGAATGAATAATTTGCTTTTAAAGCAGATTATGCTTGATAGCTTGTACGACGGCTCCCGTGCGTGTACTGGTTCCTAACTTGATATGGATACTTTCTAGATGAAAGCGTACCGTACGGGCTGATATATCCAACATAATAGCAATTTCTTTATCAGTCTTTTCTTCTGCAACTAACTGTAACACTTCCATTTCGCGTGGCGAGAGTTCAGGCGCTGTTGAACGCCGCAGCCGTACAAGAGATGGTATAATTGAAGAGCTAAACCAAGGATTACCTTGGGATACGGTTCTAATAGCTTCAATTAACTGCTCAGGGGCATCGGTTTTCGAGAAGATACCACTTATACTACTCGTATCTAATAAGCTAAGAGCATCTTCTGCCGGTTTGTCCAAGAGAATTAGAATAGGCACACCTAGATAGGAGTATTGTAGTTTTGCAAAGAGCTCACGGACGCGGTCTGATTCTACTAAATTTAAGCCAAGTGCAATCACATCTGGCGATTTCTGGTTAGTATGGCTCATCAGTTGCTCGATGCATGATACTATCTCAACTAATATTATGTCATCTGCTCCCAATATTAGGCTCTGGAAGAGGGGATGTAGAAAGCGCTGTTTGTCAGCTACCAGTAAGCGTATCACTCTTAGTAATTCCCTTATAGATCACTGGTAAGGATATCGAAGTATCTAGAAGGCCCTAAGGTATTCTAATGAAGCTTTTCATAGCTGCAGAAAAGTGTCAATAAAAAGGCGTAATCGTTAAATTAACTATTATAAACTGAGCGCCTAGCTAGCTAGGCGCTCAGTGGTTCTCATCTATGGGTAAACATTAACGTTATAAGGTCGCCAAGGAGATGGGCTTGAACCGGTGTGGTTAAAGTCGTGTACGCCATGGGCCTTTAACTTAGTGGTGCCACCTGAAAAGGCATTTGTCCAGGTGAAACCAGCTTGGTGACTGCTTGTTCCGTACCCTACACTTGCTCCCTGGTTCTGGGAACTGACAATAGTGCCGTCTGAGCGTAAACGATCACATTGCCACCATGTCCAGCCAATAACGTTGATGTTTGTGGCAGGGCTAGTATAACTTTTAATCCCGCAATCACCGTTTGTGGACTCAGGTATTTGCAAGGATTTGATATAAGCATTAGCAGTAACGCTACCAAGGAATCCATATTGAGGGATTGTATTGCTACTCCCTGCTAGTACAGGACTTGATATCAGTACTATTAGGCACCCGACAATCAGGATCTGGAGTAGCCGTACAATAACTGAGTGGAACCTGCTATTAACAGACCTTGTTGTCATGATCAATTCTCCTTACTGAGTGTCTGAATTGCGTCGTTAAACAAACTTTGAGTGCCTTCAGGAAGAACAGGAGTGACCTCAGTGGCAAAATACTCCTCTCTCTCTGACGTGAGCCACGTGCTGTTTTGCGGCAGCAATTGCGCTTCCCGGCTAATCAGGCGTCCAGTTTCTTCGTTATAGGTGAACACTTCTCGTGTAGCAACAACAGGTTCGGGAGACCCTAGCGCGTTATCAATAGGCGGGTCATATTTCTGTTCAGCCAGAACGATGAAACGACCATTTTCTGAATAAGCTATCCAGCTTGTATTCTTCCACTGTTGGCTCTCTTTAAGGGACTGGAAGATATGTGTGTCCGGCAGTAAGGAGGACATACTACTCGGCGCAACCGTTTCATACTGCTGTCGGTAGGCGCCGGCCGCTTTCAATGTCAAGTTGATCCACTTCCCATCTACCAGAATCGTTTGCTGATGGATCGCACCATCCTGAGATGACACGAGTCCCATACCTTGGCTATATACACCCGTCTCGTCAATGAGATACCAAGTCTCAAATACAGAGTTTTCGGGAGTTAAGGCTGCCATCGGCAAAGTTTCTCCCTCTTCGCCTACCCGATAGCTGTCGCCGGTCATTTGGTCGGCAATCATGATGAGCGACTTCAAGTGTAACCAGCCCGTTTGGTTTGCAAGTGCATCTTCTTGCTTGCGAGTCATTTCGGCGACTTGGGCCAGAATTAGGTCGGCATCGGTCAACGTATTTTTGGCGATATCGCTGGCTAGCTGATCTTTCGGTTGACCGTTTGCTATTGAAATCGCTGTGGAACTGTTTGTTGTCAGAGTACTCCTTGACAACCCTCTAGCTTCTGTCTGTGTTAGCACTAGTGTAAAGGTGACAAGCAAGACTAGAAGACCTGTTCCAATACTAACTACCAGCAATTGACGTCTGTTTTGCATGATTCTGTCTCCTTTTGTGGCTTTTCCACAAAGTGGTCGCATTGACAGTGTACTCGCTTTCAAGCTAAGATAGCCTGTTAATTCCGGTAGGTCTTAGCAGTTGTCGTAACCACGAATGAATGCGCAACAGAAACTGTATTTCTTAAGTATCGGAACTTTTGCTTGATAGGTATAATGTACCGCATAGTCGCTTATAGATGACCAACTTGCCGATCAACTATCCGATTTTCAGTGAAATTGACGTACCACGTCGCCCCCGCCGCCGTCATGCCCATCCTCAAGGCCAACGCCTACGGCCACGGCTCGGTCGAATGACAGTGGCCCGCAAGTGAAAGACAGGCGCTTTCATGCTACAATGAATGGCGACTTGTAGAACCACAAGTGTTCCAAGAGGAAGCTATGGTAGAAACGATTGTTCGCGCAAGAACCATTGTGCAGCCCGGCGGGCAGGTGATTATCACCGACCCGGCGTTACTCACCGGCAAGCCGGTTGAGGTGATTATCCTGTTGTCAGAGGAGCCGAGCGAGCCACAGTTATCAATGCTTGACGTTCTGAACAGCGTGCCAGGCCATCTCCTCTTTCAGAACGCGGCCGAAGTGGATCAATATTTGCGCGAGGAGCGGGCTTCGTGGGACGACTGACATGGTCTGTGGGCGATGTTATCTACCTCGATACGGACGTTGTTATCTACAGTGTAGAGCGGACTGAACCCTATTACTCATTGCTACTACCTCTTTGGACAGCGGCCAATGCTGGTCAGGTACAGCTAGCTGGAAGCGAATTGCTTTTGCTGGAAACAATGGTGCTGCCGCTGCGACAAGGCAATATCCAGCTACAAACCGCATTCCGCAATTTGCTGCTGCAAACACTCTTCCAATTAGTGCCAATTTCCCGCCCGATTTTGGAGCAAGCGGCCGGACTTCGGGCCACTTCCAGTATTAAGACGCCTGACTCGATTCACGCTGCGACCGCCCTTGTAGAGAAAGGTATCAGTTTCCTGACTAACGACAAAGGGTACTCGCGGGTCACTGGTCTTCCTGTTCAAGTACTGGATGACATCATAGCCGATTAGACAGGACGCGCGTTACGTCCGTCCATCCAACTCGTGATTAACCACTCCACCATCAGCCACACGGCTGACATTCTCCGCCCGACGCAAGTCGAGATTGACCTTTCCCGCCTAACCACCAACTACCACTCCCTCCAATCCCACGTTTCCCCCGCCGCCGTCATGTCCATCCTCAAGGCCAACGCCTACGGCCACGGCCTGGTTGAGGTGGCGCGGCACTTGCAGGGGTTGGGCGCGCCCTACCTGGGCGTGGCCTTCCTGGAGGAAGGAATCCTGCTGCGCCAGGCGGGCGTGACGACGCCCATCCTGGTGCTGGGCGGCATCATCGGCAATCAGGTTCCGCTCTTCCTGGCCCACGACCTGACCCTGACCGCCTCCTCGGTCGAGAAGCTGGGCCAGATCGAGGCCGCGGCGCGGGCCATGGGCGTGCGGGCCAAAGTCCACCTGAAGATTGACACCGGCATGGAGCGCATCGGCGTCCACTACTACAGTGCCGAGTCGCTGCTCGAAGCGTCGCTGGCCTGCACCCATTTCGAGGTCGAGGGCATCTTCTCCCACTTCGCCAACGCCGACGCCGCCGACCCGGCCTACTCGCAACTGCAACTCGACCGCTTCCACGGCGTGCTGGAGTTCTACGCCCGCCGCGGCCTGCCCCCGCCGCCGCTGCGCCACATGGCCAACAGCGCCGCCCTGGCCCGCTTCCCCGCCGCCCACTTCGACATGGTGCGCGCCGGGCTGCTGCTCTACGGCGTCTACCCGTCGGCGGCCGTGCCACGGGTGGTGGACGTGCGGCCGGCGCTCAGTTGGAAGTCGCGCGTCGTCTACTTCAAGGTCGTGCCGCCCAACCACCCGGTCAGCTACGGTTCGACGTGGCAGAGCGACCACCCGGTGCGCCTCGTCACCGTGCCCGTGGGCTATGGCGACGGCTACTTCCGCGCCCTGTCTAACCGGGCCGAGGTCATCATCCGCGGCCGGCGCTACCCCGTCGTCGGCAACGTCTGCATGGATCAACTCATGGTCAACATCGAGTGGCAGACGGCCTACAACGGCGACGAGGTGATCCTGCTGGGCGAGGATGAGGGCGGCGCGGCCGTCACTGTCGAAGAACTGGCCGGCTGGGCCGGCACTGTGCCGTGGGAAATCCTGACCAACATCAACACCCGCGTGCCACGAGTCTATAAGGAAGAATAACTCACGCAAAGACGCAAAGACGCAAAGAAAGAAAAGAAACCAAACCTTTCTTTCTTCTTTGCGTCTTTGCGCCTTTGCGTGAGATCTGCTTCTTGACGCCTGCGCGCGAATATGGGTAAATTCAGCCCAACTCAACACGATACGGGAGCCAAAAACGAATGGATGCCACGATTACCTTGCAGGATGGAATGCACTTTGTGGCCGTGCCCCCCAGCGGCATGGTCGTCCACATGGACAGCCAGCCGGAGACGGGCGAGCGGCAGGGGGCCAGCCCCATGGAACTACTGCTGGTCAGCCTCGGCGGCTGCACGGGCATGGACGTCATCTCCATCCTGCGCAAGAAGCGCCTGAATGTGACCGGCTTCGAGCTGCGTGTCCACGGCGACCGGGCGACCGATCACCCCAAGGTGTTCACCGCCTTCACCATCGAGTACGTCGTCCGCGGCGTGGACATTGACCCCGCCGCCGTGGCCCGCGCCGTCGAGCTGTCGGTCGAGAACTACTGCTCCGTCCACGCCATGCTCCATAAGGCGGCTGATATTGCGACGGTTATTACGATTATCCAGGAGTAGTCAGTAGGTCAGTAGGTCAGTGGCACATGACGCAACCACTGACTGCTGACCTACTGACCCACTGACAAACTGACCCACTGACAACCATGGACCTACAAGAACTACTCACACGCGACGGCGACCAGATCGTCGCCGAGGCCAGCGCGGCGCTGACGCGCTCGCAACTGGCCCACTATGCCGAAGCCGGCTACGCCGTGGGGCAGGAGCGGCTGGCCCGCCTGTTCCAATTGACGGCGCAGGGCATCGCTGACCGCAACCTGGTGCCGGTGATGGAGTACATGGCCGAAGTGGCCGACGACCGCTTCCACGCCGGCTACGCCATCCGCGAGGTGCAGATCGCCATCAACGTGTTAGAAGAGGCGATCTGGAACCACATCGTCGCCAACGTGCCGCCCGACGAACTTGCTCGCGCCCTGGGGCTGGTCAGCACCGTCTTGGGCGCGGCCAAGGATTCGCTGGCCCGGGCCTACGTCTCGCTGGCCAGCCAGACCAAAGCGCCATCGCTCGACCTATCGGCCCTCTTCAAAGGCGAAACGGCCGGATAGAAGAGATCCACAGATTACACAGATTTCACAGATTAGATGAAATAATCTGTGAAATCTGTGAAATCTGTGGACTCTTCCCGCCGGGAGACACATGCTACGCTTTCTGCGCAACACGCTGCACCCGGCGCGCTATCACGGCCGATTGCACAACCAGCGACCACCCTTCTTCGAGGGCTGGTACTTCAAAGTCATTGACGCCACCGAGCGCCACCGCTTCGCCTTCATCCCCGGCATCTTCTGGAGTGGCCGGTCCCACTCCTTCGTCCAGGTCAACGACGGCGAACAGGCTAAGGCCCACTACCACGACCACCCCGTCGAGGCGTTCTGGGCCGCCGACGACCGCTTCGAAGTTCACGTCGGCCCCAACCGCTTCACCCACAACGAGATGACCCTGATGATTGACCGGCCGGATCAGCAGGTGACCGGCACGCTGCGCTTTGGCGGCCTGTCCCCCTGGCCGGTCACGCTGACCGCGCCGGGCATCATGGGCTGGTATGCCTGGGTGCCGTTCATGGAGTGCTACCACGGCGTCCTCAGCCTCGACCACACCATCTACGGCGCGCTGACCATTGACGGGCAGGAGATTGACTTCAGCGGCGGCCGGGGCTACATCGAGAAGGATTGGGGGCGCAACTTCCCCGAAGCGTGGATCTGGTTGCAGACCAACCACTTCGAGCAGCCGGGCACGAGCCTGACCGCCTCCATCGCCATCATCCCCTGGGGGCCGACTGCCTTCCCCGGCTTCATCATCGGCCTGTGGCACGCCGAACGGCTGTACCGCTTCGCGACCTACACTGGGGCCAAGACACAGCGGCTACACGTCACCGAGCACACCATTGAGTGGGTCGTCGGCAACCGCGACCACCGGCTGGAGATGTTCATTACCCAGGGCGAGGGCAGCACGTTCGGCCTGCTGAAGGGGCCGGACACCTTCGAGATGGGCAAGCGCGTGGCCGAGTCGCTGTCGGCCACGGCCCACGTCTGCCTGACCGACCGCGCCGGCCGCGTCCTGTTTGAAGGCACTGGCCGCAACGCCGGCCTGGAAGTCCACGAGGTGGAGGCGCGGCTGCTGGGGATGGTGGGAAGTAGGCAGTAGGTCAGTGGGTCAGTAAGTCAGTAGATTTCTCCCACCGACAGCCGTACTGACTGACTGAATACTGACCTACTGACCTAACTGACCTACTGACCTACTGGCCTACTGGCCTACTGGCCTACTGAACACTATGCTTCCCCCACTCCTCTGGGCCTTCCTCGCTTTCTTCCTCGGTGCGCTGCCGTTCGCGGTGTGGGTCGGCCGTCTGGCCGCGCGGCGTGACATCCGCGAGGTGGCCGACCACAACCCCGGGGCGACCAACGTTCTGCGCACCGGCGGCTTCGGCTGGTTCCTCGTCGCCATGTCTCTCGACATCTCCAAGGCCGCCGCGCCGGTGGGGCTGGCGGCGCAAGTGTTTGGCTGGGACGGCTGGCCGCTGCTGCTCATTGCCCTGGCTCCGCCGCTGGGCCACGCCTTTTCGCCCTTTCTGGGCGGCAAGGGGGGCAAGGCGGTGGCGGCGGTGTTCGGGGTGTGGATCGGATTGACGATCTGGCAGGTGCCGGTGGTGTGTCTGGCGGCGCTGGCGTTCTGGTTCCTGTGGCTGCGCACGTCGGGCTGGGTGGTGGTGCTGACGATGAGCACCGTACTCGTCTACCTGCTCATCTGGCGGCCCGACCCGCTGCTCATCACCGTCGCCGCCACGCAGATCGCCCTGCTGGCCTACACCCACCGCGCCGACCTCTCCCGCCGCCCCGTCCTGCGCTTTCCAAGACAGAAGAAGGTTTGATCCGCAGATTAGGCAGATTTAGCAGATTGTAAAAATAGCTCACGCAAAGGCGCTAAGAAGCAAAGGACGCAATTAAGAAAAGAATCTTGCTTTGCGCCTTTGCCCCTTAGCGCCTTTGCGTGAGCTATTTTGCAATTGGTCGAATCTACCAATCACTCTAGGCCGTGATGACTGCCAGAGCGTAGGCCCCCACCAGCATCAGGAACAGGCCCAGTGTGACGTAGCCGGCCGGCGAGGGGAAGCCCGGCCCGCGGGCGATGTAGACCAGACGCGGCGGCAGGAAGAGCAGCAGCAGCCCGGCGAAGATCAGCGGCAGCCACCACGCCGCCTCGCCGGCGACGGCGCGCAACTGGGCGCTGAGGAGCAGGAGCATGAGGTTGGTCGCCAGCAGACCGAGCGCCGCACCTGTCGTCCAGCGCGGGTTGTCCGGGGTAATGCTCGGTTGTACAGTGAACCCCAACACCAGCACGTAGAGCGCCGCAAAGCCCAGCCACGCGCCGGGGCCGAAGACGAAGTACGACGCTGAGCCACCCTCGCCCAGGTCGCGCGTGTCCACCTGGAGGCCGGAACGGAAGAAGCCCAGTTGCCAGGCGATGGCCAGACTCATGACCGCGGCAAAGGCGATGGCCAGGGCCACGCGCCAGTTGCGCGGCGCCCACTCCCCTTCGCCGCCGTCCATCGGCCGCAGGCGGCGCAGCCAGAAGACCCCGACGCAGAACAAAATGAATCCGCCGCTGAGTAGCAGCGCGTTGATACCGCCCGGCGCGCTCAACCGGGCGGCCAGCGGCGGGAACAGAAGGAACATAGCAACCAGCCCGGCGGCATCGGCCAACAGCGCGGGCAGGATGGCAATGAATAGAGATCGCTGAGGCTTCATGCCCAAATATGTAGCCCCATTTGCCGAAACGCGCCACAAGCCGCACCGCCGCCTTTGTTGACAGCCGTCCTCCACAGCCTATAATTTACGATACCGCTCTGGGCAGTACCACGGGTTTACTCCTCTGCCTCATTGCCCGGCGGCGATTTTGTCCGTCGATGCTTCACGGCGTTCGGTCCACAACGGGCCCGTGCAGCGCTCTTCAGGGGTTGTAACGGTTAGGACGTATGAGTCAGCAGCAAGGAAGGGACACACAGGTCGATCCGCAGATTGATGACGGCTACTGGTCGGCCTTGTTTAAATTAGAGGAATCATTTGACGTTGATGGGGGCGCGGTGGCCGAGACGGGCGCACCTCTGGCAGCGGTCGAACCGGATGCCGAGGAAGTCCCCACGTCATCGCGCCCGGTGCCGGTAGCCGCGCCGCCCAGCGATCCGTGGCGCTTGGCCCAGGAGACGATGGACGCCGACCGCCTGTTGCGGCTGCGCGTCGTCGGGCACAACAAGGGTGGCCTGCTCGTCTACTGGAACGGCATCCAGGGCTTTGTGCCCGCCTCGCAACTCATTGACTTCCCCCAATTCCACGTTCCCCGCGAACGGCTGCAAGCCCTGGCCGGCTGGCAGGATCGCGAGTTGAATCTCAAGATCATCGAGGTCAACCGGGGCAACAGTCGCCTCATCCTCTCCGAACGGGCGACACTGGTGGCCGCCGAGCAGCGCGAGGTGCTGTTGTTGGGCGTGCGGTCGGGCGAGAAGCGCCAGGGCACAGTGACGAACCTGACCGACTTCGGCGCGTTCGTTGATCTGGGTGGCCTGGAGGGGCTGATCCACATCTCCGAAATCTCCTGGAGCCGGGTCATTCACCCCAGCGCCGTGCTGCGCCCTGGCCAACAGGTGCAGGTGCTGGTGCTCAGTGTGGACAAGAACGCCGAGCGCGTGGCGTTGAGCATGAAGCGGCTGCATGTCGATCCGTGGCAAGACGTGGAAAGCCGCTATCGCCCCGGCCAACTGGTGCGCGGCGTCGTCGGCAACGTCACGACCTACGGCGCGTTCGTCATCCTGGAGGAGGAGCTGGAAGGCCTCATCCACATTTCCGAGTTGGCCGAAGGGATGTTCATGCACCCGCGCGACGTGGTGCGGTCGGGCGAGGAGGTGACGGCGCGCGTGCTCAGCGTGGACGGCCGCCACAAGCGCCTGGCCCTGTCGCTGCGCGCCGTGGGCAAGGACGCCCCGGCCTAGCCGGAGCCGGCCCATGGCCCGCGGCGACTCTCCCGCCGATAAGCCGCCCAAGCGCGGCGCAAGCGATCCCCCGCCGCCCGTGCCCCAATCGTGGGACGAGCGCCTGATTGACGCACTGGCCGCGCGCCGCGCCGAGGTAGGCGGCGTCCTCCTCTTCCTCCTGGCCGTCATCACTATCCTGGCCCTGACCGGACTGACTCAGGCCGGCTGGTTGGGCTGGTGGACGCGGCTGCTGCGCCAACTCTTCGGCTGGGGAGCCTTTGTCGTCTGCCTCTGCCTGGCCGCCGTCGGGTTGCGCGTGGCCCTCGGCCGCGTCCGCCACCTCTTTGGCCTCGGCGCGGGGCGCATCACTGGCCTGGTCATTCTGGTCGTGACGCTTATGGCCCTCAGCCACCTCATCGGCGGCTACACGCTGACCGACGCCTTCGCCGGGCGCGGCGGTGGGCTGATCGGCTGGGCGCTATCGGAGCCGCTGTTTGACTTCCTCGGCCCGTTCCTGGCCGGGCTGATCTATCTGGCGCTGTTCTTCTGGGTGGCCATGCTGCTGACCGGCCGGACGTGGGAAGACCTGCGCCACGGGTTGGAGCGCGCCTCGGCCGCGCTGGGCACGTGGGCCGACCGGCTGGATCCCGACCGCATTGACGTCGTCGGCCACGCCGATGTAGTCGGGGAGCGCGCCGCGCCCGTCGCCGCTCGTTCGCCTGCCCCGCTGCCTGCCCCCGATTCACTGGCGGATGCGCCGGAAGCGGACGACGAGACCGGCCCCCGCCGCCGCGACCCGCGCCTGCCGCGGCTGGCTGTGTTGGAGAAAGGGGAGGCGGCGGCCCAGTCGGCCGACGAGATCGCCTGGAAGAGCCGCCGCATCGAAGAAACGCTGCTCGACTTCGGCCTGCCGGCGCGCGTGGTCGAGGTGCGGCGCGGCCCGGCGGTGACGCAGTTCGGCGTCGAGCCGGGCTACGTGGAGCGCCCCGGGCCGGACGGTGAAATGAAGCAGCAGAAGGTGCGCGTCGGCCAGATCGCCGCCCTGCAACGCGACCTGACGCTGGCTCTGGCCGTGTCGCGGCTGCGCGTCGAGGCCCCTGTGCCCGGCCGCAGTGTCGTCGGCATCGAAGTGCCCAACGCCGAATCGAGCATTGTCCGGCTGCGCAACATCCTGGAGTCGCCCGGCTTCGCCCGGCTCAACTCGTCGCTAGGCGTGGCCCTCGGCCGCGACGTGGCCGGCGCGCCGGTGATGACCGACCTGGCCAAGCTGCCCCACCTGCTCATCGCCGGCACAACCGGCTCCGGCAAGTCGGTGTGCATCAACGCCTTCATCGCCTGCCTGGTGTTCAACAACACGCCGGAGCAGTTGCAACTGGTCATGATTGACCCCAAGAAGGTCGAGCTGGTGCGCTTCAACGGCCTGCCCCACCTGATCGGCCACGTCGAGGTGGACGCCGACCGGGCGGTGGGCGTTCTGCGCTGGCTGACGTCGGAGATGGATCGCCGCTACGAACTGTTCGAGACGGTCAGCGCGCGCAACATCAGCGGCTACAACCGCAAGGCCGGGCGGGGCAAGAAGCTGCCCTACGTGGCCGTCTTCATTGACGAACTGGCCGACCTGATGCACATGTACCCCGGCGACGTCGAACGCAACCTCTGCCGCCTGGCGCAGATGGCGCGGGCCACGGGCATCCACCTCGTCGTGGCCACGCAGCGCCCCTCGACCGAC
>WBZP01002864.1_pt1 | contig 19459 bp, 15 predicted proteins | sample 5204301 | NCBI WGS metagenome assembly WBZP01 (sample SAMN12412401, study PRJNA552823) | activated sludge metagenome | isolation source: activated sludge from nitrification reactor of wastewater treatment plant... | place: USA: Pennsylvania | collected 2017 | reverse complement strand
CTTGCGGGCTGGTCAGTCCGGTGAGGGTGAGACTCATGCGGATCGCTCCTGCGCGTCGAGGATGGCGGCCAGCTCGCGTAGCAGACCGTCGGTGAGCTGCGGGTCTCGCACCGCGATGCGCACCCAGGCGGGCGAGAGCCCCGGGAAGGTGTCGCCGCGGCGCACGGCATACCCGGACCGCCGGAGGCGTTCACGGACGCCGACGCCGACCTCCACGAGGACGAAGGAGGTGGCCGATGGGATCGGCGCGAGACCGAGCCCGGTCAACCCCCGGGTCAGATGGGCCCGCCACCGGGCCAGGTCGAGGGCGGCGGCGTGGGCCTCGCGGCGCGCGGCCGGGGTAGTGGTGGCGACCATGACGGCGGCGGCCAGGCTACTCACCGCCCAGTGCGGCTGGTGGCGGGCCAGACCGCCGAGTAGGTGCGGGTCGCCGACGACGTAGCCGGCCCGCACGCCGGCCACGCCCCACATCTTGGTCAGCGAACGCAGCACGAGCAGGCCGGTGAGATCGGCCCCGATGAGGGAGTCGGCCTCGCCGGCGATGGTGTCCAGGAACGCTTCGTCGACGACGAGGGTGCGGCCCGGGCGGCGCAGGGCCGCCAGGGCGGCCCGGGGGTGGAGGACGCCGGTCGGATTCGTGGGGTTGCCGACGATGACGAGGTCGGCCTCCTGCGGCACCTGCGTGGGGTCGAGGGTGAAGCCGCGGGAGCGCTCCAGCACGAGCCGCTCGGGGGTGATCCCGGCTCGGCGCAGCGCCGCCTCCGGTTCGGTGAACTGCGGATGCACGACGAGCGGGGCCCGGGGCCGCAGCGCCCGGGCGATGAGCACGAAGGCCTCGGCCGCACCAGCGGTCGGCAGGACCTGCTGCTCGCTCACCTCGTGCCGGTCGGCCAGGGCCCGTCGGGCAGCGGTGACGTCGGGGTAGGCGCCGAGCTCGCCGACGGCGTCGCGCAGCTGCTGGGCCAGCCACTCCGGCGGCCCCGGCAGTCGCACGTTGACCGCGAAGTCGTGCAGCCCTACGGCGAGTTCGGTGTCGCCGTGGTGCTCCAGCGGGTCGACCTCGGCGGACTCGCGCACGGTGGCAGGGGGCTCTGGGATCGCGACCGGTGGGGGGCTGCCCAGCGCGGCGGACCACGACACGCCGGACCGCACCGCAGCGGCGAAGCGAGCGGCGGCCTGCGGCTGACCCGCCCAGTGCAGGTGCAGATAGGAGGCGTGCACGGTGGGCCGCCCGAGCCGGGCCGGGTCGAGTGACCAGCCCTCCGGCACCCCACCGCGCCGGCCGTCGAACAGCCAGGCGGGGGTGTCGCCGTGCCCGGGGGTGGTGCGGGTGCGGTGGAACTCGTGCCCCCGCAGGGTCGCTCCCGCAGCCGCGAGCAGGGTGTCGGCCGGGGCCGTCACCTCGCGATAGCGCAGCATCAACCGCGGGTGCATCGCCGCGCTCGCGGGCACGGCCCCGACCATCCGATGGCCATCCACCGCGTCGGCGAGGTAGAGCAGCCCGGCGCACTCGGCGACGGTGGGCACCCCGGAGTGGATCGCCTCGCGCACTTGAGCCAATAATCGTCGATTCGACGACAGTGCGCTGGCGTGCACTTCGGGGAAGCCACCGCCGAGGTAGATCCCGCTCGTGCCCGCGGGCAGTTCGGTGTCGAGCGCCGGGTCGAAGACGACCGGTTCGAGCCCATGGGCCCGCAGGATCTCGTCGGTCTCGGCATACCGGAAGGTGAAGGCGCGCCCGCCGGCGACGGCCACGACCCGCGAGCCGACCGGCTCCGGCTCCCCGGCCAGCACCCCGGCTGGTTCCCCGGCCAGCACCCCGGCCGGCACGCCGGCCGAATCCCCGGCCGGCGCACCGTCCGACGGTGACCACGGGCGGGTGTCGAGCTCCGGCGCGGCGCGGGCGAGGGCGAGCACGGCGGGCAGGTCGATGAGGGCGGCGGTCTGCTCGGCGAGCCGGTCGAGGGCGGCCGAGGCTTCGGGGCGTTCGGCCGCGGGCACCAGGCCCAGGTGGCGCGACGGCGCGCTCACGCCGGCGTCGCGGGGCAGCACCCCGAGCACCGGCAGCCCGAGCTGCTCCACCGATCGGCGCACCTCGTCGGCGTGCCGGGTCGAGCCGGCCTTGTTGAGGATGACCCCGGCGACGTGCACCCGCGGGTCGAAGCTGCGCAGCCCGTGCACGATCGCGGCGACGGTGCGGGCGGCCGACGAGATGTCGATGACGAGCAGCACCGGGCTGGCGCTGAGCGCGGCGAGGTGGGCGGTGGAGGCCCAGCCGTCGGCGCCGAGCCGACCGTCGAAGAGTCCCATCACCCCCTCGATGATGGTGAGGTCGGCCGGGGTGGGGGTGCCCGCGGCATACGCGAGCAGCGGCAGGATCCGCGCCTCACCCTGCAACCACGGGTCGAGGTTGCGCCCGGGCCGGCCGGTGGCCAGCGCGTGATAGCCGGGGTCGATGTAATCGGGGCCCACCTTGGCGCCGGCCACCACGTGCCCGGCCCGACTCAGGGCAGCCATCAGGCCGACCGCGATGGTGGTCTTGCCCTGGCCGGAGGCCGCGGCCGCGACGACCACCCGTGGCAGCCTCACCACTCGATGCCCTTCTGGCCCTTGCGGCCGGCGTCGAACGGATGCTTGACCTTCGTCATGTCGGTGACGACGTCGGCGATCTCCACGAGCGCCGGATGCGGGTCGCGGCCGGTGATGACGACGTGTTGGGTGCCCGGGCGGGTGCGTAGGGTCTCGACGACCTCCTCGACCGGCACCCAGCCCCATGTCATGACGTAGGTGAACTCGTCGAGCACGTAGAGCCGGTGGGCCTGCGCGGCGAGCCGGCGCTGGATCTCGGCCCAGCCCTCCCGCGCGTCGGCGGCGTGGTCGGCCTCGGTGCCGGCCTTGCGTGACCACGACCAGCCCGAGCCCATCTTGTGCCACTCGACCGGCCCACCCTCACCGGTCTGCTCGTGCAGCCGGCCCAGCGCCTCGAAGGCGGTCTGCTCACCGATGCGCCACTTGGCCGACTTGACGAACTGGAACACCCCGATCGGCCACCCCTGGCTCCAGGCCCGCAGCGCCAGCCCGAAGGCGGCCGTCGACTTGCCCTTGCCGGTGCCCCCGTGCACGAGCAGCACCGCCTGGTTGCGCCGCTGCCGCGTGGTGAGGCCGTCGGCAGGATCGACGGTCGGTTGTCCTTGGGCCATCAGGCCACTCTCCTTCCGGGCCCGGCCCGCCAGGCCTGCCGGACGCTCGACACGGTGTCGACGATGCTGCTGGCCGCGACCTGCTCGAGCGGCACGTGTTCGGCGCTCATCCGGGCGGCGAGGTCGCCGGCCAGGCCGAGGCGGAAGCGTCCGCTCTCGCAGTCGATGACGACAGCCGGTATGCCGCTCGCCGGCCACGCGTCGGCGATCCGCCGGGCTCGGGCCAGGGCATCCGGGCCGGCGGTGGCCCGCCCGTCGGTGAGCAGCACGAGCAGGGCCCGGCGGCGCGGGTCGCGGATCCGTTCGAGCCCCACGATGCGAGCGGCCAACATGAGCCCTTCGGCCAGCGGGGTGCGCCCGCCGTGCGGCAGGGTGGTCAGCGACCGGGCCGCGGCCTCCACCGAACTGGTCGGGTGCAGGGCCAGCTCGGCGCGGTGCCCGCCGAAGGTGACCAGGCCGACCCGGTCGCGGCGCTGGTAGGCGTCCAGCAGCAGCGACAGGACGGCGGTCTTCACCTCGGCCATCCGCCGGCGCGCCCCCATCGAGCCGGAGGCGTCGACGGCCAGCAGCACGAGGTTGGCCTCCTGGCCCTGCTGGATCGCCCGGCGCAGGTCGGTGGCCGTGAGGCGCACGGCCTCGCCGGGGGCCCGCCCGCGCGGGCCCTGGTGGCGGGCGGCGGCGGTGATCGTGGCCGGCAGGTGCACCCGCCCGGAGTCCCCGGGGCGGGCGCCGATGGTGTGTCCGCTGGAGGTGATGGCGCGGCTGCGGCGGCCGGCCGCGCCCTCGCCGACGCCGGCGACGGTGAGCAACCGGGCCCGGAACGGCGTTTGGACCCCGGCCAGGCCGGCCGGTGCCGGTGCTGGTCGGCCCTCCGGCGTGGGGTCGGGGACGGCCGGGTGGTCGGCCGCGGCCGGGTCGTGCGTGGCGTCCGGCTGGTGCGGTGACCGGGCCTCGTCGTGCGCCGGCCCGGGGCCCGGCTCCGGGTCGCCGCGCTCGGGGCGCTCGCGGCCGTCGGGGAGTTCGGCGAACTGCGGCTCGGACGCCGCGGCGGCTGCGGGCTCTCTTCCGGAGTCGGAGTCGGAGTCCGAGTCGGAGTCGGAGTCGGGGGCAGAGTTGGGGTCGGGGTCGGGTGGCTCGGGCTGCTCGTCGAGTAGCCGGTCGAGCAGAGCCTCGTCGAGCCCGGGGGCGTCGAACGGATTGCGCCGACGGCGGTGCGGCAGGGCGAACCGGGCCGCGGCGCGAATGTCGGCCCGGGTCACCTGGGCCCGCCCGGCCCAGGCCGCATGGGCGAGCGCAGCCCGCGCGGTGACGATGTCGGCCCGCATCCCGTCAACGTCGAAACCGGCACAGACCCGGGCGATCGTGGCGACCGCCCAGTCCGTCAGGGCCACCGCGCCGAGCCGGTCGCGGGCCGCGCGAAGGCGCGCGGTGAGCGTGGCCTGCGCCGCGGCATACCGGCCGACGAAGCCGTCGGGATCGGTGTCGAAGGCGAGCCGACGACGGATCACCTCCGCGCGCACGAGCGGGTCGCGGCTGGCCGCGACCTCGACGGTCAGCCCGAAACGGTCCAACAGCTGCGGGCGCAGCTCGCCCTCCTCGGGGTTCATCGTGCCGACGAGCACGATCCGGGCGGCGTGGCTCACCGACATCCCGTCGCGTTCGACGGTGTTGCGGCCCATGGCGGCCGCGTCCAGGAGCAGGTCGACGAGGTGGTCGTGCAGCAGGTTGACCTCGTCGACGTAGAGGATGCCGCGGTGCGCGGCCGCGAGCAGGCCGGGTTGGAAGGCGGTCGCGCCCGAGCCGAGCGCCTTGCCGAGGTCGAGCGAGCCGACCACCCGGTCCTCGGTGGCCCCCACCGGCAGCTCCACGAGCCGGGCCGGTCGGCTCGCGCTCGGGGCGTCACCCGGGTGGGGCCCGTCCGGGCAGGAGGGGTCGGCGCGTTGCGGGTCGCAGCCGAAGCGACAGCCGACGACGACGCCCTGGCCCGGCAGGATGTCCACGAGCGCTCGCACGATCGTCGACTTCGCGGTGCCCTTCTCGCCGCGCACGAGCACCCCGCCGACCGCCGGGTCGATCGTCGTGAGCAGCAGCGCCAAGGCCAGGTCGTCGGCGCCGACGATCGCCGCGAACGGGAACTGCGTCACGAGTGAACCTCCTGGCGAGTGACCACGCTCGCCTCAGTCAGCCGACCCGTCCGGGTGGGACGGGGCCCGTCGCGTCGTCCTGGCTGCCCGAGGCGGGGCTCGGGATCACAGTGGCGGGACCGCTCCGGATTCTCACCGGATTCCTCGCGGACGGGACCGAGCACAGCATGTCACGCCCGGCCCCGCGGGCGGCACGCCCGGTCGCCGCCGCCCGGGTGGTTACAGTTCGATGCTGTGATCGACGTCGTGGGGGTGCCCGCCGAGGGGTTGGCGGCGCTCGGTCCGCGGCAACATGACCTCGTCCGGCAGGCCCGCACCCTGGTGGGGTCACCACGGCTGCTCGCGTTGCTCCCCGAGCAGGGGTATGCCGCGGTGCGCCTGCCCTGGCCGACGCCGCTGCTCGCCGGCCTGCCCGACTTCCTCGCCGCGGTCGGCAGCGACGGGGTCGTCGTGCTCGCCACCGGTGACCCGCTGCGCTCGGGCATCGGCACGACCCTGATCCGACTGCTCGGCCCGTCGGCCGTGCGGATCCACCCGGCGGTGTCGTCGGTGGCCTTGGCCCGGGCCCGGTTGGGCTGGTCGGCGGAGCAGACCGAGGTCATCTCGCTCGTCTCGGCCCCGGTGGCCGGACTGGGTCGGCTGCTGGCCCCCGGCGCCCGGATCGTCGCCCTCTCGGCCGGGGCGCACACCCCGGTGGAGATCGGGCGATGGTTGACCGAGCAGGGCTGCGGCGCCAGCCGGCTCGTCGTGCTCGGCGATCTCGGCACCGACGCGGAGACCCGGCTGGAGAGCACCGCCGACGACCTCGCCGCCCCCGCCGGGGCGCGCGGCATACCGGCGCTCAATGTCGTCGCGATCGAGGTAACCCCCGACGCGCGGGTGCCGGGCCCCAGCCCGGGCCGGCCCGACGATGCCTTCGAGCATGACGGGCAGCTCACCAAGCGCGATTTCCGGGCGCTGGCGCTCGCGGCGCTGCGCCCGTTGCCGGGGCAGCTGCTTTGGGATCTCGGGGCCGGGTCGGGCTCGGTCGGCATCGAGTGGTGCCTGGCGGCGCCCCGGGCGCGAGCTCTCGCCGTCGAGCGTGATCCGCAACGGGCCGCCCGGATCGAGCGCAACGCCGCGGCATACGGGGTGGCCGTGACCGTCGTGGCCGCGCCGACCCAGGACGCGTTGGCGCAGCCGCGGCCGGCCCCGGACGCGGTCTTCGTCGGCGGAGGGGCCAGCGTCGAGGTGATCGACACCGCGTGGGCCGCGCTGCGCCCGGGTGGGCGGATCGTCGTGCACGCGGTCACCCTCGGCACCGAGGCGCTGGCCGTCGCCGCGCACGCGGCGCACGGCGGCGAGCTGCGTCGGGTGACGGTCGAGCGGGCCCAGCCGCTGGGGTCAGCGCTGTCCTGGACCCCGGCCCGGCCCATCGTCCAATGGTCGGCGATCAAGGAGCACGATCAGGGAGCCCGCACGTGACGGTGCATTTCATCGGGGCCGGTCCCGGCGCCCACGACCTGCTCACCCTGCGGGCCGTGCGGCTGCTGCGCGAGGCCCCCGTGTGCCTGTATGCCGGCACCTACCTCGACGCGCAGGTGCTCGGGCACTGCCCGCCGCAGGCTCGGCTCGTGGACACCCAGCATCTGGACCTCGACGAGATCACCGCGATCCTGGTGCAGGCCCATGCGGACGGTCACGACGTCGCCCGGCTCTGCTCGGGTGATCCGTCGATCTATTCGGCCGTCGCCGAGCAGACCCGTCGGCTGGACGCCGCCGGGGTGCCGTGGGATGTCACGCCCGGGGTGCCCGCGTATGCCGCCGCGGCCGCCGCCATCGGGCGGGAGCTCACTGTGCCCGAGGTCGCCCAGACCGTCGTGCTCACCCGCGCGCAACGCGACTCCACGAAACTGCCGCCCGGCGAGGACCTCGACGCGTATGCCGCGACCGGCGCCACCCTCGTGCTGCACCTGGCGATCCGTCATACCCGACGGTTGGCCCAGCAGTTGGCCGGGCACTACGGGCCGGACTGCCCAGTCGTCGTCGGGTCGCAGGTCAGCCAACCGAGCGAGCTGATCCTGCGCGGCACCCTCGCCGACATCGCCGACCAGGTGGAGGCCGCCGGGTTGCGTCAGGCGGCGGTGATCATCGTCGGGCGGGCCCTGGCCGCCGAGGCGTTCGTGGACAGTCACCTCTACTCCAGCCGGCGGTCCGGCCGATCCGTCGGGGATGGTCTAGCCTGACGGCAACCCGTCGGGGCGTGAGGAAGCCGGTGCAAGCCCGGCACGGTCGCGCCACTGTGACCGGGACCGTTCGCGGCTCCGGGAGTCAGGAACTCACCCCGGCGGCACCACCGGACGGGACGCGTCATCCCGAGAGAGGTGCAGCCGATGCACATCAGTGAGGGCTTCCTGCCCCCGCTCCACGCGCTCGCCTGGACCGCCGTCGCAGCACCGTTCGTGGCCCACGGGGGCCGGGCCGTGGTGCGCCAGGTGCGGGATGACCCGCCGTCGCGCCTGCTGCTGGGCGCCGTCGGTGCCTTCGCCTTCGCCCTCTCGGCGATCAAGCTGCCCTCGGTCACCGGTTCGTCGTCGCACCCCACCGGCACCGGGGTGGGGGCGCTGCTCTTCCGGCCCCCGGTGATGGCCCTGCTCGGCACCATCGTGCTGCTCTTCCAGGCGCTGCTGCTGGCCCACGGTGGCCTGACCACGCTCGGGGCGAACGCCTTCGCGATGGCGGTCGCCGGCCCGTGGGTCGGCTGGTTCGCCTACCGGATGTCGGCGCGCGCGCCGCATGCCGTGGCGGTCTTCGTCGCGGTGGCGCTGGCCGACCTGGCGACCTATGTTGTGACCGCGACCCAGTTGGCGCTGGCCTACCCCGACGCCGGCAGCGGATTCCTCGGCTCGTGGGCGCGGTTCCTCGGGATCTTCGCGATCACCCAGCTGCCGTTGGCGATCGTCGAGGGGCTGGTCGGGGTGGCTCTGGTGCGCACCGTGCTGACCTGGGCCGGCCCCGATCTGGCCCGCTTGCCGGGTCTGCGCCGCGATGTGCGCGACGGGGCGGCTGGCCCGCAGGCACCGGTGGCGCATGGCTGAGCGGTGGCGCTGGTCGCTGGGCCTGGCCGCGCTCGCCATCCTCATTGTCGTCGGTGTGACGATTGCGGCCGGCGGCCTGCCCGGCACCGATGACGCCGCGACCGAGGCGGTCGCGGCGACCGGCCACCAGCCCTGGGTGCGTCCGCTCACCGACCCCGACGACGCCCAACAACTGGCCCTCTTCGCGCTGCAGGCCGGCTCGGGAGCGGGCGTATTGGGCTACCTGCTCGGGATGCTGCGCGAGCGGCATACCGACCGAGCCACAGCGGCCGGCGACCCCGAGCCGACGGCGGGGCGCTGATGGCCCGATTGGCTCTCGACGAGGCTGCCTGGACGGGGCCCTGGGGGGCGCGCTCGACGGGTGAGAAGGCCGGGCTCGCCCTCGGCCTGCTGCTCGTGGCGGTCACCGCACCCGTTCCGCAGGTGTCCGGTGCGGTGCTGCTGTGCGCGGCGGTCCTGGCCGTCGCCGTCGCGCGGGTGCCCTGGCGCACGTATGCCGCGGCGCTCGCCGCGCCCGCCGCCTTCGTCGCGCTGGGCGCACTGGCCGTCGTGGTGACCGTCGGAGCGGTCCCCGACGCGGACCGGGTGCTCGGGCTCGGGCCGGTGTCGGTCACCCACTCCGGCCTGAGCGCCGCGATCGCGTTGGTGGCCCGGTCGCTGGCCGGGTCGGCGGCGGTGCTGCTGCTGGCCACGACGACCTCGGTGCTGAGCCTGCTCGGCGGGCTGCGGGCGCTGCGGGTGCCCGAGCCGATCATCGACATCGCCGCACTGATGTACCGGCTGCTCTTCTCGCTGCTCGACTCGGCGGCGGCGATCCGCGAGGCCCAAGCCGCCCGGCTGGGCTATGCCACCGCCCGGGCGGCCCGCCAGTCCTTCGGGGTGCTCGCCGCGGCCACGCTGCGTCGGGCGTGGGATCAGTCCCGACGCCTTGAGGAGGGCCTCGCCGGCCGGGGGTATGCCGGGTCGTTGCGCACCCTGACCGTGGCCCGTCCGGTGTCGGTGCCCTTCGTCGTGGGCTCGGCCGTGCTGGTCGGCGCTCTCGCGGTGTGGTCGGTCTGGTCGGGGTGGGTGGCCGGGCCGGCCGGGCCGGCAGCGGGAGGGCCGGCCGGGTGACCCATCGGGTGGAGAACCACGAGCCGATCCCTGGCGCCCTGCTCGCGGCTGAGGGCCTGCACGCGGGCTATCCCGGGCACGCCGACGTGCTCGACTGCGTCTCGCTCGGCGTGACCGCGGGCCGGCGCCTGGCCATCCTCGGGGCCAACGGCTCGGGCAAGACCACTCTGCTGCGTTGCCTGTCCGGGGCGCATCGGCCCAGCGCCGGCAGCGTCCGCGCCGCGGGTGAGGTGCTGCGGCATACCGGAGCCGGCTTGACCGCCCACCGCCAGCGGGTGCAACTGGTGGTGCAGGACCCCGACGACCAGCTGTTCTCGGCGCAGGTCTTCCAGGATGTCGCCTTCGGCCCGCTCAACCTCGGCTTGCCGCAGACTCAGGTGCGGGCTCAGGTCGCCGACGCGCTCGCGCTGTTGGGGCTCGCCGAACTGGCCGAACGCCCCATCCACCACCTGTCCTTCGGGCAACGCAAACGGGTCGCCATCGCCGGGGCCCTGGCCATGCGCCCCGGCCTGCTCCTGCTCGACGAGCCGACCGCCGGGCTCGACCCGGTGGCTGTAGCCGAACTGCGCCAGGCTCTCGACGCGCTGGAGGCACACGGCACGACGGTGGTGCTGTCCACCCACGACGTCGACCTGGCCTGGCAATGGGCCGACGAGGTCGCCGTCTTCGCTCAGGGCTTCATCCACCAGGGCCCGGTCGGCAAACTGCTCGCCGACGACCACCTGCTGCACCAGGCCCGCCTCGGCCTGCCCTGGCCGGTGCGTCTGCTGCGTGGTCTGGGCCGGGAATTCGACCCGGCCGCCCCGCCCCGCACAGTCGAACAGGTCAGCGATCTGCTCACCTGAGAGGCGCCTCGACTCCTCGCCTACGCCCCCCGCTCCGTCAAGCCACCGCTCTCGGTGTGATCCCTCACGGCCGATGCTCCTCGGGGTCGACCGAGTCCGCGTCGAAGATCATGTCGCCGAAATCAGCCCGAGCCTGCTCCAGCACGTCGGGGCGGGTGGGCTCCCAGAAACCCTCGGTATCCCAGTTGTGCCACCAAGGCTGGAAGTCCCTCGCCTGGACCAGCCAGCGATCGGCCCCCACCTTCTGCACCTGCCACGCGCTCAGGTCGGCGGCCTTCTCCATGTGACTGCCCGTCAGGATCTGAACGGCATGCGCGTCCGGCACGAACTTGGACTACAGGTAGCGACGCACCAGCCACGCCATCCCTGCCTCAGAGGGCCAATCCCGTGCCCGCGTCCCGGATGGCCAGGGCCAGCCGCGGATCACGTCAGGCCGCACCACCACCAGGTCAAAGGCGCCGGGGTCCGCCAACGCAGGCGCCAACCCCTGCGCCAACCACTTCTGGAAGTCCGGCCCGGCCGAAGCTCTGCCGGTGGCTCGTAAGATGAGCGAGCCGTCGTGCGCATAGGTGACCGACCACTGACCGTTGCGCGAGCGCACCATCACTTCGGCGTACGGCGCCTCCCGGGCGATCGCGGCCACCATTGCCTCACGTCCCTGATCGGGACTGATCTCGACGTCCGCCAGGCCGCTCCGGAATGCTTGACAGCGCTCTCCTTTCGGCGCCTCCGACATCCGCTCCCCCAGCCAGTCGTGAATCAGGTCGCCGACGCGACCAACCTGTTCGTCGGAGAGTCGACACTCGAAGGGGTTGTCGGACAAGAAGGGGCCTGGGTCGGGCCGATCTTTCGCTCCGGGCGGCAACGTGAAACCAAGGAATACACCCAGCGGGGGCAGATGCAGATCCCGATAATCGGGCAGCCGTGTCCGGGGTGATCTGAGCTTCCCCTCGACCCCCAAGGCATTCCACTGCGCCGTCAACTCGGCCACGAATTGCCGGTCGCGGGGCATCGAGTCGGCGTAGATGAAGCATCCATTCGGCAAGGGAGCCACACCCGCCCGCACTCCCATGCCAGCCACCACACGCTCGGCCGTGCACACGAGCTCGGAGACCGGAACTCCCGAACCGTCTTGACGCAGCTCGACCAAGAACGTCCCGCCGCCCCGCTCCACAGACCGAGAACTACCGCGAGCATCCCCGATGAGAGGCATCACACACCGCCTTCGGAAAGTAGCCACGTATCACGTCGCCGCTGTCAGGTTATGACGTGCAGGGCCGGTGGTGGTCGCTACGGGCTCCAGGCCTTGCCGCTATCTCAGAAGAGTCTCTCAGGCCACATTACGCGACCCCCGCGACGATGGAGCGAGCAGCTCGATCGAGGGAGAGGGAACTACTCCACCGACCGCGGGGTCCACACCCGGCCGGTGGCGGTGCGGCGGGTGCGGGATGCGCCGATGACCATGAGGCAGCCCATGTCGACGGTCTGCGGGTCGATCTCACCGAGGGTGGTGACCTGCACGTGCTCGTCGGGGCGCCCGACGTGACGGGCCACGACGACGATCCGCTCCGGCGGTGCGAGCGCCCGCACCGCGTCGAGCGCGAGGCCGAGTTGGTCGGGGCGGGAACGGGATCGGGGGTTGTACAGAGCGACAGCGAGATCGGCGCGCACGGCGGCGCTGAGCCGCTGGAGCACGACGTCCCACGGTTTGAGCCGATCCGACAATGAGATGAGCGCATGGTCGGCGCCCAGCACGGCACCGGCCACGGCGGAGGCGGCGTGGGCGGCGGTGATGCCGGGCACGACGTGGACAGGCACCGCGGCATACCGGCCGGGGTCGGTCTCGGCGGCCTCGAAGACGGCCGCGGCCATGCCGAAGACGCCGGCGTCGCCGCCGGAGACGACCGCGACGTCCGCGCCGGCCAGGGCCAGGTCGAGGGCCAGCACGGCGCGATCCACCTCGACGGTGTTGCCGCTGGCGTGCCGGGTCAGGCCGGGGCGTTGCGGCACCCGTGCGACGTAAGGCGCGTAGCCGACGACGTGGCTCACCGCGCCGAGCACCGCACCGGCCTCCGGGCTGAGCCACTTGTCCGGGCCGGGGCCCAGGCCGACGACGTGCAGCGTGCCGACCCGGTCGCCGTCGGCCGGGTCCGTGGCGGCGGGCGCCTTCGCACCCATCGGGTATGCCGCGCGCCCCGCCGCGTCGGCGCGGGTGTCGACCCCCGGGACGATGACGATGGCCATGTACGGGACGGTGTCCGGGTCGACGTCGGTGACCGGCACGACCCGTTGCCCGGGCCGGCTGGCGTGCTCGACATAGACCGCGCGCTCCAGCAGACCGGCCTGGTGCAGCGCCTCGCGGACCCCCCGGAAGGTGCGACCCAGCTTCATGACGACGGCGGCATCGGTTTCGGCCAGGCGCCGGGCCAGCTCGGGCACCGGTAAGGTGCCGGGCAGCACGGTCACCGTGTCCTCATGCCGGGCCAGGCCGGTGCCGATCGCCGCCGACGCGGCCGCCATCGCGGTGACCCCGGCGACGACCTCGGTCGGGAAGTCGGCGCGCAGGGCATCGAGCACATACATGAACGACCCGTAGAACAGCGGGTCACCCTCGGCCAGGCAGACGATGCTGCGCCCGGCGCTCAGATGCTCCCGGAACCGCTGGGCGCACTCGTCGTAGAAGTCGGCCAGCGCCCCGTAGTAGCCCAGCGGGTGGTCGGTCACCCCCGTGGTCACCGGATAGACCAACGGCTCCTCGATGGTGCCGGGGCGCACGTGCTCGGCGGCGATCCGCCGGGCCGTCGACTCCCGGTGCCCGGCCCGGTGATAGGCGATGACGTCGGCCGTGGCGATCAGCCCGGCGGCCCGCATCGTGATGAGCCCCGGGTCGCCGGGGCCGACGCCGATCCCGTAGAGATGGCCGGGCTGCGCGGCATACCGGCCGGTCACGCGAGTTCGTCCGGGTTGCTCACGGCGTTGAGGGCGGCGGCCGCCATCGCCGAACCACCCCGGCGCCCATGCACCGCGAGCCAGGGGACCTGCTCCCCGGTGGGCAGCCGATGCACCGAGAGCGCGAGCTTGGACTCCGCGGAGCCGACGAAACCGACCGGCAGGCCGAGGATCGCGGCCGGCCGCGGCCCTCCGTCGAGGATCACCTCGAGCAGGTGGAAGAGCGCCGTCGGGGCGTTGCCGATGGCGACCACGGCCCCCTCCAGGCGCTCACCCCACAGCGACACGGCCGCCGCGGCACGGGTGGTGCCCCAGGCCCGAGCCAGCTCCGGGACCCGCTCGTCACGCAGCGTGCAGATCACCGCGTTGTCGGCCGGCAGTCGCCGCCGGGTCACCCCGGCGGCCAGCATGACCGAGTCGGTGAGGATCGGCGCCCCGGCCCGCAGCGCCCGATGCGCGACGGTCACGACGTCGGGATGCATGGCCAGGTCGGCGAGCACCCGCGCGTCGCCTGCGGCGTGCGCGATCCGGGTGGCCACGCCCAGGTCGTGCCCGCGCCAGGCCGGAGTGTCGCCGTGGGCCACCGCCGCAGCCACCTCGGCGCGGATCATCGCGAACGAGCGCCGATAGATCTCCTGGCCGTCGGTGAGATAGGCGTAGCGCCGGGTCGGCGGGCGCAGCTGGGTCACGAGCGGCCCCCGACGAGCGCCGCCAACACCGCAGCGGTGTCTTCGGGGCATTCCAGGACCACATCGGATCGGCTTGCCCCGCAATGCCGTTCGCACCCCACGAGATGCACGTGACCGGTCGCGGCGGCGCCGGTGCCGCGCAGCCCGGCGACCGTCTCGTGGGCCAGCGCGACGACCGGGCTGCGCCCGTTGTGACACCACGGGCTGCCGGTGCACGCCGACAGGTGCGCCCACGGGTCGGCGGGGTCGACGACCAGCCCGACGGCCGATAAGGCATTCCGGTATGCCGCGCCGCCCGGCACGAGCAGCGAGCGCCACGGCGTCGCCACCACCTCTTCGGTGATCGCCTGCAGCGCGCCGAGTTGGGCCCGGTCGAGCTGACCCAACGGCAGGCCGACGACGAGATCCGGGCCCGCCGCCGCCTCGACGCCCGCCGAGGCGGGCACCGGGCCCGGCGCCAAGGTCGCCGCCTGAGCCAGCTGCACGCTGCTCAGCTGCACTGGGCTCATTCCCGCGGTGACGGCAGCCCGGGCCGCACTGCCCGGGGGGAGGTCCCGCACGTTCCAGGCGCCCTCCGGGCGGACCGCCAGGAAGGTCTCGGCCAGCCCGGCCAGGGTGGCCGCCGCGTCGGCGGGAGCACCCGGCATACCGACGACCTCGCCGCGACCGAGCCGGGCCAGCACACGACCCTGTTCACCGAGGCCCGGCCCGCCCAGGCGCTGCCAGGCCAGATCCCACGGCGCGGTCAGCCCCAGCCCGGCTTCGTCGGTGACGAGGAAGAGGAACCGCCCGGGCAGTTGCGCCAGCGCCGGGCGATCCATGATCTGCTCGTCGAGGGCGGCGACGATCGGGCCGAGGTCGCGGGCGGTCGGCGAGGCGAGCACGTTGCGGGCCCGTTCGTGGCTGACCGACGGGAACCACCCGGTCGCCAGCACGGCGTCGGCCAGTTCCGGCGGGATCGGGGTGGGCAGCGCCCGGATCTGCAGATTGGCCCGGCTGGTGAGCTGCACGATCGGCGCGCCCCAACGTTCGCCGGCGGCCAGGAAGATGTCCAATGCGGCGAGCGCGATCCGCCCGCCGGGCACCCGGGCACGCAGGATGGCTCCGTCGGCGGCGTCGAAAGGTCGCTGCAGGCCGGGGCATCGATCGAGGGCAGGGCGGGCGACCACGGCCGACACCCTACGCCGCGGTATGCCGCGGGGCCGCCCCCGGGATCGTCGGTAGGCTGCGGGGGCCCACCGGCCACGCAGGGCCGCTCGCCCGGCCCGGAGGCGAGCGCACCCCCCGAGGAGACACTCACCCCATGGCGCGGATCGCTCTGCTCTCGACCTCCGACACCGACCTGCTCTCGGCCCGGGCCAGCGGCGCCGACTACCTGTGGGCCAACCCGGCGCGGCCTGCGCACACCGAACTGGGCGCCGCCCTCGACGCCGCCGACATCGTCGTGGCCCGCATCCTCGGCTCACCGCAGGACCTCTGCTCGGGTTTCCGCCGGATCGCCGCGAGCGGCAAGCCGATGGTCGTACTCGGCGGCGAGCAGACCCCCAACGCCGCGCTGATGGAGTTATCGACGGTCGCCCCGGGCACCGTCCACGAGGCCCACCGCTATTTGGCCCAGGGTGGCGCGGGCAACCTGCGCAACCTGCACGCCTTCCTCTGCGACACGCTGCTGCTCACCGGGGAAGGCTTCGACCCGCCGGCCGCGCTGCCGAGCTGGGGGGTGCTGCCGCGGCCCGCCCTCGACCCGGCGGCACCAGACAGCGGCGGCACCCGCCCCCGGGTCGCGGTGCTCTTCTACCGGGCCCAGTTCGCGGCCGGCAACGTCGGCTTCGCCCATGCCCTCGCCGACGCGATCGACGCCCAGGGCGGGCAGGGGGTGCCGGTTTACGCGACGAGCCTGCGCGAAGCGCCGGCCGACCTGCTCGAGCACCTGGGCGGCTACGACGCGATCGTCACGACGGTGCTGGCCGCGGGAGGCACCCTGCCGGCGACGGCGTCGGCGGGCCAGCAGGACGAGACCTGGGACGTGCAGGCGTTGGCCGCGCTCGACGTGCCGATCCTGCAGGGCCTGTGCCTGACCTGGAGTCGCGCCGAATGGGAGGCCAGCGCCGAGGGTATGTCGCCGCTGGACGTGGCCACCCAGGTCGCGGTGCCCGAGTTCGACGGCCGGATCATCACGACCGCCTTCTCCTTCAAGGAGACCGACGCCGACGGCATCCCGCACTATGTCGCCGACCCGCAGCGGTGCGCCCGAGTGGCCGGCATCGCGCTCGGGCAGGCCCAGCTGCGGCATACCCCAGCGGCGCAGCGACGGCTGGCGATCATCCTGTCGGCCTACCCGACGAAACACTCCCGGATCGGCAACGCCGTCGGCCTGGACACCCCGGTCTCGACGATCCGGCTGCTGCGGGCGCTGCGCGAGGCCGGTTACGACCTCGGCGAGCCCGGCGGCATACCGGGTCTGGAGCCGTTGCCCGAGGTGGCCGGTGAGGAGCCCGACACGACCGCCGGCAATGCGCTCATCCACGCCCTCATCGCCGCCGGCGGCCAGGACCCGGAGTGGCTCACCGACGGCCAGCTCACCGAGCATCATGTGCGCATCCCCGCTGGCCGGTATGCCGCGTGGTTCGCCACGCTCCCGGCCGGCCTGCGGGAGCGGATGACGGCGGCCTGGGGGCCACCGCCGGGTGACCTCTACGTCGACCGGCAGCGTGACCCCGACGGTGAGATCGTCTCGGCCGCACTGCGATCGGGCAATGTCGTGGTGCTCGTGCAACCGCCGCGCGGCTTCGGCGAGAACCCCATCGCGATCTACCACGACCCCGACCTGCCGCCGACCCATCACTATCTGGCGACCTACCGGTGGCTCGCCGACGACTTCGGCACGCACGCCATCGTGCACGTCGGCAAACACGGCAACCTGGAATGGCTGCCCGGCAAGAACCTGGCCCTGTCCGCCGGGTGCGGCCCGGATGCCGCGCTCGGCTCGATCCCGGTCATCTATCCGTTCCTCGTCAACGACCCCGGCGAGGGCACCCAGGCCAAGCGGCGCGCGCACGCGACGATCGTCGACCACCTCGTGCCGCCGATGGCCCGCGCGGAGAGCTACGGCGACATCGCCCGGCTCGAGCAGTTGCTCGACGAATACGGCAACGTCTCGGCGATGGACCCGGCCAAGGCGCCGGCCCTGCAGGGCGAGATCTGGACCCTGCTGCAGGCCGCGAAACTCGATCAGGATCTCGGCCTGCAGGATCGCCCGGACGCCCAGGCCTTCGACGAGCTGGTCGGTCAGATCGACTACTGGCTGTGCGCGATCAAGGACGTGCAGATCCGCGACGGGTTGCATGTGCTGGGCCAAGCCCCCGAGGGCGAGGCGCTGACCAACCTCGTGCTGGCGATGTTGCGGGCCACCCAGGTCTTCGGGGGGCGCACCGACGGCATCCCCGGGCTGCGCACCGCGCTCGGGCTGGCCACCGAGGGCGCCTCGACCGCGCAGACCGACCGGGTCGAGGCCCTCGCCAAGGATCTCGTATGCCGCGTCGCCGCCCACGGGTGGGCCCCGGCCTCGGTCGACGGGATCCTCGCCGAGGTGCTCGGCCCGCCGGCCGCCGCCCTGGACCACGAGCTGGTGGATCGCGAGGTGGTGGATCGTGCGGGCGTGGCGGCCGCGTTGCGGTTCGCCTGCACCGAGATCGTGCCGCGGCTGGCCCAGACCTGCGGAGAGTTGCCGATGGTGCTGCACGCCCTCGACGGGGGCTATGTGCCGGCCGGCCCGAGCGGGTCGCCGCTGCGCGGCCTGGTCAACGTGCTGCCGACCGGGCGCAACTTCTACTCCGTCGACCCGAAGGCGATCCCGTCCCGGCTGGCCTACCAGACCGGGGTGGCGATGGCCGAGTCACTGCTGGAGCGTTACCGCCAGGACGAGGGCGAGTTGCCCCGTTCGGTCGGCATCTCCGTGTGGGGCACCTCGGCGATGCGCACCAGCGGCGACGACATCGGTGAGGTGCTGGCGCTGCTCGGGGTCACCCCGGTGTGGGATGCCCAGTCCCGCCGGGTCGTCGGGCTCGAGCCGATCCCGCTGGCCGAGCTGGGCCGGCCCCGGATCGACGTGACGATCCGGATCTCCGGCTTCTTCCGCGACGCCTTCCCGCACGTCATCGCGCTGCTCGACGACGCGGTCCGGCTCGTCGTCGAGCTCGACGAGCCCCTGGAACTCAACCACCCCCGCGCGCACGCCCAGGCCGACCTGGCCGAGCACGGCGACGAACGCCGTTCCCGCACCAGGATCTTCGGCTCCAAGCCGGGTTCCTACGGAGCCGGGTTGTTGCAGGTCGTCGAGTCCGGCAGTTGGCGCGACGACGCCGATCTCGCCGAGGTCTACACCGCCTGGGGTGGCTTCGCCTACGGGCGGGGGTTGGACGGCATACCGGCTCGGGCCGACCTGGAGCGCACCTACCGGCGGATCCAGGTGGCCGCCAAGAACGTCGACAACCGCGAGTCGGACATCCTCGACTCCGACGACTACTTCCAGTACCACGGCGGCATGGTCGCGACGATCCGGGCGCTCACCGGGGTCGAGCCGAAGGCCTACGTCGGTGATTCCACGAGCCCGGAGGCGGTGCACACCCGCACCCTGCAGGAGGAGACCAACCGGGTCTTCCGGGCCCGGGTCATCAACCCCCGCTGGATCGCCTCGATGCAGCGGCACGGCTACAAGGGCGCCTTCGAGTTGGCCGCCACCGTCGACTACCTCTTCGGTTTCGACGCCACGGCCGGGGTCATCCCCGACTGGATGTACGAGAAGCTCGCCACCGAGTACGTCCTCGACGAGACCAACCAGCAGTTCATGCGCCGGGCCAACCCGTGGGCGTTGCGCGGCATCATCGAGAAGCTCGGCGAGGCCCGCGACCGGGGCCTGTGGGAGCAGCCGGACCCGCAGCTCGTCGCCGCCCTGGAGCAGGTCTATCTCGACATCGAGGGCGACCTGGAGGACTGACCCGGCGTCGGTCGGGTCGGCGTGCGCCCCTGTGGTCCGCGCCGGCCCGGGTGGTCCGCGCCGGTTGCGCGCGGCGGATAGCGTATGCCGGTGCGCCGCACCACCGCCCCGGACCGCCTCGGCGGAGGGTTCTGGCGGCTCTTCACCGCGGACACCGTCTCGAGCGCCGGGACGGTCGTCTCGACCTTGGCGATCCAGTTCCTGCTCATCGACACCCTGCAGGCCGACGAGCAGGCCATCGGGATGGTCCGGGCGGCCCAATGGGCGCCCTATCTGGTGTTCGGGCTGATCGCCGGCGTCGTCGCCGAGCGGGTGCGGCGCCGGCCGCTGCTCATCGGGTCGGACATCGTGGGAATGGTCGTCTTCGGCAGCATCGGCGGGCTCGCCCTGACCGGTCGGCTCACCGTGCCGCTGTTGGCCGGCCTCGTCTTCGTCTTCGGCGCGGT
>WBZP01002863.1_pt1 | contig 19462 bp, 16 predicted proteins | sample 5204301 | NCBI WGS metagenome assembly WBZP01 (sample SAMN12412401, study PRJNA552823) | activated sludge metagenome | isolation source: activated sludge from nitrification reactor of wastewater treatment plant... | place: USA: Pennsylvania | collected 2017 | reverse complement strand
TGTGGTCAATGACACGATGCAAACCTACGACCCGAAGGTCTATGCGGTTGGCGAGTGCGTGGCGCACCGGGGGGTTGCCTACGGATTGGTGGCGCCGCTTTTTGAGCAGGGCAAGGTGGCGGCCAATCATCTGGCCAACTTCGGCATCGGTCGGTATACCGGCTCGGTGACTTCGACCAAGCTGAAAGTCACGGGGATCGATCTGTTCTCCGCCGGCGATTTTACCGGCAGTGCGGATACCGAGGAAATCGTCCTCAACGACGCCGGAGGAGGCGTGTACAAGAAATTGGTCATCAAGGACAACAGATTGGTTGGCGGCGTGCTCTACGGCGATACCGCGGACGGACCGTGGTACTTCCAGATGCTTCGCGATGGCCAGGATATCCACGAAATCCGCGACCATCTGCTGTTTGGCCAGTCGCATGTCGGCGACGTCGGCCATCAGGGCCATAGCAAGGCCGCGGCAATGGCCGACAGTGCCGAGGTGTGCGGCTGCAACGGCATCACCAAAGGCACGATCGTCAAGGCGATCAAGGAAAAAGGTCTGTTTACGCTCGACGATATCAAGAAGCACACCAAGGCGTCATCGTCCTGCGGTTCCTGCGCCAACCTGTGCGAACAGATTCTTTCGGCGACCATCGGCGGTGCTTACACGCCGGCGGCGTCGAACAAGAAGGCGGTGTGCCCGTGTACCGATCATTCGCATCAGGAAGTTCGCGACACGATTCGCAAACAGCATCTGGTGCGGATCGCCGACATCATGCACTTCATGGAATGGAAGACGCCCGACGGCTGCGACAAATGTCGTCCGGCGCTCAATTACTATCTGATCTCGACCTGGCCGAAAGAGGCCAAGGATGACCCACGTTCGCGTTATATCAATGAACGTGCCCATGCCAACATTCAAAAAGACGGCACTTACTCGGTCGTACCGCGCATGTGGGGAGGCCTGACGACTTCGGCCGAGCTGCGGCGGATCGCCGATGTCGCCGAAAAATATCAGGTGCCGACGATCAAGGTGACCGGCGGGCAACGCATCGACCTGCTCGGCATCAAAAAGGAAGATCTGATCGGCGTCTGGAGGGATCTCGACATGCCATCCGGGCATGCCTATGGCAAATCGATCCGCACGGTGAAAACCTGCGTGGGCATGGAGCACTGTCGCTTCGGAACACAGCTGGCGATGAGCATGGGCATCAAACTGGAAAAGATGCTCTTCGACATGTATGCGCCGCACAAGGTCAAGCTCGCCGTTTCGGGCTGCCCGCGCAATTGCGCCGAAGCCGGAATCAAGGATGTGGGCGTGATCGGCGTCGATTCCGGTTATGAGCTTTATGTCGGTGGCAACGGCGGCATCAAGACCGAGGTGGCGCAATTCTTCGTCAAGGTCAAGAGCGACGAGGAGGTGATGGAGTACTCCGGCGCCTTCCTGCAACTCTATCGCGAAGAAGGCTTTTATCTCGAACGCACCTGTCATTACCTCGAGCGCGTCGGTCTCGATCACGCCAAGAGCAAAGTGGTCGAAGACGAGGACAACCGCAAGGCACTTTATTCGCGTTTGTTGGCCGAATTGAAGGATGCCAAGGATCCCTGGGCTGAACGCGTCGCCGGGGTGGCGAAGCAGGAATACGAGGCGTTGTCGGTTTGAGGTTTCTAACCGCTTTCAACACGGAGAGCACGGAGGCACAGAGAACACAGAGAAAAACATTGCACGACATCGAAACGACATTGCTTGTCCTGCTTTTTTCTTCTTTCCGTGATCTCCGTGTCTCTGTGTTCTCTGTGTTGAAGGAGTTTGGGTTTCAAGTATCGGAGAAAGAAATGGCTGACTGGAAGATGATCTGCACCCTTGAGGATATTCCGCGACTCGGGTCGCGCGTCGTGACATCGGCAGAGGGCGATATCGCTGTCTTTCGCACGTCGAGCGATGAAGTCTTCGCGCTACGCGACAAGTGCCCGCATAAAGGGGGGCCGATCTCACAGGGGATGGTTCATGGGACGCAGGTCACTTGTCCATTGCACGGCTGGAAGCTGCATCTCGATTCCGGCGAGGTGGTCGCACCGGATATCGGGTGCGCGCGTCGCTACCCGACCCGAATCGACGGCATGGCCGTTTACCTTGAAATCTGAAATCTCGAAAGGACACTGAACATGGCTGCTGATAGATCGTTCTGGCAGGCCGGGCATCGCCCGACGCTCCTTGCCGCATTCCTGTATTTTGATCTGGCTTTCATGGTCTGGGTCATGCTCGGCCCGCTCGGCGTCCAGATCGCCAAGGATCTTGCGCTGACGCATTCCCAGAAGGGATTGATGGTGGCGACGCCGGTGTTGTCCGGCGCCATCCTGCGTATCGTCATGGGGCTGCTGGTTGATCACCTCAAGCCGAAGATGGCGGGCGCCATTGGTCAAGTAACCGTCATCGCCTCCCTGTTCGTCGCCTGGTATTTCGGCATTCACAGCTACGAGCAGACGCTGGTTCTGGGCGCATTCCTTGGCGTAGCCGGAGCCTCCTTCGCGGTGGCGCTGCCACTGGCGTCGCGCTGGTATCCGCCGGAACATCAAGGCACGGCGCTGGGAATTGCCGGCGCCGGCAACTCGGGTACGGCAATTGCCGCAATGATTGCACCGAGCCTGGCCATTGCCTATGGCTGGACAAACGTCTTTGGCCTGGCCTTGATCCCGCTGGTTCTGGTTTTCGTCTTTTACCTGATAGTCGCCAAGGATGCGCCGGAGTGCCCGGCGCCGAAGTCGCTTGCCGAATACATGAAGGTCCTCAAGGACAAGGATTCCTGGTGGTTCATGTTCTTCTATTCGGTCACCTTTGGTGGATTTGTCGGTCTGGCCTCTTCGCTGACGATCTACTTCAATACCCAATACGGCCTCGACGCCAAAATGGCCGGATTCTTCACTGCCGCCTGTGTCTTTGCCGGCTCGCTGGTGCGCCCGATTGGCGGCAACGTGGCCGATCGCATCGGCGGCATCAAGAGCCTCTCGGTGATGTATGTCGTGGCGGCGCTGTTTCTGACGCTCGTCAGTTTTGGCTTGCCGGAGGCCTGGATGGCGCTTGCTGCCTTTGTTTGCGCCATGCTGGCTCTCGGCATGGGCAATGGTGCGGTGTTTCAACTGGTGCCACAGCGCTTCCGCAAGGAAATCGGCGTGATGACCGGCCTGGTCGGCATGGCCGGCGGCGTAGGCGGCTTTTACCTGGCTTCCTCGCTGGGTTACGCCAAGCAGGCAACGGGCAGCTATCAGATCGGTTTCCTGATTTTTGCCGCACTGGCTGTTCTGGCGCTGGCCGGCCTGACCGGAGTGAAAACCCGTTGGAGAACAACATGGGGCGCTGCACACCTGACCGCTGCTAGAATATAAGCCCTTTCAATGCGGGGTGGGCAAACCCACTTATGCCGTTATTCGTCAGCCTCGGTCACTCTTCACTTACTGGCCCGCGTCAACGTAATGAGGACTTCTGCGGCGTTGTCACCCCGGAAGGCGTCGATCTGGAGAACAAGGGGCTGATCGCCGCAATTGCCGATGGCATCGGCGGTCACAAGGGGGGGCGCGAAGCGGCGGAATACACGGTACGCGGCCTGCTGTCCGATTACTACGCGACGCCCGATACCTGGAGCGTGCCGCACGCGCTGGAAAAAGTGATCGTTCCGCTGAACCGCTGGGTGATGGCCGAGGCCGGCCGTCAGCCGGAACTGGCCGGCATGGCGACGACGTTGACCGTGCTGGTCTTGCGCGGACGGCGCTACGTCTGCGCGCACGTTGGCGATTCGCGCTTGTATGTGCTGCGCGATGGCGTCATCACTCGACTTACGGTCGATCACGTGTGGGAACATCCCGAGCTGAAGAACGTACTGTCGCGTGCGGTCGGGCTCGACCGGCAGTTTCACCTGGATTTTGTCGATGGCGAACTGCTGGAGGGCGACTGCTTCCTGCTCTGTACGGACGGTGTCTGGGCAGTCCTCGGTGACGAGCGTATGCGCGATACCTTACTCGCCCATCCCGATGCGCAGCAGGCGGCCGCATCGTTATCCAGCCTGGCACTGGCCGCCAACGGGCAGGACAACGCCAGTGCGGTGGTGGTGCGGATAGAGACGCTGCCGCGACAAAATCTGCGCGACTCGCTGGAAGGCGCGGTGCGTTTGCCTCTGCCGCCGCGGTTCAAACCCGGACAAGTGTTCGATGGCCTGCGTATCGAGGAAATACTGCACGATTCGCGCACCACCCTGCTGTATCGCGTGACCGATATGGAATCCGGACAGGCAAGGGTCATGAAGACCTTGCGCCCGGAAAGAGCCGACGATGCCGATGAAATCCGTTCCTTGATCATGGAGGAATGGCGCGCGCGCCGCGTCGTATCGCCGTATTTCGCTCAGATCGTGCCGGCAGAAGGACGTAGCTGCCTGTATTACCTGCAAACCTGGCACGAGGGTGCGACGCTACAGCGGATGCTCGATACCGACCTGCACTTTACCGTGGCGGAGGCCATTCAGCACGGCATCCGTTTGATGAAAGGGCTATCCAATCTGCATCGCCTGGACATCGTGCACCGCGATATCAAACCGGGCAACATTCACATCGGGCGGGACGGTCACCTGCGCATTCTCGATTTGGGCGTCGCCGTCAGCCTGTCGGAGGACGATGCCCAGGTCGGTAGCCCCGGCACGCCCAGTTTCATGGCTCCCGAATTGTTTTCCGGCGAGGAGGCTGCGGCCCGGCACGATCTTTATGCTGCCGGGGTGACGCTCTATCACCTGCTCACACGCAAGTACCCCTATGGCGAGGTCGAACCGTTCCAACACCCGAGATTCGGCGAACCGGTGGCACCGACACGCTACCGCCCGGACATTCCGGGTTGGCTGGAGAATGTATTGCTCAAGGCCGTGACGAAGGACCCGAAACATCGCTTTGAGACCGCCGAGGAATTTCTGTTGGCGCTCGAACGGGGAGCCAATCGACCGGTGAGCCGGCCACGCATCACTCCGCTGGCACTGCGCAATCCGGTGCTGACCTGGCGTATCATCGCAGGTGTCTCGATTCTACTGAATCTTCTGCTGCTCATGATGCTGATGCATTGATCACGAATTATGCCAAAGACCGCCCTGATCCTGTTTGCTCATGGCGCCCGCGATCCCGAGTGGGCATCGCCGATGCGGCGCGTTGGCGCTGCGGTGCGCGCGCAGTCTCCCGATCTGCGCATCGAACTCGCCTTTTTGGAGTTCATGACACCCAACCTGCTCGACTGCGCTCGTACCCTGCTGGCTGAACACTATCAACGCATCATCGTGTTGCCCATGTTCATTGCCCGAGGGGGTCATCTGAAAAATGACCTGCCGCAGTTGATCGATGAATTGCGCGCACAGAATCCGCAGGTCACTTTTGAACTGGCGGGCGCGGTGGGCGAAGCGGAGAGTGTCGTGCAGGCCTTGGCGGCGCATGTGCTGGCCATTGCGGGCGATCAGTCCGACCCGCTTGTCAAATGACCAGTTTGCCTTCTGCCAGTTTCTCATCGATTTGCAGCCTCGGGATCGTAGGTTTCAGATTTAATCCGCTGGCCTTGTCAATGCGATCGGCACGCGTTATCAACTCGTCGAGTGTAACTTCAACGGTCTTGCCGGATGCCGCAAAGGCGATGGTGTTGCCGCTGCTGCATGAGGGGAAGACCAGCGAACGGCCATCGAACGCGGTGGCGATACGCTCCGTACTGGCCTGAAACCCCCGGCTGCGGCCCAGCAGATTAACCGCCAGCAGCCCGTCTTCCGATAGCCGAACGCGGCACGCCTGATAGAAAGGCAAGGTGTCGAGCACGCCGGCCTTTCCGCTCTTGTCGAAACCATCGACGAAGATATAGTCGAATTTCATGCCGTCTTCCAGCATGTACTGCGCACCGTCGCCGATGATGATGCGCAATCGCTCCTGATCTTCAGGCAAATTGAAATGATATTGGGCGATGAGCTCGACCTGCGGGTCGATTTCGACGATCGAGATTCGCGTGCCGGGCAGCTCGTGGTAAATGTATTTGGCCAGCGATCCGGCACCGAGGCCGATCAGAAGCGCGTTTTTCGGCCAGGGCGGCTCGTGAAACAGCAGGCCGGCCATCATGTCGCGCGTATAGGGCAGTTCCAGCGCATTGGGTCGCTGAATACGCATGGCGCCCTGCACCCATTCGCTGCTGAAATGAAGATAACGAACGCCGGATTCTTCGCTCACTTCGATCAAGTTCTTGGTCATTGGCGGTTTAGGCTTAAATATTTTTCGATTTGCCGCATCATAACGTGTCGTTGAAAATGGCCAACAAATTGTCGTTACGCGGACGCGCCTTTATTGTCTTGACTTTGGCGGGTTGCTGTAGGTGTGGGCAGAAGGTGCGTATTTGCTTATGCGGAGTTCAGCGTGGTGTTAAAATTCGCGCCAATGTCACACGAATGAAACAAGTCCATGTTTGCTCGGTTCATGCCCCAGGAGGGCAAATTCTTCGATCTGTTCAATGCGCACGCGGAACAGATCGTGCTCGGAAGCCATGCGCTGGTTACCTTGATGTCCGTTCTCAACGACTCCGACAAGGAAGCCGCCGAACAGTGCGCCATCATCGATGCCGTCGAGAATTGCGCGGATGGCATCACCCACGAGACGATGCGCCAACTCCACAAATCCTTTATCACGCCGCTGGATCGCGAAGAGATTCATCAGCTGATTACGAGCCTCGACGACATTCTCGATCTGATCCAGGATGTGGCGCATACCGTAACGCTCTACAACGTCCGGCGTATCACTTCGGAAGCGATCAATCTCAGCGAGATTTGCCGCTCCTGTTGCGAGCGGGTCCGTTCGGCGGTGGCCTTGCTGCCTTCGATGGACAACGGGGTTGAGATTCTCAAGCTATGTCAAGAGATCGATCAGCTTGAATCGGTGGCCGACCGGGAGATGCGCGCGGCCATGTCCCGCTTGTTCCGCGAGGAACCGGAAGTTCGCGAGTTGATAAAATTCAGGGCGATCTACGAGCTTCTTGAAGGCGTGACTGATCGCTGCGACGATGTGGCGAACATCATCGAAGGTATCGTCCTCGAAAATTCCTGACAGGCGCAAGGTATTGCATGGATACTGTAGGGATCAACCTGGGCGTCGTTATTTTTCTCGTCATTCTTGCGCTGGCCTTCGATTTCATGAACGGGTTTCATGATGCGGCCAACGCCATTGCAACCGTTGTCTCGACCCGTGTCCTGCGCCCTCAAACGGCAGTGCTGCTGGCGGCGTTCTTCAACGTCGTGGCCATTCTTGCATTCCAGCTCAAGGTGGCAACCACGGTTGGCAAGGGGACGATCGATCCGGCGATCATCGATCACTATGTCGTGTTCGGAGCGCTCGTCGGTGCCATTGCCTGGAATTTCATCACCTGGTACTACGGTATCCCGTCCTCCTCCTCGCATGCCCTGATCGGCGGTCTGGTCGGCGCAGCGCTATCGAAGGCCGGGCCTGACGCACTCATTGCCGGTGGCCTGATCAAGGCGGTTGTTTTCATTGTGGTATCGCCCTTGCTGGGCATGCTGCTCGGTTCGCTGATCATGGTTGTGGTGTCGTGGACTTGCCGGAAGATGACGCCGCGCGGGGTCGATAAATGGTTTCGACGCATGCAATTGATTTCGGCCTCGATGTACAGCCTGGGGCATGGTGGAAACGATGCGCAAAAAACGATGGGAATCATCTGGATGCTGTTGATTGCCTCCGGTTTCTCGCAATCCGGCGAACCCTTGCCGTTGTGGGTCGTTCTCTCGTGCTACCTGTCGATTGGCTTGGGCACTATGTTGGGCGGCTGGCGCATCGTGAAGACCATGGGGCAGAAAATCACCAAACTGAAACCGGTGGGCGGTTTTTGTGCCGAGACGGGCGGGGCATTGACGCTCTTCCTGGCGACCGCACTGGGCATTCCCGTTTCGACGACGCACACGATCACCGGCGCCATTGTCGGCGTCGGTGCAACAAAGAAGCTTTCGGCGGTTCGCTGGGGGGTCGCCGGCAACATCGTCTGGGCCTGGGTTCTGACCATTCCCTGCAGCGCGCTGATCGCCGCCGTGTTCTGGTATCTGGGGCGCTTCATCCTGTAACCGCTGCAGTGGGTAGCCCCTGGTCCAGTTGCCGAAGCGCGCGGGTTGGACGGTGGTTTGTGGATGAGCGGATTTAGGGTCAGGCTTTGATATCCGGCACCAGAAGGCTTTCAAGGTGGTAAATCTTGTCTTTGAGCAATAACTTTCGCTTCTTCAGGCGGTGTATCAACAGTTGATCCTGTTCGGGCAATGGCGTGCCGACCAGGTGTTCGATGACCAAGTTGAGATCGCGGTGTTCGACGTGAAGTTCATTCAAGGTGGCGCGAGCATGTCGAGATTCTTCTTCAGTCAGCATCATTCGTCCATCCGATAGTTGACAAATTGGGCACCCGGTTTTCTTATACCATGCCCATGAATTCGAAACGCCGACTCGCTTTACCGCTTGCCAACCGGGCAAGTCATCAAGGGCGACGGGTAGGAACGGTGAGCAACCTGAGGCTATGTTAGGCGCACCCTCTGGAAAATACAACGTCGCGTGCTACCGGTCCTGGAAACAAGAGGCAAGGTTTGCAGGACCGGAGTCTGCGCAATTCATTTCTATCGCACAAGACTTGTGGCAATGGCTTGTTTTACGAATAGAATAGTGCCATAGGTCGTCATTCCTGACACGGGTTGGAGAAGACAAATGCTTTATCACGTTACTGTTTCGTTTGGTAAGGACAAACAATACCAATTCAGGTTTTCCCAGGCCGAACTGGCTGAAAGCACACCGGAAGAGGCTAGGCGCTGGTTTGACAAGGAGTTTGCGGATCTGCAATGCGAAGCCAGCAATCCGATGGGCAAGGTGCTGATTATCGACAAGATACTCAACATCGCGCGTTATGCTGGCGAACAGCGTTTTATCGACGGCAAATCATGGGCATCACTGTTTGCGCGATATACGGCCTTGGCCTTGGCGCGCGATACCATACGGGTCGATGTCGAGGCATTCAACATCGGGTATTGAGGCATTGAAGCTGCTTACGGCGGTTCAGGAAAAAAGGCCTGTACCGTCATTGGCGGATTTTCTGGCGTTATCTCATGAGCAAGGCGTTTGCCAGAGAAATAGACGACCCTGATGAGGGCGAGCAGGAACCTGCACTGGAACTCCCGCAGGGAACTCGCAACTACATCACGCCGGGCGGGTATGCGCGCATCAAGGGCGAGCTTGAACACCTGCTCCGTACCGAACGACCGCAGGTCGTGGAGACTGTTCATTGGGCGGCATCCAATGGCGATCGCTCGGAGAATGGCGATTACATCTACGGCAAGCGGCGATTGCGCGAGATCGATCGCCGTATCCGTTTTCTGACCAGGCGACTGGACCAATCCGAAGTCATCGATCCGGCCAGCCGGGAGAATGTTGACCAAGTTTTTTTTGGTGCGACGGTCACGCTTCGTGAAGCGCAGGGGCCTGAACAGATATATCAAATCATCGGTGTCGACGAAACCGATTTTCAGCGCGGACGAATCAGCTGGGTGTCGCCATTGGCGCGCGCTTTGCTCAGGGCGCGGGAAGGCGAAGTCGTGCGTTACAAATGCCCTTCCGGTTGGCGGGAGGTGGAAGTGTTGGAAGTCGACTATCGGAATATCGAGCCATGAGCGTTGATTTGCCCGTTGCCGAAATCATGAAGCGGGATCTGCTCGAGTGCGTGCCTACGCTGTCGTTACACGAGGCTTCGGCGCGCATGTACGAAGCGCGCTGCGGGTCGATCATTGTCGTCGACAAAGGCCAGCCGATAGGCATCTGGACCGAATCGGACGCACTCTCGGGGACATGGAAATGTGCGGCAGACCTCGATCGGCCCGTATCGGATTTCATGAGCACGCCGGTTAAGAGCATACCGGCGCACACCACCCTGGGCGAGGCCGCGAAGCTCTTTCGTCAGGCCGGAGTACGGCATTTTCTGGTCACGGATGCTTCGGGTGTGCATCGGGGAATCATTTCCCAGACTGACGTGGTGCGGAACCAGGGCGTCGCCTTCTTCATGCGCGCGCGTGTGGTGGCCTCGCTGATTCAGGAAGCGCCGAATTGCGTTGAGCAAGATATGCCGTTTGACGAAGTGCTCCAGCTCATGCAAGAACGCAACGTCGATGCCGTCATCGTCCGCGCGGCTACACAGTACGGGATCATCACCAAGCGGGACGTGGTCGGCGCGCTGGGTCAGCGAAACACGAAGGCCAACGCGGGAGAACTGGCCAGTTTTCCCTTGTTGACCATACACCGCGACGCGACGCTTTTTCAGGCACGCGATTTGTTCGCTGAAAATCAGATTCGCCATCTGGGCCTGATGGATGACCAGCTGGAACCGATCGGATTGCTGACCTTTCGCGATCTTTTCGATACCGTTGAGCATGAATACGTTAACGGCCTGCTCCCGGAATTGGAACTGCAGACCGAAAAACTGCTGCAGTCACGGCGTGAAGTCATCCGGCAGGTGAGTTTGACCGATGCCATTCTCAACGCCTTGCCGATCAATATTTATGTCAAAGACGAAGCCGGGCGATTGATTATTGCCAACGAAATGACCGCACAGACGATCGGCCGGCCGCTGTCCGATATCGTTGGTCGGACGGATGAAGAATTATTCCCGGCAGAACTCGCACAGCGTTTCGTCATAGACGATGCGCGGGTGCGCTCGACCAACCAGACCCTGGTTCGCGAAGAACAATTGCCTGATGGGCGAATCCTGCTGGGACACAAGCGCTTGATCAATGTTGACGGGGCGGCGCTGCTGATTGGCGCGTCCATGGATGTCAGCGATTGGAAGCGGGCAGACACCTTGATGGTCAGCAGCCATCACGTGCTTGAGCTGATCGCCGGCGGAAGCGAACTGTCCGTGGTGCTTGAAGCCTTGTGCCGGCGCATGGAGACGCATCTGCCCGGTGCGCTGTGTTCGATCCTGCTGCTTGATGCCGACGGGCGGCATTTGCGGCATGGCGCTGCGCCGAGCTTGCCGTTGAGTTATGCGCGAGAGGTCGACCAAATTGTCATCGGACCATCGGCAGGCTCAAGCGGTGCGGCAGCCTTCCTCGGTGAGCAAGTGATCGTCGAGGACATTGCCAATAGCCCATTGTGGGTCGATTTGCTGGATTTCGCCGAGCATTTCAATCTGCGCGCCTGTTGGTCTACGCCATTTTTCTCGGCGGCACGCAAGGTATTGGGGACCTTCGCCATTTATTATTCGACGACGAAATTGCCCGATTACAACGATTTGAAAGTCATCAACCATGCCACGCGAATGGCGTCGGTTGCTGTCGAGCGCTGGCAACAGATCTCCGAACTGCAGAGGCTGGCGACGACCGATCAACTGACCGGTCTGGGCAACCGTGCGCATTTCATCGAGAGCGCTGAAATCGAATTGAGGCGCGCCGGCCGGTTCAATCGCGATCTGGTGGTGCTGATGATCGACATTGATTTCTTCAAACGTATCAATGATCGCCATGGTCATGCTACGGGCGATGAAGCCTTGCGCGTTTTCTCCCGGGTGCTGGGTAGGGAAACACGGGCATTCGATTTGCTGGGCCGAATTGGCGGCGAAGAGTTTGCCGTCGTGTTGCCGGAAACCCCGATCGAAGCCGGGTTGCAGATCGCCGAACGTCTGCGGGAAGCGGTTGAGCAGTCCAGCTTCATCTTCCATCATGGACCTTCGATCCGTTTTACCGTAAGCATTGGCGCCACACCCTTGCAGGCCGGTGACAACCTGGACAGTCTCCTGGCTCGCGCGGACGATGCGCTGTATCGCGCCAAGCATGCAGGGCGCAACCGGGTGAAACGGGGTTGATCGCCCGCTTCGCCGGCGGACAGCATCCGCTTTGACCGCAGGGCTTGAAATCGGCCCGATTGCCCCAACTTAGGCGAACACCGCGGGGCATTCAACCGATTTGCCAGGCATTCGTTTCGATCCGTTCAAACCCGTACGTTTTCATTTATCAACGAGAGCATATTTTCCAAGGAGTTTTCAATGGGCGCCAACAAGGAGACGCTCGGCTTTCAGGCCGAAGTCAAACAACTGTTGAATTTGATGATCCACTCGCTGTATAGCAACAAGGAGATTTTCCTGCGAGAACTCATTTCTAACGCTTCCGATGCCTGTGACCGGCTGCGTTTCGAGGCGTTGAATAATTCGGCGCTGTATGGGGATGAACCAAACAGTGACACGGAGCTGAAGATTCGTCTGTCCTTTGACAAGGCGGCACGCACGCTGACCATTTCCGACAACGGTATCGGTCTTTCGCGGGATGAAGCCGTCGAGCATCTGGGCACCATCGCCAAGTCCGGCACCCGGGAGTTTTTCTCGGCCTTGACCGGCGATCAGGCCAGAGATGCGCATCTGATCGGGCAATTCGGTGTCGGTTTTTATTCGTCGTACATCATCGCCGACAAGGTCACCGTGATCTCGCGGCGCGCCGGTCTGGAAGCCAATCAGGCCGTCCGATGGGAATCGGCCGGCGAGGGTGAGTTCAGCGTTGAGATGGTCGAGAAAGCCGGTCGGGGCACCGAAGTGACCCTGCATCTGCGCGAGGGCGAGGACGAATTCCTCTCGGCCTGGAAGCTGCGCCAGACGATCCGCAAGTACTCCGACCATATCACCCTGCCGATTCTGATGAAGAAGGAAAAATGGGACGAGGAGAAAAAGGAACAGGTCGAAACCGACGAGGACGAAACCGTCAATCAGGCTTCCGCACTATGGGCGCGACCCAAGTCGGACATCTCCGATGAGCAGTACAAGGAGTTTTACAAGCACGTCTCCCACGATTTTGAAGACCCCCTGGTCTACGTGCATGCCAAGGTCGAAGGCAAGCAGGAATACACGCAATTGCTCTACATTCCGCAACGCGCCCCGTTCGATCTGTGGGACCGCAACGCCCGCCACGGCATCAAGCTTTACGTGCGTCGCGTTTTCATCATGGACGATGCGGAACAACTGATGCCGCTCTACCTGCGCTTCGTGCGGGGTATCGTCGACTCGAACAATCTGCCGCTCAACGTATCACGCGAGATTCTTCAGGAATCGCGTGATATCGAGACGATTCGCGGTGGCTGCGTGAAGAAGGTGCTCGGCATGCTGGAAAGCCTGGCGGACAGCGAAGACGCCGCCGAAAAGGAGAAGTTCGCCAAATTCTGGAAGGAATTCGGTCGGGTACTCAAGGAAGGAACGGGCGAGGATTTCGCCAACAAGGAGCGGATTGCCAAGCTGTTGCGCTTTGCCTCGACCCATGCCAACACGACCGACGAAGTGGTCTCGCTGGCTGACTACGTATCGCGCATGAAAGAAAACCAGGAAAAGATTTACTACGTTACGGCAGAAAGCTTTACGGCCGCAAAAAACAGCCCGCATCTCGAGATCTTCCGCAAGAAGGGGATCGAGGTTCTGCTGCTTTCGGACCGCGTTGATGAATGGGTGACGGGCAGCCTGACTGAATTTGACGGCAAGCCCTTGCAGTCGGTAGCCAAGGGCGGACTCGATCTGGGCAAGCTCGAAGATGAGGCCGAGAAGAAGGAGGCCGAACAAGCGGCCGACGAGTACAAGGAACTTATCGACAAGGTAAAGACGTCGCTCGGCGAAAAGGTCAAGGATGTTCGCGTTACGCATCGCCTGACCGATTCGCCGTCGTGCATCGTGGCCGACGAACACGACGTGGGCGGCAATCTGTCTCGCATACTGAAGGCGGCCGGACAGAAAGCGCCGGAATCCAGACCGATACTTGAAATCAACCCTCGGCATCCCGCCGTACAGCGTCTGAAATACGAAGAGTCGCGTTTCGACGACTGGGCCAACCTGTTGCTCGAACAAGCCACGCTGGCCGAAGGTGGCACGCTTGACGATCCGGCTGGTTTCGTCAAGCGGATCAACGACCTGATGCTGGCCTTATCGGGCAGCGGTTCGTAGCGCGTCCCTCAGGCAGGCTTTGCCGTTTGACCGACAGAGCCTACTTTTTGGGGGTCAGGACATTGCGCAGGCACTGACGGTGCTCCGGGCCAAGCTTGTCCTGACATTGTTCACGGGCGCGCTGGTGTTGTTCGCAACGTGCGGCGTCGGCAGATAGGCTGCAATCGACGGCGGGCATGTTCTGCTGGACACACTGTTTGAATTGCGGGCCGGTCTTGGCCTGGCACGTGGCGTAGGCGAGTTTCCGGCTTTCGCACCGCTGCGGATTTCGTGCCTTCGAGCAGTCGAAGTTTTTCGCTTGTTGATGCATGCACTGGTGGCGTGCCGCACCGGACTTGTCTTTACAGGCCTCCCGCGCCGTCCTGTGGGCTTCCTGGCGCGCCTTGCACTGTTCAATGTCCTTGCCTCCGCTGCAATCCGGCGGACCGCGCCGGCCATGACGCGCTTGAGTAGCGGGCGGGGCGGCTTTGGCGGTTTCGGCAAGACCGGGAGCGCCGGGAACGCCAGCCGGGCCTTGTTGAGCGGAAACCGGCAGGGCGAGGAGCGCAGCGGTCATTGAGGCAACGAAAATCATGCTCTTCATAAAATTCTCCTGGTCATTTCAAAACGGTTCATGGCGATCACGCGAGTGAGTTGCCGACGATTGTAGTCTCTGAAAAAGCGAACGGCCAGAATTGATTTCGTCGGCCGGATTTCGCGGGTCCAGGTTTTTGCGCAGGACGCTTTATCTTTCCGGCATAGACGGGGCGTATTTATTCTTACTGCGATACCATGACGTCTCGTTAACATTGAGCCGCCAACGGCTTGTCGGGTATAGTCTCCCCATTCCTGCTCTGGACATGTTCTGATGCTCGATACGAAAGCCAATACCGTTCCTGAACACCGTCTGACGGTGGCGGAAATCCTGGGTTTGCTGGTGGCCGACGGCATAGTCCCCAAGACGGATGCGGATGCGTTGATCGCCGAGTGCCGGCTGAAGCGTCTGGTGGCGCATCCCCTGACGATCATCGCCGACCAGAAGTGGAAGTCGCTTCAGGCACCCTTTCGCCCGTTGACGCTGGACATTATTGCGGAATGGTTTGCCGGCAAGCTTGGCCTTGAGTACTACCACATCGATCCCCTGAAAATTGATTTCACGGCGGTGACCGACGTCATGTCGAGTGCGTATGCGACCCGCTTCGGCATTCTCCCGGTGCAGGTCACTTCCCTGGAGGTTGTGTTCGCCACAATCGAACCTTTCCTGCGTGACTGGGAAAATGAAATCAAACCGATCATCAAGAAGAACATACGCCGAGTCATCGCCAACCCGGTCGATGTGGCACGCTATCTGATCGAGTTCTACAACCTTGCACGCTCGGTCAAGAAGGCTTCGCAGCAGGGCGGGCAAAGCGCGGGTCTGTCCTCATTCGAACAACTGGTCGAACTGGGGCGGAGCAATCGCCAGTTCGATGCCAATGACCAGCACATCGTCAATATCGTTGACTGGCTCTGGCAATATGCTTTTGATCAGCGGGCCAGCGATATTCATATCGAACCACGGCGCGAGATCGGAATCGTACGTTTTCGCATCGATGGCGTATTGCATCAGGTATACCAGATCCCGATGAGCGTGATGGCGGCGATGGTCAGTCGCATCAAGATCCTGGGACGCATGGACCTGGTCGAAAAACGCCGTCCTCAGGATGGGCGCATCAAGACGCGAACGGCAGACGGGCAAGAGGCGGAGATGCGCCTTTCAACGCTGCCAACGGCGTTCGGCGAAAAGCTGGTGATGCGCATTTTCGATCCTGAAGTGCTGGTCCGAAACTTTACGGATCTCGGTTTTTCCGAAGAAGATCAGGCACGGTGGAAGTCGATGTCGGAAAGCCCCAACGGCGTGATCCTGGTGACCGGCCCTACGGGTTCGGGAAAGACGACGACCCTCTACTCGACCCTCAAGCAGTTGGCGACTCCTGCGGTAAACGTTTGCACGATTGAAGATCCGATTGAAATGGTCGAACCGGCGTTCAATCAGTTGCAGGTTCAGAATGCGATAGACCTGGATTTTGCCCAGGGCGTGCGGGCGCTGATGCGCCAGGATCCGGACATCATCATGGTCGGCGAAATCCGCGATCTGGAAACCGCCGAAGTGACCATCCAGGCCGCACTCACCGGCCACCTCGTTCTATCCACACTGCATACCAACGACTCTCCTGCGGCCGTCACACGGATGCTCGACCTGGGCGTACCGTCCTATCTCATCAGCGCCACGGTACTGGGTATCATGGCACAGCGCCTGGTGCGCCTGCTTTGTCCGTTGTGCAAGAAGTCGAATCCGGCGAGCGCCGAAGACGAAGCCATGTGGGATCGACTGGTCGCGCCATGGAAAGCCAATCGCCCCAGCCATTTCCATCAGCCGGGTGGCTGCCTTGAATGCCGTATGACAGGGTATCGCGGGCGAGTCGGCATTTATGAAATTCTCATGCTGACGCCGGACATGAAACAGGCGATCACGGACAACGCCGACGTGGCAAAGATTCGCGATCTGGCGTATCGCGAAGGCATGAAGCCCTTGCGCATCTCAGGCGCGATGAAGGTGGCTGCGGGCATCACCACGCTGGCCGAAGTCTTCAAGGTGGCGCCGCCGTCGGAACGCGCCTGATCCCGACATCATAGAACCGACCCAACTGCCGGCCTTCATTCAGGCCTGTCCGGGTTGCCCCAGATTGGTGGCGCCCGCGTTTCGGTCAATGCACGGGAGCTTCGAACAGGAAAGGTATGGCCATGCGCTGGCGGTCGGTTTCAACGATCAGTGTCGCTCGCCAGATCATGCGCCCGGTAATGCATACGGGTAATGTCGCATCGCCAAGATAAGCGTCGTTGCCGTCATGTATCAGGGGCCAGCGGTTGTAGCCCATGTTCATATTTTCACCGGATAAATCGATTTCGATCCTGTTGGCGGAGAATCCGGCAATTCTCGCGCTGACGTGCAGGGGCTTCGAGACAGGGATCGGATGCGGCGAGATATTCAGTTCGATGCGGCCGCCGGCGGGGATGCCTACGGAACAGCTCTGTTTGTTCAGGTCGCAATCGGTAACTGGCGCGAGGGTCAGATCGGTTGTGGGCAGCAGTCGGGGCGCGTACCGGTAGCCCACCAGGACGACGAGGACCAGCAACAGGACGATGGAAAGGTCGAGCAGTATCCGTGTTCTGCGAGCGACACGACGACGAAGACTGCGCATGGCAGGAAGATTCCAAGGTTTCAGGCACAGGCGAGCTGAGCCGGTGTCGCAGGGCAGTGGCCGTGATGCTTGCGCGATGCCCTTCGAGTGTTTAACTCACCGTCTGACTCGCCACGATCATGAGTTGTTCAATGTGGGAAATCAGTTGTTCTTCAGAGTAAGGTTTGCCGAGGACCACATTGACCCCGGCGGCTACTGCTTTGCCCAGCAGCTCTTCGCTATCGGAGGTGATCATGATGATCGGGATACGCGCGGTTCGTGGATTGCCACGCAGTTGCCGCGTCAGTTGCAAGCCATTCATGCCGGGCATATCGACGTCAGTCATCAAGAGATCCGGTAACGCATTTTCGATCTGTCGCGCCGCATCCAGGCCATCTTCAGCCATTTGGACCTGGTAGTTGTGCGCGGCAAGCAATCGGCCAGTCTTGATCCGTACGACTTTCGAATCATCGGCCACCAGCACCAGGGTTTGTTCTGGTGTCTTGGGCTTAACCGGAACGGCTTTTGAAGCTGCCGCGAGAGTCAGGCGTCGCTTTTCGTCGGCCTCGCGGCGAGCGGCTTCCTCGACAACAAGGCGTTCGGCCTCGCGGCGCGCACCTTCTTCGGCGGCCAAGCGTTCGGCTTCCTGGCGAGCGGCTTCCTCAACAGCAAGGCGTTCGGCCTCTTGGCGAGCGCCTTCCTCGGTGGCCAGGCGAGCGGCTTCTTCGACAGCAAGGCGTTCGGCCTCGCAGCGTGCAGCTTCTTCGGCAGCTAGGCGTTCCGCTTCTTGGCGCGCAGCTTCCTCGGCGGCCAGGCGTTCGGCCTCTTGGCGAGCGGCTTCTTCGACAGCAAGGCGTTCGGCCTCGCAGCGGGCAGCTTCTTCGGCAGCTAGGCGTTCCGATTCTTGGCGCGCAGCTTCCTCGGCGGCCAGGCGTTCGGCCTCGCGGCGGGCAGCTTCTTCGGCAGCCAGGCGTTCAGCTTCCTGGCGCGCAGCTTCGATCTTCGTGGAACGGCGAAACATGAAGGCACGCAGCAGGAGTATGGCCACAAACAACGCAATGGCGATATACAGCAGGCTCTCATACATTGACATGATCCTTCATTCGCTACAAACACACATTAGAACGCGTCGAACGGAACCAACTCACACACCTTGACACGAAGCTTGCAGTCCGTTGGGGACCATGGCGGCAGGAAGCGGGCGCACCAGGAAACCTATTTCAGCAGTTTGCCGTCACGATTGATGATGGTGATATCGACATAGTTCACTCCGGCATGGTTGCTCGGCGTAAAACTTACGTACAGATCGCCGGCGTCGAAATCCTTGATTTGTTCGAGGGCATCGCGAAGTTTCTTCCGGGTCGGGTTGGGGCCGGCACGACGCAAGCCTTCGACGAGCACTTTGGCGCCCACATAGCCTTCCACAAGGGTCTGATTGGGTTTGATATCAGCAGCGGGCTTGTACTTGGAAAAGTTCTCCATGATTTCCCGCGTCAATGGTATCGAGCGTGCTTCGGGGTCTGGAAAAACCTGGGTGAGCGCGAGGCCGCTCGCCACGTCTTTGCCGATACGTTGCACAACCTGCGCTGCGTCGGTCACGGAGATCGTAATGAACTGGGCAGTGATTCCCGCCGCTCGGGCTTGCTTGAGGAATTCTGCGCTCGCCGCCGTGTTTGAAATCATGATAATCGCATGCGGCGCGGCGGCTGCGATAGACTTGACGGCATCGGAAACTTCGGTTGTGTTCTTCTTGTAGCCGGCTTTGGCAACGATCTTGCTGTCAAACTTGCTGATCAATGCTTCAGTGCTGCCCAGCACGTCGAGACCAAACGGGTCGTCCTGATAGAGAACGGCATAGGTACGGTAACCGGTGAGACTGTATTGCTGGATGATCTTGTTTATTTCCGCCTCATAGCTGGCGCGAGTGATGAACAGCCAGGGGTTGCCGCTCTTCATGACAGCCGAGGCGCCAGTACGGACCATGACCAGTGGAATGCCGGCGTTGGTCAGAACCTTTTCCTTCAACATGGCCTCCGCATTGCCTGTTCCGACGAAGCCGAACAGCGCAAGCGGTTGTGCTTCATCGAGCAACTCCTTGGCCAGCCGCACGGTTTCGGCGGCTTTGTAGGCGTCGTCCTTGCTGATCAGGCGGATCTTCTGGCCATGAACTCCGCCACTCGCATTGACGGCGTCGAAGTAGAGTTGCGCTCCGGCGCGGATATGGCTTCCCGTGGGAGCGAGTGGGCCGGAGAGCGGGGTGACCTGGCCGATGACAATTTCG
>WBZP01002860.1_pt1 | contig 19470 bp, 11 predicted proteins | sample 5204301 | NCBI WGS metagenome assembly WBZP01 (sample SAMN12412401, study PRJNA552823) | activated sludge metagenome | isolation source: activated sludge from nitrification reactor of wastewater treatment plant... | place: USA: Pennsylvania | collected 2017 | reverse complement strand
CGTCGAGTCAGATGGCTCTCCGTTCATTGTGATGGAGCTACTGAAAGGACAGGATCTGGATGCGCTGCTGCGAACGGAAGTGCGACTTTCGATCGAACAGACACTGCAAGTTGTGACCCAGATTGGCAGTGCGCTGCATGCGATCCACCAAGTAGGAATCGTCCACCGCGACATCAAGCCACGCAACGTCTTCTTGGTGCAGAGTCCGAGCGGGGCAGGGGGATTTCAGGTCAAGATCATCGACTTCGGACTGGCCAAGCATCTGTTTTCTCCGCCGGGGGGACGGGGTTCGGATGGACTCCTGATTGGGACGCCGGAATATCTGCCGCCGGAGGCGTGGCGCGGGGTCAGCTCCGATGTCGATACGCGCGCCGATCAGTGGGCGCTGGCGGTTCTGACGTTTCGGCTCCTGACCGGACGGCTTCCCTTTGAAAGTCACCTGAACACGATGCTGCTGGGTCGCGAGATCTTAAGCGGCGTTCCGCGACGCATTCAGACCTTCGCACCAGAGATTCCTGAGCACATGGCCAACGCGATTGAGCGGGCGATGGCCAAAGACAAACACGCGCGCTTTGAGTCCATTCATGACTTCATTCGCGCGCTCAGCAACTTGCCGCTTACCACCAACTCGATGAACACCGCAGGAACAGAGTTTCTGCCGATCGTTGTGGTTCCCAAAGGAAGCGGAACGCCAGCACCAGAGACGGTGTCTCTCAAGCGCGAAGCCTCAACAAAGATCGTGGTTGCACCGGAGCTGACGATGATGAATACGGCGCTCCCAACGGTGGCTGCGGGGACTTCTGTTCCTTGGATTTCGCAGACTTGTCTGCTTCCTTCTACGTCCGCTTCGAGCATGAATGGTTCGATTCACGGAAGTGCTTGGTACAGCGCCACAAGCTTTCTTCATCCCGCGACCAGAGTGGCGATGGTTGCAGTGCTCGGGGGTCTGCTCACGTTTGCGATCTACGCTGGGATACGCGAGCCGCGTGCTGCACAACGCAACCTTACGTCTGCGCAGCCTGAATCTCCGCCGCGTGCGCAGAGTTCGACGGCATCGCCCTTGAGCAGTCCCAGTCCAGAGATCCTTTCTGCAGACAAGCATCACCCAGGACAGAAGGACTCAGATTCCGCAGCAGAGCGCAAGATTCCCAAGATACAGAGCGTACCTGTGATTCCTTCAGAGACGCGATCCGCTCGTCGCAGCAGCTCCACTCACGCGATGGGAATCCCTGCACGTTCGCTGAGCGCAGGCTCGGCGCACAGCGGCTCTACACACGCAGCTAAGCGCGGCGAAGTCGGTTCCACCAGTGCCGCATCTTTTGGATATCCCAAGGCAGCCGAGGGTTCGATGACGAGCGCACGGTCACCGGCTCCTCCGCGAGGGGACGTGCGGTGATCTTGGTGTTCTGTACGGCAGTGGGCTGTGTCTCTTGTTCCTCTTGTTGAAACGCGACGACTCCGTTTGATGAAGAGACTTCTACGTTTGGACGAAGGTGCGTCGTTTCACGCAGCGTAGGAACTCCTTGTGCGACCGACTGTTCATAGGCAAACGCAATGCAGTTGCCCCACGCGGTTCGTAGGGCTTGTGCGTCGTTGTAGCGCTGGGAAATGCGCGGATGCGTGGCCGTGGCAATGACATCCCAGAGCAGTCGCGGCACATCGCTGCGTGGCGCTGTGTCTGCGGTGGATGGATGTTCCAGACAGAGCATTTCAAACGCGAGGATTCCGAGCGAATAGACATCACTGCCGGTTCCTACGTCCGCTGCATCGCCATTCATCTGTTCGGGAGACATGTATCCCGGCGTTCCGATGCACTCTCCGGTCTGAGTATGCTGGCGTTTTCCGATGCGTCCGATCCCAAAGTCGAGCACCTTGGCGGACAGCTCGCCGCGCGCATCTTCGGACAGCATGATGTTGCGCGGATTGATGTCGCGATGAATGATCGGAACCGGAAGTCGATGCGCTGCAGCGACGGCATCACAGATCTGTGCGAACAAGCGGTAGACCGTAAACAGAGCCGGAAGCTGCCGCATGGCGCGATGCTCGTTGAGCCATGCAGACAGCGTCTTGGGAAAGTACTCCATCACCAAGAACTGCTGTCCTTCGAACACGCCTTCATCGAGCAGCTGCACAAGGTGCGGATGATGCGGAAGATGCTTTAGGATTTGCAGCTCACTGGCAAAGCGTTCGCGCTGATCGGAACCTTGATCGACACGAGGGAACTTGATCGCGACCTGCTTGTTTGTGACCGCATCCATGGCGAGCCAGACTTGACCACATCCGCCTTCATCGATCAGTCCCTTGAGCGTGTAGCGAGAAGAGATGACAGCGTCGGGATGCAGCGAAACAAGCAGCTGCGGAATTCCTGGAACAGTCTGTGGCATGGCACTGGGTGAGCAGATGAAGATCCAAAGCTCTCAATTGTAGTTTCGCTTGCTTCATAGGGGAATTGTCAACTGGTTTTTCCAGTTCGGAATCGCAGTAGCGCTTCTAGGGCAAGGAACGTCTTTGTCTTGAAAGGGAGTCCGCTGGCACGGTGTCTGCTCGTGCTGTGTAAATCGCAGCGGTTCCGTCGAGAAACGTGTCTGTAGGTGACTCCTTTTTGCGCTGCGGATGATGCGTGAAGGCTGCTTCTGTTTGTGTTCGCGTAGGCATCGTGTGTGCGGCATACACATTGCTTTCTTGGGTGAAAGCGCGGGCAGACATTCCGTACGGGCCTCGCGACAGAATGCGGAAGGAGTGAAGCGTCAGTCCTTCCTGGGAGGCACTCATGAACCGGACAATTCGAGCTTCACACAGCAAAACGGTCGACGAAGATGCCTGGATAGGCCAGACGGTCGATAGCTATCGACTGGTCCGCCGAATCGGCTGTGGAGCGATGGGCGTGGTGTACGAAGCCGTACATCTGAACCTGGGTCGTCATTATGCGCTCAAGCTCCTTCATCCACACCTGAACTCGAACCAGCAAGCGGTCGCGCGCTTTGTGGCGGAAGGACAGACTGCGAATCGTCCGGCGATTCCGGGAGTGGTTGCGATTCATGACGTCAAGCGTTCCAAAGACGGACTGACGTACATCTTGATGGAATACCTTGATGGAGAGACGCTCTCGGCTCGCATTGCGCGTGAGTTTGGACGTTCCGAGAGTACTGCGTGGAGTCCTGTGGGTCCTGATCTGCGTCCGGTTCCACACTCCTCGTACGTCAATGTGAGCCTGATGCTGGCGCGCCAGATTGCATCGACGATGGATGTCATCCACAAGAGCGGCGTGGTCCATCGCGATCTCAAGCCGGAAAACATCTTTGTGGCGAAGGATCCGGATGCGGTGGGCGGAGAGCGGATCAAGATCTTGGACTTTGGAATTGCCAAGGTGGTGGATCCCGCTTCACAGACACACAACGGTCCACCAACGTGGGCTCCGACGATGCAGCCGACGGCGGTGGGAACGGTTCTGGGGACTCCTGCGTACATGCCGCCCGAGCAGTGGTACGGAAGCAGTCAGGCGGACTCTCGCTCGGATGTGTATGCGTGTGGCGCGATCTTCTATGAGCTGATGAGCGGACGGCCTCCGTTTACAGCGGCGTTTATCGGAGAGCTGATGGAGCAGCACTTCTATCAGAATCCGGACCCTCTCAAAGACGTTGCACCGTGGGTGTCCGATGGCTTTGCGAGCTTGGTCAAAGAGATGATGAGCAAGCTGCCAGCGGAGCGTCCGACGATGGCGGATGTGGTGTTGCGACTTCAGGATCTGATGCGCGAACATCGCAAGCGTCGCGGGAGCGGCCTGTCTACCTTGACCGAAGATCCAGACGGAACGATTCCCAGTCGCAAGCTGGATCCGGGGGCACTGTGGCCTCATCTTCAGCAGCAGCTTCGACACAGAGCCATGCGCTGGCCTCGGAATGCGCTGGCGCTGCTCAAGTGGGTGAGCGGGCTGTGGTGGCTGCGCTGGGGACTCCTTGGCGCTTGTTCGATGATTGCGATTGGCCTTGCGTGGTGGCTGATCTTTGCACCGATTCGAAAGGTCACTCCGGTTCTGATCCCTGGTTCTTCGTCCGGGCAATCGGTGACGGTGTCGAGCAGTCCTGTTGCGAAGCTGTATCTGTATGATCCGACTTCGTCGAGCTTGGATGGACTGCTGAATCCCTACTGTGAGACGCCGTGTCTGGTTCCGATCGAGCGTCTGCGATCCGATACGACGATGATTCTGTATAGCGAGGGATTCCGTTCGCGTACGCTGAGTAAGGAAGAACAGCTTCGGGCGGTGAGTGATCAGCGGGTTAGCATCGAGCTTCCGAAGAAGGTGAGCTTGCCGACTCCTACCGTGAAGGGAAAGCAGTGTGGACCGGGGAAGGGACGCTGTCAGGGGCGCTAGCAGAGAGTCTGTCTGGGCGGAAGGAGTGCGTGGCGCGCCGATAGGAATGCGTGTGGCGCGCCGATAGGAATCGCGGGATTAGCTGCGTGTGCGCGGTGGGAAGCGAGGCCGGCTGGGACGCTCATCACCGAGCATCTGCGGACGAATCGACTGTCCGCGCACTGTGGTCTTTCGCAGCGCCGACAGCACTCGAATCCCAAGCTGTCGAGGAATCTCCACAACCGTTGTGGTTGGCAGAATCTCAATCTGTCCAATGGCACGACCCGGAATGCCCGCTTCGTTGGCAATCGCTCCCACTACATCTTGCGGTCGCAGTCCGTGATTGCGTCCCACTGCGAGCATCAGCCGTGCCATGTCCATCGGCGGAGTGCGCGGTCGCGATTCCCGCTCGAAGCGAGGCTCACGCTCTTGCGAGGGACTCCGCTCGAAGCGAGGCTCGCGCTCTTGGGGATGACTCCGCTCGAAGCGAGGCTCACGCTCTTGGGAGGGACTCCGTTCGAAGCGCTGCTCTTGAGGATGACTCCGCTCGAAGCGAGGCTCACGCTCTTGGGGATGACTCCGTTCGAAGCGAGGCTCACGCTCTTGGGGATGACTCCGTTCGAAGCGAGGCTCACGCTCTTGCGAGGGACTCCGCTCGAAGCGAGGCTCACGATCGGGACGGAAGCCTCTGTCGAAGCGCTGTGGACGATCGTTTCGGAAGTCGCCTCGACGACGATCATCGAAGCTGCGTTCGTGCGAGGGTCGCGGCTTGTCAGGCCGCAGCACCATCTGGATGTTGTCGGGAACGTGTGAGCGACTTTGGTTGCGATCCGCACAGAGCTGCTGAAGCAGCAGCGCAGCGACGGTCGTCGCATCGTGACCGCTCGATTCCGCCAGCTTGTTCGCGAGCGTCACAAAGCGCTCAGGAATCGCCTTCCCAAGCTGCGGCAAGAGCGAGTCAAACAGACGTTCCTCTCGCTTGGCCAGCACATCGTTGCGCGTCGGAATCGGAAGCTGCGAGATCGTACTTTGGGTAAATCGCTCCAGCATGCGCAGACGACCACGCTGCTGCGGAGTGATAAGGACCAGCGCTTCCCCGCTGCGACCGGCGCGTCCGGTTCGTCCGATTCGATGTACGTAGGTGTCGAGATCGGTCGGGAGATCAAAGTTGATGACGTGGCTGATGTGATCGATGTCGAGGCCGCGCGCCGCGACATCGGTTGCAACCACCACACGGACTCGCTGATCACGCAGACGCTGCAAAACCGTCGCACGCTGAGCCTGCGACAGATCACTGTGGAGCGCTTCCGCTGCGATTCCTTCTGACACCAGCGCTTCCGCCAGCTCATCGGCTCCGACTCGAGTGCGCGAAAAGACAATCGCAGCCTCGGGCGGACTCACTTCCAACAGACGAATCAGCGCATCGAACTTGTAGCGCTCTTCACACAGGGCAAAGCGCTGATTGATCGTATCGACGGTGCGTGTTGCGGACTCGATTGCGATGTGCTCAGGATGACGCAGCTGATTGTGCGCAATGCGTCGAATCACCGGCGGCAGCGTCGCGGAAAGGAGCGCCGTTTGACGCTCTCGCGGAGTCTTGCCAAGGATTGTCTCTACGTCTTCGATAAAGCCCATGCGCAGCATCTCATCGGCTTCATCAAGAACCACGAAGCGGACTTGATCGAGCGTCAGGGAGCCGCGCTCTAGGTGATCGAGCACTCGGCCTGGCGTTCCGACGACGACCTGTGCACCGCGCGAAAGCTGCGCAAGCTGCCGACCCATCGAGTCCCCACCGAAGATGGCCAGCACCGAGATCTGTCGAAGATACTTTCCGTACGCATCGATCGCGGTGGCCACTTGCAGGGCCAGCTCTCGCGTCGGACAAAGCACCAGCGCTTGGACCGCGCGAACACTTGGATCGAGCGCGTTCAGAAGCGGAAGTGCAAACGCTGCGGTCTTGCCCGTTCCGGTCTGCGCTTGTCCGAGCAGGTCGCGACCTTTGAGAAGAACGGGAATGGCTCGGGCCTGAATCGGGGTCGGAGTCGTATAACCTTCGTCGCTGACCGCGCGAACCAGCGGTTCAGAAAGGCCCAGATCTGCGAAGGTATTCTCTGCGCGTTCGTCTCCCGACCGTGCTTCGGTCGCTTGGGGAGAGAGGGCAGCGGGTTCAGAGTGCACAGCTTCCGTTGAGTGGGTGTGCGTAGTCGGAAGGGTCGCCGGAGCGACAGCCAAGTCGGTCAAAACACGTTCTCTTTGCTAAGGGGGAGGGAAACGGACGAACTGCTAGAAGGCTGCGCACTCTACACCAAGGCGCGCGGCTGTCTTGCCTTTTCTTTGGTCGGGCTGAAAATCACGATGACAGCGACGGGGAATAGGCCTTTTGCCTGGTCGTTTACCGTCTGGGACAGTGCAAGATGCCGCGATCGAAGACGCCGCCGATGAGCAGGTGCGCGCCATGTGCCACCGCGACGCTGGATGCCGAGAGGAGCTTGCCCGGTTCTCGATAGATGCGCTGGACGGACGCCGGACCGCTTGCACCGGACAGGATGGAAAGCTGAACCACTTCCGATGGCGCAGGCTGCGCTGCCGATCGTGCATGTCGCAGAAACTGAAGCGGGCTTGGATGTCCCGCCAGCAGCAGGTTTCCGCGATCATCGATCGAAAAGTTATCCGGTGAGGTATCGACAAACAGCGGTGGATCGGACGGACGCAGATCTCCGTTTGGCTGTCGTACATAGCTTCGGATTTGGTATCCCGTGGTTTCCGCGACAAAGACGCGCTGTCCGTCCGGTGTCAGCGTGATTCCGTTTGCGTAGCGCAGCTTGTCTGCCACGGTGCGCGCAGACGTTCCATCGAAGTACACCACCGACGCACGACCGATCATGGATGCGTCTTCTAGTAGGTGTCCGCCCGGACCTTTGCGACCGTGATCGTTTGTGACGTAGAACGCTTCCTGTCCGCTTCCCGTGACATCATTGAGACTCACAAAGTGCGGCGCAGTCACCGTGCGAGCCAGCGTCAGCCATGACTTGTCCTGTTCGTCTTCGATTCGGAAGACAAAGACCGCTTCTCCGCGCGGGCTGTGCTGCACTGCGAACAGTCGTCGCTCTCCGCTTGGATGAACGTACAGACCGATTCCGTGTGGACGCAGCGCTTCACCGATTCCGCGCACGGCAAGCTTCGTCGGGACCGCTTGTTTGTCGAGCTGCCAGCGAAACATTGCACCCGGATCGGGATGGAAGTCCTTGCTGTTTCGACGACCGGCGGCGGCGATATACACCGTCGCGGTTTCATGATCGATGTCCAGATCTTCAGCGCCAACCAGTCCATCCACCGTCAAAAGCTGACAGCCTTCGGTTCCGATCGGAGCCGACTGTGCAAACGGTCGCATCATGCGCACCACCAGCACCAAGTAGGCGACAAGCCCGGTCAAGAGCAGAAGCAGAGCCACGCGTCGAATCGTCATGTGCAGACCTCGAAGAGACAGAGCCGGGCAGGGTGATTACGGAATCGGAAGACCCGCGCGCTTGCGAGCCACATCAAGCAGCGTCTGCGGACCGGAAAACGGCTGGGCTTTGAGCTTGCTTGCTTGGGATCGCAGCGTCTCGATGCGCTTGCGCTCTGCTTGCAGCTTCGGAACGTCTTCTTCATCGACCTCGCTCGCTTCGGGAAGCAGCTTCTGTGACGCTTGCAGCTGCGCTTCTGCTCGTCCCGGCTGACCGAGTCCGATCCACGCTTCACCCATCAGCGTGCGCAGCTTTTCACGATACGGAATCAGATAGAGCGCGAGGTCTCCGAACTGCAGGACTTCTTTGAAGCGCTTCTTTTCCGCGTACTTTTCCACCAGATCGAGCAGGATTTTGTCGTCGGAAAAGTCCAGCTCTGCGGCTTTTCCTAGCTCACGCAGCGCTTCGTCTTCCTTTTTGTCCTGTTCGTAGAGCGCAGCCAGTCGCTCATACGGCTCGCTGCGATCGGGATCGAGCTGCTTTGCGCGCTCATATTCCTTCACCGCTTCAGGAATCTTCTTTTGCGCGGCATACAGATCCCCGAGTCTCTGCCTGGCATCAAAGCCATCTCCACCGACGGAAAGTAGCTCTTGAAATAGCTTCTCTGCTTCGGCCTTTTTCCCCAGCTTTTGATGCAGCTCTGCATCCGCCAAGATCGCTTCTTTGCAGCGCGGATCCAGCTTGCGAGCCACCGCCACTTCACCCGCAACTTCCGCTGGATCGCCTCCCGATCGAATCATCGCCACCGCCATCAGTCCGTGCAGCTTTGCCGTCTGTGGAGCGTTGCGAATCTGAAGCTTCAATCCGTCCATGTCCGCGTAGTCCGTGGGCCGCACAAAGAACGTTCCTTCATACGCCGAAAGCTGCTTGCGCAGATCCGCGCGGAACTCTTCATCCAGCTTCGCAATCGGAACACCAGAGATCGTCTCCAGCACTTCTTTGGTGCGCTTTCCATCGCCAAACATACGCAGCGCTTGCACGATCTTGGCAAAGCCGTACCGTCGCGCCAGATAGCCAATCGACAGCGCCGCTTGGTGATACGCAACGACGATGTGATTTTGCGATCGCGCGCGCGTAAACCCGACGTTCAGATCCGCCAGCGACAGCAGCTTTCCGTCTCGCAGCGCCGCCGCCACTTCCGCGTGCGTTCGCCGGCTCCACGATGGATGAAGCTGCTGCGTTTCCCACTCCGAAAGACCTTCGGTAAACCAGCGCGGAACCCGACCTTTCGACAGCTCCAGCGCGAAGACGTGACCCAGCTCGTGCCAGATCATAAGACCCCACGGAATCTTTCCTTGTCCCGGCGATCGTCCCGTCACCACGCGACTGAACGTCACCCCGAGCATTCCCGGATCTGCCGACGGAAGCCCGAAGGTTCGCACTGAAAAGTTGTCCGGTTCTTTGTACAGCTCCAGCGAAATCGGAAGCTTCGGAGCAAAGCTGTAGCGACGAGAAAACTCGATCCACTCCGCCTGCACGAGCGGCACCAGAATCGGCAGCAGCAGCGCTTCTTCGTCTTTGTGAACCCGCAGCCGCAGCCCGCCTTTGCCCGGCTTGGTTGGATCGATATCGACGGTGACGACCTTGTACGACTTTTGGTGATGCTTTTCGTACAGATCGAGCAAGTTGAACGTCCGTCGGTTGTAGCGATCCCCTTTCCACGCTTTGAGCAAGGTCTGATGACTGCGTTCATCGTCGCCAAGCTGCGCATAGGCTCGTCCCAAGTCTCCGAGCGCGTAGAAGTCTTTCGGGTTTTTTTGCACCGCTTCTTCCAGCAGCGCGACCTGATCTTCGTAGCGATGCTGAACCTGAAGACGCTCGGCGATGATGCGATAGAACTGGCTGTACAACGGGGACCGACGCAGCGTCTCGGCTTTTTCGTCCTCGAAGTCTTTGCGTCGATCGAGCAGCAGCAGCGCTCCGGCTCGCAGCGCCCGCGCCGCCAGGTCGTAGCCATTTTTCGCAATCTGCGGCTCGACCACCGCCAGCGCTTCTTCGTACTGCTCGTTGTCGATGAGGATCTCGGCCCGAAGCTGCTGCGCGAGCGGATGAATCGGATTCACTGCCAGCGCTTCATCGATAAGCTCCGTCGCTGCCGCCACATCGTTGCCCTGTTCGAGCTTGATCCGCGCAAACAGCGCTTTCGCATCGGGATTCTGTGGATCGCGTCGCAGTGCTTCCTTCACCGACACTTCCGCATAGCCGACTTCGTACTTTTCGATCCGCAGCTCCGACAGATCCAGCGACGAAAAGACCAGCTCATCGATGCGCTTTTGATCTTTGGCCAGCTCGATCGCACTGCCCAGCTGCTCATACGAGTCTTGATACGAGCCCAGGTAGTACGCCGCCTGCCCGAGCAGTCGCACCGTCCGACAGTCCTTCATGTCCAGCTTTTCCGCGTCATGATCGTCGAAAAAGCCGTTCCAGATCGCGCGCTCTTTGTCCCTTTGCCCCGTCAGCTTGTACGCTTCCCCGAGCGTCATCCGACTCGCCAGCGCCATCGGGTCTTTTTGAACGTGCGCTTCCAGGCTCGCCATCGCTTCCTTCATCTGGCCTTGACGAAGCAGGCTCTCACCGATGAGCGACTCGATCTCGTCCCGTTGCTTGGCGTCCTTGGTCGAGGTCCGCAGCTTTTCCAGCAGTCCTTTGGCCTGCTGCGGCTTTCCCTGTCGAAGCAGCGAGAGCGCCGGTCCCAGCGGTCCTTCGTAGCGAAACGGCGGCACTGCCGGTTCCGTCGCCTGCGCTGGTTCCACCGTCTGCGGTTTCGTCTTGTGCGGCGGACTTGCCGTCGCTTGCGTGACCGTTACAAGCCACAGCCCGACAATCGAGACGCCGCGCTTCGCTCGGAGCAAAGACAACATGCAGCCCAGTCTAATCTGAAACTGCTGCGCTTAGCGCTGCCGAAGACGTGTCCAGATTTGCTTCGGTCCGACGGGAATCAGCAGCGTTTTGAGCGGAATACCAAAGTGCCGAGCAAACGCCGTCGTGATGCACAGCGCGCTCACCGTATACGCGCCCGTCGATGCCATCGCTGCTCCGACGATGCCGTAGCGAGGCAGCAGCCACAGGTTCAGCCCGACGTTGGTTAGCAGCGCCAGGCTCTGCGCCCAGATGACACTCGGCGGATAACCTCGCACACCCGACAGCGTTCCCGCGAGCGGTCCCGAAAAGCTCAGCGCCGCGCAGCCAAGCAGCACCAGCAGACACGGCACAAACGAACCCGCAAAGCGCGATCCATAAAACAGCACAAGCAGCGGCTTTCCGACGAGCAGCATCGCCAGACAGCCGAGCAGTCCCAGATACAGCCCGAGCTTTGCTCCAAGCAGCGCCTGTTCGGCGACATCCTCTTTCGCCGCCGCTTTGGCAAACAGCACCGCGTTGAGCGTTCCCGGCAGCATCAGCAGCAGTTCCGCGACGCGAACCCCCGCCTGATACAGGCCCAGTTCGTGCTCCATCGACGCGCTCGGCAGCAGCCACTCGAGCAGATACACGTCGATCCGAAACAGCAGCATGTCCGGCAAGATGTGCAAAAAGTTCCGCAAGCTGATTGCGTACAGCTGTCGCACCGTCGACGTGGGCTCACTGTCCGGCTGCGAGATCTGCGACGGAATACGCATCCAGTTCCGCAGCCGCCACAAAAACAGCAGGCTGAAGCTCCACAGGCTCAGCGCCTGCAACACCAGCGCGCTTGCCACACCCAGCCGATGCAGCGCAAACAGCACCACCACCGCAGCAAGCTGTGCGACGGTGATCAGCAAGCTTAGTCGATTTTGTGCAGAAAAGCGCTGACCGCCCCACAGCAGCGCATTGTGTAGGTCCCGTCCGAGCTGCCCGCACACGCACACACCCAAGAGCACCAGCACAAGCGGCGTTCGACCGTGCACAAGCGGTCCAAGCCACGTCGGAAGCAGCCGTCCGAGCAGCAGCCCGATTCCGAGCGTCACCGTGAGCGCCAGCGCGATGTGCCAAAGTCCGTAGCGCCACAGCCTGCGCGTCGTCGTCGCATTCCCTTGCGCTTGACCGACCAGCACCGCCAGCCCGCCCGGCAGTCCCAGCGCGAGCAGCGTCGTCAGCAAGTTCACATCCACCAGCACCGCGCTGTATCGTCCAAGACCGCTCGGTCCCAGCCCGCGTGCCAGCAGCGCACCTTGCAAAAGCCCGAGCGGCAGCACCGCAAACCTCGTCGCCAGCGTTGCAATCACGCTCTGGGTCAGCGATGGAGTCTGCGGGGCTTGGCTCGTCACGGAAACCAGCAGAGTCTACCCGATTCCTCTCGGATGCCACCGACGCTTGCAGGTGGCTTCGCTCGCTTTTTACTTCGGGTCTTCCTTTTCGCCGTCCGTGCTCGCTGCTTCGTCGCTGTCACTCTGGAGCTTCACTTTGACTTCCAGCCGATCTTTGCCGCGCCACTTGATGCGCTTGCGGCCTTTTTTGTAGCCATCGAGCGTAAGCTCAATCTTGAAGTCTTCTCCGACGGTGCGATCGGCCAAGATGATCGGCGTTTCCCCGACCTTCTGCTTGTCGATCAGCACGATGGCACCCGGCGGCTCACTGCGAATCAGCACTTGTCCGGCGCTTGCGTGCTGCTTGCCTTCGACGGGAAGCGTCTTCGGCTTGTCTCCGTCGGGCGGCGTCGGCTGGCTCGGCTCGGCGACCACGGGACTGGGCAGCAGATCCGGCGGACTGCCCAGATCCACCACTTGCGCCAGATCTTCCGGCGACGCTGTGACCCGCTGACTGCGCTGCGGACCAATCACCAAAAACCACGTCAGCGCCGCAGAAATGACCGCCGCCGACAGTCCCGCCAGCACAAACAGCCAGCGACTGCGCGGATCGCTCACTTCCGACGACGGATCGGGCGGCGGCACCGAGTTCCGTACGTCGAGCGGCGCATCCAGCGCATCGTGCGTCATTTCCGTCGAGATGATGTCGATTTGTCCCGACGGCTCCGCAGTCAGATTGACCGCGCGATGTTCCGCGCTGCTTCGACCGGCGATCGGCTTGGACGGACTGCTCGGCTGCGTGCGGCTCAGCTTCGGTCGCTGCGGTTGAAACTCGTCGCTCTGCTGAAGCTTGACGGCGGGACCATCGGGCACGCTGTGGTGCTGATCGTACGAGACATCGCTCTGCAGAAGCTCCATCTTGGGCTCGGACAGCCTCGGACGCGCCGCTTCCGCGCTGGGCTCACCGCTTGATTTGGTGGAAGGACGACGGGTTCGCTTCGATCGCTCGACGCCAGGTGGCAAAATCCCGACGGGCGCAATCGCTGTGACGCTGTCGCCAACCGCCACCGACTGAGAGTGCGTCGCCATCACATCGCTGCTCGACGATCTGCGACGGCCTGAACCAACCTGACCTAGCTCTCTTGGACGAGGCAGCAGATCCGCTTGCTCCGTCAGAAGCCCAAACATTTCACCATCGGCAGTGATCGCTGGAAACACCGCTTGCGGTGGTGCTGCGTCGTAAATCCGTCCCGCGAGGCGACGGTGCGTCGTCACATCCGAACGATCATCGGGACGAAGTCCTTTGGCTGTCGACGGACCTTGCGCAGACTCATCGTCGCTGGGCGGGCTTTTGCGACTGGCTTTCCCTTCGAGCAGCGCTTTGAGATTTCCCGACTGAAACAGCAAGCTGTTGTCGTCTTTGATTCCCAGCGCGCGCACTTGCTCTAGCTGGCTGCTGTCGATGCCCATCGTCGGGCTCGGCGATCGATCAGCGATCTCATCGTCGCGCGCTTCCATGCTCAGACGCGCCGCGTGGGACAGATCGAGCGCTGCGGTGGGCTCGTCTGCCGTCCGCTTCTTCGGCTGCGTGGTCTGCACTTTTTCGACGAACTTGCCCAGATCTTGCGCGCTAAACGTCGGAGCATGCCGTCGCAGAAAGCCATCCAGCGCTTGCGCCAGCTCCTCACCCGTTCGGTAGCGGTCCTCGGGCCGTCGCTTGAGCGCGCGCAGCATGATCCGCTCAAGCTCTTGCGGTGCGTCGGGTCTTCGTCGAGCCAGCGGCGGCACTTCCGCCTTTCGCACCTTGTCGAGCAGCTTCTCGACGCTCTGATCGAAATAGAGCATCTCCCCGGCGAGCATCTCGTAGAGCAAGATCCCGCACGCGAAGATATCCGTCCGTCGGTCGAGCTGCTGGCCCGCCGACTGCTCTGGGCTCATGTAGTAGTACTTGCCCTTGATGATGCCGATCTGCGTCTGTTCCGCGCGTCCTTCGGCCTTCGCGATGCCAAAGTCGGTGATCTTGACCTCGCCCGTGTAGGAAAGCAGCACGTTCTGTGGCGAGACATCACGATGGACGACGTGAAGCGGCTTTCCCGTCGCATCGCTCAGCTCGTGGGCAAAGTGCAGACCGCGCGCCAGCTCACGGATGATGTACGCCGCAAGCGCAACCGGAATGCTCAGTCGAAGGTCCGTCGCGCGCTGCTCCAGTCGGAACAGATCGACGCCCTCGACGAGCTCCATCACCAAGTAGTACTGCTCTTTTTCCTTCCCGAGATCGTATGTCGTGACGATGTTGGGATGCTTGAGCCGGACCGCCAGTCGCGCTTCATCAAGGAGCATCCGCACGAAGTCGGGATCTTCGCTGTTGTTCGGATGGATGACCTTGATGGCAACTTGGCGCAGCGGCTCGGTGTCGGGCACGATGGCGTGATAGATCTCAGCCATTCCCCCGACGGCAATCTTCTTGACGAGCGTATATGGACCAAGCTGCCCCGTCAGCACATGAGTCCCTCTAAGCTACTCAGCTTACCGCCGGATGCGCCTTGTGACAGACGAAAGCGTCGCCAAAAGCGCCATCGCTTCGAGCCACCGTTCAGCCTATTCCTTGGCCGTTGGGTTTCCCGGGTAGACGAACATCGACAGCGCACGCAGCGGCTGCCGTGTGCCTCGATCGAACGTACAGACCACTTCCGTCGCCATCCCTGGTGCCACGTTGACCACATACTGGGTCGCTGCATTCACAATCAGGTACAGGCCAAGCCCTGCGCCGTACGTCTTGCGATCAATCTGGTCAGAGCTGCGCAGACACTTTTCGATGTAGCGCAGGATGGTCGATTTTTCGAGCCGTCCGAAGCGGTCGCGCACCGACACTGCGAACGAGTCATCCGCCACTGCGTAGCGAATCGAGACAGGTCGCGGAGACAGCTTATCGACGCGCTCTTTGACATCGACGTGATGAAACAGCGGCGTGCCACTGGCGTCGACCGGCGCATCGTAGAGCGCGTTCATCAGCAGCTCTTCGCAGACCTGACCGATCGATGCGCGCACTTGACGACGAACGCCCGACTTGTCAGCAAAGCTGAGCACTTCGTCGATGGCGTTCTGACGGCCTTGGAAGTCGCGCAGCCGGGTCAGCATGATCGGCGTTCCCGACGGAAGATAACGCTCGATGCCGAACAGCTCTCCAGTGACAAACTTGCTGACGGTGACTTGCAGAAGCCACATGCCTCGCTCGTCGGCGGTCAGCACATGATTACAGTGAACATCGGCCAGGATCTGAACCTGTTCCGACAGGGTTCGCTGGGGAACCATCGCAACGAGCTGCGCAGAGTCTCGCAGCCGTCGACAGACCGCACGCAGCCAGTCAAGCCGTCCATCCCAGCCGGCAATGACCAAGCGATAGGGAACCTGCGGGCCCGGAATCTCTGCGACACCAGCGACGGCAACGGGCTGACCGCCACCGGCTCGCACTGCTTGTGCAAGCTTGTCACGGAGCGCCGGGTCTTCGGCGACTACCAAGATGCGCTGTCCAGACGTGGCCGACTGCAGAGGAGACTCCAACGTTTGCGGCATCGCACGCGGCGACTGTCGCTAAGCGTATAATTTCCAGAGGAAAAGTCAACGCACTTCCTCGGGGCTGACCGTGTGGGCACCTGGGCTGCGAAGTCGTCGTTAGCGACTGAGCTGAACGCGGATCACTGCGCCGGTCGCTTGCACGCGCTGCTTGTGGGATCGCTGCTTGCCCGAAGCGTCAAAGTAAAACAGCTCGACGAAGAGGCTCTGGGCATCGGTGTGAGCGACGGACTGGTGGATTCGCAGGCTGTAGAGAACCTCTCGCTCGGTCGATTCACAGCGCAGCGAAATCGTCCCGAGCAGCGTCGGAAGATTGTCCGCCGCAACGTGCTGACCAGGCGCAAAAAAGCTGGGCGGCATCGGCGCACCAATCAGCAGCGTTCCCGTCGGGAGATCGTCTTCATCGCGCTCCTCACAAACCAGCAGCAGACGCAGATATTGCAGCATCACTGCCGTTCCCGCTGAGCACGGATCCGAGTCAAAGCGCGCAGGCTGCTCGACGAGCGCACGCATGCGATCCCGATGATCGGTCTGGTCAAACAGCACGATCGCGGTTTCCGGCGAAACGAACGTGTGCGGATCACAGCTGAGTCCGACTTGCCCGAGCAGTCCCAGATAAAAGCGTGAAAAGTCTCGACGGTGAAGCGCACAAAGCTGCGTTCCGCGAGAGTATTCCGCATCGACTCCGAGACGACCAAACCACTGGTCAAAGCGCGCCACTTGCAGCGCTTGTCGTCCCGTCTGTTCCAGATAATCGGTGATCTCGTGAGAGAACCGTCCATGCCAGCCAAACAGCGCGGTTTCCAGGATCAGCGACGCGAACAGCTGATGATAATCACCGGCACTTGGAACGGGTCCGCTATCGTCGGTGCGAAACGGCAAATACGGCGGCTTTCCGTCTCGGCGATAGCTCTGTTCTGCTGCATGATGCAGGTTTCGTCGGGCTTCGTCGGCTTCTGTCTGCCATCCGTCGCCACGCGAGTCGCCCATATGAACTGCCAGACGAGCCGCGTCGCGTAGACCTCGCCAGCACGTCGAGCTTCCGTACAAGCTGTACGCAGGATCGGTCAGGTCTCCGCCGTACGTGTGCTTGGGCAACAGTCCAAAATGAACGGGCTTCTGACCGTCGACCAGCACTTGCGTGGATCGAAACTGAGCGCAGATCCAGTCGGCACTTTCGACGATCTGCGGCCACAGCGAGCGCAGCAAATCCATGTCCTTCGTCAGCGCGAACACATCTGCCGCGTATGTCAGCGCCAGGCCGTTGCGATATTGGTGATGCTGTCCCGACTTTGCCAGAAACTGCGGATCGAAGAACGTCCGACGCAGCGTCGCGATGGCTTCGTCGCTGTGCCCAAGCTGCGCGAGCGCCACAATGTTCCAGCCTTCTTCGACGCCAAACACTCCGCCATCGTAGACGCCGGGAAACAGTCCGTAGCGCATGACTCCGTCGCGAACAAACAGCCGATTGTGTAGCCGCAGCGCTTTGCACAAGCGATCGAGCGTCGGTTCGGGAATCGACAGCGTCGAACCTGAAGCCAGATAGGCATTGCACTCCATCGTCAGTCGCTGCAGCGCTTGATCGAACGTTGTCGTCGGAAAATTCGAACCGAGCGGAATCCGAAGCTCGATCTCTAGGTGGTCATCGCGTCGAGACACTATCCGGGTTCCCGTTCGCGTCACAGATCGAATCGTCTCGTCGGACAGCGAGGTCGGAAGGGCAAGCCCAAGCTGCGCTTTGTTCCGAGACTGATTGACGCTGCTCTGCACACCACACTGCATCAGCTGCTCGTCGAGCTGATCCGTCGAGGTCACACCGTACAAGCGCAGTCGCGCCCGCAGACAGCCTTCATCGTCGACAAATGCGATCTGATGCAGCTTCTTTCCATTTGTTCCGACGAGCTGAACGTCTCCAGCGGGCAAGTAACCGTCGACCAGGCTCTGTTTGGCCAGCGCAAGAGGACCCAGCCAGTCCGTCGCGATCCGATGCAGCGTTCGATCACAGCCAGCGACGCCCCACTCTCGAAACAGAAGTCCGCCATCCCACAGCTGATAGGCCAGCGGACCTTCGACTTGACCGAGCAGCGCTCCTGCGCGAAACGGCAGCGCCAGCTTCGAGATGGCTTCCAGCGTTGGTTCTCCGTCAGCGGAAATTTGTGCGTGGAGCTGTTTCATCAGCTCGTCACCGTGGGTGCCAAGCGCAGGCTGTGCGACGGCAAGCACGGAAGCCGGATGAACAAGCTCTCGCGTCGCTGGTATCGACAGCTTTTCCGTCGACAGCACGATCCGTCCCAGCTGATACGGACCCGGCTTCAGCTCAATCTGAAGCGCGGAATCGACGGAAACCTGAGCCTCGATTGAAAGCGAGATCACCGTCGCTGGATACAGACACTTTTGCCGAAGCGGAAGCGACCGACGGTCCAGCGATGTGCGCAGCGCTGTGAACGGAAGCGGCGTTCCATCGATCTGCACAGACAGAGACTGCTCACTCGGTGGTCGCGGCGCACGCAGCCAGCTATTCCAGACGTCGGTGGTTCCTTCTCCGGCGAAGACCAGATGGATGGCCGCAACGAGCTGCGCATCGATCTGGGTCAGTCGAATCGTCGTCAGCGTATCGCAGCTTAGCGTCTGATCGGTCCACAGCGAGTCACCGAGCAAAAAATCCGGCGCACGGCTCGGTGGCGCATCACCAAACACGCACTCACAGTCGGCTCGCACGGTCTTCATGCAGCCATCATCGTGGAAAAGACGCGATGTGAGGAGCGACTAGAAGCGCAGCGTCAGGCTCGGCACCAGCTGGGGACGATTCGGATGACTGAGCAGAAGCGGCTGCATCGGCGAAGTAGGCGTCTGCTGAAGCGACTGCTGCTCGACGGTGATGGGCGCTGCATCGATGGTCGTGCAGACATCCACTTCCGTGCAGATGGTTCGCTGCGACAGCACCACCGGGACGATAATCGCGGTCGCAACTGCGGCGACACCGACGGCAGCAATCGTCCAGACCCACCACTTTTGATACCACTTCACCTGCGGCTGCTTCACCAAATACGGGTTCTGGTCGGCGGGCAGTGGCTTTAGCTCCACGTCTTTGTCGATGCGCTTGCCGGGCTCGGATTTGATCGCAAACGTCTCGGAATAGTAGCCAGGTCGCTCGACGCGAACTTGGTGATTGCCGAGAGGAACTTCGGTCTCAAGCGGTGCTTTGCCAAAGAACTTGTCGTCGATAAAGACGCGAACGGCGGGACCCTCTTTGACGGTGTTCGACGTGATGCCGAGTACGCCTGAGATGGGCGTGAGATCCACCTCGATGCGGGTGGTCTGACCGGCCTTGACCTTGAACACGTCGATGTACGGCGTAAAACCGAGCCGAGACACGCGGATGGTGTGCTCTCCCGCGCTGAGCGGAATCACTTCCTTAAACGGCGTCTGACCCATCATCTCACCGTCGAGATACAGCTCTGCACCTTCGGTCGCGCACTGAATGCGAACACCGCTTCCAGCCGTCGGTGTCGGAGCGGCGCCGGTTCCCGTCGAGCGAGCAGGCGGCGCGGCAGAAGCGCTTCCACCGGGCAGAAGCAGGAGGAGCAGCAGGGATACGAGGCCGATCCAGACGCGCATCGGGCTCATCTTACCACCAAGGCTACCTGTGCAGGTTTACGAAGTCGTACTGAACGCTGTAGGTGTCCGCGTCACTGATGGCTTCGAAGCGTAGGCTCTTGACCGCGCTGCGCACACACGCGGTGCGATCCTCTGCGCCATCGATCTGCACGTCGGTGACTTTGCCACTTGCAGCCACGGTGACATCGACGCTGATCTT
>WBZP01002859.1_pt1 | contig 19472 bp, 21 predicted proteins | sample 5204301 | NCBI WGS metagenome assembly WBZP01 (sample SAMN12412401, study PRJNA552823) | activated sludge metagenome | isolation source: activated sludge from nitrification reactor of wastewater treatment plant... | place: USA: Pennsylvania | collected 2017 | reverse complement strand
GGCAACGGCAAGCTGATCAAGGTCGACCCGCAGGCGCGCCGCATCGTCAAGGAGTACGCCATGCCGGCCGGCCGCGGCGGCGGCCCCTACGCGGTGACGGTGGACGCGGCCGGTCGCGTCTGGGCCAACGAGATCGACACCGACACGGTGGCGATCCTCGACCCGAAGACGGAGGCCTTCCGCGTCATCGCGCTGCCCTCGAAGAACGTCGGCATCCGCAAGGCCATCGTCGATGCGCAGGGCCGCTACTGGTACATGGGATCGCACAACGGAAGACTGGGGGTCATCGAATGAAACGTGTTCTTTTCGCGCTGCTGGCGGCGCTGCTCGTGCCGGCGGCGCAGGCCGACGAGGCGCTGTGGGCGAAGCTGAAGGCCGGCGGCAACGTGGTGCTGATGCGCCACGCCTCGACCGAGGCCGGCCTGGGCGACCCGCCCGGCTTCAAGCTGGGCGACTGCGCGACGCAGCGCAACCTGTCCGAGGCCGGCCGCGAAGAGGCACGCCGGCTCGGCCGCCTGCTCAAGTTCCGCGCCATCAATTTCACGACGGCGAAATCGAGCCAGTGGTGCCGCTGCCAGGAGACGGCGAAGCTCGCCTTCGGCGAAGACCCGGAGCCGTGGCCGCTGCTGAACTCGCTCAACGCCAACCCGGCGGGCGAGGCGGCGCTGGTGAAGGAAGTGAACGCGCTGGCGGCGAAGGTGAAGCCGCCCTACAACGCCGTGCTGGTGACGCACAACTTCAACATCCGCGCGCTGACGGGGATTTCGCCGAAGGAGGCGGAGATCATCGTCGCGCGCGCGAGCGGCGGCAAGCTGGAAGTCGTCGGGCGTATCCCGCTGCCGCAATAACCAATCGCATTTCAATCAGAGGAAACTTCATGAGCGCCGCAGCCATCAGCCGCTTCCCCGTCCCCGATCTGAAGGACATCCCCGAGGACATCCGTGCCCGCATCCTGGCGGTGCAGGAGAAGTCCGGCTTCGTGCCGAACGTCTTCCTCGCGCTGTCGCACCGCCCGGCCGAGTGCCGCGCCTTCTTCGCCTACCACGACGCGCTGATGGACAAGGAGGGCGGCCTCACGCGGGCGGAGCGCGAGATGATCGTGGTGGCCACCTCGAACGCCAACCAGTGCCAGTACTGCGTGGTGGCGCACGGGGCGATCCTGCGCATCCGCGCCAAGAACCCGCTCATCGCCGACCAGGTGGCGGTGAACTACCGCAAGGCCGACATCACGCCGAAGCAGAAGGCCATGCTGGATTTCGCCATGAAGGTCTGCCTCGAATCCGGCAAGATCAACGACGCCGACTTCGAGGCGCTGCGCGGCCACGGCTTCACGGACGAGGACATCTGGGACATCGGCGCCATCGCCGCCTTCTTCGGCCTCTCGAACCGCATGGCCAACATGTCGAACATGCGGCCGAACGACGAGTTCTACCTGCTCGGGCGCCTGCCGAAGAAATAGCCGCCCGGCATGGGGCGGTCTATCTTCTACGAATGGGCACGCCACGCATCGATGCTTCCGAGCCCTTCCGCTTCGCCGACCTGCGGGGCGGCGGGATCGATGCGTCCGCCGAATTGCGTGCCGGCCTGCTGGCGAGGCCGGCACGCATCCCGCCGAAATACTTCTACGACGCGCTCGGCTCGCGCCTCTTCGCGGCGATCTGCTGCCTGCCGGAGTATCCGCTGACGCGCAGCGAAGCGCGCCTCTTCGCGGAGCGCGGCGGCGAGATCGCCGCCGCGGCCGGCAGCGGGCGCCTGCTCATCGATCTCGGCGCCGGCGACTGCACCAAGGCGGCGGGCCTCTTCGCGCTGATGGCGCCGATCGGCTACGTGGCGCTCGACATTTCGGCGGACTTCCTGCGCGAGGCGCTCGGCTGCCTGCGCCAGCGCGTGCCGGACCTTCCGCTCGCCGGCATCGCCATCGACTTCACGCGCGGCCTCGACCTGCCGGCGGAATTGCTGGAACCAGCCGGCGCGCCGCGCTTGTGGTTCTATCCCGGCTCGTCGATCGGCAATTTCGCGCCGGACGCGGCGCGCGATTTCCTGGCGCGCATCGCCCGCGCCTGCGCCTCGCATCCGGCCGGCGGCGCGCTGCTGATCGGCGTCGACCTGGTCAAGGACAAGGCCGCGCTGGAGGCCGCCTACGACGACGCGCTCGGCGTCACCGCCGCCTTCAACCTCAACGTACTGAATGTGGCGAACCGCCTGCTGCCGGCCGACTTCGACGTCGCCGACTGGCGCCACGTCGCCTTCTACGACGCCGCCGCCGGCCGCATCGAGATGCACCTGGAGGCGTGCCGCGCGGTGGTCGTGAATCTCGGCGACCAGGCACGCCGCTTCGCCGCCGGCGAGCGCATCCACACCGAGGATTCGTACAAGTGGACGCCCGACGAGTTCGCCGCGCTGCTCGAATCGGCGGAATTTGCGCGCCAACGTATATGGCAGGACGCCGACGCCGGCTTCGCGCTCTTTCTCGCCGAGCCGGGATGACACGCGACCTCTCCAAAGCCGAGCTGCACGCCGCGCTGGACGACAGCCGCGCGCGCCTGCTGGCGCTGTATGCGGAGCTGCCGCCAGCGCTCTGGCGGGCGGTGCCCTGCCTGAAGATCATCAACCCGCCGCGCTGGGAGATCGGCCACGTCGCCTGGTTCGCCGAGCGCTGGTGCCTGCGCCGCGGCACGGACGGCTTCGCGCCTTCGCGCCTGCTGGCCGACGGCGACCGCTGGTACGACTCGTCGAGCGTGCCGCACGACACGCGCTGGACGCTCGACCTGCCGGACCTGGCGGCGACGCGCGCCTACCTCGCCGCGACGCTCGACGCCTGCCACGCCGCGCTCGATCAGAGCGATGCCGATGCGTATTTCTTCCAGCTCGCGCTCTACCACGAGGACATGCATTGCGAGGCGCTGCACTACACGCTGCAGACCCTCGGTGCGCCGCTGCCGGCCGGATTGCCGGCGGGACCGCCGCAACTGGGCGCCGGCGGCGAGCTGCATTTCCCAGGCGGCGAGGTCGAGATCGGCAGCCGCCGCGACGCCGCCTTCGTCTTCGACAACGAGAAATGGGCGCATGGCGTGACGCTGGCGCCCTTCGCCATCGACCGGCGACCGGTCAGCAACGCCGAATTCCTCGCCTTCGTCGAGGACGGCGGCTACGGGCGGATGGAATGGTGGAGCGAGGCCGGGCAGCAATGGCTGCGCGAGTCCGGGCGTCGCGCCCCGCGCGACTGGCGGAAAACGGACGACGGCTGGGCACGGCGCGCCTTCGAGGCCTGGCTGCCGCTCGCCGCGGCCGAGCCGGTGCTGCACGTCAGCGCCTTCGAGGCCGAGGCCTGGTGCGCCTGGGCCGGCCGGCGCCTGCCGACGGAAGCCGAGTGGGAATGCGCGGCGAAAACGTTCGGCGACGCCTTCTCGCCCTGGGGGCATGTCTGGCAGTGGACGGCGAGCCCGTTCGAACCCTACGCCGGCTTTGCGCCGGATGCCTACGCGGATTATTCGCAGCCGTGGTTCCGCACGCATCGCGCCGTGCGCGGCGGCTCCTTCGCCACGCCGGCGTGCCTGCCCGACCCGGCCTTCCGCAATTTCTACGAGCCGCAGCGCGACGACATCTTCGTCGGCTTCCGCAGCGCGCGCGCTATGTGACCGCAGGCACCGTCGCAGCCTGTTCCAGCGGCACCGCCCGCAGCACTTCGCCGCCGAAGTGGGCGACCGAGTTGGCATAGTAGGCCAGCACCGGCAGGTTCTCCGCCACCGGCATGAAAAGGCCGTCGCGTTCCTCGACGATGTGGCGCAGGGTGAGCATGCGCAGGCCGACGCCGATGGCGTAGTCGCGGTCGTGGCGCGGGATGTAGATGTGCGCGCCGCGCGCCTCCCAGCCGGCAAGCAGGGCGCAGGCGGCCGACTTGACCTCCAGTTCGGAAAGCGCCCGCTGCGCGTCCTGCCGGAACACCTGCGCCACCAGCGCCACGGGCACCACCGGGATCACCGCGCCGATGGCCTGCATCAGGTGGCGGCCGAGCTTCTCCACCTCGCGCCGCCGCGATTCCTCGTCGAGCGCCGTGAAGTCCGCGCCATGCTGGAGCAGGTAGCGCCGCATCGACACCGGGGTGCCGAAGTTCACGCAGGCATAGCCGAAGCGGTGCCAGCCGCCGGTGAGCATCTGGCCGAAATTGCGCCCGGCAAAAGTCAGTGTCGTCAGCGCGGCGCCGAGCATGCCCTTGCGGCGCCGGTGCTCGGCCAGCTTGAGCAGCTGGCTGCGGTCCTCCAGCACGCGGTCGTAGTTGAGGCCGACCGGGATGAACACCAGGTCGCGCTCGCCGTCGGCGCGGAAGGACTTCACCATGTAGTCGAGCAGGCCGAACTTCGGCTGGCGCAGCGCGCCGTCGACGGTGAGGCCGCCCTCGGGGAAGAGCGCCTGCGGCACGCCGGCCTCGGTGGCCATCGCCACGTAGCGCGACAGCACGGTGCGGTAGAGCGGGTCGCCCGAGTTGCGCCGCACGAAGAAGGCGCCCATAGAGCGAATCAGCGCCTGCAGCCCCCACACGCGCGCCCACTCGCCGACGGCGTAGGAGAGCGCCACGCGCTCGGCGGCGAGGAAGGCCACCAGGACGTAGTCCATGTTGCTGCGGTGGTTCATGACGAAGACCACGGTGGACTTCGGGTCGACGTTGGCCAGCCCGGCCTCGTCGGAATAGCCGAGGCGCACGCGGTAGAGCGAGCGTGCCGCCGTCTTCGCCAGCCAGTAGCCGAGGCGAAAGTAGAGGTAGGCGTTGAAGGAGGGCACGATCTCGCGCGCGTAGTGGTCGATGCGCCGTCGCACGTCGGACAGCGGCTCGCCGGTCTCCTTCGCGTGCGCCTCGGCGGCGGCCTGGATGCGCGGGTCGTGGAAGAGCCGGTCGATGAGCACCTCGCGCCGGGTGAGCTTGAACGAGGGCAGCTCGATCCTCAGGCGCGTGTTGAGTTCCTGGATGACGGCGTTGATGCGGCGGCGGAAGAACCAGCGCATGCCTGGCGCCAGGAACAGCACGCCGGCCGCCCAGGCGGCGAGCAGCGCCATGATGATGAACAGCCACAGCGGGACACTGACGGCAGTGTTCATGCCTCCTCCGCTCTCCCTCTCCCCGGCCCTCTCCCCGAGGGGAGAGGGAGTGGCGCTCCCCTCGCCCGCTTGCGGGAGAGGGGCCGGGGGAGAGGGTTTACATCAACACGATGTCGAACTGTTCCTGAGTGTAGCCGGATTCGGCCTGCAGGGAAATCGGCTTGCCGATGAAGTCGGAAAGCATGGCGAGCGAGCCGGACTCCTCGTCGAGGAAGAGGTCGGTCACGGCGGGCGCGGCCAGCACGCGGTACTCGCGGGCGTTGAACTGGCGCGCCTCGCGCAGCAGCTCGCGCAGGATCTCGTAGCACATGGTGCGCGCGGTCTTTACCTCGCCCCTGCCGCCGCAGGTCGGGCAGGGCTCGCACAGCACGTGGGCGAGCGACTCGCGCGTGCGCTTCCTCGTCATCTCGACCAGGCCGAGCGCGGTGAAGCCGTTCACCGACATGCGCGTGTGGTCGCGCGCGAGCGCCTTGTTCAGCTCGGCGAGCACGGCGTCCCTGTGCTCCTGGCTGTCCATGTCGATGAAATCGAGGATGATGATGCCGCCGAGGTTGCGCAGCCGGAGCTGGCGCGCGATGGTCTGCGCCGCCTCGAGGTTGGTCTTGAAGATGGTGTCGTCGAAGTTGCGCGAGCCGACGAAGCCGCCGGTGTTCACGTCGATGGTGGTCATCGCCTCGGTCTGGTCGATGATGAGATACCCCCCGGACTTGAGGTCGACGCGGCGGGCCAGCGCCTTCTGGATCTCGTCCTCGACGCCGTGCAGGTCGAACAGCGGCCGCTCGCCGGTGTAGTGCGTGAACAGCGGCATGAGCTGCGGCATGTATTCCTGGGCGAAGGCCGTCAGCTTCTGGAAGTTCTCGCGCGAGTCGATGACGATGCGCGTGGTCTCCGGCGTGGCCAGGTCGCGCAGCAGGCGCTGGCCCAGCGTCAGGTCCTGGTAGAGCAGCGCCGGCGGGCGGGCGCTGACGGCGGCATGCTTCGCCTCGGCCCAGCGCTTGCGCAGGTAGGCGATGTCGCTGGCCAGCTCCTCGTCGCCCGCCTTCTCGGCCATGGTGCGCACGATGAAGCCGCCCGCCTCGTCGGCCGGCACCAGCTGCTGCAGCTTTTCGCGCAGCTGCTCGCGCTCCGCCTCGCCCTCGATGCGCTGCGAGATGCCGATGTGCTTCTCCTGCGGCAGGTAGACGAGCAGGCGCCCGGCGATGCTGATCTGGGTGGACAGGCGCGCGCCCTTGGTGCCGATCGGATCCTTCAGCACCTGGACGATGAGGTTCTGGCCTTCCGACAGGATCTTCTCGATCGGCCGCGGGCCCTCGCCGCCGTTGCCGTTATGGCCGTTCTGGCGCTCGCCCCAGATGTCGGCGACGTGGAGGAAGGCGGTGCGCTCGAGGCCGATGTCGATGAAGGCCGACTGCATGCCGGGCAGCACGCGCACGACGCGGCCGAGGTAGACGTTGCCGACGAGCCCGCGCGAGGCGGTGCGCTCGATGTGCAACTCCTGCACGATGCCGCCCTGCATGAGGGCAACGCGCGTTTCCTGCGGGGTGAAATTGACCAGAAACTCCTCGCTCATGGCGAGGAGTTTATCAGGTTGTCGCGAGGCGTCAGGAAGCCCCGGCGTTCAGGCGCACGTAGAGCTTGGCAAGCAGGCGCTTGACCTGCTCCGAGGCGCGCACGTAGTCGCCGTACTGCAGCAGGCGCATCGCCTCGTCCTTCTTTCCCGCCTGCGCGGTCTCCAGCACGCGGCCGGCGCACTGGTGGAAGAGGGCGTGCTGGCCCTTCATCTCGCCGAAGGTGTCGATGGTGCCGAAGCGCTCGCCGCCGGTGCTGTAGATCCACTTGCCGAGCGGGCACTGGTCGTCGCGGCAGACCACCTCGACCTTGAGGTCCTCGGTGCTGGTGCCCTGGATGTAGTTCTCGAGGCGGGATTTCCACTTGATGTGGGCCTCGATGGCGGTCATGAAATTCAGGCCGGCCACCTCCATGGAGGAAGCGTCGGCGGGCGGAGGAGGAGCCGACTCTTCCGCCTTCTGTCCCAGTATGCGCTTGAACCAGTCGAGGGCGCTCATGGCTATGCCTTTCGTTATATGGGATAGCCGTAGCGTCGCAGAAGAAGGGCGGTCTCGTAAAGGGGCAATCCCATGATGCCCGTATAGGAGCCCTTTATCTCCTCGACGAAGATCGCCGCGCGGCCCTGGATGCCGTAGGCGCCGGCCTTGTCGAGCGGCTCGCCGCTGGCGACGTAGCGCCGGATCTCGTCGTGTTCGAGCAGGCGGAAGCGCACCTCGCTGATGCTCAGCAGGTGCTCGGTGCGGCCGTTGTCGGAAAGCGCCACCGCCGTCAGCACGCGATGCGTCCGGCCGGAGAGGCGCTGCAGGATCGCCACGGCGTCGGCCTCATGCTCGGGCTTGCCGATGACGCTGCCGTCGACTTCCACCGTCGTGTCGGCAGCCAGCACGGGATGCGGGATGAGGTGGCGCTCGCGGATGCGCCGCACGCCGGCCTGCGCCTTGGCCAGCGTCACGCGCACGACATAGTCCTCGGGGCGCTCACCGGGCAGCGGCGCCTCGTCGACGTCGGGATCCTCGCGCGGCACGCCGCGGAACATGAGCAGCTCGAAGCGCACGCCGATCTGCGCCAGCAGCTCGCGCCGGCGCGGACTGCGGGAGGCGAGATAGATGCGCGGTTCGATGGAGATCATGCGGCACTCATTCTCGATGATACGGGTGGTTCTTGAGCAGGCTGGCGGCGCGATACAGCGCCTCGGCCAGCACCACGCGCGCCAGGGCGTGCGGCAGCGTCAGGCTGGACAGGCGCAGCGTCTCGGCCGCCGCCGTCTTGATCTCCGCCGCCAGGCCGTCCGGGCCGCCGATGACGAGGGCGACGTCGTCGCCCGCCTCCAGCCACGCCTTCAGCCGCGCGGCGAGTTGCTGCGTCGTCAGGTCGGCGCCGCGCTCGTCCAGCGCGACCAGGCGGCAGCGGGCCGGCAGCGCCGCGCGCAGGCGGCCGGCCTCGGCCGCCAGCAGCGCATCGACCGGCTTGCCGCCGTTGCGCGGCTCGGCGCGGACCTCCTTCAGTTCGAGCGGCGCCTCGCGCGGCATGCGCCTGGCGAATTCGGCGAAAGCCTCGTCGGCCCAGGCGGGCATGCGCGTGCCGACGGCGACGACGGACAGCTTCATCCGCCCGCTGCGGCCTTCTTTCGCGCTGCCGGCCTGGCCGCCCAGAGCTCTTCCAGGTTGTAGTAGCTGCGCACCGCCGGCTGCATGATGTGCACGACGATGTCGCCGAGGTCGACGACGATCCAGTCGCCCGTTTCCTCGCCCTCCATGCCGTAGATCCTGCCGCCGGCGGCGAGCACCTTGTCCTGCACGCTGCGCGCGAGCGACTTGGTCTGCCGCGCCGAATCGGCGCTGGCGATGATGATGCGGTCGAACAGGGAGGACAGCTTGGTGGTGTTGATGACTTCGATGTCGCGCGCCTTGATGTCTTCCAGCGCGGCCACGGCGATCTTCTGCAGTTTTCTAACGTCCATCAGGCGATCTGTACAAGCGATGCGTTTGAATATACTCCCCCACGGCGTCGGGAAGCAAATAGCGGGCGGACAGCCCCGCCGCCAGGCGCGCGCGCAACAGGGAGGCGGAGATGGCCAGCGGCGTCATCGTGAACGCCACGACGCGCCCGGCCGGCGCCGCGCGCAGGGCGCCGGGCGCGTCGACGAGCCGCCCGCGGCAGGCGGCGGCAAGGTCCGGCGGCATGTCGGCGGAATCGAAGGCGAAGCCCGGCCGCGTCGCGACGCCGATGTGCGCCAGGTTGAACAGCTCGCGCCAGCGGTGCCAGGCCTCGAGGCCGAGAAAGGCGTCGGCGCCCATGAGCAGGACGAGCGGCCGCTCGCCCTCGGCGGCGCGCAGGCGCTCGAGCGTGAGCACCGTGTAGCTGGGGCCGGCCGTCTGCGCCTCGGCCGTGTCGAGGACGAAATGCGGGTTGCCGGCGATGGCCAGGCGCACCATCTCCAGGCGATGCGCGGCATCGGCGCGGGGCGCCTGGCGATGCGGCGGCTGGCCGGCAGGGATCCAGCGAACCTCGGGCAACGCCAGCGCCTCGCGCGCTTCCTCGGCCAGGCGCAGGTGGCCGTGGTGCACCGGATCGAAGGTGCCGCCGAGCAAACCGATCGGAACGGCTTCAGGCATGCGCCGTCTCGCTCGGGCGGACGAAGACGTCGCGGTAGCTGACGTAGAAGCTGGCGAACAGCGTCGGCACGAAGACGAACAGCAGGGGCAGGGAAAGGGCGACCACCATCATGCGCTGCAGGGCGGGCGAGAAGGCCTCGACGATGGCGAGCAGGGCGCCGGGCAGGATCACGCTGATGCCGGCCACGCCGAGGCCATAGGCGATGAAGGGGCGCCAGTTGCGCAGGCAGGCGACGAAGCTGAAGAACAGCGCCTTGCCGGCCGGCACGTCGTCCCAGGCGGCGAGCAGCGGCGCGAACCAGAAGGCCATCAGCAGCGGCACCATCAGCAGCAGCGCGAACTGCAGCGAGAGCAGGAACTCGTCGCTGTGCAGCAGGTCCTCGGGCGGCTTCTGGTTCGCCAGCATGATGCGCAGCAGTGCGCCGTCGTCCACCAGCGCGCTCGCCGCGAACACGGCGACGGAGCCGAGCATGTAGAGGGCGCCGAGCAGGAACAGCGTGTTGCGGTTCTTCCGAAAGCCGGAGAAGAGCAGGCCGAAGCCGTTCTGCGCATCGCGCTCGAGCGCGCGGCAGCCGTTCATCACGCCGACCGAGAGCGCCGGCACGCACAGCGGTGCGGCGACCACGCCGATCAGCGGGATCAGGTTGAGGAAGATCAGGGTCAGCCAGTAGCCGAAGACGAGGAAGGTCAGCAGCGCCGGGTTGTTGCGGAACAGGCGGAACCCCTCGACGATCCAGTTCCAGCCGCGGGCGGCGGGCAGCGGGCGCGCCTGCATTCAGCGTCGATGCGCGCGCGGGCGCGCGGCGGCTGGATTACTCGAAGATCTCCGCATAGGAAGCATAAACCGAGCCCATCGTGACCGGCAGCATGATCAGCATGCCGAGCCCGAAGGGGATCAGGGCGATGACGTAGAGGACGAAGAGGATCACGCCATAGACGATGAACGGCACGATGTTCTTCAGGCAGGCGGAGAAGCTGGCCTTCATGGCGTCGAGCGGCGCCACGTCGCGGAACACCACCAGCGCCGGGGCGAACCAGACGGCCATCAGCAGCGGCACCATCAGGGCCATGAAAACCAGCATGGCGACGATGAAGCCGCCGATCGCCATGCCGACGCCCGGGCCGCGGCCCATCAGGCCGCCGGTGACCGCCGCGCCGCCGCCGATGAGGAAGACGATCACGGTGACGGCAATGACGCCGATGAGGTAGAACACGCCGACGAGGATCAGCTGGGTGGTGTTCTGCTTGAAGCCGGCGAACAGCGTGTCGATGCCGAAATCGCCGTCCGCCGCAAGCGATTTGCAGCCGAGCAGGATGCCGCCGGCGAACACCGGCATGAGGAAGTTGAGCGCCAAGTTGCCGACCACCGGGATGAAGCTGAGCACCACCGCGATCACCAGCAGGATGACGGAAACGGCGATCCAGATGCCGGGGTTCTTCGTGAACAGCTGCCAGCCCTGCTTGAGCCATTCGAGGCCGCTGCCGGCCTCGACGCTGCGCCCGGCCGGATCGAAGTTGTCGCCGCCCTGACCGGCACTGCCCTCTGGAACGAGAAACGGATTCTGTTCAGCCATGGCGCCTCCCCAGCGAATGAACGGAAGAACGGTTCAGAACGTGCCGATCACCCACATCGGCACGCGCAGTCCGGAATCGAGCGGCTCCTGCCGCGTCATGCGGCCGTCGCCCTTGTCGTCGACCAGGTAGTAGGGCACGCCGTGCGGGGGCGTGACCTTGATCATGTAGAGCTTGCCGTTCACGCGGAACTCCTCGACCTTGTCCTCGCCGCGCCGGATGATGGTGACCTGCGGCTCGAGCGCCGGGTCGGGCTGGTAGCCCGGCGGGGGCGGCGGCGGCTCCGGCACCGGCTGCAGGCCTGCGGGGGGCTGCTGCGCGGCGGCAGGCAGGGCGAACGCGACGATGAGGGCGGGGAGCAGGCGGCGCATGGTTTATTCCTGGGAAATTCCGGCAAATTGTATCAGAGGTTGAGCAGCAGCTCGTGCTCGTGCGGCAGCGGCTCGAAGCCGCGTCCTTCATAGTGCTTGAAGATGGCGTCGACCACCTGCTCGGGCTCGTCGATGACCTGCATCAACTCGAGGTCCTCGGCGGCGATCATGCCCTCCGACACCAGCCTTTCGCGGAACCAGTCGAGCAGCCCCTGCCAGTAGGCGCCGTTCATGAGGATGAGCGGGAAGCGCCGGCTCTTGCCGGTCTGGATCAGGGTGAGCGCCTCCATCAGCTCGTCGAGCGTGCCGAAGCCGCCCGGCAGCACGACGTAGGCGGCGGCGTACTTGACGAACATCACCTTGCGCGCGAAGAAGTGGTGGAAGGTGAGCGAGATGTCCTGATAGGGGTTGCTCTGCTGCTCCTGCGGCAGCAGGATGTTGAGGCCGACGCTCGGGCTCCTGCCTTGGAAGGCGCCCTTGCTCGCCGCCTCCATCACGCCCGGGCCGCCGCCGCAGATCACCGAGAAGCCGGCGTCGGAAAGCAGGCGCGCCACCTTCTCCGCCTGGGCGAAGTAGGGATGGCCTTCGTCGATGCGCGCGCTGCCGAAGATGGACACGGCCGGGCGCACCGGCGCCAGCCGCTCGGTCGCCTCGACGAACTCTGCCATAATGCCGAACATGCGCCACGACTCGCGCGCCGTCGGCGAGGCGGCATCGGCTTGCGGCGTCATCTTGCGTAGCTTCTCGTTCATGTTTCCTTGAGTTCCCTATGCCCACGCTGCTGCTGGTCGACGGATCAAGCTACCTCTACCGCGCCTTCCACGCCATGCCCGACCTGCGCAACAAGGCGGGCGAGCCGACGGGCGCGGTGTACGGGGTCATCAACATGCTACGCCGGCTGGATAGCGACTTCAAGGCGGACTATCGCGCCTGCGTCTTCGACGCCAAGGGCAAGACCTTCCGCGACGATCTCTATCCCGACTACAAGGCGCACCGCCCGCCGATGCCCGAGGATCTCGCCAGCCAGATCGCGCCGCTGCACGCGTGCATCCGCGCGCAGGGCTGGCCGCTGCTCGCCATCGAGGGGGTGGAAGCCGACGACGTCATCGGCACGCTGGCGCGCGAGGCCAGCCGCCTCGGCATCGAGGTGGTGGTGTCCACCGGCGACAAGGACCTGGCGCAACTGGTGAACCCGCACGTGCGGCTGGTGAACACCATGAGCAACGAGGTGCTCGACGAGGCCGGCGTGCTGGCCAAGTTCGGCGTCGGGCCGCAGCAGATCGTCGACTATTTCGCGCTGGTCGGCGACAGCGTGGACAACGTGCCGGGCGTGGACAAGGTCGGGCCGAAGACGGCGGCGAAGTGGCTGCAGGAATACGGCTCGCTCGACGAAATCGTCGCCCGCGCCGGCGAGATCGGCGGCAAGGTCGGCGAGAACCTGCGCAAGCACCTCGACTTCCTGCCGCTCGGCAAGAAGCTCGTCACCGTGGTGTGCGACCTCGACCTGCCGATGCGCGTCGCCGACCTCCAGCCGTCGCCGCCCGACAAGGCGAAGCTCGCCGAACTGTTCGCGCGCCTGGAGTTCAAGACCTGGCTGCGGGAAGTGCAAGGCGACGCCCCCTCGCCCCCGCCGGGGGAGAGGGCCGCACTTGCTTCCCCCTCGCCCCCTTCGGGGGAGAGGGCTGGGGAGAGGGGGCTATCGGCTAACCCGCAGCCCCCCGGCGCCCACCGCACCCGCTACGAAACCATCCTCGACTGGCCCACCTTCGACGCCTGGCTGCGGAAGCTCGACGCCGCGCCCCTCGCCGCCTTCGACACCGAGACCACCAGCCTCGACCCGATGCAGGCCAAGCTCGTCGGCCTGTCCTTTGCCGTCGCCGACGGCGAGGCCGCCTACCTGCCGCTGGCGCACCGCTACGCCGCCGTGCCGCAGCAACTGACTTTCGACGAGGCGCTGGCGAAGCTGAAGCCCTGGCTGGAATCGCCGCGCCACGCCAAGGTCGGCCAGAACCTGAAGTACGACATGCACGTGCTGGCCAACCACGGCCTGCGCCTCGAGGGCGTCGCCCACGACACCCTGCTCGAGTCCTACGTCGTCGAATCCGACAAGGGCCACGACATGGACTCGATGGCGCTGCGCCACCTCGGCATCACGACCATCAAGTACGACGAGGTCACCGGCAAGGGCGCTTCCCGCATCGGCTTCGAGCAGGTCGACATCGCGCGCGCCGCCGAATATGCCGCCGAGGACGCCGACGTCACGCTGCGCCTGCACGCGGCGCTGCATCCGCGCCTCGCCGAGGAGCCGAAACTCGAAGCGCTCTACCGCGACATCGAGATGCCGGTGATGCAGATCCTCTTCCGCATGGAAAGGAACGGCGTGCTGGTGGATGCCCCGCTGCTGGAGCGGCAGGGGCAGGAGCTCGGCCTGCGTATGATGGAGATCGAACGGCAGGCGCACGAAGTGGCGAAGCAGCCCTTCAACCTGAATTCGCCCAAGCAGATCCAGGAGATCCTCTTCGAACGCGAGAAGCTGCCGGTGCTCAAGAAAACGCCCTCGGGCGCGCCATCCACCGACGAGGAAGTGCTGGAGCAATTGGCGCTCGACTACCCGCTGCCGAAGCTGATCCTCGACTACCGCGGCCTGGCGAAACTCAAGAGCACCTACGCCGACAAGCTGCCGAAATCCGTCGACCCCGCCACCGGCCGCGTACACACCAACTTCGCCCAGTCCGTGGCGGTGACCGGACGACTCGCCAGCTCCGACCCCAACCTGCAGAACATCCCGATCCGCACGGAAGAGGGCCGGCGCATCCGCCAGGCCTTCGTCGCGCCGGCGGGATCGAGGATCGTCTCCGCCGACTACTCGCAGATCGAGCTGCGCATCATGGCCCACCTCTCGGGCGACGGCGGCCTGCTCGACGCCTTCGCCGCCGGCGAGGACATCCACCGCGCCACCGCCGCCGAGGTGTTCGGCGCGGCGCCGGCCGAGGTGACGAGCGAGCAGCGCCGCTACGCCAAGGTGATCAACTTCGGCTTGATCTACGGCATGTCGGCCTTCGGCCTGGCGCGCCAGCTCGGCCTCGAGCGGCAGGCGGCAGCGTCCTACATCGACCGCTACTTTGCGCGCTATCCCGGCGTGGCGAACTACATGGAGTCGACGCGATTGCAGGCGCGCGAGCGCGGCTACGTCGAGACGGTGTTCGGCCGGCGCCTCTGGCTGCCGGAGATCAAGTCAGCCGCCCCGGCACGGCGCCAGGCCGCCGAACGCGCCGCCATCAACGCGCCGATGCAGGGCACCGCCGCCGACATCATCAAGCTGGCCATGATCGCCGTGCAGCGCTGGCTCGACGAGGCGCGGATGCGCACGCTGCTGATCCTGCAGGTGCACGACGAACTGGTGCTGGAGGTGCCGGAAGCGGAGCTCGAGGCGGTGCGCCATGAACTGCCGAAGCTGATGGCCGGCGTGGCGCAGCTCTCCGTGCCGCTGGTGGCCGAGGTCGGCACCGGCGCGAACTGGGACGAAGCCCACTAAAAGTCAGTCTCTACGGCGCGGCGCTTCACCCTCCGCCGCCGCGTCAACCAGTTCGCGCATGCGCTGCCAGTGCGAGCCTTCCCAGTAGACGCGCCCGCAGGCCTCGCAGGTGGTGAAGCGTTCGTAGCGTTCGCGCACCATCGGCGGCAATTGGTCGAGCACCTGCGCCTTGTCGATGTCGCGCAGCGGCCGGTTGCATTCCAGGCAGAGGGTGAAGGGTCGCAGGCTGCCGACGAGGTCGAGGCGATTCAGGATCTCCTTGAACTGCTGCGAAGGCTTCAAGGCATGCACGTAGCAGCCGTGGGTGAGCTCGCGCAGCTTGAGCAGCTCGCGGTCCCGCGTCAGCACGATGCGGGCATCGCGCACGGAGAGGTCGACGATCTCGCGATCGTCGAAGTCGTTGCGGTAGAGGGTGTCGAAGCCGGCCATGCGCAGCAGGTGCGCCAGCCCGCCGAGGTGCGCGTCGGCGACGAAGCGCGTCTGGCGCAGCGGCCGCTCGCGCAGGCGCAGCAGCGGCGTGACGTCGAGGGCCTCGAACTTCGGATAGACGGCGACGCGGTCGCCGTCGGCAACCAGCCGGTCGAAGCCGACCGACTCGCCGTTCACCAGGATCAGCTCGACTTCGGTGTGCGGCACGCCGAGCGCCTCGATCATGTGCTTGACGGTGGCGGCGCGGGCGCAGGGCGTCGGGAACTCGCGCTTGCGCCGCTCGGGCGCGAGGAAGTCGTTCAGCTCCTCGTAGAAGCGGAAGGTGGCGGTGACCATGTCGCTTGCCCCTCTCCCCCGCCCCTCTCCCCGCAGGCGGGGCGAGGGGAGCAAAAAGGTCAACCCTCTTCGAGCACGCTCAAGAGATACTTGCCGTAGCCGCTGTTGTGCAGCGGCTCGGCGAGGCGACGCAGCTGGACGGCGTCGATGTAGCCCATGCGGAAGGCGATCTCTTCCGGCGCGGCGATCTTCAGGCCCTGGCGCTTCTCGATGGTCTGCACGAAGTGCGAGGCCTCGATGAGCGACTCGTGGGTGCCGGTGTCGAGCCAGGCGTGGCCGCGGCCCATCATCACGACGTTGAGCTCGCCCTGCTCCAGGTAGCGGCGGTTGACGTCGGTGATCTCCAGCTCGCCGCGCGGCGAGGGCTTGAGATTCGCGGCGATGTCGCAAACTTTCTCGTCGTAGAAGTAGAGGCCGGTGACGGCATGGCGCGAGCGCGGCTTGGCCGGCTTCTCCTCGATGCTGACGGCGCGGCCGTCGGCGCCGAACTCGACGACGCCGTAGCGCTGCGGGTCGGTCACCGGGTAGGCGAAGACCGAAGCACCGTGGTCGCGCGCGGCGGCGGCCTGCAGGTCCTTCTGCAGGTCGTGACCGTGGAAGATGTTGTCGCCGAGCACCAGCGCGCTGGGCGAACCATTGATGAAGTCGCGGCCGATGAGGAAGGCCTGGGCGAGGCCCTCGGGCTTCGGCTGCACGGCGTAGGAGAGCGACAGGCCCCAGCTGCGGCCGTCGCCGAGCAGCTGCTCGAAGCGCGGCAGGTCCTGCGGCGTCGAGATGACCAGGATGTCGCGGATGCCGGAGAGCATCAGGGTCGACAGCGGATAGTAGATCATCGGCTTGTCGTAGATGGGCAGCATCTGCTTCGACACCGCCAGCGTCACCGGATAGAGCCGGGTGCCCGAGCCGCCGGCGAGGATGATGCCTTTTCTCTTCGCACTCATAGTGTCAATCCGAATAGTGTTGCGCGACCCAGTCGCGATAGGCGCCGCTGGTGACGCGGGCGGTCCACGCCGTGTTGTCGAGGTACCAGCGCACCGTCTTTTCGATGCCGCTTTCGAAGCTCTCTTGCGGCCGCCAGCCCAGCTCGCGCTCGAGCTTGTCGGCGTTCATGGCGTAGCGGCGGTCGTGGCCGGGGCGGTCCTTGACGTAGGTGATCAGCTTTTCGTGCGGCGTCACCGGCGAGCCGGGATGCAGCTTGTCGAGCAGTCCGCACAGCGTCTTCACCACGGCGAGGTTGGTCATCTCGGCGCGCCCGCCGATGTTGTAGGCCTCGCCGGGGCGGCCCTTCGCCAGCACGGCGCGAATCGCCGAGCAGTGGTCGCCGACGTAGAGCCAGTCGCGCACGTTGAGGCCGTCGCCGTAGATCGGCAGCGGCTTGCCGGCGATGGCGTTGAGCAGGATGAGCGGGATCAGCTTCTCGGGGAACTGGTAGGGGCCGTAGTTGTTCGAGCAGTTGGTGGTCAGCGTCGGCAGGCCGTAGGTGTGGTGGTAGGCGCGCACGAGGTGATCCGAGGCCGCCTTCGAGGCGGAATACGGGCTGTTCGGCTGGTAGGGATGCGTCTCGGCGAAGGCCGGGTCGTCCATGCCGAGCGAACCGTACACCTCGTCGGTCGACACGTGCAGGAAGCGGAAGGCGGCCTTGGCCTCGCCCGCAAGCGCGGACCAGTGGGCGCGCACCGCCTCGAGCAGGGTGAAGGTGCCGTTGATGTTGGTCTGAATGAACTCGGCCGGGCCGTGGATCGAGCGGTCGACGTGGCTCTCGGCGGCGAAGTGCACGATGGCACGCGGGGTGTAGTGCTTGAGCAGCTCGCCCACCAGCGCAGCGTCGTTGATGTCGCCCTGGACGAAGTCGTGGCGCTTGTCTCCCCGCAGCCCGGCGAGGTTCTCCGGGTTGCCGGCGTAGGTGAGCTTGTCGAGATTGACGACCGCCTCGCCGGTCTCGCTCAGCCAGTCCAGTACGAAATTGGAGCCGATAAACCCGGCGCCGCCGGTGACCAGGATCATTGCGGGATTTCCTCGAGGCAGAGTGGCAGGCAGTCGCGCCAGTCGGGCAGCGCGAGGCCGAAGCGGGCGCGGAAGGCGCTGGTGTCGAGGCGCGAATTGGCCGGGCGCGGCGCGGGCAGCGGGTAGTCGGCGGTCGTGATCGGCGTCACCGTCTTCACGCGCAGGCCGCTGCGGCTGGCGACGATGGCGCTGGCGAAGCCGTGCCAGCTCGTCTCGCCGGCGCAGGCGAGGTGAAACAGGCCGCTCTCGAAGCGGCCATGGCGGCGCTCGGCCAGTGCCTGGCGCAGCGCCAGCGCCGTCGCCTCGGCGATGAGCCTCGCCCAGGTCGGGGCGCCGATCTGGTCCATGACGATGCGCAATTCCTCGCGCTCGGCGGCCAGACGCAGGATGGTGCGCAGGAAGTTGGCGCCGCGCGCGGCGTACACCCAGCTGGTGCGGAAGATCAGGTGGTCACAGCCTGAAGCGCGGATGCCTTCCTCGCCGGCCAGCTTGCTGCGGCCGTAGGCGCCGAGGGGATTCGTTTTGTCCGACTCGACGTAAGGCGCGGCTTTGGCGCCGTCGTAGACGTAGTCGGTCGAGTAGTGGATCAGCAGGGCGCCGCGCCGCGCCGCCTCCTGCGCCAGCAGCGCGGGCGCGACGGCGTTCACTTCATGGGCCAATTCAGGCTCGCTCTCCGCCTTGTCGACGGCGGTGTAGGCGGCGGCGTTGACGATGACGTCGGGCCGCACCTCATCCAGCTTGCTTCGGATGGCGGCGGCGTCCGCCAGATCGAGCCCGGCATGGCTGAAGGCAGCGACCTTGCCGACCGGCTGCAGCGTCCGCTGCAGCTCCCAGCCGACCTGGCCGTTTTTCCCCGTCAGCAGGATGTTCACGGAAACAGCTCCGCCACGGCGAAGGGCACACCTTTGAGATCCTTGGCGGAGAGGTTCGGCGCGCCGGTCAGCGGCCAAGGAATCGCCAGCTCGGCATCGTTCCAGAGGATGCAGCGCTCATGCTCCGGCGCGTAGTAGTCGGTGGTCTTGTAGAGGAAATCCGCCGATTCGGAGACGACGAGGAAGCCGTGGGCGAGGCCCGGCGGCAGCCAGAACATGCGATTGCTGGTTTCCGACAGCTCGACGCAGGCCACCTTGCCGAAGGTCGGCGAGCTGCGGCGGATGTCCACGGCGACGTCGAACACCGTGCCGCTCGCCACGCGTACCAGCTTGCCCTGCGGCTGGCGCAGTTGGTAATGCAGCCCGCGCAGCACGCCGCGGGTGGAGCGGGAATGGTTGTCCTGCACGAACTCGGCGCGGATGCCGGCCGCCTCGGCCAGCACGCGCTTGTTGTAGCTCTCGAGGAAGAAGCCGCGCGCGTCGCCGAAGACCTTCGGTTCGAGAATCAGCGCGTCGTGGATTTCGGTGGCTATTACCTGCATAAACCGCATTTTACTTGCGGTTGAGGTATTCCACCCGCAAATCCTTGCGCCCGAGGACGACCTTGCTGACGGCGCCGAACTCGAAGACCAGGCGCGGCCAGCGCCGCGGCGGCACTTCCAGCCAGTGGGCGAAGAGCACGCGCAGCACGCCGCCGTGGGTGACCACCGCCGCGGCCGGTGCCTCTCCCGACCGCAGTTCGTCGAGGAAGGCCAGGGTGCGCGCCAGCATCGCCGCCGCCGATTCGCCGCCGGGCGGCGCGAAGTGGAGGATGTCGGCCACCCAGGCGTCGAAGGCGGCTTTCTCGATCTCGTCCCAGCGCCGCATCTCCCACTCGCCGAAGTGCATCTCGACGAGGCGCTCGTCGACGGCCGGCGCCGGCGAAAGTTGTTCGGCCACGCTGCGGCAGCGCAGGAGCGGGCTGGTGTAGACCGGGATGCCCGCCGGCACGATGCCGCGCAGGCGCGCCGCAGAGACGGCGGCGTCCTCGGCGAGGCCGATGTCGCTGCGGCCGTAGCAGGTGCCCTCGGGCACG
>WBZP01002857.1_pt1 | contig 19473 bp, 26 predicted proteins | sample 5204301 | NCBI WGS metagenome assembly WBZP01 (sample SAMN12412401, study PRJNA552823) | activated sludge metagenome | isolation source: activated sludge from nitrification reactor of wastewater treatment plant... | place: USA: Pennsylvania | collected 2017 | reverse complement strand
GCGCGCCGACAATCATGATGTTCTCTGGCGTACTACCCAATGCCTGCCGGAACGCGGCCGCCTCGGCATCTTCAATCGTTCCTACTACGAGGAGGTGCTGATCGTCCGCGTGCATCCGGAGATTCTGCGCGGCCAGGGACTTCCGGATGAGTTGATCGACCAAAAGACGATCTGGCAGCAGCGCTATCGATCCATTGTTGACCTGGAGGACCATCTGCACAGTAACGGGACAAGGATCATCAAGTTCTTCCTGCACCTTTCTCTGGAGGAGCAGCGCAAGCGCTTTCTTGATCGCATCGACGATCCCGACAAGAACTGGAAGTTCAGTCTTGCCGATATTGAAGAAAGGCAATACTGGAAGCAGTACATGGAAGCCTACGAGCTGTGTCTGGGCGCGACGAGCACCAAGGATTCGCCCTGGTATGTGGTGCCGGCAGACAACAAGAAGAACACCCGACTGATCATATCCACAATCATTGTCGACACATTGAAAGAACTCAAGATGCAATATCCGGTCAGCGGCGCAGGACGTCGAGGCGAATTGACGAAGATACGCGAGCGCCTGGTAAACGAAGGTTCGGACGGTCACTGATCGACGCAATTCGCAGAGCGACGCTTCGCTTGGGCAAGAAAGTCAGGCCGTTATCCACTTCTCGGCATCGGACTGACCTCCATTCGAAAATACCTTGACCAGACCCGGCATCAGAAACGCGAACATTCGCGTTGCATTGGCAACCCAGTGAACATCCGTCACGACGGCAATGCGTTCCCATGCCTTCATGTGTGCGACGCCGAGTTTGGAATCATCCCACATGGCTCCGGCGGTAAAGCCTTCGAAATCCGGGGCGAGGTGATAGAGCACTCGTATCCGTTTGTGCCTCTGAAGCGCCAATTCAACGGCAGGAATGAGAACAGTTTCATAGTCCTTCGCATCGACTTGACCCGAAGCGCGGATGCTAACTACGTGATCGGGAAGATTGCTGAGAAGCTTCATCATGGCGAGATTTCTTTCAGTGGAGAATTCGAATCAGGCGAAGCCGACGCGGACTCAATCGGCTTCCGTGAACGGGATCTTCCCGTCCCTCTCGAAGCGCCTTTTCCTGCTTGCGCTGAACACCCACCCTACGATTCCGATGAACAGGGCGAAGAGAATCACCAGGTAGGTTTCATATCCGACAAGACTCATCGTCTGCCTCCGTGCAAATGCCCTTTATCGCCGTGAACTGCACAAAACGCGTGCGCAGCTTGCCCCGCATGCAATTGCCGGCATTTGGTCTTCCTGCCCCGCATGTGTCACGCAGTTCCCATCCAGCCCAAAGCCTCTGCATCGGCCACGAATGGGAAGTGCTTCACTTCCGCCGACGTAAAGTGCTTGCCGATCGCCTCCGCAAATCCGCCGAGCGGGCTATCCGTTACGAGAGCTATCCGTTGGACCTTCTTGTGATGGTCGTGGACGAAGTGCATGTGCGCGGTAAAGGCCGCGAAGTTCTCCCATCCGGGAAATTTCTCGGAAAGAATCAATATGCCGTGGAGTCCGGTGTTGTCGGAAAGATAGGAATCGACAGCGGCGCTGAGTCCGCCAAAGTCCTTTTTGCTCAGTGGCGCGCGCGGTTTGAGCACGAGAACGCCTTCCGGTTTCATTATCGAGTAATCGAGCATGTGAGCCTCCGTCAGTGTTGCCACCATGCTAGGCAATCATAGCGACGCACTCAGTTCGGCAGCGAACATACGATTCATCGATGGATAAGCGATGTTCTGATCGTTGGCGACAGCGTTCACAAGGCCATTCTTGCCGCCGAAGTGGATCGACGTAGCGCTGATAGTTTTGTGAGTCTCATGAAATCAGGGCGCCTGCTATTTCTGCATGACATAGGTGCCCGGTGCCGGACAGACTGGCTTTAGACCTCTTTCCGCCGCACCCATTGCCGGGGCTGCAACGGGCTGACCCGATCGGGCCTGCAACCAGGCCGCCCAGTCCGGCCACCACGATCCGTCGTGCCGGGGTGCCGTCTTTTGCCAGATGTCGGGGTCCAGGTAATTGCTGTCGTGTGCTCGCGTCAGCACCTGATATCCGCGCTTGGGAACGCCCGGCGGATTGACAATGCCGACGTTGTGGCCACCGGAGGTGAGCAGAAAAGTAAGTTCAACATCGGCCAAGAGGTGCAGCTTGTAGACCGAGCGCCACGGCGCCACATGGTCACGCAGCGTGCCGACGCAATAGATCGGACACTGGATGTCGGTCAGTGCGACCGGCTTGTCGCCGACCGGGTAGCGCCCGCTGGCGAGGTCGTTGTGCATGAAAAGGCGGTACAGGTATTCGCTATGCATGCGGTAGGGCAGCCGCGTGCCATCTGCATTCCAGGCCAGCAGGTCGCTTACCGGCGTGCGCTCGCCCATCAGGTAGTCCTTGAGCATCCGCGACCACACCAGGTCGTTCGAATTCAGCAGCTGGAAGGCTCCGGCCATCTGCGTGTTGTCGAGATAGCCCTGGTCCCACATGATGTCTTGAAGAAAAGTGATCTGGCTGTCGTCGATGAACAGCGCCAGTTCACCCGGCTCGGTGAAATCGGTCTGAGCGGCGAGCAATGAAATCGTCGCCAGCCGGTCATCCGCATCACGACCCATGGCTGCTGCGGCAATTGTCAGCAAGGTGCCGCCGAGGCAGTAGCCGACGGCATGCACCTTCTCTCCGGGGGCAACCTCGCCGACGGCATCGAGTGCACTCATCACGCCCAGGCGCAGGTAGTCGTCCATGCCCAGATCGCGATCTGCGGAAGACGGATTCGTCCACGAAATGACGAATACCGTGTGCCCTTGCTCGACAAGGTATTTGATCAAGGAATTGCTCGGCGACAGGTCGAGGATGTAGTACTTCATGATCCACGCCGGAACAATCAGGATCGGCTCCGGCCGCACCTTGGAGCCGGCCGGTTCGTATTGAATCAGCTCGATCAGGCGGTTGCGGTAGATCACCTGGCCTGGCGTGACCGCGACGTTCCTGCCGACCTGCCAGGCTTCGCCACCGGGGGGCGGTGCCTGCGTTTGCAGGCGTTGTGCATCGTCGATCAGGTTCTGGAAGCCTTGCCAAAGACTGGCTCCACCGGTCTGCGCCGTGCGGGCCAGCACTTCTGGGTTGGTCCAGATGAAGTTGGCCGGCGAAACGATGTCGAGCAACTGTCTGATCGTGAAACTGACCACATCCTCATGGTGTCGCGAGACCCCGCGCACGCCCGTAGTCGCGTCGTGCCACCACTGCTCGTTGAGCAGGAAGGCCTGGCTGATCACATTGAATGGCCAGGCCTGCCAGCCCGGACCTGCAAACCGGCGGTCGGTCAGCTCCGGTTCGATACAGGTTTTGAAGGAGGGTTGCAATGCGTGAAGCGCGTTGCAGGACAGTACCTGCAGAAGGTGAGCCGACTTTCGCGCCAACTCCGCCTGCTCGGCCGGGTTATGGGCCAGGTGGGTGAGCCAGTCTTCAAAGGCCATACGCATCGCCGCCGGTGAAATGCCTCCGGTCAGGTGTGAAAACTGGGCATGGACCAATCGATCAAGGTCGCCGCCAGGCAAAGGGGGTACGCTGGCAGGCGACGTAGCGGAGGCGTTCATCATCTGGAACTCACTTTCCGGTTTGGGTGGCATCTTGCTGACCGGAAGCGAATGCTGCGGGTCATGAAGATCCTGCTCGGGCAGGAAGGGCGGGGATTCCTTGCACTGCCGTTCAAGATCATCGCCAATCTGACGTTGGCCGACTGTGCGCCATCGTACATAACGGCAGGTGAGGATCGATAGCACTCGAGGCAACCCGAATGGATATTGGGGGCTTCGGCAGGCGCCATTGGAATGGCCATGGCGCGACAGCATTCGCGCACCCTTTCGGCGCGCCTCGACGATCCAACGCCTGGCCAGCCTGAAGCCTTCATTCAGGCCGGGCACCGGTTGGTCGACGAAACCGGCAGTCTCGGTGCTGGCGGAAGACTACTCCTTTAGGGCTGGATGGACAGCTATGTGGAATGGATAAGAAGACACGTCACCCGATCGACTTCCGGCGATCTGGTTTCATGTGTTACGCGCTGAGCGGATGCAGATCAATGCCTTGGCGCGAGGCGCTTGCGATTTGTCTAAACCCGGTTTTGCGGTTCGATTGTCCGCCAGGAGATGAACCCGGACATTTGAACACCCGGCTACGACAGTCAGATACCAATGAAAACACCATCCAATGCTTCATTGAAATTCCTCTCGAACAATGGACGAGAATCGATCACGCGAATTGCTGCGAAGCCACGTCGATCCATGGTCAAAAACATGCCACACGCGCAGACGGTTCTGTTCGTTGGCGCACAGAAGTGCGCGAAACGACGTGGAAGAATGATGGTGTACCCGCCGCTACCTTTCTTCTCCTTTTAGGCAACTGGCAGGTCCAGGCCCCCGGTCCATGCCCATGCGTCGGGGGCCTGCCATTTTCCCTCTCTCAGTGCAGCAACAGCGCGCCGTAGGTCGGGATGAGGCCAAATGGCACCCTTCTCATGCCGGCCTATGTGTGCTGTCGTACATACGGCCACTGGCGCTTCATCTAGCCTGCGCTGGAACAATGCACAGCCTGTCGCCCCCACCCGCCGGAATTGCCGAGCCGATGCCACGGCAATTTGCGCTGTCGGGATCCTGGACCGCGCGCGGGATCGGCGCAATCCAGCCGCAACTCGAAGCGCTGTTCGTGATCTCGGGATCGGAAGTGGTGGTCGACGGTGCGCGCATCGAGGCTCTCGATTCTTCTGGCGCCTGGGTTCTGCAAAAACTCCTGCGGCGTCTGGGCGACCAAGGCGCCCCGGTGAAGGTGCGCGACTTGCAACCGGAATTTGCTCGACTGCTGGAAGTCGTTGGGCGGCAGCCAGCCACTCAGACAGGCACCCAACTTACGCCAGCCCGCGGCGCACCATCCTCGCAACTCGACGGGGTCGGCCGAGCGGCCGCAGCGACCCTCGAACAGGCCGTTGCGCTGCTCGGCTTCGTCGGAGAAAGCGCGCTCGCCCTTGCCGGATGCGTCGCGCACCCGGCGCGATTCCGCTGGCGTCCGATTTTGTACAACATCCGCAGCGCCGGATTCGACGCGCTGCCCATCGTGGGGCTGCTTTCCTTCCTGCTCGGGATAGTGGTCGCCTATCAGGGCGCAGATCAGCTCAGGCAATACGGCGCCAACATTTTCGTTGCCGACCTGGTCGGCTTGTCCATGCTGCGGGAGTTCGCGCCGCTGATCACCGCCATCATCATCGCCGGACGATCCGGTTCCGCCTATGCGGCGCAGATCGGCACGATGGCCGTCACCGAGGAGATCGACGCCATGCGCACGCTGGGCATCGCCCCCCTGGATTTGCTGGTGCTGCCGAAGATCATCGCACTGATGATCGCGCTGCCGCTGCTGACGGTATTCGCCGACGTACTCGGCGTCTTCGGCGGCATGCTCATGGCACGCGCGCAGCTCGGCGTGGGCTTCGGCGAGTTTCTCGAGCGCTTCGTCAAGGCAGTCAGCATCACGGCCTATCTGATCGGCATCTGCAAGGCGCCGGTGTTCGCCGCGATCATCGCCGTGGTCGGCTGCTTCCAGGGCTTTCGTACCAAGGGCGGTGCCGACAGCGTCGGGCGCCAGACCACGCGCAGTGTCGTTCACTCGATCTTCCTGGTGATTGTTGCCGACGCCCTGTTCTCGATCGCGTTTAGTGCGCTGGATCTCTGACATGCAGCGTGCCGAGCCGACAGACCAGTCCGTCATCGAGATCAGGAAGCTGTCCACGCGCTTCGGCGACCATGTCGTGCATGCCGAACTCGATCTTGAAGTGCACCGCGCCGAGATATTCGCCCTGATCGGCGGCAGCGGCTCCGGCAAGTCGACGCTGCTGCGCGAGATGATTCTGCTGCAACGTCCGGATGCGGGCTCGATTCGCGTACTCGGCTTCGACCTGCAGGAATTGGGCGACGAGGAAACCATCGCGCTGCGGCGGCGCTGGGGTGTGATGTTCCAGCACGGCGGCCTGTTCGGCTCGCTCACCGTAAGTGAGAATATCGGCTTGCCCCTGCGCGAACACACCGGGCTGGATGACGCGCTGATCGATGAACTCGCGGCATGGAAGCTGGCCATGACCGGCCTGGAGCCCGAGGTCGGGCTGCAGTATCCGTCCGAGCTCAGCGGTGGCATGATGAAGCGCGCATCGCTGGCCCGCGCGCTGGCGCTTGACCCGGAACTGCTGTTCCTCGACGAACCCACCGCCGGCCTCGACCCGGAAAGCGCCGACGAGGTCGACCAACTGGTACGCAAGCTGCGCGACCAGTTCGGCCTGACCATCGTCATGATCACTCACGATCTGGACCTGTTGTGGCAGGTGGCGGATCGTGCCGCTGTCCTCGCCGGAGGCAAGGTGCAAGGCGTTGGGTCGATGTCCGAGCTTTCACGGATGGACAATCCAGAAATTCAACAGTTCTTCGCCGGCCCCCGCGGGAGAGCGGCGCAGGAACAGGCCCGGACCGGAGCACAAGGCGATCAAAACGGCGGGGGCCCATCATCGAAACCAAAGTGAACTATGCGCTCGTTGGCGGCTTCGTGCTGGCCCTTGGTGCGGTGCTGGTCGCTGGCATTCTCTGGCTCGCCTCGGGCGGCGCCTTCCAGAAGAAATACGACCTGTATCTGGCGATCGAAGACGAATCCGTCGCCGGGCTCAATCTGAATGCACCGGTCAAGTACAGCGGGGTCGACGTGGGCAAGGTGCGCAAGATCTGGCTGGATCCAGCCAACCCCGAGCGCGTGCTGCTGATGTTCGCGATCGAACACGGCACGCCGATCAAGGAGGACACCGTGGCGGTGCTGAAGACACAGGGTCTGACAGGCATCGCCTATGTCGAGCTCAGCGGCGGCGCCCTGGATGCGGCGCCCTTGGGCGTGATCGGGAAGAACCAGTATCCGGTGATCCGCACCAAGCCCTCGCTCAGCGCCCGACTCGAGAACATTCTTACCTCCGTCTTGGCGAAACTGGACAGCACCTCGAACAACCTGAATGCCATTCTCAGCGAAGATAACCGCGCGGCGTTCAAGAGCACTCTCGCCGACATCGCCACCGTGGCGCGCACCATCGCCGCGCGCAAGGATACGCTCGATGCGGGCATCGCGAATGCCGCCCGCACCGTCGAAAACACCTCGCGCGTGACGGCGCAGTTGGGGCCAGTGGTCGATCGCATCGGGCGCAGCGCCGACGCGCTGGAAAAGATGGGCAACGAGGCGGCGCTTGCCAGTGCCAGCGTTGGCAAAACAGTCGACGCAGTCGGCGCCGACGTACGCCGCGTCACCGCGGAATCAGCTCCTGAACTGGAGCGCCTGCTCGGCGAAATGTCGGTGCTGGCGGCCTCACTGCGACGCCTGAGCGAGAAGATCGAAGGCAGCCCCGGCGGCCTGCTGCTGGGCCGCAGGCCGGTGCCGGCCGGGCCGGGCGAAGGCGCGACGAAATGAACCGTAAGCTTCTCGGGGAATGCCCTCGTCATTGGTGGCGACTCGTCGCCGCTGCACTATCGCTAACCCTGATCTGCGGCTGCCAGGCCATCGCGCCACTGCTTACGCCGCATCCCAGCTTCTATACGCTCGCCGATGCGGGCAATAGCGTGACGCGGGTGCAATCCGCGCCGCGCGCAGACGCTGCCGCGCCGACGCTGATCGTCAGCCCGCCGCATGCGGCGGCCGGCTTCGACAGCCAGCGCATCATGTACCTGCGCCAGGCGGACCAACTCGAATACTTTGCCCACAATGAGTGGATCGATACACCGGCGCGCATGCTGGCGCCCCTGATCGTCGCCGCCGTGGAGCGCAGCGGTGCGTTTCGCGCCGTGGTGCAAACGCCGAGCCCGGCTGCCGGCGAGATGCGACTGGATACCGAAATCCTGCGCCTGCAACACGACTTTTTAGGCACGCCGAGTCGAGTGCGCTTCACGTTGCGCGCCTACCTCGTGGAAAGCTCGACGCGTCGGGTCATAGCAACACGCGAATTCGATGCGGCCATAGGCGCCCCCAGCGAGGACCCCCGTGGCGGCGTAGTGGCGGCCAAACGCGCAGTACAGACGGTGCTCGACGAGCTTTCAGCCTTCTGCGCCGAGGAAGCCCGTGGCGCGCGGGTCGTGAAATGAACCAAAGGCCCTCGCATCTTGACCCTTGCAGCTCAATTTCGGAGGTAGCCGCAAATGAATACCCCAAGACTCCTGGCACTAATCCTCATCGTGTGCGGCGCCCTTGGCCTGGCCTATGGCGGCTTCAGCTATACGAAGGAAACCACGGCCCTGAAGCTGGGATCGATGGAGCTCAAGGTCCAGGAAAAGGAGACTGTCGCCGTGCCGTTGATAGTCAGCGCGGGAGCGATCGCAATTGGAGTGTTCCTGCTGGTTGGCTTCCGGAACAAATAGCAACGCGATCTCCAACGAGGCATGTACATCGTTCATCGTTTGACCGGAACGGTACGGCGCCTCGGCTTTGCGCAGTGATTGACCTGGGAAATGCGCGAGTGAAAGTTGCGAAAAGGATATGACCTACTGTATTGGCCTGGCTCTCGAGGCCGGCATGATTTTCGCGTCTGACTCCCGCACCAATGCGGGCATGGACAACATCGCCAAGTTTTGCAAGATGACGGTGTTCCAGCGTCCCGGCGACCGGGTTCTCGTTCTGCTGAGCTCCGGTAACCTTGCCGGAACGCAGGCGGTGATCGGTGTCCTGAACCAGCGCTGTGCGGCCTCTGACACGGTCGCCAACCTCTGGAGCGCGCAGACAATGTTCGACGTTGCCCTGTTGGTCTCCGACGCGATGCGCGATATCGAGCGTCGCGATAGCGGTTATCTGGAGGACAATCCGATCGGCTTCAATGCCTCATTCATACTCGGGGGGCAGGTTCGCGGAGAATCGATGCGGCTGTTCCGGATCTACGCCGAGGGAAACTTCATTGAGGCAGGAATCGACACGCCCTATTTCCAGACCGGTGAGACCAAGTACGGCAAGCCGATCATCGACCGTGTGATTACGCGCTCGACACCGCTTGCCGAGGCGACCAAGTGCGTACTGGTCTCATTCGATTCGACGATGCGCAGCAACTTGTCCGTAGGGATGCCAATCGATCTGATCTGCTACGAGCGCGACAGCCTCGAAGTTGTGAAGCAACGGCGATTCGACAGCCGGGACGCCTACTTCAGTGCCCTTGGCCAGGCGTGGAGCGACGGCACGCGGAAGGTATTCCGCCAACTGCCGGACCTGTCCTGGTGACCAACCGTGACCAGTGACGCCTTTCTCATCACCTGCGAGCATGGCGGTAACCGGATCCCGTCGGCCTTTCGATGGCTGTTTGCGGGCCATGTGGCACTACTCAAGACCCATCGCGGATACGATCCAGGCGCGCTGGCCATGGCGAAGGCTCTGGCACGAGCATTCCATGCGCCACTCGTGACCGCGACCGTCAGCCGCCTGCTGGTCGACCTCAATCGGTCGCTAGGCCACCCGCAACTCTTCTCGGCGGCGACACGCGGTGCCCCGGCGATCCTGCACCAGAAGATCATCGAGGAGTACTACCTTCCGTATCGTACGCGCGTGGAGCATCTGGTCAGGCAAGCCGGGTCGGATGGGCGGCGAGTCGTGCATATTTCTTCGCATAGCTTTACGCCGGAATTGAAAGGCGAGGTACGTCGCGCCGATGTCGGCCTGCTCTATGACCCCGGCCGGCACGGTGAGGCGCAACTGTGCGCGCGTTGGAAAACAGCGCTCATGGCATGTGCTCCCGAGCTTCGCGTGCGGCGCAACTATCCCTATGCCGGGAAAGACGACGGACTGACCTCGTATCTGCGCCGGCGGTTTCCGGGCGCGGCTTATGTCGGCGTTGAACTCGAGGTCAACCAAGGCATCACCCTCACCGGGGGCCCACGCTGGCCGGCACTACGTGGGGTATTGACGGATTCGTTACGTATCGCATGTACGCCAGACCGTCCATTGTCTAGCGTCTGCGCCCTTGCCCCACAGTGACCATCACTTCCACCAATCCCGCGACCCGTCACGCGTGGTTCCACCTGGCCTATATTGGAGACCCATGATGCAGATTCGCGTCGGCTTCGAAATGATTTACGACTGCCCACAGCCAACCCCGATGATCCTGAATTTGAATGTGCACTCGACACGGGTGTCCGACCTTTTGGGGCGCGACGAGCTTCTGTTTGACCCTTCGATTCCGAGGGCGGCGTATCGTGACAGCTTCGGCAACTGGTGCACCCGCATCGTGGCGCCCGAAGGTCGCATGCGAATCAGCACCGACGTACTCGTCAATGATAGCGGCGCGCCCGACCCGATCGAACCTTTGGCGGAACAGTGGGCCGTGCCGGATCTGCCCGAGGAAACGCTGCTCTTCCTGCTTGGCAGCCGATATTGCGAAACCGATCGCCTGTCCGAGACGGCGTGGAATCTCTTCGGACACGGCCCGACCGGGTGGGGTCGGGTACAGGCGATCTGCGATTACGTTCACAACCATATCGTTTTCGGTTACGAGCATGCGCGCATGACGCGGACCGCACTCGAGGCCTACTACGACAAGACTGGCGTCTGCCGCGACTATACGCATCTCGCCGTGGCCTTGTGCCGCTGCATGAACATTCCCGCGCGCTACTGCACGGGCTACCTGGGCGACATCGGCATGCCGCCGCCGTATGGCGTGATGGACTTTGCCGCCTGGTTTGAGGCTTTCCTTGGCGGTCGTTGGCACACCTTCGACGCCCGGAACAACATACCGAGGATAGGTCGGGTGCTGATCGCGCGAGGCCGCGACGCCGCGGACGTCGCGCTCAGCAATGCGTTCGGCCAGAACACCTTGACCAGTTTCAGGGTCTGGACCGACGAGGTGCGCGCCAACTGAACCCGGCGGTGGTTGCCGGAACGTTTGCCCCGCGGGAACGTCAGGTTGTTCATCGCGAGCTCAGCTATCGGAGCTCTTCTGCGACTTCGCGATATCAGGACAAACGATTCAGCGCGAGGCCGCGTAAGTTCCAGCCCTCGCAGGGCCCGGTTGGCGCTCAATTACACGGCGAAACGATTCAGTCGGGCTGAATCCGCTCCAGCCAGCCGTCGGTGAAATGCCAAACAGGTTCGACGAGAGACGGTTATGGCCAATGACCGCGCTCGCATCATCGCTGAAGTCGAACCCGTTCTTGCCATCGTCAATAGAATCGAGGGTCAGTCCGGCGACTTCCTTCGCAAGTGCCTCATCTGTTTCGTCGAGGACGCTCGTGGTGTAGTAATCCTTGCTGCCAGACTGGTCGTTGAACCAGTCGGCCATCGGCTCGTGAGCGCCGACAAACCGGATCTTGGGGTCGGGGACACCCGGCGCCGCGCTGGCCGCAGACCACGCGCTTTCGGAAAAACGTGTGGCCAATACGGTCGTCGCAATGGCTGCCAGCAGCCCCAGGGTCGGTAATGCCACGCTTTTCATTTTCATGATTGAACTCCTTCAGTCAGTCGCAGATTCGAATCCTTCGCAGGGCTTGCCATTCCGATATTCGACGGCGTGCACCCGCATCTGCGCGAAACAACCAGGGTGACTCTGAGGTTGCCCTGTTCAGGGGAGTCCCCCTGGTTCGGCTTACTGTTGCCCTTTGACGACCATGTCATTCTTGACCGATGCCGCTCCCTTGACGCCCTTGGCCACGGCGACGGCCTTGTCGATATCGGCCTGGGATCTGACGAACCCGCTCAACTGGACGATGCCCTTATAGGTTTCGACGTTGATTTCCGCCGACTTCAGCGAAGCTTCGCCCAAGACGGCTGCCTTGACTTTGGTCGTGATCATTGCGTCATCGACATACTCTCCCGCGGATTCGTGCTTGCCGGCGGTTGCTGCGGCGTGCGCCTTGGCCGGCATGCTTTCCGCGGTCTGCACCGGCGGCGCAGCAGCGTCAGCCTTGGCGTGTGCTTCCGCGGCCTTTGCCTCCTTCACGCAGGTCTTCTTTTCGTTGCCGGCCTTGTCGTCGCACCTTTCCTTCGCTACCGCGTAGTCGGCTTCCGCCCTGGCGATGGTCACTGCACGGTTGGTCTTGTTGCTCGGCTTGTAGCTGGCCTGAAGTTCGGCCCTCGCGACCTTTTGCTTGCCCTTGGCCTCGACCACGCAGATGTCCTTGGCATTGCCGGACAGCGAGCCGCAGGACGCCTTGGCGGACTTGTATTCGGCTGAGACCTTGTCCTTGCCGGCTTTGTAGTCAGCTTTGGACAAGCCTTCCGCCATCGCTCCGGCGCTGAAGGCGAGGGTAATCGCCGCGGCGATCGTGGTGATGTTGATTCTGTTCATGGTCGTTCCTCTATGAGTTGGATCGAGAAGTGGTCCGGCGTCGGATGGGTTCATGCAATGGTGAATCGCTTCGGGTGATGTCATTTGCTTCAAATGCTTCGGCTGGTTCGCGCTTGGCAGCGCCACTGGGCCGTTGGAGACGCGCCTGTTATGCGGTTTCTCCCGGCCACCGTAGCGGCTAAGCCCGGCGCCCGCCAATTACGTTTACCAGGACCATGACGATGGCGACCACCAGCAGAATGTGAATGAAGCCGCCCAAGGTGTAGGAACTGACCAGTCCCAGCAACCAGAGGATGAGTAGAACAACAGCAATTGTGTACAACATGGCAATACTCCTTTCCTGCGTTGCGACGGACCTTTAGCGCGCCCGGCTTGATATTGCCCGGGGCAGTTTGAATCCCTCCCGGTCTGCGTCGTTACTGGAACGAATTGGATACCTTCACCGCGGGACGTTCTGTGCGATAGCGAACACAAGGCCTCGAGTTGGGTCTCCGGGTGGTCCGCAACGCCGGCTACTCCCAATACGGCGAACTGGCGTCATAACGATGCAGTTCGCGGTTCCACTTTTCATCGGACATCGAAGGCCAGTACCCCGCCATCGAATCCGGGGGCCGCCTGCAGGCGCTCTTTTGAGACATCCAGGACGTATTGATTGTTCAGTACCTTGTACTCGAAGGCGCCGAACGGGATGGCGAAGAGTTTCAGTGAATCCTTGTGTTCGCTGTCGCACAGACTGCATGCGCGCAAAGGAGCAGCGTTCACGCGGCGGGATGCCTGTGCTCGAATGTGCGGCGAGAACTGTCGGTCATATGCAGCAGGCGCTTCCGTCCGCAAGAAGGAAGAACAATATGAAATCCAGGTCATGCCATGCCGCCCTGTTGGCCGCTTCTGCGATGCTGCTTGTCGGCGGTGGCGCCGCAATGCTGGGCGCGGCCACCGCCCATGCCGAACCGTCGCGGCAGGAGAGCGCAGGCGAGATATTTGATGACACAGTGATTACCACCAAGGTGAAGGCGGCGTTCTTCCAGGATGAAACAGTCAGTTCCCTGCGCATCAATGTCACCAGCAACCAAGGCACCGTTCAGTTGAGCGGCTTCGCCAACTCCCGCTTGGAGGCGGACCGCGCTGGCGACGTGGCGCGCCGGGTGGCTGGTGTCAAAGAGGTAACGAACGACATCCTGCTCAGGTAGGTCTGTCCCGTGAAATTGCCGATCCCAGCAGACCAATGGTCCTCGGGCACGTGGCAGCTCTTCGGATCCCTCGGCCCGTGGGTTCTCCTCGGCTGTTCAAAAGCCCGCTGTTCGGGTCCTTCGCTAGTTCATCCGTGATCAGGAGCCCTTTATGACCCAACACGCGATCAGTCTCCTCGAGGTGCTTGCTCCGCCGGCAAATCGGTGGCTGGTGGAAATCTCGAAGCGAAAATCAAACTTGCCCGTCGGTGTGCGGGTAGTCCGGTTCGGTGGCGCGGATGATGGCATTGACCCGTTAGGCGAACCGGCGGAGACGCTGACGGCTGGTTCGCCGGAAGACAGCAGTCTTGCTGCCCGGTTTCCCTTACAGCCTGGCCCTTGATGGTGGAGGAGTTCCTTTGAGGCTGCTGGCTTTCGGAAATCGCATTCAGTCCCGAGCAGGTCACTTCCATCGGCCGGGAGTTTGCAGGATGTGGAAGAAGGGGGCGGGGCCGCTGGAAGCATCGGAGATCGATCCGCCAGGCCGCGCCCATCAGGCGGCATGGTCTTTAGCAACTACAAGTGAGGTATCGCCATGAACCATACAAAACTGCTTGCCCCGGCAATCGCAGCAACGCTGCTGTTCGCTGCGACGTTCGTTCCGCTGGCGCAGGCGCAAAGCGACCAGGTCGCACTCAGCGCCAGTGGAGTGTCCTACGTTTCCGGAGGCGTCGGAACGGCTTCGATCGACCGCCTCAATTCCCTCGCCGGAGATTTCAATCTCAAGCTCGTTTTTGCGCTGAAGGCAGGCGACTATCTTAGCGGCGTCAAGGTCACCATTTCTGATGCGACGGGTAAAGCGCTTCTGGAAACGACGTCGCAGGGGCCGTGGTTGCTGGCCCGGTTGCCCACTGGAAACTATCAAGTCGTCGCCAACTTTGGCGGCAATGCCGAAAGGCGCACCGTCACTATCGGCGCGGAAAAACTGAGGACAGTCGATTTCCGCTGGGAACCCCGGGCGACGCGTTGAAGTTGCGCTCGGGCGCCACAAATGGATCGCTCAACCTGGGTTGTCTGGCCTTGCCGAGGCAAGCCCTGGGTTCCCTCAGCACGGCTAACGGGTCCGGCAGTCACGAACCCGTGCCATCGCGCGCTGCTCCTTTCTAGCGGCCGCGCTTCGGTCCGCTGCCGCAAGTACTCCTTGCGCTTGATGTCGAGGTATTCACTCTTTCCCAGTTCATGCAAGTGGCGTGGATAGCACTCGATGGCGGCAAGCCAGTCATGCAGGCTCTTTTTAGAGCCGCGTCCGCGGGGGCGCCGACGAGGCGCCGAGAAACGACTCGAATGCCAGGCAGTAGCGCATGGTGTTGCGCTCCACCAGGCCGCGCATGCCGTCAATGTACAGCGGCCGGCCGTCGGCCTGCTTGCCCATCAAGGTAAGGCCGACCTTGCCGCTGCCGATGGTGCCGAGGTAAGCCTGCATCGCCACCCTGCCGACAACGCAATGGCGGAGAGTTTCTTTGCCAGCCTGGAGTGCGAACCGCTCGATCGCCGCAGGTTCAAGACCAAGACCGAGGCCCGTCTGGCCGTCTTTACCTGGATCGAGGGCTGGTACAACCCGCGCCGGCGTCATTCGGCACTGGGCCAGATTTCGCCCATGACCTTCGAGGAGAAACGAACAGCCATCACACGGCACCGCATCCCTTCGAACACGGGTTACCCACCGCGCCGCCCGCCCCCTGCCATATCGGGGCCGGCGGCGCCGTGGATAACCCTGCTCAGGAGTACGATCACACCGCTTGAGTTTCAAGCACCCACCTTTCCACCGGAAGGGGGCAACTCCACTACTTACGCCGTCGTGGTTAGTGGTCTACCGAACAGACGCCTTCGTGGCGCCGGGATGATCATGTTTGCATGAGATCGAAGCCTTTGTCTGCAAACCACTGCCGGACGACCCGATACCGGCGCCGCGCTGTCGCATTGGACTGAATACATGATGCCCCGGTCGCGCATTGTCGAAGTCCTCTGCATCGTCCTTGCCGCGGGTTGCACCGTTGTAAAGGAGAAGGCGCCGATGGTCCTGGCGCTGAGCGAGCCGCTGCTGGTCGATCGGTCGCTGGTCGGGCAGCAGCGGGACGGAGTTTCCTCAACCGCGCCGTCTGGAGACTTGGCGCAGCAGCCAGCGGGCTTGGCGCCGCTTGCGTCCGGCCCAAGCCAGGGGGTTGCCAAACTTTCCCCGTCTCTCGCCACTGGGTCTGCCCACGCGTCCGACAATGGGCCCGCCAAGGCCTTGCGAATTGCGCCTGCCGAGCATTCCTCATCCGCGGCGGTGATCGGTCAGCCAGTCGAGCATGCGGGCGTTGTGCCCCTCCTCCCGAGGGTGGCAGCACCGCTGGACGTCGCGGCACTGAAGGCGCGGCTGCGGGATACCAGCGCCATTGGGCTGTTCACCAAGCTTGCGCTGAAGAATCAGGTGGACGACCTGTTGCAGCGATTTCGTGCGCACTATCAGGGGGGGCAGGGGACCAGCGTTGCGACGCTGCGGCCATCCTACGACCTGCTGCTGCTCAAGGTGCTCGCTCTCCTCCATGACAGCGATCCACCCCTGGCGCGCACGATCTCGGGGTCGCGCGAAGCGATCTGGGCGATTCTTGCGGATCCGGAAAAGTTCAAGTCAGTCAGCTGACCAAGGAGAAATCTCTTGATTCCACCGGCGAGGGCTTCGCTGCTCATGTTCGTACTCGTGGCATTGTTTGCCGGGCCGTCAGTGGCGGCGGACGACGCGGCCCTGCTTAAGGACCTGGCAGGGGTTATCTTGGTGCTGGGCCTGCCTTGCGACCAAATGGTCAGCGCCAAGCGCCAGGGGGACAACGACCATGTCGTGTCGTGCCGGGACGGCAATCGCTACCGCATATTCGTGAATGCGGAAGGCCGGGTCGTCGCGCAATCGCTGTAAGCCGGGAGGCGGCAATTCGTCCCGCGGTATGCCGCGCACCCCGGCATGGACGACACCCCAGGTTGCGAACACAGGTGCTTCGAATCTGCGGCCCCGCACAGACAGTCCGGTTGTCCTCGCCGCTCCCGACCGAGCCTGAATCAGCGTCGGCTATACAGGAGCCCGGCGATGAGTCCGGTGGACCCGGCGACCGCCATGAGTTTCCAGGGATTCTCCTTGACATACTGATTGGTGGCATCCGCAGCATCCTTGGCCGTCTGGCCAACCGCGATTCGCGCATCGTCGAACCGCGCCTTGACCTCGCCCAGCCTTGCTGCGACCTTCATGCGCACCGCGGAGAACTCTTCGGCGTCCGAATTGGCTACTTCCTTCAGCACGTCATCGGCGTCGTCAATAAGGTCCTTCAGGTCGCTGACGAGCGACTGCTTGCTGCGTTCAAGCGCGTGCTTGCTGCGTTCCATGGGCCATTGTCTTGGGTCGGGTTCGGTATTCATGATGTTTCCTTTCGCAAATTGCCCGGAGCGTGAGCGTCGGGGCAGCCTGCACCTGATCGCCATTCGCCGGGATCGGGCCGCGGCGTCGATTCAGCGTCCCGTCGTCCTTTCCGAACAGCCGTGAATTCAAACGCAGACCTGGCTCCGGTTCACAGCCTCCGCCTTGCAAGGGATCGTGTCTGTGCGCCACCGTACCGATCGCCACCAACCCTGATGCGTGGCGAGCTGCGCGGGCTGGCGGCCAGAACGGAGCGATCCGGCCCACTCAAGGACTACTTGTCTCGCGAAAAGCCGAAAGCGCACCAGGGATGATGCTTGCATGGGCTCACTCGCCCCAGGCTTCGATGATCTGATCGAGCCCCGCCTGGTAGTCCGGATACTTCGCCTTCCATCGCGGCACGCGTGGCGTCGGCGCCAGAGGTGGCATCGCCAGTGCCGCTTGCTGCATGTGTTCTTCCCGAATGATCAACTTCGCCACCGGCTTCGACCACAACGGCAGATGCAGCGGGTTTCGCCGACCGACGCGCTTCGCGAACGCATCCATCAAGCGCATGAACGAAACCGGAAGGTCGTCGATGGCATAGAACATCTTGCCCTTGTTGGATGGACGCGCGGCGGCGAACAGGGCGGCGGCGGCATCGAACTGGTGGAGGTGATATTGCCGCGCCTCGCGCCGACCGGACCAATACGGTCGACCGAGCCGAAAGGCGGCGCGATAGGCGCGCAGATCACCACTCTCCGGGCCGTAGAGGTAGCCGAGGCGCACCACGCAGGCGGGCACCGGCGCCGACAGAACCAGCGCCTCGTTTTCGAGGATGACTTCGAGCGACGAGCGTAGCGGCTCCTTCAGCCGGGCGCCATGCTCGACGCCATGCGCGAAGGCGAAGCTGGCGTGCACCAGCATCGGCGCGCTGTCCGCAACGGCCGAGCGTATTGCGCGGCGAGTTCCGGCATGTGCCAGGCGGGCGAAGTCTTTCCACGCGTGTCCGTCGTGCAACAGGGTGTTCGCCTGCTGTCCGGCAAGGTTGATGTGGCTGTTTTCGATTGCGCTCGGCGCACGCTGCCGCGCGAGGATGGTCCCCAACTCAGAGCGTGTTCCGGTGATCGATAGCTTCATGGCGTCGGTCCGATCTTGGAGGAAACTCGCAAACGGTTCTTTGCCAGACCGCTGGCGCTTTTCGTTGGCTGGCAGGGGCAGGATTGCACTTGCGACTTACTTTGGGATGCGTGGCGCCATGTCGCTGGCCTTCACCCCCGCGTCGGACTTGGCCTGGCGCACCAGTGCGGCGCAGTTGCTGTCCCTGTCCTTGCCAAAGTCGAGCAGCGGCAACAGCGCACCCAGGCCTCCCGTCGCTGCACCCAAGGCCAGAGCGAGGCCGCCTCGCGCAATCACGCCGCCCAATACAGGCTGCAGTACCGGGTTCCTGAACGACCCGGTGACGGCGATGGGACCGCGCAGCGATGCCAGACTGAATCCCTTGGACTGGGACACCAACCTGAGGTGAAGCGATTCGTCGATGAAGTTCACGTCCCCGCTGCCGGTGATGTTGACCTTGGAAGTATCGAGCACCAGGGCCTCGACCATGAAATCGCCATCAACTGCCCTGAAATTGCCCACCATGCAACGAATCGGCGCCTGCTTGTCGCCGCCCAGCAGCAGAACCAGGGAATTTGCGATGTCCAGGTTCGACAGCCTGAGCATCAACTCGCCGACCGATCCCCCATCCATGATCAGCGCCGCTTCACCGTTCGCCGATGCCAGCATTTGCGCTATCGAGTTGCCGTTGCCCACGAGTTTGGCGCGCCCTCCCATTGTGCCGGTATCGGCATTCGCCAGCCTGGAGGCGGGAAACATCTGATCCGGGTGCAGTCTTCTTGCCGTGATGTCCGCGCGTGTCACGATCCGCGGCTTGCGGCCGTCCATTTCGACTTGGGCCACCAGATTTCCCCCGGCGAATTCGAAATCCAGGGGCGCGAGTTTCAGAACGCCATTGCTCACGATGAGATGCGCCGTCATTCTGCTGATCGGCAAGTTCCGGCTGAGGATCTTTTCGCCGACGAAATGCACGTCCGCATTTGCCGCCTTCAGCTTTTCAAGGCTGAACGGCTCGGCTGGCAGCACCCTGTCGGCGGGCTCGGTTGGACGCCGCTGCGTACCGCGGGCAGATCCTATGAAGCCGCCGAGGTCCCTGATGAGCAATTGCTTCGAGACCAGGGTGGCAGTGATCATCTGGGGCTGCTGGCCGCGATCGACCGCGAGATCTCCAGCGACATCGCTTTGCCCCACCGTGCCACTGACGCGGCGGAAGGTCCACAGGTCGCCGGCATGGTCCAGGAATCCGGCGAGCTTGTACGCGGGTGTCGGCGGGAAGGGCACGCCGATGATCGGAAAAAGCAGCGCAAGGTCGCTGCCCTCCAGCTTGAAGTTCAACTGCTCTCCCTTGAGGTGCAGCGGATCGAGCAACATCCCGTCGATGCTGGCCCTGGTATTTCCCAGCGTCGCGCTGGCCGCGATCGGGTAG
>WBZP01001244.1_pt1 | contig 19475 bp, 20 predicted proteins | sample 5204301 | NCBI WGS metagenome assembly WBZP01 (sample SAMN12412401, study PRJNA552823) | activated sludge metagenome | isolation source: activated sludge from nitrification reactor of wastewater treatment plant... | place: USA: Pennsylvania | collected 2017 | reverse complement strand
GCCAGTGGTGGTGCCACCATATTTAGCGTTAAGATGTTTAAGCAAATAGGTCTATTTGACGAAGATTTTTTTGCGTATTACGAAGACGTTGACTTGGGTTTTAGAATGCAACTAACCGGCTGGAAGGTGCGCTACTGCCCAACCGCGATTGCCTACCACCATGTAAGTGGTACAGGTGGCAAAATGAGCGGCTTTGGCATCTACCAAACGGCAACAAACTTTTGGTACACCTACATAATTAACATGCCCAGCTGGCTATTTTGGAAGTACTTGCCACTTGCACTGTATTGGTATGCACGTATGTTTGCCGGTCGTTTTGTGCATGGAGATTTATGGCCGTACATAAAAGGATATTTTAGAGCCGTCTGGAACACACCTAAAACACTTGCCAAAAGAAGAAAAATACAAAAAATGCGTACAGTAACTCTACGATATATCGATTCTATAATCGTTCACACCAAGGCACCCCGCCCCCCAAAGTTGTAGAAGTTAGAAGTTTGTATATCGAAAATAGTCGCCTTTACCAAATGTTGCTATACTGTAACCATAAACATTATCAGGAAAATTAACATGAAAAAGCAAAACGGATTTAGCGCGGTAATAGTACTCTTGAGCATATTGGTTGTAACAGCAATCGGCTTTACGGGGTATTACGTTTGGAATACCCAGCAAGACAAGAAAGAAGACACCAGTACTACACAGCCTGCGGTAGCTGGTGCAGAAGAAACCGCCGCTACGACTGAACAGACAGCCGAGCAAGCACCACAAGACACTCAAAAGTATTTAATCATAGAAGAATGGGGTGTGAAAATACCTGTTGAAAGTCAATACTCAGACTTGGTGATTAATAGATATTGTGAAAACGATATGAATGATTGTGCATATATATTTTCGCCAACACAAATTAAACTTGCTAAGGAAAATAACGCTAAGTGTTATAGTTTAGAAAACATGAATAATTTAGGGTCTGTTGTTAGGTATAGAGACCCCAGCGCACAATATATGGGAACAACTATGGGTAAAGCATTTTACCCCAATATAAAACTTGCTAATTGGTACTATGGTTACAGAATGCCAAGTGAAGCAACTTGCATGTTTGATGGATCGAATTACATAAATAATGATCTTACTAGTTATTATGCAAAATTCGAAAAAGATATTGTTGAATACATAAAGAAAATTCAAATCTTATAATATACTTTCTTGAATGCCGTTCTTATGGTCAGACTTTATAGGTGTTATACTAAATATAATGAATAAAGAGCTTGAAGAGGCAAAAAAAAGTATAAGAAAAACCAGAAAACTACTCACTTTTTTGGTTGGGCTATTGGGCGTTTTGCTATTTACAATTATAGCTTTAGTGGTGTGGGCGGTTATTCAAGAACAAAAAACCGCCACAACGTTTGAACAATGCGTACTAGATAAAGATGCGCGGTTGCTAGAAAGCTACCCAGAACAATGCGTTGTAGATGGCAAAAGCTTTACCAACCCAAACCAAAAAATAGTACTACCAGAACCTGTTAAAGACGAGCTTTCTTCTGATGCCTGGCTGCTGTACACACCAGATGACGAAGCCTACAACATTAAGTTAGCGGACGGCTGGGCGTTTGAATCATACAAGGTACAAAAAGGCGGTAAAGAAGTGCTTGTTGGTTGCGCAGGTGGCTGCCAAGAATACAAGCAATCAACCCCCGCCGAGCTGGTAAATAAAACCGGCAGATACAGTGGCGACGCCAACTTAGTAGTTAGCTATGGTGACGACCCAGTTCTTGTAGCAACGTACATGCCCGCAAATGATATTGAGTTAAAAAATGGCGGCACTGCAAAAAAATATGTGTATAACGATGGTGAAAAAACTTCTTATTTATATGTTGTAAAGGGTAAAGAAACAGCTGTTACCGCAGAATATACCCACCAAAACACCGCTAAGAACACTGTAGATATTGTAGAAGAAATGATTAGCACCATAACAACACCATAAGTAGCGTGGGGTGCGGGGCTTGGGTATCTTCTGTTATATTTTAAAAATTGACACCTACAGCAATGCGTCTTACGATTGACTTTTGTCTTACTTTTTGATATAGTTTTACTTATGAACAATATGCCAGAAGAAGTAAAAGTAAGCAGTAAATATCAGGTGGTGATACCAAAAGCTGCTCGTAAAAAAATGGGGATTACTGATAAAGGTGGCTATACTTTGCGCGTAAAAAACGTGCGTAAGTACGAAATCACCCTAGAAGTGGTGCCTGATTGGCGCGAATTCATAGGCCTATTCCCCCAAGAAACAAATGCAGTAAAATTAGTTAGAAACCAACGCGACACCGAATGGGAATAACTATGAATACATACTATCTAGACAGCAACCTTTATATATCCGTACTGAGCAAAGATACGATATCGGCATTAGTTGTTGAATTGTTCAGCAAGGCGGAGTCTAAAAAAGTTCAGTTAGCTAGCTCTGCGCTTGTGTACGGCGAGGTGCTTAACGCAGGATCAGCAGCAAACCATAATGATGTTGTGCAATTTTTAGACGTTTTGCCCGTAACTTATGCACCGCTTGATAAATTAATCATGGTGCAAGCGGCTAAATTGCGCATAGAAAACACAGCGCTCAAACTACCCGATGCAATCCATTTAGCTACTGCAATTATTGGCCAGTGTGATATGTTTTTAAGCGAAGATAAACAGTTGGTAAAGATGGCAAAAAAATACATTGCAGGTGAGTCTGTGTTGTCTGTTGTGCATAAATAACAAGAAATATTTATTAAGGAGTGAACGATGGCAAGAGAATGCCCAGAATTTGAACAATGTATACACCCTGCATTGTCTTTAAGCTATTATGAATCAAACTGCGCAGACCCAGCAGATAGTGCCAGAAAAATGTTTGTTAACTGGACGCGCCAACTTGGTTTATGCCAAGCCTGTCTGAATGAAAAAAATAATCCCGCGAACGAATAGTTAGACCAAACGTTAGTTATTAATTTTTGCTATAATACCGCTAATGGCTACTAGAAAAACACCAAATAAAAAAACAGCATCAAAAAAGAAGCAAACAAAAAAAGTTGCGTCAACGACTGCTGCAAATGTCGAGTCTGAAGGTGTTGTTATAGACAAGTTAAATGCAGTACTTGCCTGGATTAAAAGAAACCCTGCCCCTTTCTTGCTAATAGTAACGTTGTTAGTTGGTTTGTTATGGTTTGGGTATGTATCTTATGTTAAGTGGCAGTTTTCACAAGCAGAAAAAGAAGTAAGCAGATTAAGTGCTGTAATTATAGATGAGCTCGGCACCCCACAGAGCACAGATACACTAAAAAGCTGTAGCTACAAAAGCGAAAAATATGCTTATGGGCAAACTGACGCCATGTGCAGCGTCCGCACACTATTAACATATGATGTTGACAACGCAAACGAAGCACTTGAAAAGTCCGATATCATAAAACAAACGACAGAATATCAAAACGAGCTTGCCTCTATCCAGAGTCCAAATTTTTCAAAAAACAGCGGTATCCTTGAAATGGATTGGGCAAAGAACATTTTTTCATATAAATCTTTTAGTTGTGATACATGGGTAAGTTATGAAGAATTCAATAATGAATATAAAAATCCAAGGATAGGCATTGGTGTGAGTTGTGGAAAAAAGGTTAACTTCTATAGAATTTATCCTGAGCTGTAGTTTATTCTATAGGTAATGCTTAAGATAAAAAGCTGCTTATTACAGTGGGGCTGGCTAACTATATTGGTATTATTTTTGTGCACTCTATTTATTGTTAATCATACTTCTGTAGCTAGCGATACAAGCCCATGGAGCTTAAACACAGGAGTGTCGGTGCAAGAAAGCGATAGCTACAGTGCTAACAACTTGCCAATAGACACCTATTTAGAAAGGCCTTGCAATAAGACGAGTTATATTAATACCACCGGTACCACACAAAGAATATGCACAATACAAACTAGCGGCTACCGCTTAACGCACGATGCAAAGATTTCTGCACCGAATAGCACGTCTATTAATCCAACATACAATAAGCTCAATACATCTAGCAGATTAGTCCCGATTGTTGGCAGTGCTGACCTATTAGAAATACAAGGCAAAGAATCTGATGCTCGGCTTAGGAAAATACATAATGCTTTTACGGGAACTGTTTTTGATACCAAAAAATCACCCGCCTGGGCATATGTAATGAGTACCGATCAGGTTGATTTAATGGACAGTCTAAATAACACCTACCTGTTTAGCGACTACTACTTAAACATAAGCAGAAATGGTGAATGGATTGTTAGCCAAAACAGTAACGGAATATACACATACAACATTAATAGCGGTGTTATACAGTACATAAGAAGTGCCCTGGTTAAAAACAAGGGGTATTCACCAAAACTAATGTTGGCCGTGTCTGATTCTGGGCGGTACGTCGCTGTATATACCGGCAGAGAAAATAAACTAGATATAATTGATACAGCAAGCTGCACAAATAAAAATGCAATAATAGGTAAAGATGCTCTATGCAGCACCAAGCCCATAATGCCCGATATTAAAACTGGCGTTGCTAACTTATATCTAGGTAATCAGCTGCAACATTTGCAATTTGAAAACGAAAACACTATAAGTTTTTACGCACCCACAAACTGGGTAGATGCAACCAATTTTAGCATGAAGAAAGTGTTTGTAACGAGCAGTGGTAGTGTAGCATTACGCGCCATAGATTATTTGGCATTGGGTGATTCGTATGCATCTGGTGAAGGAGTTGGCAAATATAAAGATGGTTCAGATGTGTATGGCACAAATATGTGCCATGTTTCTACCCTTTCATACCCTTACCAGCTTGCAAACAGAGGTGTAACCGCAGCCACAGAGAATGTAGCGTGTAGTGGAGCACGTATAAAAGACATTGTTAGCTTTAATAATAAATCGTACATAAAAGATGATCCTCAGGCGAGCCTATACGTGGATGATTCATATAAAAATATTGTGTTTAATAACTTCATAGCTGGAAATAGACGCCAAATTGAATTTATAAAACAGTATCAGCCTCGTATCATTACTCTTTCTGTAGGTGGCAATAATATTGGATTTTCAAAAATAATATCAGCCTGCGTAACGAGTGCAGCAGATTGTTATTCATCTACCCAACAGCGCAAGCAACTTGTGTCTACCATACAATACACCTATACAGATTTGGTTAAAACGTACACCACGCTAAAAAGTAATAGCCCCGGGTCTAGTATTTATGTTATTGGTTACCCGCAAATAGCAAAAGAAGATGGCAACTGCGCCACGAACGTTGGCTTGTCTAATAAAGAAATTATTTTTACTAATAAGCTGATTACTTATTTAAATAGTGTTATACAAAAGGCCACCAAAGAGGCGGGTGTGCTGTATGTTGATGTAGAAAAAGCTCTGTATGGCCGACGTTTATGCGAGGTTGATAGCAGTTTAGTAGCAGCCAACGGTCTAACTGCCGGTAACACGTCTGGCCTGCCTAAAGAAGCTGCTTACATACTTGGTACAAATGGCCCACTTGCGCAAGAAAGCTACCACCCAAACCTTTTTGGTCATTCTATGTACGCAAAAACAATACAAGAAGCAACAAACTCTTTTAACCTTTCAATGCCTACCCCAACAGCACAAAATATATACACCCCATCCAATGAACTTGATGCGCTACTGGATGGTGGTGTGGATGATTTTAATTATTCTATAAACAGTACGTACATCTACAACGAATCTATAAGCAAAGATGTTGTATGGCAAGGCGGGTCGACACCCATTTATGTACCGACTTATGAATATGGTGCTCCACCAAATAGTAGCTTTAATGTTGTGATGTATTCTAACCCCATAAATATTGGTACAGTCACAAGTGATGCCAATGGTGTTATAGACAGCGCAATTACAATCCCAAAAAACATTCCCACGGGAATACATACAATACACATTATCGGACCAACTGTTAATGGCGGCAGTGTGGATATTCAGAAGATTGTGTATGTTGCGGCAAACGAAGATGATATTGATGGTGACGAGATTGAAAATAAAGACGAGAAGTGTTTATTGGGTGAACCAGCGATGGTTGATGTTGATGGAGATGAAATTGATGACGCTTGTGATGGTTATATTGGCGAGCCAAAACAAGATGTTCAAAACGAAGAAGACGAATCAACACCACCAAATACAGAGCAGCCCCCAAAAGACACACCACCACCCAGTGATAAAGAGCTACCCCAAAGCGAATCACGACCAGATTGGCTACTAATGAAAGAGCGTGAATACGCAGACGAACAAGCCGTAGCGAATCAATCTGCAACCGTTTCTACAGATGTTCCAGTAGAAACAAGTATGGTAGTTGCCCAGCAAAATAACACAGTTACAAGCCAGCCAGCCACAGTAGCCACAGCCCAAGAACAAATAGCCGAGCAACAGACCAACAAACAAATACCACAAAATACCACAGTTGCCGGGGTAAGTAGCGCCGTAGAAAGTAAGCAAGCCACACAAAGCAATCCGCGCAATTGGTGGCTTTATATAGTACTTATTGCAGTGAGCGTAATGATTAGCTTTGGCTTTTACCGACTAATCACTATTAAAAACCGCGTATAATAGTACCTAATGGCAAAAATAGTAATAGATGCACGCGAGCTACGATCGAGTACGGGTAGATATATCGAACGGCTTTTACACTATTTGCAGAAGATAGATACCGCAAATAGCTATATAGTGTTGTTAAAACCAGCTGATTTTGAAACATGGCAGCCGCTTGCACCAAACTTTAAAAAAATAGTATGTAAGTATAAAAAATTTAGTTTTGGTGAGCAATTGTTCTATGGCAATTTTTTGCGCAAATTACACCCAGACTTAGTGCACTTTACCATGACTCAACAGCCCATTATATATTTTGGTAGAAGCGTAACAACATTCCACGACCTTACTGGTGTACGATTTAAAAATACTGATAAGTCGCCAATGCTATATTGGCTACTACTGCCCGCATATTGGCTGGTGATTCAGGTGGCTGCCAGAAAAAACAAGTTACTTATAACGCCCACTAAATATGTTAAAAAAGACGTTGCCGCGTTTACAAAAATTAATGATGATAAAATTGTGGTGACACCAGAGGCGGCTGACGAATTTAAAGACCAGGCGGCGCAAGTAGAGGGTTTGGTGGGTAAGTCTTTCTTGTTGTATGTTGGTCGTCCACAGGCTCATAAAAATATAGGTAGACTCATAAAGGCTTTTGGGGCATTAAAAAAGAAACACCCTACCTTAAAGTTGGTGCTTGCCGGTAAAAAAGATGTGATTTACGACGAGCATCTTGCCACCGCGACAAGCCTTGGTATTGCCGATGATATTGTTTTTACTGGCTTTGTTAGCGATGGGCAGTTACGATGGTTATACCAAAATTGTCAGGCCTATGTGTTCCCGTCTTTAAGTGAAGGTTTTGGTCTGCCAGGGCTAGAAGCGATGCTACACGGCGCACCAGTAGTAAGCAGTAATGCGACGTGTTTACCAGAAGTATATGGTGATGCAGCTGAATATTTTGACCCAATAAATATTCTTGAGATGACTAAGAAAATTGATTTGGTACTGAGTGATTCTGATTTGCGAAAAAAGCTTGTTGCAAAAGGCTACAGAAGAGCGAAACAATATAGCTGGCACCGAATGGCAGAACATACATTAGAAGTGTACGAAGAAGCTTTGGGTGCTTAATTGGTAAGACGTATATCGTCTATCGTTTAATTAAGCTATACTTACATAGATGAAGAAAATACTTTTTACCCTAGCAATATTGAGTATCGTTGGTTTTACAAGCCCGGTTTTTGCTCAACAACAAATTAATAACGATGGTGCAAGCGCAAGCGAGCTTCAGCAGCAAACTGGCAGCGACAATATTCAGCAAAATACCAATGCCCAACAAGCAAGCGACGTGTCACAAAACGCCGGCGCAAGCGTTCTGCAGAATGCGCCAAATCAACCTTTAAATGTTATTGGTGCGCCAGCAAATAGCACTGTAGCCGATGCCAAAACAGACACCAAGTGGGTACTGTTGTTTATACTTTTGTTTGCAGTTCTTATTGGGCCAGCCGTTGTTTACCTGCGTGAAATGCAAGTAGCCGAACAAGTTGATACAACCAAGGTCGCTGCAACTGCAGTTCCTAAAAAGTCTGCAGAAACCGAAAAGCCACAGACTAAAAAGTCTGCCCAATCGAATCAGAAAGAAAAGCCCAAAAAGAAAGCAAAAAAAGGCACATCAAACAAAGCTAAGCGCGGTAAAAAGAAAAAATAACATTATTTTTTTGTAGATTAGTCTTTTTCTGTAACTTCTTTAGTTGCTGGTTCTATAACAATATGCCTATCACGACCTTCGCCCTCTGAGTGTGTTGCTAAACCATATTCGGCGGCAACTTTATGAACTATTCTTCTATCTGCAGCGTTCATGGGCCGTAAACTAAATGGCTCATTAGATTCTTTTGCTTGTTTTATCCATTCTTCTGCTTGTTCAGCAACTCGCTCTTGGCGATGTTTTTTATAATCTGCAATATCTACATTAACCCGCGTGTAGGTGTATTCTTTGCTTTTAAGTGACATACTAGTCATAAACTGTAAGGCGCGCATTGTGTCACCCCGTTGCCCAATTAAAAACCCGTTCATATGCGTGCTGGGCACCGAAAGCTCTATTACATCATCTTCAGCCGTGGCATATACCTCTGTGTTGAGCCCAAAAAACGATAGCAAATCTTCTAAGTATTTTTTAGCATATTGTATTGCTTCTTCCATTGAATCGTTTGCCATGGTAATCACCTCCTCTTTTTAGACTTACCTCTTTTCTTGGCGGGCTTGCTGGCTGTTTTTTGTTTTTTTTGAGGAGTAGTAGAGGCGTCTTCTTTTATGTAGGTTTTTACGCCCGTTTTCTTATCTACTTTTACTTTAGAGGTTTTTGCAGATGTCACTTCAGCCACAACCGGTGTGCCGTTTACTGATGCTTCCATTTCTTCGACGTCTTGCTTTAATATGCGTGATTGCTGATATATTGCGACTAATGCACCAACAAACCAGTATAAGGACAGTGCGGAAGCTAAATTAATGGCGACAACAAACAAGAAGAACGGAATGATATACAGAGTAAACTTACTTGTGGCGGCTTGCACTTCTGTTTGATCAACTTCTTTGCCGGCGCTGCTATCTTTTAAAATTTGGCGTAATGAGCGGGCGTTTTTATCGGTCATTGCCAATTGTTTACTTTGAATATACTGGGCAACAACACTCGCTACCACAAGCACCATAGCTGGCCAATAAATAACAGAATTTTCTACCGCTGGGCGCGCTAGATCAATAAATCCCAAAAATACTGTATGTAGGGTTTCTGTGCCGGCAGCAAGCTGCTGAATATATGGTAGCTTTTCTACCCAAAAGTATGCGTTTGTAACAATGGTTTCTGGATTGTTCGTAATTTTGGTAATTGCATAAAAGAGAGCTAGTAAAATAGGCAGCTGAGCGAGCAATATACCAATTGACGCAAGTGGCTTAATTTCACGTTCTTTGTACAGCTCTTGCATGAGCATGTATTCTTTTTGTCTATCACCTTTAGATTCTTTTTTTATACGCTTGATTTCTGGCTGCAGTTTACGCATTGCCATAGCATGGTGAAGCTGTTTTTTAAGCAGTGGGTACAGCGCTATGCGAACCAGTATTGTAAAGATAATGATTGCAATACCAAAATTATGCCCAGGCAATAGGGCAATTATAATAATTAACAGATTGAATACCGGTCGTCCAACAAATGTATTGAACAGACTTCCTATAAATTGAAACATACTTATCTACCAGTGTATCACGAAGTGGGCTGTATCTGTGACAAAACCTCTCTGATTGACTCGCTCAGCTCGTCGTGAGGCATTGTTACCGGCCTATCGTTAAAGACTATAATAACAACGTCGTATCCATTAATATAGCTAGTTGCTTGAGTACGAATGATTTCGTATATGCGGCGGCGAATACGATTCCGTTTTGGAGCAGATTTGGTTACCTTTTTACTCACTACTACCGCAACCCTATAAGAGTTAGGTCTTTTATTGGGTACGTATTTAATCGTAAAAATAGAGGCACGAACAGAAGTCCCTTTTCTGTTGATGTAGCGTATTGCTCCCTGACCGTAAAAGCGATGTTTTTTAGCTAGCATAGTACTATCCTATCATTTTATAGGATACACTCCCGTAAGATAACTAACTATCCTGCAAATCTAAGCAGATAGTCGAGTACGACCCTTAAGGCGACGGCGCTTAATGGTTAACCTACCAGCGCGGGTTGACATTTTTTTCATAAAGCCATGTACACGGGCGCGCTTGCGAGTTTTTGGTTGATACGTTCGTTTAGGCATAATCAACTGATTACTATACCACGCATTAATATTTTTCTCAAGGGGTAACAATTTTAGCCCCTGCACTTCTGTGCGTAAAAAATACATATATATTTCATTTTGTAGCATAGGTTATCCACATATGCAGAGCTGTTATCCACCATTCAATTGGGGTGGTTAGTGGCTGTGAATAACTATTACCTCTGTTTTATGTTTTTTTGGTATATTTAGCAGATATTTTCAACCAAACTGTGGAAAACTCTATATCATTACTGTATAGTTATAGGTAAATCGCACAATCAACAGACAACATAATACTTGAGAGGGGAGCGTCTGCGAGCTCATGCAAGACGATACACTGTGGCAAGCAATTTTGGGTGAGGTAGAACTTTCGGTTTCACGCGGGAGCTATGTAACGTGGTTTAAAAACACCCGAGTGCTCCGAAGCGAAGGTAATACTGTTGTGATTGGTGTCGCTAACATATTTGCCAAACAACAGCTAGAAAAGAAGTTCAAACCATTACTCGATGAATTACTAGTTAAGTACGCTAACGATGGTACAGTGTTGGAGTTTAAAATACACGCCGGCATTGCCCCACCATCCAATAAAAAAGGATCTGTAGACGAAACCGTGGTAGTATCAAGCACGCAGCCCCGTGCGCAAACTCAAACAACCCTACAGCAAACTAGTGGCACAAAGTCGGTTGCTCACTCTTATAGGCAAGGCCTTAATGAACGCTACACGTTTGATAGTTTTATAGTAGGTTCAAATAACGAACTTGCTTACGCCGCTTGTCAGGCGATTGCGCAAAATCCTGGTACTAAATATAACCCTCTATTTGTGTACGGTGGTGTTGGTTTGGGTAAAACCCACCTTATTCAGGCGGTTGGTAATGGTGTTTTAGCAAACAACCCAAAAGCACATGTTGTATACATAACGAGTGAGCAATTTGTGCAAGAGTTTTTAGATGCTATCCGCTATAAGAAAATTACTGATTTTGCTGGTCACTACAGAAGCGCTGATGTCTTAATTGTTGACGATATGCAATTTATTGCCGGCAAGGAAAAAACCCAAGAAGAGTTTTTTCATACTTTTAATGCACTTCACCAAGCAAATAAGCAAATAATTATTAGTAGCGATAAGCCACCTAAATCAATCCCTACCCTAGAAGAACGGCTTCGTAGTCGCTTTGAATGGGGAATGATTGTCGATATTGGCACACCAGATTTTGAAACGCGCTGCGCTATTTTACAAAACAAATCTGTACAACACGAGGTTGACTTGCCCCAAGATGTGGTTGAATTTTTAGCCAACCATTTCCAGAGTAATGTACGTGAGCTTGAAGGTGCGCTAAACCAGTTACTCGCTTTTTGCGAAATGCGCTCACTTACCCCAGACGTACATATTGCGGCAGGTTTATTTGGTAGTGTAAATTCACGCCCAAAACATGTTTCTGCCAAACAGATTGTTGAGCGAACCGCAAAGCAATTTCAGATTGGATTAGATGAAATATTAAGTTCTAAGCGTGATAAAGATATTGTTGTACCACGCCAAGTTGCGATGTATTTATTGCGGAGTGAGCTCCATTTAAGCTTTCCTAAAATAGCCCACGAACTTGGCAGAAAAGACCACACTACTGCAATACATTCGGTTGAAAAGATAGAAAAAGAGCTTCATTTTGACTCTGTACTTAAAGAACAGGTTAAAGAAATAAAGGAGCGACTTTATGCGTAATTTTCGTCGGTTATCTTTTGTAGGTTGTGCTTCGTTTTTTAGTAAAATTATTGCATACCTTTGTGGATGTATGGTGCAAAAGTTTGTGCAAAAAAAGAGGATAACTACACGAGTTTTTACACACTATACACAGCAATTTTTTATACTTTTTTATTTACGCACATCACACTTAATTTTACACCCACCTTACACACATAGTTTGCACAATATTTTTGTACAAAAACTATCTGTTAATGGAATGTTTTACACACTATACACAGGCCCTATAACTACTACTACATATAATATATTTAAGAAAGGATTGTAGTATGAAGCTGCAAGTTACCCAAGAGAATTTAAGTAAAGCGTTGTCTAATGTAGCAAAGATTGCCATGGCAAACAGAAACCCTTTGCCAATACTGAACAATGTTCTTATTAAGACCATTGATGGTCGGCTTAGTCTATCGGCAACAAACCTAGAAATAGCCATTACAGAAAAAATTGGTTCTAAAGTAAAAGAAGAAGGTGCCATTACTGTACCTGCCAGGCTTATGCAAGAGTATATTTCGAGCCTACCATCAGGGGTGTTAGATCTTGAACTAGAAGATTCAAAACTGCATATAAGTACAGATCAGTACCGTTCAACAATCAATGGGGTTATTGCAGACGAGTTCCCTTCGTTCCCGGAGCTTACGGAAAGCGTTCATTGGAATATTCCAACTAAAGAATGTAAAAAAGGTTTGCAACAGGTGGTATTCGCTGCCAGTAATGATGAGTCTCGCCCTGTTCTAACTGGAGTATTCATTCACACAACTGGAGGTGCTCTTTACGCTGTTGCAACCGATAGTTATCGCCTTGCAGAAAAAAGTCTTATGAAAACAAGCCAAGATATTTCACTTCTAGTCCCAGCAGACGCAATGCAAGAACTCCTTAGAATATTACCAGAAACAATCGAAACCGTAGCCGTGACCGCAGACAGCCAACAGGTGTTATTTAAAGCTGGCGATATTGAACTTGTCACACGTTTAATTGATGCTACCTACCCTGACTATAAAAAGCTCATTCCCAAGACATATACCACTACCGCAACTCTTCCGCGTGATGAACTTGTGTCGATTACAAAAGTATCAAGTTTGTTTGCCCGTGAAAGCGCTGGTAGCGTTACATTACGAGTAGATGAAGGTGAAGGTATAGTAAGTATTACTTCTATGGCGTCACAACTTGGCGAAAATTCTTCTAAAGCATCTGCCGAAGTAGAGGGTGAAGGCGAAGTAACATTAAACTCACGCTATCTTCTCGATGCGCTAAATGCGATTGGAACTAAAGAAGTTACAATTGGTTTTAATGGTAAGTTAGAACCCTTTGTTGTCACAAGTAAAGAAGCTCAAGGCCAGACATACTTGGTTATGCCTCTTAAGTCGTAGTGAGTAGTTTATATTTCATATATAGTTATAGTGAATGAGGAATGAAATCACATCACTGCACTTGCAGCAGTTTCGTTCGTACGACGATTTTGCCGTTGAACTATCGCCACAAGTCAATATAGTAGTGGGGCCAAATGCCAGTGGTAAAACAAACCTGCTTGAAGCGGTGTTACTGGTTACTGGCTCGAGTTCGTACCGAGCATCTATAAGTGATGTTATTCAACACGGCGCAGAATGGGCTCGGGTTGTTGCCTCTATGACAGATATAAATAGAAGCGTTTCGCTTGAAAAATCAGGTGAGCTTATTAAGCGTCGATACACTATTAACGAAGTGCAACGGCAACGTTTACGATATGAAGATATTATGCCGGTTGTGTTGTTCGAGCCAGAAAACATGCGGTTACTTACTGGTTCACCAGACTTACGTAGAGAGTTTTTAGACGAAATACTCAGCATTGCAGACCCGTATTTTGCAAGTACTAAAAAACACTACTTGCGCGCTCTTGTACAACGTAATAACCTGTTAAAGCAAAAAAATAGTAACATTCTTGAACAAGTTTTTGTTTGGAATATACGGCTTAGTGAGCTAGCTGGGTATATTGTCCAGGCACGGCACGGACTTATACAAGAGTTTAACCAGAATATATCTAATGTATACAGTACAATTGCTACGAAAAATAATGAGGTTTCTTTACAATACGCGACACCATTGCAGCTTAATAACTATGAATCAGAGCTGTTAAATAAGCTTGAAACACATTTGAAAATAGATATTGAACGAGGCTTTACATCGTACGGACCACACAGAGAAGATTTTTTGGTAAGTTTACGGGATGTTTCTGCAAAGGTGTCGGCGAGCCGCGGAGAGACGCGCACCTTGGTGTTAAGCTTAAAGTTGCTAGAAGTTGCACTTTTGAATGAAAAGCGCGGCATAAAGCCCCTGGTGCTATTAGACGACGTGTTTAGTGAGCTTGACGGTGCTCGCCGCAAAGCGTTAACAACTTATCTTACTAACCATCAAACAATTATTACCACCACCGATGCCGATGTTGTGGCAAAAGACTTTGCCCAACACGCCAACACCATCAGTCTTTAATAGAAATCTCTTTCGAATTGGTAGCTGTCTAGATTCTTAGATAAACCTTCCGCAGGAATAGCAATAACTCTACTAGCATTCTCTGTATATTCTTCTATTACTACGGTGAATGATTTATCTATATTGCTACTATAGACATCAAACGTGTATATACCCTTGTAAGCCCCTGTTTTTCCCAAAAACTGAATATCGTTACTGTAATTAAAGACTTTAACTGTCGGTATCGGGTCAATAGGGATACCCTTACTATGAACATATTCACCTATGAAGTATTTAATGCTTATGTAGTCATCACCACCGAGCGCATGATATAGTTGGCCGTTTGTTTGATCGTCAAAAGAGACGACGGGTTGCCCATCATATGGTGGCGCAGTCGCCTGACTAATATCAATTTCTTGCTCTTTGTTATTAGCTATTGAAAATACTACAAATAACACGTAAGCCAAAAGGCTAATAATAATGACTGTTATAACAATAATTTTTTTTCTATCCATTATTTATCACTCTTTTTTGTTACAATGTACATCTCTTGTAAATTACCTTTTATTTCACTACTACCCATTAAATCCTCTCGAGAATAAGGTTGGGTATTTTTCTTACTATTCGGCGGGTCGAGTAAATCATATACATAGAACTTTTTGCCATCATCTGATACTTTCCTGATTATCATCATGTGTCCTTGTGTTGTAAAATATCCTGGCTTAAAAAATGCACCAACCAAACCTCCATTTTTCAATGTTTTTATTGCAAGATCAAAGTCAGATCCGTTTGTGCCAATTTTTCGTGACTCAAGACCATAGTCTGCCGGTGGCCCAGTTAACCACATAGCTGAACCATATTTTTGAACCAATTCTTTAGGGTTTATCTTTCTATTTGATAGTGTGCTGATTATGCTTGCTGAGGTGACTGCCCAGCAACCACATTCACCGATTGTGCCACAGCTAGAAAAAGGATACCCCGACCACTTTGGGTCTTTTTGTCTGTAAAATGTCATTTTATTAGGTCCAGAAAGATCCCAACCATTCCCGCCAGGAGTTCCGTTATTACCTTCATCATCGCTGCACGGTTCATCATATTGTGATTTTGTGTAATCGTCTACGTTGTCATTTTTTATATCACCAAACTGTAACAAACTCGGCTTATACATACCTTCAACTTGTTCTTTCTTTTGAGTCCCAATAATTAGTCCAGCAATTTTTTCATAATTATTTTTAACTTGTTTAACATACCCCATTTCTTTTTTGTAATATCCATCCGGATCAGCTTCGCTTGCGCCCGCCCATGCTAAGTTACCTTTGAATTCTTTATAATACGTCAGTGCGTACATAAATTCGGCAGCAGTAGAGTCTTTTTTGCTAAGAACTTTTCCGAGTCTACTCTGATACCCCATATTTATTTGCCTGGCGTAAGCTTCTACGCCTTGATTGAATGATTTATAAGCTTGTTCGCCAGCGGCTCCATTATTCGCCCAAGGAATAGGCGTAATGTCGTCAGAGCGATAACTCAAGTTCCATGGGTTAAAGACACTCTGATTGTTAATGTCTCCACCTTCGCCTAAAGCAAATGCGACTAATGCAACTACATGTTGCTTCGTAACCAGGTCTTCTTCTGGTAAATCAAGTTTTTGCGCAGATGCTTTTAATATATGTATTGCAAACTGCTCTAAAATAAACGGACCATCTTTATCAAGGCCACTTTGATATATCTTGCCCTTTTCGTTGTTAACATCTCCTAAATCGTTGTAAGAATCTGCGTTTTTTTGAGAGCAGCTAATTAGATCATCTTTATTATAGTATTCAGTACCCATCCGTAATGAACGCCTGCTTTCTTCTGGTGTTGTTGCTTGTACACTCACGCCAAGCGAGTTGGTAGTTATGAGTACGGTAGCGATAAAAAACAATATAAACCTAGAATTGATGTGCTTGATTCTATGTATGGTGATGTGTTTGATGCGTATCATGGTAGAACCTTTAATGGGTTGATTGATTGTTCTAATTCTGATTTATAGAAACTAATATTTGCGGTTAATTCAATGCCAAAATGCAAATGGTTAAATCCCGGGGAGCCACAGCCACCAATAGGACCTACTTCCGATATTTTTTCGCCAGCAACAACCTTATCACCAACTTTTTTATTTGAAGCAGATGGCAATAGGTGCTGATAAGACATCCAGTAATCAGTTCCTGTAGCTTTTATTAGATAGAAATATCCGCATCCTCCAGAGTTATAACTTTGTATGACCTTGCCGTCGTGTGCAGCAAGTACCGGCGTGCCAATGTCTCTACCAATATCAATTGCTTTGTGTACACCCTTACTATTATTATCACCCCAACCAGATGACACGTCCTTTGCGGTCGCTCCTTTAATCGGCCACACCCATCCATCTTTTCCATCCGTAGTAGTGGGTGCTTCATCTGGCAAGTTTTCATAGAGATCATTCATGATTTTAATTAGATTAATTGTTCGATCTGACTTATCATGATATAGCTCTTTCGATTGATCGATATGTAAATGGATAGTACCATTTCCGCATGATTGTGAACCAATTTCTGCAACCCTATCACCTTTTTTAACTTTTTTTGAACCACCTTTTATTACTGGGTTTGTAATATGTCCATAGTAATAGTCATAACCATCCTTGCCTGCAATATGGAATGAAAAACAATCTGCACGTAATTCTTTGACAATATTCATTTCACCATCTGTAATCGCGTAAACCGAAAGTCCCTCACCTTTGCTTTCATCTTTGTGTATTAAGTCGAACGCTGGTGAACTATCGTGGTGGCAATATGGTGACTCCATGGAACAAGGCATGTTCGGCGCTCCGAGGTCTTTTTTGAATATACCAACAGGCCACGCATAGTCACCCTGTATAAATGCTCCATCATCTGATGAATCACCATCATCACCATCTGCATTTTCAACACCACCATCATTGTATGGGCAATCCCATTCATCACTGTCTGGATCCATACAGTCAGAGGCTTTGGTATTGAATGCTATACCTGTAGAGATAGCTCTATCAAGCATATAGTTTGCAAAACGGTAACCGGTTTCTTCATCTTCTTTCAAACAATCGTCCATCGTGTCAATATCTTCTTGATTAATGGGCATGCCAGATGCAACCGCGGCATTGTTATCGTAATTATGGCATTTATCGTACCACTCTTTATAGGCATCCATTTTATTATTTTCACTTATCCATCTTTCTACTTCTATGGGATCATCCTTAATCTCTGGAACATCATAATCTTGTATGCCAAAAGCTTGATTTACCGCCACCAAGCCTGTGGGCTCTGCGGCACTAGCGCGGGGAATGATGTTTGTGGCAATTTTTTTTGGTTGAGATACGAGTGATGCTATATAAGCTGACGGGCTTGAGATAGTCGGACCAGATTGCATGAGTGCGGTTGATGTAATTGAATGCGCACTCTCTAGTGAAAAATACTTACTTATTATTCTTTTCTTTGACTGTTCTTCGTGTTTTTTTTGCGCAATAATTTGCTGGTTTTCTAACGCAGTTTTTTGACTAATAGGTCGACCGCCCAAATTCCATCGTTGCGTGGCTGACATCATAGCAACCCCGGCAACTAGAGCGTCACCAGCTTTATCTCCACTCTCATAACCATTAACAATATTACCCGCCATCATATTTGCCAATATTGGCGTTGCGACGTTCGTCGCCAAACCAATAAATGCAGACTTTATTGCACCAAAAATCGCATTAGGTATCACACTTGTTCCGCCACTAAAGATAGCCGCTCCTACACCTATAGTAATCGATCCAAGCGACCAAATTACACTTCGGGCTTTTTGGCATGTTTCTCTGCCTACATCTCCCATTAGGCTGTCTGCTTTGTCGTTAAGCTTATTCAACAAACCACCAGCACCACCTGAAAAATTAAGACTATAACGATCTGAGTTTTTAATTTTATTAGCACCACCATTTCCGGATAATGCTTGGTATGCGCCCGAACTGGCTATTCCAGGTTCACGGTTTAGTATCGCCATTAAACCAGCCATTTGCGCTGCAGACACACCTTGCCCAGTTTTTAGTTGGTGTGATGCCACTAACACTGGTGCTGCATATTGTACAAGTGCTCTATATCTATACGCCTTGGCTGCATACTCAATTCCAACTAAGAATGCTTTGATTTCACATGTTAGTTGTAAGCCGGCGTCAATACGTACAGCACCGCTGGCGGTACCTACGCCAAGACTTCCAAGATCAACATTTTTTAAATTTAGAACATCGTCAAAACTTACATTTACTTTAGTTGGGTTAATCTCAGGGTCGGTTTCAGGGTTGTATTTAGGATCTTTTAACTTTTCACTTATATCGTTAGCTTGCGATTCAATTTGGTCTGTATCTAGTCCGGGTACCGAATCCACTGTATTACCATCTGCATCCTGAACATCTTTTTTGGCAGAGTCACTGTCGATATTTACATCATCTCTTCCAAAACTACGTATTTTTTTTATATATTCAAGCTCCCAGCTAGTAACTTTTTCCTTTGTATTTTCAAAAAAAACGCGCTTTATACCCATACTTTTGAATAAGGTCTGTGTCCTGGCGTATCTTTTTATCCAACCCTCATTAACATATTCTTTATCTAAAATACCGCGTAATTCACTTCGTCTGTCTGATAGTTTGCCCTCCATTTTCTTACCATTGAGATATACCCGGCCATCATCTTTATTGATTTCTATGGCATAGCCCTTTTCACGTAAGTCGGCCACCACTTTTGCAGGATCGGTATTTAAATATCTATTTGAAATTACCCCATACAAAGGTTTGTTCTTACGGTCATAATAGCCTTTACCGTCTTCATCAAACACAATCGCATAGTGCTTAACCGCTCTTTGGTTAAGTATTTTTTTTTTTTTTT
>WBZP01002856.1_pt1 | contig 19478 bp, 13 predicted proteins | sample 5204301 | NCBI WGS metagenome assembly WBZP01 (sample SAMN12412401, study PRJNA552823) | activated sludge metagenome | isolation source: activated sludge from nitrification reactor of wastewater treatment plant... | place: USA: Pennsylvania | collected 2017 | reverse complement strand
CATTTGCAGTCTGCAATGACTTGAAATTTTGATTTTTTCAAGGGGTAGGAAGCACCACTACCCGATTGAAGGATCAGGTTGATTGATTACGACCACCTGTTTAACATAATAATACACAAATGGGACAAAATCCTGTATTTACTCCCTATGGCCTAAAAGGTTGCAACTAATTGAAATGAAAGTGGGGAAATAACCGGTCCGGAACCCCGGATCAGGCAGAAGTACCGATCGGTTCGAGGTGGGTGGCGACCTTTTGCATCAGCCACATCGGCGTACTGGTCGCGCCACAAATGCCGATTGACTGCACACCATCGAACCAGGCATAGTCGATCTCCTCCACGTCCGAAATGAAATAGGTCTTGGGGTTGACCGAGCGACAGACCTCGAACAGCGCTTTTCCATTGGAACTCTTCTTCCCGGAAACAAACAGGATGAGGTCGTGCTGTTCCGCGAACTTTCGAAGCTGGGGTTCCCGGTTGGAAACCTGCCGGCAGATGGTATCATTGGTGGACAAGTACTCGTCCTGGATCTCGCTTTCCTGTGCAAGTCTCGACCGTTCCTCAATCAACGCCTTCATGCGTTCAAAGCCGCGGGAACTCTTCGTAGTCTGAGAGAAGAAATAAATCGGACGGGAGAAATCGATCTTACTGAGGTCATCCTCGTTGCGGATGATGAGGGCCTCCCCTCCTGTTTGCCCAACCAGGCCGTTCACTTCGGCGTGTCCGATCTCTCCGTAGATGACGACCTGTCCGTTGTTCGCCACCACTTCTTCGTAACTGGAGCGGACACGGTTCTGGAGTTTGAGTACAACGGGACAAGAAGCATCAATCAACTCGATGTTGTTTTGCAGCGCGATCTGATAGGTCTCCGGTGGTTCACCGTGCGCGCGGATCAGCACTTTGCAATCGTGCAGTTGCCGCAAGGTCTCATGGTCAATGATCTTCAGCCCTTTGGCTTTCAGCCGCTCGACCTCGACGTTATTGTGGACGATATCACCGAGGCAATAGAGTGAACCGGAACGATCCAGTTCATCTTCAGCCATCTGGATGGCGTAAACAACGCCAAAACAAAAGCCCGAATGCGGGTCTAAGGTGATTTTCATTCGAGAGGCAAAGGTACGAAAAAGCGCTCGAACCAGTTAACTGGTTCTCAAGCCGGTGATTGCACGGAGCGCTGCCGGACCAGGTCCAGGGCGATAGCCAGTTGTTCTTCCTGGTTGAGGTCGGAATTGTCGAGCACGATCGCGTCCTCCGCCTTCCGAAGCGGGCTTTCGGCCCGATGGGTATCGGTATGGTCGCGGTCCTCGATGTTCTTGCTGACTTCGTCCATCGTCACCATGAAGCCCTTTTCGTTCAGTTCGTCGAACCGCCGTTTGGCACGCACTTCCGGTCGGGCCGTCATGAAAATCTTCAGCTCCGCATTCGGGAATACTGTAGTGCCGATATCCCGCCCATCCATGACGATTCCTTTATCGCGACCATAGCCTTGTTGCTTCTTTACCATCCTCCGGCGAATGGCCGGAATGGCGCTGACCGGACTTACCAGATCCGAGATACGCAGGTCACGAATCTGTCGTTCCACGTTCAGCCCGTTCAGGTGAACTTCGGAAAGTTTCGTTTCAGGATTGACTTGAAAAGTGATCTTGATGTGATCGAGAAAACGATCCATCTCTTCGGCATTCATCGATTCCAACTGGGCGACCGTAAGGTCATGTTGAATCATGAATAGCGTCACTGCCCGGTACATGGCGCCGGAGTCGATGTAGCGATACCCCAAATGCCGGGCTAATGCCTTGGCCAGGGTGCTTTTTCCGCAGGAGGAAAAACCATCGATCGCGATAACTAGCTTTTCTGAGCCCACTTCAGGTTCTGAACGGATGGTATACCCCCCATTTCCTTTTAACGGATAGGCAGTCATGTTTCGGAAGGCAATTTAGGAAAATGGACGATGTCAAATGGCTGCAATGCCGGTCAATCCCTGCTTCGCCCTGAAAACGAATTCACTGAATTTTCGTGCGAAGATTGATTTCAATTGGATGAGCAGGAAACCTGGCAACATACAGCCATCCAACCATCAAACTAATATCGGCAAAGTCAAAGGAACGAAGAGCCAGGGCCTGGAAAATCAGTTAGTATCTCCGGCTTTTTTCGAAAATTCAGCCAGGTTCATGGTAATCGAGAAGTGATCCGCGCCTCCGGCCTGATGGAAATTACCACGTCCATACCCCAGTACGAACTTGGAAATCTTCAGGCCGAAACCGAATGAAAAGCCGACCGTTCCGGGCGCGGTATCAACTACGAGCTCGCGTCTCCGTTGGAAATTATAAGCGGCACGGAGATGAAAATTCCTGGAGAGCAGGATCTCGGTACCGATGATGAAATGACGGGATAGTTTGTTCCAAAAGTTGATCTTCTTCTGCTGTGCCTCGCCGGTCAGTGGATCAACACCGGATAAATCAAAGGGATCATCGTACGAAAGATCGAACTTCTGAAGATGCCGATAAGTGATATTGAACCGAAGCGGCGTATGCTTTAACCTTTTCGAAACACCCAGCAACAATTCGATCGGCAGGGGTTCCGCATTACCCTTTACATAATAGTCGATCTGCGCGCCGGCATTCCGGGCCAGGATTGTGGCTGTCCAGTTGTTGACGGTGTCCAGATACGTGGCGCTGATGTCCACACCGATTCCGAAGGAATTATAGAGGTAATAATCGCTGTAAATGAATTTCATTCCGGCCCCTACGCTGAACAAGGGATTGTATTGGTAACCCCATCCGAGGTTCAGCGCGTAGTCCGCTGCCCGGAACGTACCCTCCTGATCGCCAAACACGTTTGTCTCCCGGAACTCCCCGTAGTTGGCGTAATGCATATACGCGAGGAATGTACCCAGCTTGCCGTAGTCCCTGGCAAAAGCGGCATTGCCGAATTTCACGCCATCGGGATACAAGACACCGCTCAACGCGAGTGAACGGTCCATGGAAGGATTGATGAGGGAAGGCGCCTGCAGGGCGGTATTCAGGTCGTGGTCCTTCACGGTAATCAATGTTCCGCCCAGCGCGGCGATACGGGCCGAAGCCGGTACGTTCAGGAACTGGTAGACATACTTACCTCCGATCTGTGCATGGGCAGCAAGCGAAGTGAGGAGAATTGCCGGCAGGAAGAGCGATCGGATGGTCCGGTGCATACGAGGTAAATGTAGGAAATTGAACAGGAACGATTCAGCGACCGGAATATTGCACACAGCAGGTACTGTTTTCATCCTACGGTACAACGGGCTTCCACTCCATTGCCTCCCCGTTCCACCCAAAGTTCGCGGCCTCCCAGCGCTTCAAGTGTTTTCCTGATCTGATCGGGTGTCCGGAGGTGCTTGTAGTAGTCCGTCAGGGAATCGTACGTATCCAACCGTGCCCATTCTTCCTGCTGCACTTTGCTCAGTTCCGGAAAAACATTCATGAACGTGATGAGCGGTGAAACGCGTTTCAACAGCCAGGTCAGGGTCTTGCTATTCCGAAACCTCCAATGCCAGGGAAAGAAAAAGTTCACCATTCCGTCCACGATCTTTTTGGAAGTGGTCGGACGGAGGTGCTTCAACACCTGGCGGTACCAGGTAGCTGGATTGAAATAATAGTTGATGCGCCAGGGATAATGGTCGATCACCAGTAGCCCACCCGGCTTAGCCATCGCATACAAAGCAGCGATCGTCCGCTCCGAACTGGGCGTATGCTGAATGACCCCCAGGCAGATCACCACATCAAAGCTCTTCGGCGGAAAGGGCAGTTCATAGACACTTGCCTGCGCCAATTGATAGACTTTGTCGGCTCCCATGTTTTCCCGGTTGACCTCGACAGCATTGCTCAGATCGACCGAATGAACCTGTGCTCCCGCCGAGAGCAATAACTCCGTAAAGCGACCTGCTCCGCTGCCGACTTCCAGCACTTCCTTTCCACGGAGCTGATCAATGGGAAACCCCAGACAACGCTCCAGTCGGATCCTGGTGATCGGCGTTCCGCTATGACTGTCTAATTGGGTGCGCGCAAAGTTCTTCCATTGAAAGCCGAAGGCATCGGCATAGTTCTCGGCCGGTACGAAGCGGGGAATTCCATTAATAACAGGGAATCGCTCCCCGGAGGGAGAAACCAGAAAGTCCCCTTCAAGACGAAGCGTTTGTCGACTGGAAGGTGAAACAAAAGGAATCATACACGTACGCGAATAGCGGGGCGAATGTAGGGAATTTCAGGCCGAGCTTAGCCTGCCGTAGGTCCCCGGCACTCGCCCTGATCGCTTAACCGCCGGAGGGACCGTACGTACCCGGCAAGGGTATGTCCAGCAAACGCAAGAACACTCCTAACTGGGCGCGATGATGATACCAGTGATTCAGGCACCAGGTTCTGGCGACCTGTTCTTTGGGCAGTATGAAGTAAATGGTATCGCCGTTACGCATTGTCCAGTTGTCGGTCATCCGTTCATCCGGAAACTTTTCCAGGATACCTTTAGCGGCTGCCAGGTTTTTTTCGAGTATGCCGAGCAAATCGGCAGTATCCCGGGCTACATAGGGCTTGTAATCACTCTTTTGAAAATCGAGTTCATCGTCCTCCAGGGTATTTTTAAACCAGGACGGAATCTCCGCCACATGCGTAGCCAGTCGCCCGAGGCTCATGCTCTTCGGATGAGGTTTCCAGTCCGATTTATCCAAGGGGACTGCCTGCAAGATATTTCGGGTTGCGGCTGACTCTCTTTCCAATTCTTCCAGATATTTCTGTGCAATAGTCATGATTGTGATACTGTCGTTGGTGACACTGTCAATAAATGAAATTATTCATAATGCAGGAAATTTCTTTCGCATCATTTTCCAAAGTGATTGGAAAGCAATCAATGCACGAGCATCAAAAAACCGATCCGGGTGCTTCTACCTGATTTGATAGGCCATGAGCATTCAAATGTTCCTGGACTTTCGGTTAATTTGCCAGGCCAAAACATTGTTCCCTCCATCTTATGCATCTTCAATCAGCATCATCGACCCTGCAGCGACTTTTAACCCAATTTCTGTTGCTGCTTCCAACGATGGTATTTTCACAACCCTGCAATTTACAAGGAACCTATAAAATCGGTCCTGGGGGACAGTATCCGAGTCTGACGAACGCCATCGCCGACCTAATGAGTACCGGAGTTGGCGGGACCGTTACTCTTGAATTCAAAGCAAACTACACTGATTCGGTTGAAACCTTCCCGATTTTTATCGGAAACATCCCCTGTGTTTCGGCAGTGAACGAAGTAATAATCCGGCCGGAAGCAGGTGCAGGGCCAATACTCTTGCATTCATTCAGCAGTGTCCTGACCTTTTCCGGCGTCCAATTTGTCACGCTGGATGGTCGACCCGGAGGCAACGGAACGCAATCCGGACTCACCCTTCTGTGCAATGGTGCCGGCAGCGCGGCTGTCTTTACCAATGGCGCGTATGCCAACTGGATTCGTTACTGCAATCTGGAAGCTTCCAATTCGGGATCCACCAGCGGGGTGGTTTCATTTACCACAACAAACAGTTCCCTTGGGAACAACAATAATTGGATCAGTGATTGTTACATCAGCGGTCGCGGGACCAGCTTAAATGGGATCTATTCCAAAGGGACCGCGGGCAAGCCGAATCAATTCGGACGTATTGAAAACTCCCACATCACAGGATTCCTGGCCAAAGGCATCTGTTTCGAGGAGAACACGCGTCACTGGCAGATCATCAACAATGACATTTACCAGGAAAGTTCTGTCGTCTTTCAATTTGGACCGATTCATGGCATCTTCGTAAACGATACGCTCAGTGACGGTTTTACGATTACAGGAAATCACATTGGCGGGCAGGCACCCGCCTGCGGGGGAAACCCCTACCAGGTAGTTGGCAGCTTCATTGGCATACTCATGGCCACGGGAACAGACAATACCACTATCATCGACAACAACGAGGTAGCCAATATCCAATGGCATAATCAGTTTTCACAGGAATACCTTGCCGGTATCCATGTACTGGCTGGCAAGGTCCAGGTTGGCGGCTCTACCGGCAATCTGATCGGCAGTTTAAACCGGAACGGCAGCATCGTCACAAGCTCCTACTACCTCACCGAACCCGAGATCACCGGCATCCTGATCGGAAACGAGATCCTGCCAGGCACGATTGACACGATTCGGGTGCTGAACAACCGCATCGGCGGGATCCGTTGCGAAACCGATTCCAACAATTATCTCCCCACTACCCTGCGCGGTATCTATTCCTTCCAGCAGCAAGCGGGCTGGATCGAGGTCCGGGACAACCACATCGGAAGTCCGAACCTGCAGAACAGTCTGGTGTCGGAAGGCACGATCGGTGATGTTATCGGCATCCACCTGGACGTCGCCTACCTCCCTGGCGACATTCTAACCTTCGATTTCCACAACCGGATCGAAGGGAATGAAATCACGAACCTGGGCAGTTACAACAAAGGAATTCAGTTACGCGGTGGCGCTCCCGAAGTGATTAACAATCACATCCATCATCTTTACTCCTATTATGTAACGGGTTCAACTACCATTCCGAATAATACCGGCATCAATGCGATCGAATTGCGGCCCGGTAGCCGGTTCCTCGGCAACCACCTGCATGATTTCTACACCATTGGTATTTTCAGCGGCAATAATACCGGAATTGGAATCGACCTAAGCCAGGGACTCGAGATTGAAGGGAATTTCATTCATCACTTTGAGGCAGAAGCACCATATACGCCTTTGCGCGGAATCGCCTACAACCAGAATATATCCACTTACCCTCAACATGATCATCGGATCTACAACAACATGATCGCCTTGGGATTCGACAGTCTTGGCAACGAGTTGACAACCCCTTTTGAGGCATATGGGATCTATGGAGCCGTAGACAGCTCCGTCATCACCCACAATTCGATCTTTCTAACCGGAATTGCCGACGGCTCATCTGCCGGACTCCGTGTGACGGAATCCGGATCACATTTCTCCCGGATTACCAACAACATCGTTGTAAACAAGAAAAACCAGGGAACCCCTGGCAGTTTTTACTATGACAACAACATCACCCTTGATGCCGGTGTGACTTCGTCGGGAACCTTGTCCATCGACTACAACCTTTGTGATCTGCGTGCCTCCGGCCGATCAAACCTGATGCAGGATGCGAACCAATACTATACGGATTTCGTCTCCATCCGAAACGCGACACCGTATGACGACCATAGCATCCAAGGCAATCCGAATTTTCGAAATGCTCCCGGAACGAATCAATCCGTTGATCTGCACGTGAATTATCCCAGTCCGGCCGATGCCGCCGGAATACCGGAACCGTTTGTGCTCCTTGACTACGACAGCGAAGTGCGCAACCTGTTCACCCCGGTGGACATCGGAGCAGATGCGATCTCTTCGACTACAGGTCTTTCATCCGGACCTTGGACTAAGACCCGTTTGCCTTTAATCCTGGCACCCAATCCGGCAGGCGAAACCGTTTTTATCCTTGATAGCGAAGGAAAATTGCAGGCAGCCTCGGTACGGATCATCGCAGCAGACGGCAAGATGGTGATTCCCCGTCAGGTCGGCGCATTCCCATCGCTACAGCTCGACCTCTGCGGGCTATCCTCAGGTTGCTACATCGTCAGCGCAACCGACACAGAGGGAATCGAACACCGCAGTATCCTGATCAGGCGCTAGGCTCTTCGACTTTTCAGCAAAGTTGTATAGTACCTTGCGCTGGAGACTTCCTGAATCCTACAGGAATAAAAGCCGGCCAATATGCCGGGTAGTCTCTGTTTCCCGAATAAGTTTACTGAAGCAATCCTGGCACTTGTTCTCATCTTCGTTCAAAATCAATTGCCATTTATTTAGCCAGGGTGTTTCATATCGGTTTCGCAAAAATTCCCCCTGAAAAATCATCGCAAAAAAACACCGGCTTCATAGCCGGTGTTTCTCTATTGCTCACTTCCCTGTTCGCTGCTTTGAAGGATCTTCCTTCTTCGTCGGCAATGTGTTCTTGGATGGCGCCGGCGTTGTCGGTTTTGATGATTTTCCAGGGCGGACGGAGGGTTGTTTGGCAGGCTTCGCCGGACGAACCGCAGGCTGCTTCGCGGGTTGCGTCGGTTTCACCGCTGGTTGCCTGGAAGGCCTCGCAGGTTCTGGTGTCGGCTTCACCGCAGGTTCCGTCGGACGAACCGATGGCTTTGTTTCCGGTCTCGTGGCCGGTAGTCCATCAGGCTCGCGATCTTTTATTACCGGCTTTGATTCTGGAACCGGGCGGGCATCCGTCGGGCGATCCTTGGAAGGCGCAACGTTGATCGGCTTTGCGCCTGAACCTGGTCTGCCGATTGCCGGATTCTTTTCGACATCCAGGCTATGGCTTGGGAAGTTGGGGCGTTGCTCCGGACGAGGCTCCGGTTTCGGGTTGTTATACGTCTGCTGATAGACGCCTTCCCGTTGATAATTCGTGAATACCGGGGAAGTCCTGCGTTCTACTCGATAGTGCCCGTACCAGGGTTCGAAGTGATGGTGGTGCGCCCGCCAATACCACCATCCATGCCAGTGGTGGCGATAATACCAATGGTAATAATAGTGATCCCAATAAAAGGGATGCCAGGCAACCCACCATCCGGGATAGTAACCCCAATACCACGGGCTTCTCCATGGACGATAGGCAGGACCGTACATGAACGAGATGATGACCCAGGATGAAGGCGCCGGGGCGTAGGTCGGCTGTGAGTTGTAATAATTGTTCTCGGTATAGTAGTTATTGGTTACGACAGTAGTTCGTTCGCCCTGGTAGCCGGGGTTGGCTGTTTCTGTTGCGGTCGTTGCTTCAGCAGGTTCGAGGATATAGTTTTTACCATAGAGGTCCTCGTCGCCAATCATCTGGATCCTGACATTGTCGCCCTCCTTCTTTACGAAGATCACCGCGACATCCTGGGTTTCCTTTTCATTCAAATCCACCTGGAGCACGATGGTATGGACATTTTCCTCCGGGCGGTCGACCACTTTGATATAGTCTACTTTTCCGTCATTGTTCAGATCAAGGTTGTTGATCTTACTGGTATCCGCGTTCAAAGCCGATTCGAATGATTCGAGGGTCGGTGATTGACGGAATACATCCAGCACGGCCGCGAGGTTCAGGTTGTCACCCGGAAGACCCAGCCGATCTGCAGCCTGATTGTCTTGCGCATGAGCCTGCATGAAGTGCAAAGAGGCTAACCAGAAGATCAGGATCTTCCACAGCTTACGGTTTTTCATGATAGGGTTTGATTTATGAGTTTTCGGAATTCCGAATCCGGTAGTAATACTACGGTTAAGTGAGATAATCCAGGATGACAAGTATCAGGCCATTCCAGGAATGTGAAATAAATTTCATGCAGTCACCAACCCGGGGAAAGGCTGACAGGAAAAGCGCTGCATTCGCTTTATAGTTAGGACGAAATCCGGGAATGCCCAAAAGCCGGTCCTTTTGTCAAAAATTTCGCGCCAATACCCTTAACCCATGCTTTACGCTGGGTTCAGAATGACGTAATATCAAAATGGGAATGTTGCCAGTCAGCCAGAAACCCGGTTTCTACCCGTCCTGGAAAGGAATTGTTAAGGAAATACCATCCAGGGGTGCATGAATCTTTGATCGAATCTTTCAAATGAAAGGGGGCACCCGTGACCAGACAATCCGGACTGCAAGACGGGCATTATTTGAGGCACAGACACCAATACCCTTTTGCACCATGAAAAACACCATCCTCGTACTTGGAGGAGACGGCTACTTTGGCTGGCCGCTTGCCCTTAAACTGGCCATTCAGCATCCTGAACGAAAGATCATCATCGTCGACAACGAATGGCGTCGCAATGCTGTTCGGGGCATGCACTCGGAGAGTCTCACACCGATCCTTTCTCCACACGAACGATTGGAGGCATTTTCCAGGATCCACCGTCAGCACAACCTGTCCTATCTTCACTTCGACATCAACACGCCTTTGCTGGAGGCGTTGATCCGGAAAGAGCGACCCACGGTGGTCTATCACCTCGCACAACAATGCTCCGCCCCCTATTCCATGCGCAGCATGCAGGAAGCACTCTTCACGCTGAACAACAACGAAGAAGGGAACATGCGCTTGTTGTGGGCCGTACGCCAACATATACCGGAGGCGCACCTGATCAAACTCGGCTCCTTCGGAGAATACGCGAAAGCGGGGATCGAAATCGCGGAGGGCTATTTCCAACCGGAGTATAACGGCAGAGTTGCGATCAAGCCAATGCCTTATCCGCGGGAATCGGATGACATCTATCACATCACGAAAATCAACGACAGCAATTTCGTATCCATGGCCTGCAGGAAATGGAACTTGCGGATCACCGACGTGATGCAATCGACCATTTTCGGCATTGAGACGGATGAAATGGCCGGTCACCCGGAGTTGCTAACACGCTTTGATTACGACGAAGCCTTCGGAACGGTGCTGAACCGGTTCCTGACACAGGTGGTAGCCGGTTACCCGTTGACGGTATACGGCAGCGGCAACCAGACCACCGGACTGATGTTGCTGAACGATGCTGTGAGTTCCCTTGCACATCTGGCGAATGCGGTACCGGATCGAGGATTGCACAATGTGATCAACCACGTGACGGAAAAATACTCCATCAACGAACTGGCGGCTACGGTCAAGAAACTCGCGCTTGACGAAGGCTTGTCGGCGCGCATCGAGCAGGGAAAGTTCGACCCGCGGGATGAACGCCCGGAAGCCAAACTGGAATGTGACATTGACACGAACTATCTGGATCATCATATCCGGCATACGCCGTTCTCGGACGCCGTTCACAGCATCCTGCGCAGGCTGATCCCGTACAAGGACCGCATTTCAACCGACGTCTTCCCTCCGGCCATTCAATGGCTCAACGAGGAAGGTGCCGGTGCAAGCGGTATAATTCCGTTCAGTGTTCCGGAGAAGATCCTGAGGAATGTCCATTCCAAGGCCGGTGACGAGAACAATTGGGAACGATTCCGGGAAGCCAACTTCAATTTTCGCAGGATCAACCTGAACCCGGGAACAATCGGCGCTCCTTCCGAACAGGTACGCAATTCCCGGGCACAAACCACCGAAGCCGCACAATTGGAGTCCTTCCCGCTCGGACTCTATGAAGAAGGCCGGAAGAGCATACAGCGCATCAAGGAGTTATGTCGCTCCATCTGGCCATCGCCGGGATACGAAGTTGCGGTATCGCAGAGCACCACGCAGATGATCAACCTGCTGAGCCTCGCGATGCTCCGGCCACTCAACAGAAACGGGAAAGGCCCTTTTCGGATCATCACCACCAAGCACGAGCACTACGGCGGTATCGGCGTTTTTGAAAACCTTCCGGAATACGAAGTGATCAAACTGGAAGATTCCATCCTACGCGACCCTGCCTTACTGAACCAAAAAATCCGGGAATACGAACCACAGCTTGCCTTCTTTTCCCATGTCAATTACGCAACCGGATTCATATCTCCGGTAGCGGACTGGGCGGAATCAGTGCGTGGGGCTTGCCCGGACTGCCTCATCATCATCGACGCTGCACAATCACTCGGTCTATACGAGCTACCTTTTGGTGCCGCTGACGTCATACTCGGCAGCACACACAAATGGCTGTTTGGTCCGCTTGGCGGCGGTTTGATCTGGATGAATGAACGGTTCACCTCCTGGATCGAGGGATTCTATTGGTGCGGACATTATCTCGATACCGACCAAAGGACCGAGCATTTCTCCATTCCCGGCGGACAGGACTTCCTCCTGTATTCCGGAATTATCGCATCGCTTGAGCTGTACCAAAAAGTGGGGCCGACAGCCGTCGTCGACCGTTCCACCTGCCTTGCTGGTCAGTTCCGTAAACAACTTGAACGCATCTTCCGGTCCCTGCATATCAACTTTTGCTTTACCGACGAATGCACCTCAAACGACGGAGAGAATAACCCTGCCGTAGTATGCATTTCGTTCGAGGAGTTCAACCCCTATCCGCTCTACAGTTTTCTCAATCAGCACCAAGTCCACACCAAGTGTATCATGCACTATCACTGGAACGGAAAAAAGGTCAACATACTGCGCTTCGGAATACCGTATTTCGAAACCATCAACAACCTCAACCTGGTATTGAGCAAGATGGAAGCCTTTCTGAGGGAAGACGCAGATCGAAACGCGATGAAAGCAAGCGCGTGACAATTACCACGAAAAGTGTGCTGTTTTTTATGCAGCATCGCTTCCAGGTATCTGAGCTAAATGATGGGGAAGCCGCACACCCGGTCCGAGGAATCCGGTGTGCGGCTTCCCGCAATTTACAGGGTCACACAAGCCGGTTCGCTTAACATTACCCGGGTTTTCCACACTTTTAACTTCACCTCGAGGCGCAATGAATTTGAAAGCCTTGTGCATAGCTGCGTCCAGGAGATTTTGGAACCGAAATGAAGCACACGTTTTGTTGATAAAGATAGCGCTCAACCCCTTTTAAGCCGTATCGAGGTAACGTCGCATCGCGTAAAATTCCACACCTGAAATCCGGCAGCTTCCCGTCGTCGGCTCTTGCGGGTCAACTTAAAAAACTGCGATGGTCAAACGTACACTTCGAAACTATCTTGTCCTTGCTTCAACGTTGATACTAAGCGTTCATGCATATGCTCAGACACCTCCCGTCCGCGGCCTCTATGTCAACTTCATCAATTCCTGGCTGGGGAATACGGTGGAGGAAGACAAGATACTCGACTACTGTCAGGTGAACAGCTTCAACTACATTACCCTCTACGACCTGAACCTCCTCACCTGGTCAGCGGCTCAGAAGAATCAACTCGCCGCCTTCATTACAAAGGCCAAGAACGTGTACGGTATTCAGCAAATAGGCGCTTCCGGGGAAACTTCGAACTTCTTTCGTAACTACATCGTACCCTACAACACCGGGCGTACCAATCCGATCGAACGATTCAATGTTTTCAATTTCGAATTCGAATTTTGGCTCACCGCCAGTATCGCCAGTTACTACGGCCCCGTTTATCTGACACCGAACGGATTCACATCCGACACCGCCGGAGCGTTCGCGTTCGCCCGACGCGAGTACGCCAAGATCGATTCCATGGCAACCGTTTACGGTATCCTGAATGAGATCTACCTCGGCTGGCCGAACAGGGGGCAGATGCAGCAATTGGTCACCTATTCCGACCGCATCCTCCTGCACGCCTACCGGCCAACGGATGTCGACGTCTATCCTTATACACAAAGCAGGATCTACGATGTAGTCAGCGCAGGCAGGACCGTGCAGATCATGCCGATCTTTTCATCGGAAACAAGTTTCATGGGTCCCTGGCTTGCGAACAATCCGATCACCAAACCCTACCAAACCTACTCGGCCGGATACGGACTCGAATCGGCAACCGTCAAGCAGAATGCCAGTTTACAGGGCTATCAATGGTTCCTGTATTCCCTCATGCCGAAGACTTCGCTGGTGAACGCGTCAATCAGTACGAGCGGCCCAACGACTTTTTGCTCCGGCAGCAGTGTGATACTTACCGCCAGTACCGGCGCAACCTATTTGTGGAGTCCGGGCGGACAGACCACACGTTCCATTACGGTCAATGCCGCCGGCTCCTATTCGGTCACCGTCACCGGAGCCGCCGGTAACAGCGCCACCTCCGCTCCTGTCGTGGTAACCGTAAACGCAGCACCAGCGGCGCCGACGATAACGGCGAACGGGCCGACAACCTTCTGCAGCGGCGGCAGTGTCATACTTACCGCGTCCACCGCCTCAAACTATCGTTGGTCCAACGGTGCCACCACCCAGGCTATCTCGGTTGCCTCGACCGGCAGCTATTCCGTCAGCACCACCAACAATCTCTGTACAGCCACTTCCACGCCGACCACGGTTGTTTCATCTCCGGTACCGGCAGTGCCGGCGGTTTCCGTGATCGGGTCACCCAACTTATGTCCCGGAGCCAGCGTTACCCTCACCTGCAGTGCGGCCAGCGGGTACCTGTGGTCGAACGGCGCTACCACCAGGTCCATCGTTGTGAATACGGCCGGATCGTACAGCGTACGTGCTTATTCAGGCCCCACTTGTTTTCGGTCCTCCGCAACTGTCAGCACTACCGCACTGACCGGACCGACAACGCCTGTAATCTCGATCCTTGGATCTCCCCAACTTAGTAACTCCCAACCTACCGTTACACTGCGTTCGACCGTGGCGAACGGGTATACCTGGTCAAGCGGTCAGACCACCCGGAATATTTCCGTGAATGCGCAGGGCAGCTACCGCGTTACGGCAATTGCCGCGAACGGCTGCACGGCCACCTCAGCTCCGGTGATCGTTTCTGCGAATGGTTGTACGCCACCGGCGGTGCCGGTCATTACAGCCAGCGGTCCTACCGTCCTGATTCCCGGACAAACCGTTACCCTGACCAGCAGTGCAGCCGGAGGATGGCTGTGGTCAACCGGAGCGACCACTCAGTCGATTGTCGTATCCACTGCCGGTAACTATACCGTTCGGGCTTACAACGCTGGCAATTGCTTTTCCACATCCAATCCCGTGACGGTACTCCTGGTCAGTGCCCGTTTCAGCGCCGACCAGTCCCAGCCATCGACCCAGCCGGAACCCGTGCTCTACCCCAATCCTGTGAAATCCACTGCCCACCTCGAGTATACCGCCGTTGTGGAAGGATCTGCACGTGTACGCGTGTTCGACCTGACGGGACGCCTCCAACTGGATCAGGAATTCCCTTCGTCCCCCGGCCTTAATCGCGCGGAGATCAACACTGACCTGCTCCCTGCAGGTTCTTATGTGCTGTTACTCAGTGGCGAACAAGAAAGATCGCTCCGAATGGTCGTTCAGGAATAATTGAACGCCCTTTTTGCGTAATTTCGCAGATTGCCGTTTTCTCCCGCAGCGGGAGGGCGTGATCTGTATATGTCGAAGCACCGCGTACCCAAGGGACTGCTTGAAATTTATGGCGCCCGGGTTCACAACCTGAAAAACATCGATGTCACCTTGCCGCGTGAACAGTTGGTGGTGATCACCGGACTGAGCGGAAGCGGGAAGTCGTCGCTTGCCTTCGACACGATCTATGCGGAAGGTCAGCGTCGTTACCTGGAGAGTTTTTCCGCCTATGCCCGGCAGTTCCTGGGTAACATGGAACGGCCGGATGTCGACAAGATCAGTGGCCTGAGTCCCGTCATCTCGATTGAGCAGAAGACCACGAACCTGAACCCGCGTTCTACCGTTGGCACTATTACCGAGATCTACGATTTTCTTCGCCTGCTGTTCGCCCGTGCTTCGGAAGCGTTCAGTTATGTGACCGGCGAAAAAATGATCCGGCTGAGCGATGAGCAGATCGTTGAATTGATCCAAAAGAAATTTGACGGACGCAAGGTGCTCCTGTTGGCGCCACTCGTGAAAGCCCGGAAGGGACATTACCGGGAATTGTTCGAGCAATTGCAGCAGCAGGGTTATCTGCGTGTCCGAGCCGACGGTAAAGTTTTGGAATTGAAAAAAGGGTTGCAACTCGATCGCTACAAAGTACACGATATCGAACTGGTGGTGGACCGTCTCGAGGTCAACGATGGCGCAACGAGTCGCTTGACGGAATCGCTTACGCTCGGCATGAAACTGGGGAAAGGGTCGGTTATCCTCTTCGAACCGGATCAGGAGAAAGACCACTATTATTCCCGGCATCTGATGTGTCCGACGTCTGGCGTCAGTTACGACGAGCCGCAACCGAACACGTTCTCTTTCAATTCGCCCTATGGCGCCTGCCGCCGATGCAACGGCCTCGGCACGATCAGCGAAGTCGACCTGAAGAGCATCATCCCCGACCCCAAGCAGACGATCAAAGGCGGTGGCATAGTTCCGTTAGGTCCGCAGAAGGATACCTGGATATTCAAACAACTGATCGCCCTGGGAAGAAAATACAACTTCAACCTGGGCACACCAATCGAGGAAATTCCCGAGGAGTCGATGAACATCATCCTCTACGGTTCCGACGACGTATTGAATGTGGCGATGGATTACTCCAGCGGATCGACTTATCACCACAGCATTACCTGGGAAGGGATCGTGAATTTCATCATCGATCAGGACAACGAGAGCACTTCTCCGTCGCTTCGTCGCTGGATACAAGGCTTCATGCAACAGGTCGAATGTCCCGATTGCCACGGATCCCGACTGAAGAAAGAAGCGCTGTACTTCCGCATTGCGAACAAGAACATTTCCGAATTGGCGCATCTCGATATCCTGCAATTGAGCCGGTGGTTCGAGCGCCTGGAAACGGATTTGAGCGCGCGCCAGAAGAAGATCGGTCACGAGGTCATCAAAGAGATCCGCAAGCGGCTGAAGTTCCTGCTCGATGTCGGGCTCGACTATCTCACGCTGCACCGCTCCGCCCGGACACTCAGCGGAGGCGAATCCCAACGCATCCGGCTGGCTACACAGATCGGATCGCAACTGGTGGGGGTACTGTATATTCTCGACGAGCCCAGCATCGGTTTGCATCAGCGCGATAACGTGCGGCTGATCCGTTCCCTGCAGGACTTGCGTGACACCGGTAATACGGTAATCGTGGTCGAGCACGATAAGGAAACCATCCTGGCGGCCGATCATATCCTGGACCTTGGTCCGGGCGCCGGCGTGCATGGCGGCCGTGTCGTTGCCGAAGGGACACCTGACAGTATCCTGCAACAAAGCAGTCTGACCGCCGACTATCTGAATGGTCGTCGTCAAATCACGCTGCCTGAAAAGCCCCGCAAGGGGAACGGCAAACACCTCGAGCTGAAAGGAGCAACGGGCAACAATCTGAAAAAAGTGAGTGTCAGGATACCGCTCGGGAAGCTGGTGGTTGTGACCGGCGTATCGGGTAGCGGCAAATCCACGCTCATCAACGAGACCTTATATCCGATACTGAACCAGCATTTTTTCAACGCGCTGCAGAAGCCGCTCCCCTACCAGAGCATAAAAGGATTGGAGCATATCGACAAGGTCATTGAGATCGACCAATCACCGATCGGGCGGACACCTCGTTCGAATCCCGCCACCTACACCGGCGTCTTTACCGACATCCGCAATCTGTTCGCCTCGCTTCCGGAAGCGGCCATTCGCGGCTACGCACCCGGCAGGTTTTCGTTCAACGTTAAAGGAGGCCGCTGTGAGACCTGTCAGGGAGGCGGCATGCGGGTCATTGAGATGAACTTTCTACCGGATGTTTACGTGGAATGCGAAACCTGTCATGGTAAACGGTACAACCGGGAAACGTTAGAGATCCGTTACCGCGGCAAGTCGATCAGCGATGTACTGGACATGAGCATTGAGCAGGCTGTCGATTTCTTCTCCAACCTGCCGCACATCGTACACAAGATCAAGACACTTCAGGAAGTGGGTCTGGGTTATATCACGCTCGGCCAGCAGAGCACCACGCTTTCGGGCGGGGAAGCCCAACGCGTCAAACTCGCAACGGAATTATCCAAGCGTGACACCGGCAACACGTTTTACATACTGGACGAGCCGACCACCGGTTTACACTTCGAGGACGTACGAATCCTGCTGGAGGTACTGAACCGGCTGGTCGAAAAGGGCAATAGCGTGTTGGTGATCGAACACAACATGGATGTGATCAAGGTAGCTGATCACATCATTGATCTCGGTCCGGAGGGCGGCGACCGAGGCGGCAGTATCATTTGCGAGGGCAGCCCGCAGGAGGTGGCTAAATCGAACGATAGCGTGACCGCCCAGTTCCTTCGCAAGGAACTGGAAGAAATGGCCCAACTCGCAGCACGGCGTTAAACGGGCCATTGGTTGAACCCTTCAGATTCAGGACTTTTTCGCCCCGGCAACTTTCTTTGTTGGCCATCGTAATAACAGGGCTAAACCCTCTCCCGCGGCGATTGTTATCACATCACGCCTGCGTTGAACCAATGCATTTCATATGAATCTGGATGAATTAAAAATCAGGAAAGCTTTTTCGGACAAAGACTGGCAGGAAATCAAGGCATTTGATACCTGGCAGATATTCAAGATCATGGCCGAGTTCGTAGACGGATTCGAAAAGTTGAGTAAGATCGGACCCTGTGTTTCCATCTTCGGTTCCGCCCGGACAAAACCGGAGCATCCCTACTACCAACTGGCGGAGGAAATCGCGTTCAAGCTCACGAAAGAAGGATACGGCATCATCACCGGCGGCGGCCCCGGCATCATGGAAGCAGCCAATAAGGGAGCACGTACCGCGGGAGGCAAATCAGTAGGCCTTAACATCGAACTGCCGTTCGAACAAAGTTCCAATCCGTACATCGACCGTGACAAACTGATCACCTTTGATTACTTCTTTGTCCGTAAGCTGATGTTCATCAAGTACGCACAGGGATTTGTCGTCTTGCCGGGTGGATTCGGAACGATGGACGAACTCTTTGAAGCCTTAACCTTGATCCAAACCAAAAAGATCGGAAAGTTCCCGATCGTACTGGTCGATAAGGACTATTGGCAGGGGTTGATGGATTGGGTGACCAAAACCTTCATCAAGGAGGGCATGATCGATAAGAATGACATGAACCTGTTCAAGGTCGCCGATTCAGCGGACGAGGCCGTTCAGCATATCAACGAATTTTACTCGCGCTACCTGCTGAAACCCAACTTCTGATCGCGAATGAGGAAGCGAAGCGAAGGCCGTGAGATGAAATTCACGGCCTTTGGTTTTTAACATGGCAGGATGGATAACTGCGGGAAGGGAAACCACCTGATTTGAGCTGAAAGCCAGTACTTTGATACGACGCAAAAGCGTGTATCATGTTCAAACTGCTCAGCACCTTCCTTTCCGCCTCTGTACTCTTCGTCTTGTCTTATTTTTTCAGTCCGGAATCGGGGCCGCATGTCAGCATTGACGCGCCGTCACAGATCCGTCCGGGCGAATCAGCGGAAGTCAGGCTGACCGTGGAAAAAGGTTCCATGTCCGGTTTTGCCCGTCTGCAAGTCTTTCTTCCCGAAGGATTGACCGCGGATGGCGGCACCTTGCACAACTCCCAGTTCCTGCACGAAGACAATTTCATCAAGTTCATCTGGATCGACCTGCCGGCAGATTCGGTATTTACCGTCAGTCTGTTCCTCCATGTAGCGCCGGACGCCCAAGGAACCAAGTACCTGAACGGGTTCTTTTCCTTCCTGGAGGAAGAAGTTTCTAAGAAAATCACCTTCAAGGAAACCGCGATCGAGATCAGTCCGAACGCATCGGCCTCTACCCTTCCGAGACCGGATGTTACCCGGCGGATCATCGCCAACAATCCCGAAACAGGTTCCTATCGCGTTGAGCTTGACATCCACCCCAACAGTGGACAACAATCGGCCCGTTTCATCGACCAGCTTCCGGCAGGATTCACGGCCGAGGCAATTGATTCCAAGGGCGCGGAGTTCAGTCAGGATGGGGAAAAAGTGATCTTCCGTTGGACGGCACTCCCGCAGGATTCCCTGTTCACGATC